>JACCDP011111005.1_pt1 | contig 12469 bp, 17 predicted proteins | sample 7445841 | NCBI WGS metagenome assembly JACCDP01 (sample SAMN15323441, study PRJNA562643) | freshwater metagenome | isolation source: river surface water | place: USA:Blue River Watershed | collected 2017-08-17
CAACCCCGTTCCCGTGCGACCAAATGCGGATCGTCGTATGAGGCATTGCAGAAGTCTCGCCGTGCCGCATCACGCTGCTAACGAAGTCGAGCGATCTCCTTGCGGAGCGTGTCGTTGTCTGCTTCGACTCCCTCACTCCATGCGGTGAGATCATTCACCGATTCGCGGAGATCACGAATCTCCTGTGCTGCCTCAACGAGATCCGCATTGCTGAGATTATGAATCGGAGGCTTCAACATCAAGCGGTCGATGATGTCTCGCTTCGTTTCACCATTGGCAGCGAGCTCGTGGAAGAGCATTTCAGATGCGGTCTTGGGCGTGTTGTTGTCGTTGCTCATGCGTACATCCTTCGTTCAAAGTACTGCTTGACGGTTCGTCGTTCGATGAATGCCTCGCCATCAGCTCGAGCATTCCGTTCCTTGATGATCTTCTTCCCCATGCCGAATGGTTTGCAGATCGTGCGATTGTGCTTTACTACTGCTGCACCTTCGCGTTCTGCTTCCAAGTCAAAACGATCAATGACTCTCTTCGGCATCCGAATTCTCCTTGAAGCAGTCCCAACCACGGGATTCTGCAATGTGCTGCGCGGATCGCGTAGCAGGTTCATCCCACAGATACGCTTCATGCTTGCAAACTTCCATTCGTGCTTCGTCGCGCTCCTTGCGGAGCTGTACCATGCGATCAGCAGAATCCCCACAGACATCCTGAAGTTCGTCAATCTGCTTGAAAGCATCGTCACGCTCTTTGATAAGTTCATCAACCGCTTGGTCGAGAATGACAATCGCAATCGCTGCCTGATTCAAGTAATCAATCTGCTCGGGAGCGAACGAATCCGCGTTCGCATCTGCGAAATCGCGGAGAAAGTTCATCAGTTTCAGTATGTGTGGATTCGTCATGGGTGTATTATACCACAAATGGGTATTTTTGTCAAGTGATTAGTGCTTGTGGTAAGTCACGGTTGCGACATTGCGATCCCAACACGCACGACAATCACGGCACTCGTTGTTCTGATTCGGAGCAACACACGCAACGCCACCGCGAGAACGCGACTGCTCCATTGCGGAATCATCGGTTGCGACTTCCGAAGTGATCTCGAAATCAGACGGAGCAGACGAGTCGAGCATTGCAGCAGAAACTCGCACGGTGAGATTCGCAGGAAAGTCACCGAACATCTCGCGGTACTTGCGAACAATCGCGTACTCGCGAGTCGGCAACCAATGCGAAATGGTCGGAGTGAGATTCGCAACCTGAACGATATTGATCAGATGCGAGAGCGACTGAAGATCACCCGAATCGTGCCAACGGAAATACGAAACCTTCTTGCACTTCTTTGCAATCACGAATGCCATTGCAGCAACCCAGCGCGAGTCGAAGAGCGCATTGTAACGACGCTCCATTGCATCCTGCACATTCGGGAAGTTGTACATTCCCTTGCAAGCATAGCACTTCTCGCAGGTGCTACCCTTTACATTGCGAAGCTTGGAACCGACATTGCAACGCTTCGCGGAAATGCTCGTACTCCAGCCTGGCATCTTGGAGGGCTTCGAAAGACCACCAACGATATCTTCGGCTTCGGAATGAACGAAACTCGTTTCGGGATTGTGAATCGGAATGGAGCGAGTCGGAGCCTGGACGAGAGAGAAGGTAGCCATGGCACAGATTCTACCATAAAGCTATAGCCTTGTCAAGCCTACACTTAGCAAATTGTGGATAACTTTTGTGCGGTCGCGTTGATAGTAATTTTCAATCTCAAATGTTTAGATTCACAAAAATAATGAACAACCGCATGAATATGCGTTCGCTTTCGTATATTCATGCGGTTATGGGTAAGTTGATAGTACGACCCATTTGTGTAAAGTTTTATGGAGCGTATTCTAATAAATGAGGATATCTAGCTCTTATAACTTCTCTATATCTTTTATAGTTTTTTGTATCGGCGTGTTCTTTGTGTTCGGGATGACTTGGAATATTTTTTGCAATGTACATATTCTTCAATGCAGTCAATGCCTCAATGTCGTATAGGGGATGCGTCTCTGTCGTGATACCTGAAGATTCGTGAGCGTTTATTACCTTTGAGATGTATCTACCGATAGTCTCATCGTGTCCATTCTTCTCACCAACATCCATTCTACCCGAACCTGTTTTGTATTCGTTTATGATTGATTTTATGTTCACTTGTTCTGATATTTGTTTGAATCTAATCATTGCACTCTATCCCCTTCTTCTATTTATAAATAGATTATTGGAGATATGTAAATGAAGAACTTCAAGCAATTTATAAACGAATTCAGAATAGTAGATCGGAATGGTGGTGGTCGGGGTGGAGAAGATCCACACGAAGAATTAGCAAGAATCGCTGATTCAATTCCATTCGTACATAGAACGAATGAGGAAGATGAGTTCAAGTTTGGAAGTACTCTAAATGCCGCTAAAGTGGCAGCGGTCAGTAGAACTCTACACGAAATGGGTTTAGCACACGCAAAAGACTCGGTTAGAAAACCTCATATGACCGAATATTTTCTCGCGTCAACGGGAACTCACGATGATCTTCTAGACCATATTACCGATCATCTATATCATCATGCAAGTGTTCCCGCAAGACTAAAACCTCATGTAGAATCTTTTATTGAGTCAATAGCAGAAACACAAGGAAGCAAGACTCGTTCTAAAGAAGAAATTAGTAAAGTTGCTGGAGTAGCATTTGGACAAAATGGTGGATTTGGAGAATATGTGTATAGAAAGAACTATTCTGACCCTGTGGGTAATAATCAACATCCACATCTCATGAATGATACTCATCATCTGCAAGATGTGATCGAAGAAGCACAATTAGATCCTGATGGGTACTTCATACGAAAAGAAGAAAAGACTGATGAGTAAAAAAGAAACCCCCCGATTGCTCGGGGGGTTCTTCGTTTGACTGGGATAGTCGTTTAGGCGGTAAACGCAATTCCGCCAGTTCGTCCACGCTTGAAGGTCACACGCGCACCGAAGTGGTCAACGAGAGCCTTCTTGAAGTCGGGCGACTTCATCTTGTGCTCACGCGCAAGATGCTTGACGGTGAGACGCTCACCATTCTTGGAACGAGTGACGAGCGAAGCGAAATCAATGTTGTTGGTGGTCATGGTTGCCATGTGTCTGAATCCTTTTTGTCTGTTAGAAAGAAACTTGAAACTTGATGTATGCGAGTGGTTTGTTGGTGAGTCGTATTACATTGTCTGCATCAAAAGGGAACCTCCATGTCTGACTTCTTCTCCACGACAATCTCAGGCGTGGGAGCAGGAACGGGAGTATCAGAACCGTCGATCTTGTTGTAGAACGAAAGGAACGCGGACTGCGTATCCTTGTCGAAGCGAGCGAGAGCAAGCGAGATCGCCTTCTGCTTGTTGCCGAACATGGCATACGCCTTGCAGATGTTGATCGCACGACGAGTCGAGATCACTTCGGTGAACGAGTCATCCGCGAAACCCTTGCGAATGGATTCCGTCCACTTGACGAGACAATCAGCGAAATGCTCGTCAAGAGCACCGAACTTCTTCATCGCCTTGAGGAGAATCTTCTTCTCCGTAGCGCGAGGAGCGTACTCCTGCTCAAAGGTGTAGTCGTAGCGGTCGAGAGATGCTTCGTTCATCACGCGAGTACCGACGAAGCTACCATCATCGGAACCCTTGCCCTTGGTATTGGCAGTCGCAACGATGTTGAATCCCGTAGCGGGAGAAACAAACTCGCGCGTCTTCTTGAGGTAAACGCCCTTACCCTCAAGCGGAGCCTGGAGGCACATGATCTTCTCCGTGCCAAGATCAACCTCGTCAAGAAGCAGAATCGCACCACGCTTCATTGCGAGAATCACAGGCCCATCCTGCCATTCCATGTTGCCGTTGATGAGTCGCCACGAACCCATGAGTTCATCCTCATCGGTATCAGCGGTGATGTTGACACGGAAACACTCGCGCTTCAACTTCGCGCAGACCTGTTCGATCATCGTCGTCTTGCCGTTGCCCGACAGACCCGTGACGAAGCTCGGAGCGAAGATTTCGCTCTTGATGATCGTGTGAATGTCTTCGTAGTTGCCCCAAGGAACATACTCGCTGTTCACATCGGGAACGAGAGAAGTGCGCTCACCGTTGGTTGAGGATGCGAGTGCGTAAGAAACGGTATTTGTGTTGTTGCTCATCGGAGTAATCGGAGTAGGAGTTGCGGGTGCAGTAGTGGAGGTTTGACGAATGAAGGCCTGTCCCGCTGCAACATCAACGAAGAAGTACCCACGACCCGCACTACGCGACTTGTTCTGAACGAACCACGCGGGAGGGTACTTGAGTCCAACCGAATTCGCTGCTTCGACGCATTGAGCGCGAGAAACAACATTCGATCCGTTGGCGATCTTCTTGATGGCGGCAAGGTAAGCGGTCTTGTTTGCGATCTTAGGCATAGTGCGTACATTATACCAAATAATGATCCTGCTGTCAATACCTTATTATCATTTTTTTGACCCGATATTGTCATCCCAATTTGTCATCGTTTACAAAATAATTTGCCAAATGTTGATAGTAGTTTATTATCGGACGCAGATTCGGGGCAGTTTAGAGTTGACACATATACCGATTTATGGTATAATGCCAACATGACTCACTCCATTCAGAACAGCAAGTCAATTCTCGCCAAGGCACTCGCGGAGGAAAACATTTCGGTTGAGCATTCGCCAAATGCTCATACTGCGATGTTCGATGTCGTGAATCGGGTTCTCACACTTCCTGTTTGGGACAACATCACCGATGAGGTCTACGATCTGTTCGTGGGTCACGAAGTCGGTCACGCTCTGTTCACTCCTGACATTGACAAGGATTCCAAGACCGATGGCCCTTGGACTCACGAAGCGGAACGCATTGGTGGCAATGTTCACGCATCGTATGTGCAGATGCTGATGAATGTTGTCGAGGATGTTCGCATTGAGCGTCTCGTCAAGGAACGGTTCCCAGGCCTTCGTCGTGACTTTGCGGTTGGTTATCGCAATCTGTTCGAGAACAACTTCTTCGGAACGAATGACAAGGACATCAACAAGATGTCTTTCGGTGATCGTCTCAATCTTCACTTCAAGATTGGTGTTCATCTCAATGTTCCTTTCAATGCGGAGGAGCAGGAACTCGTTGATGCGATTGAGCGCGTTTCGTCGTTTGACGATACCGTGAAGTTGACTGAGAAGATTTTCAATCTCATTGGTGGAAAGCGTCAGCATGTCGAGATGCCGAAGACCGATGCTCCTACTCCGATTTCGTCAAGCAACGGAAACGGTGATGGTCAGAAGGGTAATGGAAACTCTTCAGAGATCAAGAACAACAACGACAAGAACGAGAAGGTGAATCCGAATACGAGTTCGCCGTCTAATTCTGATGACGATTCAAAGACTGAGCAGACTCAGAGTGCCAGTACTGCTCCTCTTGGTGCGGGAACTGGTTATGTTCCGAACGCTCTTCCCAAGATGTTCACGCAGACTTCGTTTGATGATCAGATGAAGACGAAGGTGAATCACAACATTCGTGCTGTGGTTACTACTGAACTTCCGATTGCGAACATCGACAACATCATTCTTCCCTACAACAAGGCGCAGAAGATGATCGGTGATTCCATTGATTCGTACCGCAATGGAAGCACAAGCAAGGTCATCAGCAACATTCAGTCTCAGTATGAGAAGACGATGCGAAACATTCGTCCGATCATTGCTCAGTTGATTCAGCAGTTTGAGATGAAGAAGGCGGCAGATATTCAGAAGCGCACTTCAGTCTCGCGCAGCGGAAAGATTGATTGTGATCGCATCTTCAAGTATCGCGTGAGCGACGACATCTTTGCGCGATACGCTACTGTTGCCGATGGCAAGAATCACGGAATGGTGATGTTCATCGACTGGTCGTCTTCGATGCAGATGGTCACTCTTGATGTTCTCAATCAGGTCGTGATGCTGACGCAGTTCTGCAAGCGAATGGGTATTCCTTTCGAGGTCTATCTGTTCAGCAGTCAGCACATGATCCTGCGTGATCATCTCGGCATTCAGAATGCTGATGATATGTCTTACGACGATCTTGCCAAGAAGATGAACCAATGGAAGAGTGGGCGCAACAAGCGCAATTGTCTTTCCAATGCGAAGTCCAATGCGAATTATCTCAAGTCTGAATCCATGTGGCAGGAGAACGATAACCACGAATCGTTCGCTCTCATTCAGGTTCTGTCTTCGGACATGACCGCGAAGGAGTTCACGGATGGTTCGTTCAATCTGTATGCTCTTGGTCATATGATCACTCAGCATCCAAATATGTACGAAGGCGTTCAGAATCTTCGTCGCATCTATGCTCCCAACGATCTCGGTCAGGGAAACACTCCGCTCGACTCGACCATTCTTGCTGCGATGCAGATTGTTCCTCGCTTTCAGCAGAACAACAAGGTTCAGATTGTGAACACCATCTTCCTCACCGATGGCGAGACGGGTCACAGTCATTTCTATTCTTCCATGTACAGTTCGGAGAAGTCTTTCGTGAATTGCCCATTGACGAAGAAGCAGTACTGTGTCAATGGGTATCCGACTTCGACCGATGCTCTCCTGATGATGTTCCGTGAATATACGAAGAGCAATGTCATTGGGTTCTACATTGCGAACCGCCATTGTCGGTATTTTGATCCGACGATTGAACCGAAGCAGCACATGAAGGATCTCAAGGAGACTGGGTTCTACGATGCTCCCATTCGTGTGAAGACAAAGGATTACAACTACACGACTCGCTCATACGAGACATCAAAGGTTGAGAAGATCAGTCACGGATATGATCGTCTCTTCATCATTCCTTCTCAGTTTGACGGTGAACCCGAATCGGTCGAGGATGCTCTTGGTGCGCTTGACAGCAATGCGTCACTCGCACGAATTCGCAATACCTTCATCAAGTCGGTTGAGAAGCGTAGTGCTTCTCGCGGATTCATCAATCGCTTCTCCGATGTGATCTCTGCTCCTACGCGATGATTCACGCATAATTGAATCTCAATCCCCTTCAATCAGGAAAGTAGAAATACTTTCCTGTTTTTTCAAACAAAACACGGATAAAATGGTATTGAATTCATTATTTTTCAGTAAAGCTGTTTACTACAACAACAAATTTATCTTTTATTTTTTTGATAAAGTTGATAGTATTTGTCAGCAAACTTCATTCAGATTTTCTAAATTTTTCTGAAATATAGAGGGGGTTGCTTGCGCGACCCCCTTATTGTTGATAGTACCCACCCTTTGCTGGGGTTGCTATTTTCAGAACTCTAACAATCCGCTTTCAATTATATCTCTCGCAAGTTCTTGCGATATCTCATTGTCTGACGGATAATGAAGTCCGACATTAACTCTACTTTCACGCATTTTGGTAGTGAACTCGTCAATCTCTCCTGCTAGGTCTGGTTTCAATTGTTTAAATACATAAGCAATAATGTACGAGTCTAAAGCGTGACCCGATGGATATGATGCGTGATCTGCTGTATTTGTTATTGCTACCCTATACGGAATATTGAAATGAGAGGCAAATTGTTCGGGTCTTGCTCTATCGTGATATTTTTTTAAGTACATCAAAATTGGTTCAACTTGATCCAATACATTTACAACAAACTCTCCCGATAGATTTACTCCAAGACTTCGCATGAATTTGCGGTACATTTCAGATTCATCATTCTCAGCATCAAGAGCAAATTGAAACTCGTCATCCGTGACAGTTTTCATATGATTTTTTAAATCCATCAATTCTTCCATCGTCTCTTCATTTGATGGAGGTTTCATATTGTGATATTTGTCTAGCAAGCCAGTTTCACGAAAATGTTTTGTTATCTTATCATTTTCATCTATCTTATCATCATAATGTGGAACAGTTTTTCCATATTTTGGAGTTGCTTCTGGTGTTTTAAAGAAATGGTGCTTAAACGATTTCATATACTTGGTCTGCTTCTCATCTGTAGTATTTCTTTTGCTACTCTATTTTCAGCAGCAACACCACTCATTCCATGTCTATCCATATAGCGATCCATTCGTTGATCTCTATATTCTTCTTCGTGTGGTGCTAATGGATGTAGATGATCCAAACGAAGTTTGTTTAGATCATTTGGAATTATTGGTCCTCTTGCTTCTCTTAAAATTTCTTTAAAGGTTTTCATGTGAGTATTTATAAAAATAGAAAGGGGAGTCTTTCGACTCCCCAATCTATCTCTCTCTTTAACCCCGTAGATTATTATTTATAATTATTTCTGATTCCATGGGAACTTTTTGTTTAGCCAGCTCCAAAGTGGTGTTCCAACAAGTGCTCCAGCAACAAAAATAACCACAGTATAAAATACAGTTCCTAGCGTGCTTGAAAAAATAGATTCTAATTCGTTCATTGAATCCTCCTTCATTTTATATATAGTAATGACATGAAGAAAGACAAGGCATTTGCCGAAAACCTCAGAAGGCTGTTGAACGCGGAGGATTCAGGTGAACTGATCAGAACTCCAGCATTCTTGGACTATCTCAAATTTGAATCACGAAAAAGAAGGATTGATCCTTCTTTATTTTTTACGAACCCAGAAGGGTTTATTCGAGCAATTAAAAAGAAACACTAGACCGCTCGGGCTTCGCTACCTGATGGACTAGGGGGGGACCAACGGGTATGGTCCCCCCAACTTTTTATAAATAGTTTTGATGAAAAACTTTAAACAAATATTATCACTGATCGCAGAGGCAAAGTTAGAACCAGGTGGAGAAGATCTGGGCAAATTATTTGGTCCACGGGGTAAATTTAGACCAGAAAAGGCAGAAGCAAAAGAAAAAACTGCACTACAAAGAATGAAATCTGGTGAGTTGCGACCAAATCCAGATAGACCATCTGGAATGGAAGAACTTCTTCGCAGAAATCCGCCAGAGGAAGGTCCAAAAGAACCAACAGCACTTTCAAGAATGAAATCTGGTGAAATTGATTATCGTTTAATGCCATCAACAGCAAAAAAAGAAACAATTCCTTTCCCAGTTGTCACAAACAATTTACATCACAATTCAATAACAATGCAAAGGTTGATGAGAAATAATGATGGAGGGCGTGAACTTCGCGCAACAATAAAAGATTTTTCTCCAGGTTTTCTTGTTCATTCCGATGCTCTGACGAGAGAATTAAAAATAATACATGACACATATGATAAAAATATGAGTGATTTTGATAAAAATTATTATGCACAGCAATTAGTTGCTCATCACTTTGGTATTATGATGAATAGAATAGATGATATGGAGCAAAAACTTTTCGCTAAACGAAAAACATTACCAATCAATAAAAAATTTGGTAAAGCAATGATATCACATTATACTCATGATGAACTTTCTCCAGGAGAAAGAACTTTAAAAATTCATTTTCATCCTCTGAAAGCTCCAATAAAACGCGGTGTTGAATTAAAAGAATTAATTGATCATTTAAATAAACATACTGGGCATAGTTGGTATATGGACAATGAGGAAAATCAACCATTAATATTAGCAACATCTATTAATCATCCTTGGTTAAAAGGTGATGATGATGACAATGATGATTTTCCAGAATCAGAACCAATAGTACCAAAAAGTCCTGAAGGTAAAAAACCAACTGGACCCACAGGATCACCAAATAGACCAAAAACACCATCACTTGTATGAAAAACTTTAACCAAATATTATCCGAAACTATTCGTAAAGTTGGAAGTGAGTATACAATACTCAGCAAGAAGGGTAAGAAACTCGGAGAATATAAAAGTAAAGAAGCGGCAATGAAAAGATTGAAACAGATAGAATGGTTTAAGAGACACAAATGAAAACATTTAAACAAATTATAAACGAAATTAACGAACCCAGAGCAGGAAAAGAGTGGAGTGATTATTCACATTCAATGTTTGGATCTGAACCTTTTGCTAGAAACATAAACATTGTACCAACATCAGATCATATCAAGTGGTTGAAAAGCAAATTAACTCATGTCCCATGGACTTACGGAGTTCCAGCAGATCCTCCAGTTAGAGTGGACCGATTGCCTGTCACTCACATTAAAGAAAATGGTGAACATGTAGAAGTTCATGTGGACCCAACTAATTATTTAAAGACAATAAGACATCACAATATAACAGATACTCAGGCGCAACAAATACCCGAATTTGCTGATGATATAGAGGATTCGTCATTTGGAAGTTCTCACGGAGAGGCGGAAACCAGTATTAGTAGACAACTATTTCACAAAATTAATTTAGATGATGTTGATGTTCATCCTGGCATTGAAGGTATTTCAAAACCCAAGATGGTTTTCTTGTTAAAGAATAGTGATATCAAAGCAGCACACGAAAAACACACAAAAGATCTAGATCCCCATTACGACACTATAGAAGATGATGAGTTTCAACTCTAGGAATTAACAATGAAATCATTTAAACAACACTTAGAAGAAAACCGTTTAGCAGCAGCAACCGCAGCACTTGGAATTATGGGGAGTGCTATGGCAGCACCACCACAACAAGAAATGCCACAGATTGACAGAGTTTTGCAGGGATTAGCAAGTGCAGAACATCGTGGAAGACTAAAGGGATCTGTATTCGAATACAACCCAGAACTTTATATCAGAACGGGTGGAGCAGATCCATCAAAACCAAAATCGGTTTCAACTGCGTATGGTCCCTTCCAATTTACAAAATCAACTATTGAGGATTTATCTAAAAGACATCCAAAAACATTTGCGGGGTCTGAGGATTATGTTGAAAAATTTGTAGGTCAAGGTAAAAAAATGTTGAGTTCTCCTTCTGATCCAACTTATGGATATAGAGGAAAAGGTGATCTATCTGGACCAGAACATCACGAAGACTACATGAATATGTCAAGAGCAGCATTATCTGCTATGGCAAAAGACATAAAGGTAGATTTAAGCAAACCACTATCCGCAGATGCCGAAAGAAGACTCGTAAAAAGGTTTAGAGGAATAGACCCAGAACCAGCATATACTGCGGCATATCGCAGAGGTGTAGATGTTCCAAAACCATCATCAAAATCAGCACCAGCATCATCTAAAACCACGCCACCTCCAACTCCAACAGCAACACCTACAGATTATGAAATAAAACCTGGTGATACTTTGGGTGGTATTGCCAAGAAGCAAGGAATTACAGTTGATGAGTTGATGAAACGAAATCCACACATCAAAGATCCAAATAAGATCAAAGCAGGCGATAAGGTAAAGACTAAATAGTTGTATGTACAACAATGTATTTAAATCATTACATGAATCGGTAAAGAAAAGAAATACTGAAGATAGTTATATTCCTTTGTCAGATGCACCATCCAAAGATGTGATTCATAGAGGATACATTCGTAAAACTGGAATTCCAATTCGTTATGATATGATTCCAGATGGTAAGCACGGTAATAGTGGAAAGCATGTTTATCATTTTAAAGATGGAAATAATGCTGGGTTCATGGAGATAGATCACAAAATCACTCCAAAGACATCTGGTCATGAAACAATAAGCACTGTCAAGTTTGAAATGGAAGGAGTTCCAGAAATTCCTATTGAACTTTATCGTGGAGTAATTGTTCCAGCGTTTATGCACCACTATGAGTCGCATGAACCAGATATTATTGATTTTGATTCCTCGGTTATGCACTCAAACGATTTAATTCGCAGATTGGGATCTAAATTTGATATGTCTGAAAAGGAAAATGGATCTAGACGAGCAGTTAAAAAATTAGACCCAAAAATAAGCAGAATATTAGTTCATATCAAGAAAAGTCTAAATAGAAGATAGGAGAACTATTATGCCAAGAGTAGGTCAAGATGTATTTAATAGTGCTGCGGTAGCAGCAAATCGAAGAAGTATTGAAATGCTTCAGGCAAGAAGAGGTGGTCAATATCCAGCAATTGATCCTAGAACCACCGCTATGGCAAAATCAGCACAATTAAGAGAAGCAAAATCTCAAGCAATTAGAAGTGGACAATATTTTCCAAATAATGTAGTGGAGAAATCAGTAAAACTCAGAATGGACAGAGCACAAAGATCAATGGATACTATGCGTGCTATTCGTGAACAACAATAAGGATTTATAATATGCCAAATTATTCTTTTATATGCAATAAATGTGAGCACAAGTTTGATGAATTGTTATCGGTGAATGACAGAGAAGGACCACTTAAGAAAAAGTGTCCAAGTTGCAATAAAAAGGGTGGAGTTAAAAGAGATTTTAATGACTATTCCCAAACAATCGGTTCAGATACTACCCTAACACCAAACAATGCAACAGGTGGTAGATGGAACGAGTTGATGGGAAGAATGAAAAAGGGTATAGCAAAAAGATATCATAAGAATTTAGACTCAGCAACATCAAGAACAGGAAGATACTGGAGCGGATGATGAACAAACACAACTTATACAAGAATCAATACCGAAATGCCAAATTAAAATTAAAAGAAGATTGGAC
>JACCDP011371896.1_pt1 | contig 12468 bp, 10 predicted proteins | sample 7445841 | NCBI WGS metagenome assembly JACCDP01 (sample SAMN15323441, study PRJNA562643) | freshwater metagenome | isolation source: river surface water | place: USA:Blue River Watershed | collected 2017-08-17
AAATTAAAGAAGGCAAAGGTGACTTTGGTTTCAATGCACGCACTGAGGTTTACGAAAACCTATTTAAAGCGGGTGTAATTGATCCAACTAAAGTAACACGTGTTGCATTAGAAAACGCTGCATCTATCGCTGCTATGTTGTTAACAACAGAGTGTGTAATTGCAGACAAACCAAAACCTGAAGCAGCTGCTGGCCATTCTCATGGCGCACCTGATATGGGTGGAATGGGTTACTAATACAATAACCTTACATCATAAAAAGTCTCGCATCTATTATGGGTGCGAGACTTTTTTTATGCTTATAAATCCTTTGGTTAAAAAATACTGAGCACCAGCATAGGTAAGCATTACGGCCAAATCTAATAGAGGCGAATGCGCATAAAATTTATTGGTGGCAAGTAGCGCATCACTGGTTACAAACAGTAGTGCACCAGGTACAAATGTTTGCAGCGCAATATTTTTATACTGGATATTGGTTGTTGTATGAACCGCTAGTGAGGCCATCATCGAAATAAATAGCATGTATAATAATATGGGTACTTGATAGGCGCCTAATGCGTTTCGTAGAAATATAAATAGCACGCCACAAACTATTGTCAATCCAATAAGCGTTTTATAAAATACACCTGCCGTTTCTTTTTTTACGGGTACTGTTTGAATAAAAAACAAACTATAATAAACGTGCGCGGTTACAAATGCAATCATTCCTGATAAAAAAAAGTTAGCCCCCTCGCCTATTAACAACACATCACCTATCCACGAAAAAAACAAGCCCAAATACGCGCGCCACATACCTTTTAATGGCTGCTCGCTCAACGCTGATTTGTACAAAAACCACATTAAAATAGGTACTAAAATAAATTTAGTATAGATGCGCTGCTGCGGCCAATCCATATAAATACAAAACAAATGAGCTATGGTTACTGCCCAAAAAAGCACAGTGTAATTTATCTTTTTCATTAAAAACATTTTTGAAGTGCCTCTGCAAATGAGTGTGGTGCATATCCAAGCATACTAACCGCTTTATCAATTTTTAGTCCAGAGCGTTGGGCTCTTTTAACAGGCTCCGGAAAAGTACTCGCTGTTACGGGTTCAATTAAATCTATTGGTAGGTTCAAATACTTGGCCACTGCAACCGCCATATCGTAGGGTGATACAATATCTTTTCCTGCCAAATGAAAAGTACCCGGCACCTGATTGTTTATTATTTTTCGAATACCCCAGCACAAATCACCAATATAGGTGGGTGTTCGGGCCTGATCGGTCACTACTTTTATGGACTCCCCATTTTTTAATTTCCCAGCTACCCACTGGATAAAACTAGGACGCAGGTTTTCCCAAACTGGGCCATACATAAATACGGGGCGTATTACTGTATTGATAATACCAGACGCAGTGACCATTTGCTCAGCCTCTAACTTAGAAGCACCATATAAATTAAGTGGCGCAGGAGCATCCTCCTCGGCGTGCGGACCACCTTCGCCAAAAATAAAATCGGTACTGAGGTATACAAAATGCTGGGTGCCCAGTTTTGTGGCAGCACTGAGTAAATGCCGGGTTGCCTCAATATTATTAGCGGTACAAAGGTTGGGGTTAGCAGCACATTCGTCTGGCTTACTCATGGCAGCGGTGTGAATAACTGCCTCGGGCCTTGTTAAATCAAACAAATTTTCAACATTACTAACATCCGTTAGTTCAATATTATAGTAAGTTAAATTGCTATATGATGGCAGTCGAGACGCATTTCGAGAGGTAGCAATCACTTCAAACCCTTTATCAACAAGGGTCTTAACCAAATGCTGTCCAGTAAATCCATTAGCCCCTGTCACTAGTACTTTCATCTTACAAGTTTACACATTTTTAACGCAACATGTATTGAATTGTAAAAACGGTTTCAATTGCTTATTTTCGTACCTCGTGTTCGTTAGACACACCCATATACAACTGAGGCCCAGTTTGATAAGGCCAATATTAAAGCAGATAAAATGGCTACTAAAAAAGTTACAAAAATTGGTGTATTAACTTCTGGTGGAGATGCCCCAGGTATGAACGCAGCTGTTAGAGCCGTTGTGAGAACCGCTATCTACCATGGCATTGAGGTATATGGCATTGTGAGAGGCTACAATGGTATGGTGGAAGGAGATATTTTTAAGATGGATTCAAAATCGGTGGCCAATATTATTCAGCGCGGTGGAACCATTTTAAAAACAGCCCGTAGTGCTGCTTTTTTTGAACCAGAAGGGCGCAAAAAAGCATATGACAACCTTAAAAAGTTTGGCATCAATGGTCTCGTAGTTATTGGTGGAGATGGTAGTTTTAAAGGTGCCCAAAAATTTAGCAACGAATTTGATATTCCATGTATTGGTTTACCTGGTACAATCGATAAAGACATAGCAGGCACTGATTTTACCATTGGATTTGATACCGCTGTAAATACGGCTGTGGAAGCGATTGATAAAATTAGAGACACCGCCGATGCCCACGACCGCCTTTTTGTGGTAGAAGTAATGGGTAGAGACGCTGGATACATTGCATTACATAGTGGTATTGCTACTGGTGCTGAAAATATTTTGATTCCGGAAACCAAAACAGATATTGAAGAACTCATTGCGTCTTTGACCGAAAAAGAAAAACGCAAAAAACTAGTGAATCTAGTGGTGGTGGCAGAAGGTGATGAACATGGTGGTGCCAATGAAATTGGAGCGATTATGAAAACTCGTTTACCCAATGCAGATATCAGAATTTGTATTTTAGGACATATACAACGTGGTGGCGCCCCAAGTTGCTTAGACCGTTTAATTGCTAGCCGCATGGGCTTTCATGCAGTAGAATGTTTAATAGAAGGTCGCAACAATGTAATGGTAGGTATTGTAAATAACAAAGTTCATTACACCCCACTCGATAACGCCGTTAAAGCAAAACAAAAAATATCGCAAGACTGGTTTAAGATCGTAAAAATTTTAGCTAGTTAATCCAGTATAGTAATCCCCCAATAAGCATTAAAAGCAATTAAGTAAGAAAAAATTATGTCAAAAAATTTAGAGAAATACCTACACAGAAACATGGACAAGCAAGCAGGTCTTGCACACATGGATCACCGCACAAAAATTGTTGCAACCGTAGGTCCTGCTTGTGATTCATACGATCAGCTATTAGCGCTTGTTAAAGCTGGTGTGAATGTTTTTCGTTTAAACTTTTCACATGGTAGTCACGAAGACAAGAAAAATATCATTGAAAATATTCGAAAAATCAATAAAACAGAACCTTACAATATTGCCATATTAGGTGACTTACAGGGTCCAAAATTAAGAGTTGGTGAAATTGAAAACAATGCACTTGATGCAAAAGTGGGCGATGTACTAACCCTTACCAACGAAAAATGTATTGGTACACACGAAAAAATATATGTCTCCTACCCTAACCTTGCTGGTGACGTAGTAGTAGGCAATACCATCATGATTGATGATGGTAAAATTGAAGTAAAAGTATTATCGGTAGAACCGAGTGGCGACGTTAAAGTAACGGTAACCCTTGGTGGCATCATTTCTTCTAAAAAAGGATTGAACTTACCAGATACAAAAATTTCTTTACCAGCCTTAACAGAAAAAGACATCATTGATCTTGATTTCATGATCAAAGAAGAGTTAGACTGGGTTGCACTTAGCTTTGTTAAAAGAGTTGCCGATATTGAAATGCTTAGAGGTATTTTAGATAAAAATAAGAGCAAGTCTAAAATCATTGCAAAAATTGAAATGCCAGAGGCACTCACCAATATCAGAGAAATTATTCTAGCTTCTGATGGAATTATGGTAGCACGTGGAGATTTGGGTGTTGAACTTCCTGTTGAGCGTATTCCACTTATTCAAAAAGAACTGATTAGAAAATGTATACATAGAGGTAAGCCGGTCATTGTTGCCACTCAAATGATGGAAAGCATGATTGACCGTGTTAAGCCCAACAGAAGTGAAATTACAGACGTTGCAAATGCAGTTTTAGAAGGTGCAGATGCAGTCATGCTAAGTGGTGAAACTGCTGCCGGAAACCATCCAGCACTTGTTGTAGAAACCATGTGTAAGATTATCAAAGAAGTAGAAAAAACAGAATACCGTTACAACCGCTCTGAAGATTTAAAACCACAACCACAATCTCCATCATTTTACAGTGATGCAGTTTGTTACAACGCATGTAAAATATCGGAAGATGTAAATGCACATGCACTTGTGGGCATGACACAAAGTGGCTACACTGGATTTATGCTTAGTAGCTTTAGACCTTCTTCTCCACTATTTATTTTTACCAAAGAAAGATCGCTGGTAAATCAGTTAAGCTTAAGCTGGGGTGTGCGTGCTTTTTACTACGCCGAAGAAGAAAGTTTAGATGATATTGTTAGTGACCAAATTGGCATTTTAAAAGAGCGTGGATTTGTAAAAGAAGGTGATGTGGTCGTAAATACCGGCAGCACCCCTATTGCAGAACACTTACCAACCAATGTAATTAAGCTCACAACTGTCAAATAATGACAAAATATTAATATTAATACCTAAAAGATTCCTCAAAACGAGGAATCTTTTTTATTTTAGAGAATCAATAATTGCATACCCTATGAAAAAAGTATTTACAGCCATTTTCCTTCTAGTTTGCATGTTTGCGACTGCACAAGAAGTAAATATTATTCCACAGCCAACTAGCTTAAAAACCAAAGAAGGTTCATTTAGCATTTCTGCAAAAACAACCCTTCAAATTAAAAGTACCGGGCAACAAAAAGCAGCCAACTTTTTTAATAAGTATTTGCAGCAGTTTTATGGCTTTCAGTTAAAAGTTACCGTTGGTACTGGCGCAAAAAATGCGATCAGCCTAGTAAATACCAATTCAAATGCACCAAAAGGAACCTATACATTAGAATCTTCAAGTAATGGTGTTGTTATTACTGGCGCCAACGAAGAAGGTGTATTTTATGGTGTACAATCACTCATTCAATTATTGCCGATTCAAAAATCAGCCTCATTAAATATACCCGCTGTAAGTATTCAAGATCAACCAAGGTTTGTGTACAGAGGGATGCACCTTGATGAAGGCCGTCACTTTTTTGGAATGGACTTTGTAAAAAAGTATATCGACTTTATTGCCATGTATAAGTTAAATACGTTTCACTGGCATTTAACCGAAGACCAAGGATGGAGAATTGAAATAAAAAAATATCCAAAATTAACAACTGTGGGTGGTTTCCGTAACGCTAACATCATTGGCCGTTACCCAGGCAAAGGAAGTAACAATACCAGGTATGGTGGATTTTATACCCAAGCGCAAATCAAAGAAATTGTAAAATACGCTGCGGATAGATTTGTAACCATCATTCCTGAAATAGAAATGCCTGGTCATGCGAGTGCAGCCATTGCTGCCTATCCGGAGCTTAGTTGTTTTCCAAACGAATCTACACCAGCCATTCCTACCATGCATAGTGCAGCAACACTTGAGGCTTTAAAAAAGCCAGGCACTAAAATTGTTCAAGAAACCTGGGGCGTATTTGATGATGTATTTGTACCATCGGATAACACATTTACATTTTTACAAAACGTATTAGACGAAGTAATGGCTTTATTCCCTTCTACTTATATTCATATTGGTGGAGATGAGTGTCCTAAAGAATCATGGAAAAGATCTGAATTTTGCCAAAAACTAATCAAAGAAAAAGGTTTAAAAGATGAGCACGGCTTACAAAGTTATTTTATTGGCCGCATCGAAAAATATTTAAACAGCAAGGGCCGTCAAATTATTGGATGGGATGAAATTTTAGAAGGTGGCCTCGCTCCTAACGCAACAGTCATGAGCTGGCGTGGTGAAAAAGGGGGTATAGAAGCTGCAAAAGAAAAGCATACCGTAATTATGACACCAGGTGGCTGGATGTATTTTGACCACCAACAAAATAAAAAAGAAGATTCTGTTACCATTGGCGGCTATACCACCATTCAAAAAGTGTACAGCTACGAACCACTTCCAAAAGAAATGGATCCTGCCGATTACAAATATGTACTTGGTGCTCAAGCAAACGTATGGACAGAGTATATGAACAATACAGCAAAAGCAGAATACATGGTTTTCCCACGTATCAGTGCATTAAGTGAAGTGTTGTGGACTTCAAAAGAAAATAAGAGCTGGCCTGCTTTTGAAAAGAAATTATTACATGAATTTAAGCGATATGATAATTTTAAAATTAATTATAGTAAAGCTTATTTTAACCCGGAGAATAATTAATTTATACTGCAATAACTATTTGTTATGATAGACGCATTTGAAAAAGTCCCCGTCCAAATTTTCCCTTCCCCAATAGAAGGATCTGCATTTGTTGCACGTGAAATTGCTACGTTAATAAAAGCAAAAGCCGCAAAAAATGAAAACTGTGTACTTGGTTTAGCAACAGGCTCTACCCCTATTATATTATACAAAGAACTTGTAAGACTGCACAAAGAAGAAGGACTCAGCTTTAAAAATGTGATCACTTTTAATTTAGATGAATATTTTCCAATTGAGCCTGATGCACCACAAAGCTATTGGAGCTTTATGCACCACCATTTATTTAACCACATTAATATAGATCCAAAAAACATCCATATTCCAAGTGGTAAATGGCCCAAAGAAGATATCAAAAAATACTCCGCAGCATATGACGCAGCCATTGTTGAAGCAGGTGGCATTGATTTACAAATTTTAGGAATTGGCGGCAATGGTCATATTGGATTTAACGAACCAGGATCAAGCATCATATCAAAAACAAGACTTGTAAACCTCGCCAATAATACCAGACTTGCCAACGCTTACGAATTTTCGCATCTATCAAAAGTGCCTCGCCTTGCAGTTACTATGGGTATTGGCACCATCATGCAATCGAAGCGTATTTTGTTAATGGCCTTTGGCAACAAAGGAGAAATTATTACAAAAGCTACCGAAGGTGATGTAACAGAACAAGTTCCTGCAAGCATTTTGCAAGAGCATCCAGATTGTACCTTTATAATTGACAACTCCGTTTCTGAATCACTCACGCGCATTAAATCGCCATGGTTGACAGGTAATTGCGTGTGGGATAAAAAATTAATGAAGCGTGCTGTTATTGAACTTTCATTAAAACTTGATAAAGAAGTATTAAGCCTAACCGCCAAAGACTACAACGAAAATGGTTTAGCTGATTTACTCATAGAAAAAAATGACGCCTACGAAATTAATTTAGAAGTCTTTTACATGCTAAGGGATAGTTTAACCGGATGGCCAGCAGGAAAACCAAACGCGGTTATTCCAGCTCACCCAGAAAGAAGCAATCCGTATCCAAAAAAGTGTTTGATTTTTTCACCCCACCCCGACGATGACATCATTAGTATGGGCGGAACCTTTATGCGTTTGCATGATCAGGGCAACGAAGTTCATGTGGCCTATCAAACCAGTGGTAATATTGCTGTATCGGATGAGTTTGTAACACGCTTTTTAGATTTTGCAGTTGGTTTCGAAGATTTGTTTGGTATCGATAATAAAAAGAGTCAAGAAATTTTACAAGCAGCACGTAATTACATTGCCACCAAACAAAAAGGTGGATTGGATTCTCCAGAAATTAGAGCCATTAAGGGTTTAATTAGACAGTGTGAAGCCAAAGCAACATGTAGATATGTGGGTTTAAAAGAACATCAATACCACTTCCAAAATTTACCTTTTTACGAAACAGGTAAAATAGAAAAGAATCCAATGGGCGAAGCTGATGTATTACAAACCATGGAACTTTTACGAAAAATTCAACCGCATCAAATTTATTGTGCGGGTGATTTAGCCGATCCGCACGGTACCCATAAAGTTTGTTTAGATGTTGTGTTTGAAAGTATGCGCCGTTTAAAAGCCGCTGGTGATGCTTGGGTTAAAGATTGCTGGGTATGGCTCTATAAAGGTGCATGGCAAGAGTGGGATATTGCAGATATTGAAATGGCCATTCCAATGAGTCCCGACCAAGTTATTAAAAAACGGTTTGGCATATTTATACATCAATCACAAAAAGATAGCGTTCCGTTCCAGGGTTCTGATATGCGTGAATTTTGGCAAAGAGCAGAAACACGCAACGCTAATACCGCTCAATTGTATGCAGCACTTGGCCAAACAAAATACGCAGCAATTGAAGCATTTGTGAGATGGCATTATTAAATAAAGCTATGGAGCCGCAATACGCTACTAGCATTTTGTCGTGGAGTGAGGCCTGGGCTATACGTTCGTTTAAAACAAAAACGGTTGTTGCGCTGGCGCTTGTAGCCATCATTTTATTATCGCTTCCTTATTTTTTTGCTTTTATAGAAAAAAGAGAAGGCATGGTGTTACAGGACTATGTTTTGGATGCTATTCCACCGATGGATGTTTCTGTTCCAACTTTTGTAGTTATTTGGAGCGTGGTACTCTTGGTTTTGTATAGAATGTTTCAAAATCCTAGGCTATTTTTAGTGATAGCATATGGTTTTATTTTAATGTGTTTATGCAGGATACTCACGATCAGTTTACTCCCATTAAATCCACCTCCTGGCTTAATAGCATTAAAAGACCCCATTGCTAATATTGTGTATGGTGGGAAGGGCGTATTTATTACAAAAGACTTATTTTACTCGGGTCATACGGGCAATATGTTCTTGTTTTTCCTTTGTCTAGAAGCTAAATGGGACAAAATAATAGCGCTTACTGCCTCCTTTTTGATTGGTTTTCTGGTACTTATACAACATATCCATTACAGCATAGATGTAATTTCAGCCTTTATTTTTACCTATTTTCTCTATTTAGGGGCCAAAAAAGTAGCTTTTTTTTAATGTATTGATTATCTTTATAGGTTAATAGTCTTTTGACTGTTAACAATCTAATAATAATTTCTTAATATTAAAGGGATACTTGTACATGGGTAAGGTAAGCATGAAAATTTGGAACAGCAGTTTTGAACTCGGAGATGCTGTAAGTGATGAGCAACTGGCCTTTTTTAAGGAGCATGGCGTGATTGTTTTTAGAAACTTTTTACAAAAAGAACAAATAGCAACGTATATAGCGGAACAACAAAGATTAGAAGCGCAGTGGCTAGAAGAAAAAAAAGAGAAAGTAAATGGTATTCCATTAAAGTTTGGTAAAGATGATAAAGGCAATACAACTATTCAACGCCTTTGCTTTAGCTCCCTCCATAGTGATCCTTTACAACAATTATTAGCCGATCCTCGCTTACAGGCATTAACCGCATTTTTACACCCTTATGATGGCCGTATTGCAGAAAATGAAAAAGACGGATTGGTTATTAATAACTACATCAATACACCAAATAGTTCGTTTACCCAAATGGGTTGGCACACCGATAGTCCTCGTGATTTATTTATGGGTCAAAAAATTATGCCAATGCTAAACGTTGGGATTCATCTAGACACTTGTCCTTTTGACAATGGTGGTCTCAGGGTAATTCCAGGTACACATACACAAGGCATGTTTAAATTACTCTTTGGTAAAAAATATTTCCTAGACAATAACGACGATCCTCGTGAAGTTGGATTTGATATCAATGCAGGAGATTTAACAGTACATGATGGCCGTTTATGGCACCGTGTTAAACAATCTCCTAACTTTGGAGAAGCTAGTAGACGCCGTGTTATGTATGTTCCGATCGTTACCGGAAAATACATGCCAAAGAACGAAAATAGTAAAACGCCTTTCTACCACAGATTTACAGCTAAGGTTCACCACTAATATTTTCATATCATGATGCCATTTGCATTAATTACAGGCGGAGGCAAAGGCATTGGTAAATGTATTGCCACAGAACTTGCTAAAAGAAATTATCCTGTACTTTTAGTTGCAAGAGATGAAAAGTCGTTGGAGGAACACGTTATTAGCCTTTCAAATACATATGGTGTTGCCGCTCACTACCTAGCACTTGATTTAGGCAAAGCAGGTGCTACTCAAATACTAATGGACTGGATTACGTCTAACAATTTTAATGTGGGTATACTCGTCAACAATGCAGGTTATGGACTTAGTGGACCTTTCACAAATTATAGCGCCAACGATCACCTCGAAATGATGCGTGTAAATATGGAAGTGCCAGTTGCATTAACTTCTGCACTAATTCCCATGCTAACGCGCAACAGTCCAGCCTATATTTTAAATATTGCAAGCTCTGCTGCCTACCAAGCTGTACCTGGCCTAACAGCGTATGCAGCCTCTAAATCTTTTGTGTTAAGTTTCAGCAGAGGCCTCAGGCATGAACTCAAAAACACCGGCGTATCCGTTACAGCTGTTAGTCCTGGCGCTACCGATACAAACTTTGCACACAGAGCAAATGTGGGCCATAAAGCACTTAAAACAGCTGAAAAAGTGAATATGACACCCGAGGCAGTAGCTGAAATTGCCGTTACTGCATTATTTAATAAGAAACCAGAAGTAATTACCGGCTTTTTGAATAAGCTGGGGGCCTTTTTAGTATGGTTATTGCCTAAAAAACTAGCAGAATCAACCGCTGCAAGCCTTTATGGACTATAATCTTGAATAAAAAAGCATTCCTTTTTTGCCGTTAATCTTTTTGAGATTATATTTGCAACCCCTTAGGGTAACGGCTGCGTAGCTCAACTGAATAGAGCATCTGACTACGGATCAGAAGGTTTTAGGTTTGAATCCTAACGCGGTCACAAAGCCTCACAGAAATGTGAGGCTTTTTTATGCGGGTAACCCAATGGCGCCTGCACGAAGTGCAGGCCATGGCTATGAGCGGGTCGTTGCCGCAGGCATAAGTAAGCGCGTGATAGCCATGGGCCGGACGCGATAGCGTCAAGGCGCCATAGTATCAATACTCCAATAAAAATATACGGACAACATCGTGAGGCTTTGAGTAAGCCCACTACGACAGGAACGAGCGAACGAAGTGAGCGAGCATCCTATTTATCATTTTTCCCTTACATTCGCCGAAATTTACCCTCAATAAGCAAACATGAAAAACGAGAAAGACCTTATTGCAAGAAGTGGCAACACTTGTGAACTTTGTAAATCAACCAACAACTTAACTGTTTACGAAGTACCTACACATAACGAAGAAGGCATTCTCATTTGTGCAAAATGTACGGCTCAAATCAATAAAAAAGAAGAACTTGATAGTGCGCACTGGTCTTGTTTAAACGAAGCGATGTGGAGTGAAATTCCAGCAGTACAAGTTGTAAGCTGGCGTCTATTAAATAGACTTAAAGATCAAAGTTGGGCCGCAGATGCATTAGACATGATGTATTTTGATGACGAAACCATGGCATGGGCTAAATCTACGGGCGATCATGAAAATGATGGCAGTGTTGATTTACACAAAGACAGCAATGGCATGGTATTACAAGATGGTGATACGGTGGTGCTTACAAAATCATTAGATGTAAAAGGATCTACCATAAATGCTAAATTAGGTACGGTTGTAAAAAATATTAGACTAGTAGCAGATAACACCGAACAAATTGAAGGAAAAATAGAAGGACAAACGATTGTGATCCTTACAAAGTATTTAAGAAAGGGCTAATTAAAAATACAGCCAACTACCACTCAACTTTCCATTGCTTAATGATATAGCTGGTGCAGGCAGTTTAACAAAATTCAAAAAAGTGAGTACCCCCCTCACCCATTTTTTATTTGTTTTAATGCGGTCAAAATCTACATCGATAGATAAATAATATTGGCGACTTCTTTGTAAATCCGGACGAGTATATGTATAACTAGCAGCTTGGTTATTGACCGTCCATTTATTTTCGTAACCACCAAAAGCGTTATCAATTCCATATCCAGCAGCAATGTTTAACCACTTGGGCACTTTAGTATTGGGCCAAATACTTTTTACATTGGCACTTAACCAAATAGTTTGTGCATTGTAATCTTTTAAAAAACGTTCAGGTATAGATTTCCCAAAATAATTATTAGCACGTGCTTGCAGCATAGGATCTGCGTAATTGGTATAATGCGCACTATATTTTAAACGAAATTTTTGTTCTTTCCATTTGAGCTGTTGTGCACTCCATAATAAAACGCCCGCTGTGTTTGCAGATACATCAAGCCAACTCCAGCCCCAATTTTCTGAAAACCCATCCATGGTTTCAATAATGGTTAAATAAGAAAGGCTTGTTAATCCTGATAACACCACTGCTTTTTTTTCTGGTATACCCGTCCAGGCCCATCCCTTATGACTTATACGAGCTAGATTATAACTAGAATAAAAATGGCCTACTTTATCCATCTGAAGCCACTCTTTGCCGTCGTTGTAAAATTGAAAACGACTTCTAGGATAATTGGCATACCAAGCTTTGTTGAGCGATATAAAGGATGCGCCATAACTGCCTCCAAAAATAGATGCTACTAGCTTTACTCTTTTTGCCTTTGTTACCGAATCGATAGCTGCTGGCTCCTGCGCAGTAGCTCCAAAAAACAATAGGAAAGAAACCAGAATTAGCAATAAATG
>JACCDP010828436.1_pt1 | contig 12463 bp, 12 predicted proteins | sample 7445841 | NCBI WGS metagenome assembly JACCDP01 (sample SAMN15323441, study PRJNA562643) | freshwater metagenome | isolation source: river surface water | place: USA:Blue River Watershed | collected 2017-08-17
CCTTTTCCAAGAAGTCGTTCGACGAGATTGACGCGTAGTGACCCAATCATTCCCCAATTGATTGCACCAACAATAATAAGAACAATCGCGAATTTTTGAACCATTTTATGCGTATATTGAACAAGAGAAGGGTCCATTCTACTTTACCACACACATTTTGGTTGGATAGTTCCAACCAATGTTTCCATAACAGTTTGTGGAAGAATTCCTTCATAGACAATTCCTTCATAGATTTGCACATCAATGGCTTGGGACAGACATCTATCATTCACCATAGAATAAAATAATTCAAAGAGGAATGTGAATAAATAGAACACCGTTATTGTATTTATGCAGCATATTTTATAAGAAATGCATTTTCACCACCACCAGTGCTAAAATCAGGAAGAGTGCCAAACGTAGTGAGAGTTGTATTCGCATTGCTATTGACTGGGGCAGCTGAAAAATTCGAAATAGTGATTGGATTGCTTGCGTAGATACCTGTTACATATACATTTCCATTTGTATCCGCAAAACAATCTGGACGACGATCGTCTAATGTTCCTGCGATACGGGTCGCCCACACAACTGAACCAGCAGAATTATATTTAATAAGGTAACAGTCATTACCTGATCCAGTCGCAAATGGAACATTCCCATATTGGGTGAGTCCAACTGCTCCGCCACCGCTTGGAGGAGAGGAATAATTTTGAGGTGCGATTGTAGCAGAACCTTGACATGCGATATAAATATTATCAAACGAATCTATTCCTGGTAATCCAAGTACAGTTGATCCAGATGATTTAATATATGTCGCCCATTGAATTGTACCTGAACTATTATATTTTACAAAATAGGGTGCTACACCGCCGAGTGAGATTGTACCATAGACTGTTGTGCTTACACCACTGCCACTGGTATTACTCCGAAATGTTACAGTTCCACTCCATGTATTATAAAATAGAACATTATTATTTGAATCACAAAAAATATATTGTCGTGCCAAGGATACATCTGATTGAATATAGGTAGCCCATAGTCCAGTACCAGATGAGTTAAATTTTGCTAATATTATAGCAGTGCCTCCAGTCGCAATTGATCCAAATGTTGACATACTAATTACGGGTGGTGTTCCACTTTTACTGGAATAACTTTTAATTGTAATCGTGCGACTACTATCAACAGTTGCTCCTAAATAAACTGAATTTGTAGAATCTACGCCAAGTGATGTTGGAACAAAAAATTGTGTGCCTATATTTTCAATCGCACTGACCCATTGTACGGTTCCTGATGAATTATATTTGACTACGAACGCAATATAATTACTAAATGAATACCGACCAAATTCAGTGACAATAACATTGCCACTTGTAACTGTAGAATAATTATTAAATACCGCGTTACCTGTAAGACTTGAACCACTGAAGCCTACAATTGGATTATTTGATGCGTCTACTTTTACACTTGGGAATAAAAATTCGGGACTATTTCCTGAATTTTTTATACTTGTCCCCCATTGGGCTACTCCAGAAGAATTATACTTAATTAAATAAATACTTGGATAGGATGCATTACCACCTTCAAGATTAAGTAGACCAAATGTAGTTGTAACAATTGCCCCGCCGGTTAATGATGAGTATGAATATATATTTGAATTAAATGCAAAATTACCAACAATATAGATATTTCCATCCGAGTCAATTGCGAGCGCAGGAAGTTCATTCAGAAACTTTTCTTCCATATTTGGAAGAATTGTCGCCCATTGAACCTGACCGTCTGAATTATATTTAATTAAATAGGAACGTTGATTATTTAATGCAGTAATGGTTCCATAGAGTGTTGTTTGAACTTCCCCACCACCGATTGGAGCAGATGAATAATTGTAGATACTTACTGCGTTAGTTGCATTTGTAAATATACGCATATAGACATTTCCATCAGAATCTACAGCTACCGTTGTGGCATTGATTGTAGATGTATTCATCCCCATATAGGTTGCAAGTTTCGCTTGACCTGGATTATAAAATGTAACTGTAGCTGATGTTGATAAAGGACCGTATCCAGGACAATTAACAGGGCGAACGATGAATGAATAGACTGAATTTGTATTTAATCCTGATACTAAAAGACTTGTTTGACGTAACCCATCAGCAGAGGCAGTGAGAATAGGATCGGATGGATTTGTACTTTGCCCTTGGATATAATACCAAAATACAGTCGCATCAGGTAAAATAGGTGGTGGTGTCCATGATATAAGAGCAGAGGATGAACCAGATGTTGTTACACTAATTGTAGAAATTGCTGTCGGCGGCACATCTCCACATTGAAATTCACGGAAATTAGACGAAGGACCAAGTCCATCGGAATTACTTGCAGCAAGTGTTGGATAATAGGTCACTGCGGCAGAAAGATTATCCACTGTATAATATCTCCAATCGGGTGGAATCGTAAATGTGCGGGAATCGGGAGGGATTGTTAAAACATACGATGTAATTGGGTTTCCATTGTCTGTGCCAGGAGACCAATTAAATTCCATCGTATTGGATGTAGAAAATGGCAATGTATAGATGTTTGGCACTCCAGGGACAGGCATCTATATTAGTTCAATGAAATAAGTCTGTAGATATTACATAACGAATGTATTTTGATAAATAGAACTGATTTCAGAATCAATTAAATAACAAATGTATGTTATTTGTCGCTCCAATGTATGTTGTATAGAGAGTTGTATCATTAAGTTATGTGATTATTTTATATCGGTCATTGGTGCTTGTGTAGTTAATACTATTCTTTGGTTTAAACCCAGTCGACATGGTTTGCAATAGGAATGAAACAGTGTATTTTATTGAGTGGTTGGAGTGGGTCTGGAAAAGATGCTGTTGGACAAATTTTGACAAGACGATATGGTGCGAAACGGCTTGCGTTTGCCGATCGTCTCAAAGAAATGGTCGCAGAGCAATATAATTTTCCTGTTCAATGGGCTCATACAACACTTGGAAAACAAGTTGTGCTTGCATGTGGAAAAACCGTTCGTGAAGTCTTAGTAACAGAAGGGCAACTTATCCGTCAAATCAGTAATGAACCTGAATTATTTGCACGATATGTTGCCAATCAAATTGTGGCAGATACGGAGACACAAATCTTTTGTATTACGGATTGGAGATTACCCATCGAACATAATGTATTATCAACTATATGTTTTGAACATGATATTCGTCTATTAAAAGTTCGGATTCGTCGTGAGGGTCAGCTCCAATCGGATGTAAATCATCCAGAGACTGAAGAAGCGCTCCAACGATGGGTGTTTGATATATATTTGACAAATCCTGGAGGGAGTCTGGATGCGTTGGAACATGAGGTCCAAATGAAGTTTGCAGACTACTTAGAATGAGTTGCCAGGCCCGTCGTCGTTGGAAGACTGGGAATGTATGTGCATCTGAACGCCCGGTTCAAACAGAATCCAATGCTTTGTTACAAGCGAGACTGGAACAAATGAAAGCGGAACGAACCCAGCAAGATACTATGTGGCAAGACCCTCCTGCTGAACTGATTGCCAGTCATCAATCACAAGAACAGAAAGTCACCCTTCCAAGTAGAAGAGATGGCAAACAGTCGTAACCAACAACGTCGAACACGGCGTTACAGAGGAGGGAAGGCACGCACACGGGCTGCGAAACGAGCCCAGGCTCGCGCTCAACAACGAAATCAAACACTTCCTATGGCAAACAATCAGACCAACACATTCGTAACCATATCGAATGACCCTGCCAATGCACCCGCCAACAATGTCATTCCTGAACCAAATGCAATTCATCGTGTTGCCAATGTTGCAAATGCTACCCTACCAGAAGGATGGAAGAAGGAACAAATGGCAAATCATCCTTCTGTTGTATGGTATGAGAAGAATAATGGAACCGAACAATGGTATCCTCCTGGTGCTGAAGAAAATGATCCAACCATGTTTGCAAATAACGCAAACTTACCCGCAGGTTGGAGAAAAGCATACCATCGTAATAATAATGTTGACCCCAAACTCTATTGGTATGTAAGTCCCAACAATCAAACCTCTTGGACAAGACCCAACACACCAACCAATACACCAGCCAATATCCCAGCTAATATCCCAGCTAATATCCCAGCCAATATTCCAGCCAATGTCCCAGCCAATACACCACTTGCCCCTGCATCAATCAATACCGTGAACCAAAGAGAAGCAAATTTGTCTCCAAACATCAAAACGCAAATGAATCGAATCAAACAAAAAATTACAAATATACATCGTTCGTTACGTTCATTTCAAGCTGGAGGAAGACGGCGTGGATGTGTGACAAGAAAGGCTTAGGTATAGAGGTGACGGATAGATTCATTCACATCCTTCTTTTTCTTGAGGAAGAGACCAACATGGTCCTTCTTCATGACGTAGGGAAGCGAGAAGTCCTTGATATAGAAGGGAAGTTCCTTAGAGTTGAACATGCGAAGCATATTCACCTTTTGGGCAATTTGGTCGATGCATCGTTTGAGTTCACGCACACCTACTTCTTCACTTGCATATTCTTCCACAATATGTGTGAGAATATCTTTACTGATTCCAACCTTTTCTGCGAGACCAACTTCTTTGAGTGCCGCAGGAAGGAGATAGTGTTCTGCGATGGCAACTTTGTCTTTGAGTTGATATCCTTGGAGATTGACTACAATCATACGATCAAGGAGAACTCGGTCAATCTTCTCAAGATAATTGGCACTGAATGTGAACATGACACGACTGAGGTCAATTGGAATTCCAGTGAGATATTTATCTTCAAACTCACCATTTTGAACAGGGTCAGTAAGATGAACAAGGAGATTTTGAACTTCTTCACCTTTTGGTGTTGTGCTGATTTTATCGACTTCATCAAACATAAGAACCATACTCATCGATTTTGCTGCACAGAGTGAATTGACGATTTTTCCACAATGACTTCCTTCATAGACTGGTTGATGCCCTGTGTATGTGCTTGCATCAGAATCACCACCAAGACTGATAAATTGGAAAGGCCAATGAAGTGCTTTTGCAACACCATTCTTGATAAGACTTGTTTTCCCAATCCCAGGAGGACCTGCGAGGAGAAGACTCAATCCGCGACCTTCAGGATTTGCAATCTTTGTTGCAATAAATTGGAGGATTTGAAGTTTGGCTTCATCTTGACCATAAATTGCTTCATCGAGCGATTTGCGCGCACGTTCCATAAATCCTGCACATGTATCAGACCCATCTGTAATTTTCACAGGAAGTTCTTTGTAGATTCCAAGAGGCATGCTGGTGAGTTTTTCAAGCCAGTTACGGAGCTTGAAGTATTCTGAGGAACCAGGATCAAGGCCTTGAAGAGAATTGTATTTGGTGAGAACAAGACCTTGTGTTTCAGTAGGAAGATTCATAGTGAGAATCTTAAACATGAGACCTTGATTGGGAGTAGGACTCTTGAAACGTGATTCAAGAGTTTTGAGAAGTTTTGTTTGTTGTTCTTCTGTAAGAGCCTTGAATTGGTCGATTTGTCCATCAATTGTATCTTCGTCAGATGGTGTTGTGATAAGTTTCACAAATTTTTTTACTTCTGCAGATTCTTTTTTCATATTATGACGTTTGGGAACAAGACGGTCTGCTTCATCATCTCCACCGCCAAAGCTGAAGACCATTGTGGCATGTTTTCCATAGCGTTCATCGTCATCGTCATCTTCATCATCATCTGTTTCAACTGTTCCATCTTCTTCATCTTCTTCATATTCTTCGTCATCATCATCGTCTTCTTCAGTTTCATATTCAGACGATTCAGGAGTTTCTACACGACGGAGTCGGCGACGACTGCGTGATTGTTTACGTGCAAGTTCACGTTCAAGTTCTGAAAGCTCTTCATCTTCTTCTTTCTCACGACGACGTTGTTTGAGACGGCGCTTTTCATCGCGAAGCTTTCGAACAAGTTTATTTTCACGAATGCGTTCTTCTTCTGAAGAAGAGGATGCGTCAGAGGATTCAGAATCAGATTCGACAACTTTCTTCTTGCGCATAGCGTTACGAGTGCGACGGGCAATAGGACTCTTGGGTTTATCTTCAGAACTACGTGTAACTTCAGATGACATTTCTTCATCAGATGTTGCATCATAATCAATGAATCCTTTGAGATTACCTTTGCTATCCACGGATTCATCGTCAGAACCTTTTCCACCACGACGCTTTTTTGGGACGAATCCACCGCGCTTCTTAGTTTGCTTGTCAGAGGGACCGTTTGAGTTCTTCATTGGAATAGTTATGTCAATGTGCTTGGGAGAGTGGTGATGGATGCGGTCAATTTTTGTTGGAAGGGAATGTCCATTTCAACAAACATTGGATTGTTTCTTCAGAGATTTTATATATCAATTATCATTCTGTGATTTAACGGCGAGCGACCCGTGGGTCGCAGGCCCTGGATTTATCGATAGATAAATCAACGGCGGCCAGCGCGGCGGGATGCCTTTCGCTTGCGGCTGAAGACGTTGCGGACGGCCATGTTGGCATGTCCAGTTACAGAGCGACCGATACGGTTAACTCCACGGAGACCAGTCTTGGCTACACTTCCAACAGTGTTGGTGACAGTTCCAACAGCTTCAGTAGTGGCAGCCAATGCATGGCCGACCGGGGAATAGACCTTTCCAAAGAGACCCATTCCACCCATCATGTTATTGCGACGAGTGTTGCGTCGGCTCTTGCGATTGGCACGACGACTCTTGCGGTTTGCGCGACGATTGCGACGAGACATACCTTTGGCCATTTGAATTGACTCTATTTGTCCTGTAGAAAATTTAGCGCGTCTGTCCTGGAATTTTTTCTTGTAAAATATACATACAATTCTTCAAATATGCCTTGGTTCGTCCATCCAGACCGGGATAATTTGTTTGTGGATTGGTCAAAATAGATTGTAAAATAGGATCACAAGCAGCCGCCAACTTTTTACGAATTTGATTTACCTTGACATGATTACTCTTTTCAAATGATTCTGTCATTCGCCACAGACATTGGGCATATTCAGCTAAACGCTCTTTATCTGAAGTTGGTTGTGACGCCAAAGACTTGATTTGTTCAAAAATCTTCACATACAATCCATGCAATTGTTCAAAGGATAATACACTGTAGCGTGTTAAATCACTCAAGAATTGACTGTATCCAAGACGATGAATATGTTCCAAGTTTCGTTTGACAACTTGGTCATAATTTGAAGAGACTTCTGTTCGGGGTTCATCAAAGATAGGAAGATATTCATTATACATTCGAGTAAGTTCTTCCGAAAGAGACTTGTATTGTTCAATTAATTCACTAATCATTTTTGCATATAACATACAGAACGTAGGTTCTGTTGTAGCTTTCTCAAAAACAAGACGAACAAATGCTTGAAGAAACTCCTTTTCATCACTATCTAAAATTTGTTGTAAGAATGCTTTCACATCGGTATAGTTCTGTTCACTGAATGTATTGAGTTTATTTAAAATAACTTTATTTAAGATTGTATTTTCAACAGGAACAGATGAATTTGTAAATTTACTTACATATCGAGCATGAGGTTGATAGACATGAGGAGTTTGTGGAGTAGACTGTTTGGCAGTGGAAGACTGTTGATTTGTACCACCTCCTCGACGCCACGATTGTTGGGTTCCGGATGTTGGATGGGATTGTTGTCGATTTCCGCCACTACCTCCACCACTCTTTCTCCATGATTGTGGCGACCCTTCAGACGCTTCTGCTTGACTACATGCCTTACGAACCGTTTGAATCTTTTGAAGAGCGGCGTCGGATACTTTTTGCACACATGCTTGACGCAAGGCAAAGACTTCCCATACAAGTGATTCTGCTGGGTCTACGGGTAATGAAGGTTGGGGGATACTCATAGACGCCTTACTAGGAACTATGTGTTGCGCCTTTTAGTCCTTCACTTTGCTCCCAGATGTGGATAGATGAATCACTCCCACGTCCTGGAAGAAAGTGAACTTCTTACACATGGGCAATCATTTGGATTTCCTCTTGCATGTGCTGTAGATACATATAAGCGTTTGTTAGAAGCACCTCTCACATGTTCGGTGCAAGTCCTCACACAACGACAAAATGAAATTCATACACTACGAAACCATCCCAAGCTTCTTACAACAATTCTTGAAGAAGCAAATCAAATCAAACCATATGAAACAATCTTACGTGACTATACACCCAATGAAACCGCACAAACGGCGGAAGGTCAAATATTCTTCACAGGAGAACATACAAAAGGGCTCAATACAATTCCCTATGTGCTCGCCATTTGTGTATTTCTAAAAGTGTGGATTGCTCCCGCGTTGGCACTTTTGACCCCTCTTATTTTGTTTTGTATGCCCTATATTATTTTAACAACAGTGATGGACATGCAACTCACATGGGATACCTATATGACTATGATGAAACAGATGGTATTTGGTGTGCAAGCGGGAGAGCCTTGGAAAATGAAGCATTATGGGCAAGCACTATGGACGTTGGTTAGTCTTGGTCAAAGTATGATTACACCATTTGTAACAGCCTATCATACAAATAATCTTGACCAGACAATTTGCAAGCGTGGGGAGGCTCTTGTGCAATTTGCACAGTTTACAAAACAAACCCATACACAACTCCAGTCGATTGGATTATTACAAGGTGACCAGTGGACATATCCAGACCCTCCAACGGATGCACGTGAAGCTGCTGCATGGATGGAAGCAGAACCATTGGCTATGCGACATTTACAACGAATTGCGGGATATTCTACATTCCTTGTCACACTTGCACAAGATTCATCCTGGCATCCTGTGACATGGACAGGGTCGCATACACCTCTTTATCTTACAGATTGTCACGATTTGGCAATTCCTTCTTCACGTGCTGTTCAATCGACCTTGACCTTACATACTCATTCACTTTTGACAGGGCCAAATCGTGGAGGAAAATCATCCAGTTTACGAGCCATTCTTCAACAAGTTCTCTTGGGACAAACATTCGGTTTTACAAAGGGTGCATATGGTTCATGGAAACCCTTTCAACAGATGTTTACACGTCTCAAGAGTCGCGATACAGCTGGAAAAGAGAGTTTATTCGAGATGGAAGTTCGTTTCGCCAGCACGATTCTTCACGCTATCAAGACACGAAAACATTCTTTGGTCTGTATTGATGAATTATTCCATAGCACAAATCCACCCGATGCAGAGATTTCTGCGACAGTCTTCCTCAAACAGCTTTGGACCTATGATTCTTGTAAAAGTATTATTAGCACGCATATTTTCAAGCTCTGTGAAATTCCCCAGCCAATTCCTCTTCAAACATTCTGTTGTGATGCAAAGGTCAATCCCGATGAGTCTATCCACTATTCCTATAAGCTTACCAATGGGGTTTGTCGTGTGAGTAGTGTCCGCGAAGTTTTGGAAGAGGCAAACCTAATCCCCAGACGCGCGCTTAAACCTGAACTAAAAAAGACCCCAGACCAGCAGTAATATGGCCGCGATTAGTGATGCTGTTGTAATCGGAATTGTATTAGGGCTTGTGTTTGCTGCAGTAAGTTATTATTTGTATAGTCGTGTGGGACAATTGGAACGCAAAGTTGGATTATTAGAAAACATCATGTTGGATTTGAAGGTAACCACCGAACAATCGATTCTTTCTGCGACGGAACCACCTGAACCAGCTGCACCCAAGCTTGATTCACAACCTGCACCTGTTGAACAATCAACAGTAGAACTTCAAAGCTATCGTGAGGCGATTGCGCACGCACAAGAATCAACGGTACATGTATCCGAACAAGACGCACGCGATGTGTTTGTTGATTCTTCATCCCGAGGACGCCCTCAAACATCCACCCCTGTTCAAGTGGAACGTGAATCATCTGGATTAACTGTCAATTATGAATCCATGACTTACAAGGAATTACTTCAACTCTGTAAGCAACGAGGGATTACTGGAACCCGAAACCAGAGCAAAGCACAATTAATTGAATTTCTTCGTGGAAAGCCAAGTGGAACATCTCAGACAGATTTGAATTCCTGGGCAAATGGAACAGTTAGTTTCACAGATGTGTCTGGACAATCGAATGAATTTGTTCTTGGGTCTGCGCTTGAACCAATTGCAGAGGGAGGACCTATTCATGATTCTGCTCCCGAAAGTTCATTTGTTTCCGAGTAATTTTGCGAGAGCACAATAGGAGTTTCACATGGACAGAAGAGGTTTTCGTCTTCGTGGAGAACCAGATTTTTATAGACAACCTGGGCCAACAATTGTGAATCAAGAGACAACTCGTGAGATTGAAGCAACAAAGACTGTTGCAGCAGTTGACAATCGGTTTCGTGCTTATGCGGGTCCAATGGCGGATGGTCGTCTTGTGACAGACTATCGTGATCGTTGTGTGACACGTGCGCCACCTGGAACACAGTTTGCAGTCAAGGAATGGATTGTGGCGAATACAGATGAAATTATCAATATTAGTCGTGCACGTCAAGTTCAGAATACTGGTGCCTCAATGGGTGTTGCCAATACCGAACTTCCCCCTGCACTCATTCAATCCTGCACGCCAACTGGGTGTGGAATTCAAGCGACCGGTTTGGAAGATGGTCTTGGAATTGAACGGGCAGATATTGCTCCTGCCTTGTTTGGAACATTTACTTTTCCTCCAACTGCGGCAACATTGGCTCGTAATAAGAACTTTACTGCTCTTAATACAACCATTGGATATGGTCGAAATACACCAACACGCTGGGACCATTTATACCAGTGATTATAGTTATACTTTTTCATTTTGTTCTCTTTCATCCGCGGGTTCACTTATCGGCGTATGAAAACCAGTGGACGTATTGGTTACATTGATTGGAATCGATACAGATTCAACAAGTTGATTTGGCGGTTGGGTTGTTTCATGTTCTCGAACTGTAATGACAGAATTAATTGTTACATTTTTTTCTTGTGGAGGAGATGCAAGCCTATTGATTGGTTGAATGACTTCACGGAAACGGTCACGAAGCGCTGCGACACTTCCAGAGTTTTCCTTGGCAAGAGTTTGAATTTCATTTTGACGTTCGGCTTTTGCCATTTCCACCATGGTGGGTGCTTTGACAGAGGCTGCACGTGAAACAGCAGCAGAAGCCTTCACAGCATTTGTAGTTTCTTCGACAAGTTTTGCCTTTTGTGCATCAAAGATTTCTTGTGCCACTTTTCTGGCTTCTTCAATAGCTGCTTTACGTGTTTTTGTTTCCAAATCATCCACAACAAGTTGTTTAATAACTCCTCGTCGATAATGAAGGGCAATCGTAGCTTCTGCAGCAATTCGTTTGAGTCGTGCCCCTGTATCTTTATAGACTTTTGTATGTTCAAGAATACCAGTGATTTCAGGTTTGACCACTTGAGTATTTTTGAATAATTTATTAAACTCCTTAATAATATTATCAGGAATCACTGGACTTTGTTCAATGAGTCGGTCGAGTTCGATTCGGAACATTTTCAAAAAGTTTGCAGAATCCATACGTTCATCTGGATGAACTCTCATTTCGATACAGAGGAGACGATTGAATTTTCCCCAACTGATTCCTGCGACACGATTCGCTTCTGCACCTTTGGCAAATCCATAAAAGTTCATTAAGGTTTGAATAATTCCAGTGATAAGTGATGCACCTCCAAGACCGAGTTGTGCCCATTTTTTTCCGTCGACATCATTTGGATCAAAGATACTACCAAGAGCAAAATTTGCACCAGCAGTTACTCCAGAAAGAATAATCACTGGAATATTAAAATACCGGTCTTTGATTTGATATAGTTTTGCAGTTTGTTCATGCATCCATCGATAACAGGCTGCCTTGTCGGCCCAGTCTGCCATCAAGTCTTCCAATTCAGATGTCCAACCATTCATAAATTTTCGTTTCACAAATTGACCTCCATTTGGTGTTTGCGTTCCATCTTGACTAGCTTCTTCGCTAGCTTTTTGAGGTTCTTCGCTCATCTATCTAAACCATACGAAAAATAGAAATCTAGTTCGGATGGTTCGTGTGCTCGCTTTTGATATTGGAATTAAGAATCTTGCATGGTGTTGTTTGGAAAAGACGGAATCATCCTATACGATTCTTGGATGGGATAATTACAATTTGCTTTCGGATGAAAGTAATGTAGGGGCAACAGCCAAAATCAAATGTATTCAATGTTCTCTCAAAGCAGGCTATATGAAAGGGGAGCAAACATTTTGTGGACGTCATTGTCCTTCTGCTACACCTGCTTTGCGGGACTTGTCTGGCACGCTCTTGAAAAAGATTCCGTCCGTAGATGCATGTCGTGAACTTTTATCCGCACGAGGATTGGTCTCTGTTCCAAAGAAGAAGGCCCAAGTTGTAGAAGAATTACAGAAACTATATAGTCTTCCAATTGAATCAAAGAAGGTTAGTAAAGCACCCGATGCAGGATTGAATGAGATTCATACAAGTATTCAAGCGCTTGTTAGACAAC
>JACCDP010455799.1_pt1 | contig 12462 bp, 8 predicted proteins | sample 7445841 | NCBI WGS metagenome assembly JACCDP01 (sample SAMN15323441, study PRJNA562643) | freshwater metagenome | isolation source: river surface water | place: USA:Blue River Watershed | collected 2017-08-17
TGGTAGTAATGAAAATTTAACAATTATAAAATCAAATCATGCTCATTCTTATAAAGGAATTTTAATCAAAAATATAACGATCAGAAATTCAATTTTTAAAATAAAAAATCGTCTAGAGAAATGTGGATTAAGGTCTATAAATAATGTAGTAGATGTTTCAAATTATATTCTTTTAGAAATGGGTCAGCCAACCCATTTTTTTGATAAAAATAAATTAGGGGAAATAAATATATCAATAACTGAAGGTAGTAAGGAAATAAAAATAAACTTACTAGATGAATCAATAAGAAACACAGAAAATTGTATAGTAATAAATAATAATAATGAACCTGTTGCAATAGCTGGGGTTATGGGAGGTAAAGAATCTTCGGTTACAGGAAATACTACAGATTTATTTTTAGAATCAGCTGTTTTCCTTAGGGAAGAAATACGAAGAACTATTCGAGCTACTGGAATTCGAAGTGAAGCTTCTGTGAGATATGAAAAAGGATTAAATCCAGTAACAACTGAGGCAATAATTATCAGAACTATTGATTTATTAAGAGAGAATGGATGTGAGAACTTATCTCACTCAGAGATAGTTGGATTTGATAATCAATTTAACCAAAATAATAATATAAACTTAAGTTTTGATTTTATAAGAAATAAATTAGGATCAGAAATTAATGATACAGAAATTACTAATATACTAAATAAACTAAATTTTAAGGTTAAACCAAATAATGGTACATTTGATATACTCGTTCCTTCATATAGGAGTCAATATGATATAACAATTAAGGAAGATTTAGTTGAAGAAGTTGGTCGTACATTAGGGTATAGTAATATATATTTACAGCCTGTAGTCTCGACGATTATGCCAGCTACTTTAAATGATACAAGAAATTTAGAAAGAGAATTGAAAAAAATATTTTCATACCACTTAAAGTATAATGAAGTTTATAACTATTCTTTCAATTCTAAAGATGATGTTAATTTTGAAGGGGATGATGAATTTTCTTTGGAAATAAAAAATTCTATGCCAGAAGAATATCAATTTTTGAGAACATCTATGTATCCAGGATTAATTCAAAATATCATCACTAATAAAGATAGATTTGACGTAATAAAAATTTATGAATTGGGTAGAGTATATTTTAAAGAAAAAGTAGGATTGGGTAGGGAAGAAAAATATTTAGCGTTTTCAGAGCACTATTCCTCATTAGATAACAAATTGGAATCAGAGCAAAAGCTACTAAAGTTTAGAGAAAATATATTATATTTGTTAAAAAAACTTAATATTCATGATATTCATTTAGAAGATAATAACAAAAAATATTTTCATCCCACTTCCGGAAGTTCTATTATGGTAAATGGAAATATTTTAGCAGAAGTTGGTATACTTCATCCAAGTATAAGATCTCAAAAGGGTCTAAAGAAAAAAGTTTATATTGGTAAATTATATATTAAAAATATAGCAGAGCAATATATAAATAACAGAGTTAATTATAGTTTTAAGGTTCCGTCTCAATTTCCTCAGGATAGTTTAGATATCTCTATACTAATGGCTGAGAATGAAAGTACAGAGTTATATGCGAATTTAATAAAAAATAAAAAAATTACAGAAATTGAAAATATCTATGTTGCAACTGTATATAGAGGAGACTCAATTCCTGTTGGTATGAAATCAGTTACTTACCATCTTGAATTAATCACATATAAAGAAACATTTACTCAAGTGATAATAAAAAGTATTACAGATCAATTATTTAATGTTGCTAAAGAAAATGGATACCAAGTGAGATAACAATGTATTGTTTTATTCCAGCAGCGGGATATGGTAAAAGAATGGGGAACTTAACTAAAGATACTCCTAAGCCCCTTTTAAAACTGGGTGATAAGACATTACTTCTCAATACTCTTAATTTAGTGAAAAGTTGGGGATTAAATACAATAGTAATAAATACACATTATAAAGCAGAACTTATTCATAAAGAAATAGAAAAAATTAATGATTTAAATATTATAACTTCCTATGAAAAAGATAAAATTCTTGGAACAGCAGGAGGCATTAAAAAAGCATTTTCAAATATTTTACAAAATGAAGATTATTTTTTGTGTATTAACCCAGACATTATCTATGACACTAAAGTGAATATTTATGATAAAATTAAAGATTTTAAAGGAAAATGTTTACTTTACTTATATGAAAATAAAGATAATAAATCTTATACAAATTTAAATTTTCGTGATAATAAAGTTTATTTTGAGAATGGAAATTATATGTTTATAGGATTATCTATCATGCAATTTTCTATTTTTAAAGATATAGAATTAAATGAATATTATGATGTGGCCAATATATTTAAAAAATTATCTATTAATGGGGAGCTAGAGGGAGAAATTTTTCCTGGTAGAATTTTTGATTTAGGTGAAGAGGATAAATATTTAAAATATATAGAAAATCTTTAAAAACTCATCAAATGTAATTATAATGGCATTCCTGCAAAAAGCTAGTTTTTGTAATTTTATTCTCAACAATCCTGTGCTCTTTTCCTCTGCCGCTGGAAAAAGATAGTTATTGCTAGTGGGTCATTTATAAATAAATTTATAGTTCATTTAAAATTTTACTTCTTAATTTATTGTATTCTTTCTCGTTTATCATTTTATTAGATTTCAATTCTTCTAAATCATCTAATCTTTCTTTCGTTGTTTTTGATGCACTTGTAGATTTTTTATTTGATATAATATCTTTTGGTAAAATGGTAAAATCATTATAATCTCCATTTTTACATATTTTAGAATTAGTGGAGGTAACAAATTTTATTGTTTCATTGATTTGTAAGTTATTTTTGTAATTACACTCGTTTTCCTCATTAATAAAAGACCAGTCAGTGTATGTGAATTGATTTCCAAAAATATAATATTTTTCTATTTCAGTAAACTGAATGAAGATAGAATCAGCTAAAATTGTAATTAAAATACAAGTTCTATATATCCTACTGTATGGAGCCATGGGATCTTCTCTTTTAAAAATTATCATAAAATGATCTGATCTTTTGCTATGTTCATAAATTTTTGATGAAATTTTTTCTGATTGCACTGAATCAAAAATGTAAACTTTATCAGAGACTATTGGATTAGATTTTAAATAGTATAGATTTTTAAAAAATAAAAAAAGTTTTTCATTAGAAATTAAGGTATTAGTTATATCTTTTACTTTTTTTGGAGTTATATTAAATATTATAAAATCATCATTTCTATGAGCTAATTCAAATTTATCACCATACTGTAGCGGACTACAATAAACAATTTTTAGGACTAAAATAATAAATATATAATTTTTATTCAATTTAAAGACTCAATCTATTCATCTTCATGGTTATATATCTCTTGTTGAGAAATAGAACTTTTTCGATTAAAATCTAAAAAAAACTAAATTATCTTGAAAATATTTATTCTCAAAGATACTTTTCAAAAAAAGGGAATCTCGGATCATGGAATTATGGTAGTTTTAAAAAAGAGATCTTGGCTCTTATTTTTCGTATTAGCTATTTTATCATCTAACCTATTCCCAGATACTTTAAAAGAAGCTAAAAAAGCGTATTCGGGTAGGCAGTACCAAAAAGCAGTTAAATTATTCCAAGAATATTCTAAAACAAATCCTTCAGATGGAGAACCTTATATGTATTTGGGCTATATTTATGAGTCCTTAAAAGAATATAATATCTCTACTGCTTATTTCAGAAAGGCATCTGATTTAAAACTGAGTCCTAAACAAAAGAAAACCGTTCTTTTAAAACTTATAATTTATTTTAATTACATGCATGCATGGAACTATGTTGTACATTACTCAAATCAATATTTAATCTTAGATCCAGGAAATGTAGAAGTTGAAAAAATTCTATCAAAGGGTAGGGGAAATAGAGGAAGCGATCAAATCGCTTCAGTGAACATACAATACCAAGATCGTGAAAAATCTTATAAGCAAGATAAGCAGAAATTATCTGAACCAGAACCAAAGCCATCTGTAAAAGAATCAAAAAATGAAAGAGTTAAAGAGCCTAAAAAAGTTTCTAATGAAGAGACAGATTTATGGGATTTGGCACTTAGATCAATAGAGAAGGGTGAATATACGAATGCTTTTTCATTTTTATCTAAATTATTAGATTCAAATCCTGATAATAAAGATTATTTATATAAAGCTGGAATAGTGAAAATGAGGTTGAAGGAATATGATAAAGCAGTAGATTATTTTGATTTAGCTCTTAAAAATACAAATGAAAAAAATGAAACTATGTACTACTATTTATATTTAAATAAAGGAATTGCTCTAAGTAAATTAGAAAAATTTGAGCAAGCCTTAGATGTACTAAAAAAATCATATAGTTATAATAAATCATTTTTACCTATTCTCATAATTATACGACTTAAATATGAAAATGGAGATTATGAAGATGTTTTGAAGTATTCAAAATATGTTCTCAATATAGATCCTGAAAATTTAGAATCTCAAATGTATAAATCAATTTCACTACTACAGCTCAATAATAGAAAAGAAGGATTTAAAGAATTACTCATTTTCTCCAAAAAATTAAAAATTACTTATCCAAATCTAAATAACACTCCTGAGATTTTTCATCCTGGTATTCATTATTTAGCAGTGTTCTATTCTGGAAGAAAGAAATATAAATTATCTAATAACTATTTATCAGTTATAAATAAATCAAGATCTAATTATAAAAGCTATATATTCACTTTAGGAAAAAACTTATTTTATTTAAAAGATTATGAACCAGCTCAAAATGAGCTTCTTAAACTTTCTGATATCCCAGCTGCAAATTATTTATTATCAAAAATATATTTAATATCAAATAACTTAGAAAAAGTAAAAGAATTTTTATTGAAGGCTACATCTAAGAAACAATTGTATTGGTCTAGAATATTGATTGACCCTGCATACAAGCCAACATTACAATCTAAAACAGATTTATCATCTTTTATCCTAAATAAGGGAGTTAATCCGATTCCTGTTCCACCTAAGGAAGAGGTAAAAATGATAACTCCGAGTCCAATAGAAAATAAGCAAATTTCTGAAAAAACAGTAGATCAAACTCCAAACCAAACAGTACCACAAAATCCTTCTAAATAGAGTTTATCTTTTTTTGATTGTTTCTGCCTTTCTTTTTCAATGGTGATATGATCCAGTATGCTAGGCTAGGAAATAGATTACCTAGTTTTGCTAGTAAACCTCTATGAAATGGTATTAATATTTCTAATTTATAGTTATTGAGAGTCTTAATTATAGTATTAGAGATATCGCTGGGTTGGAGGGTAGTACCGGAAAATGTAAGAGATGCTTCTTCATAAGGAACCTGTAAATCAAGCATAGGTGTATTTACTGCATCTGGACAAATTACAGATACTAAAATACCTTCTCTTTTTAACTCATAACCTAATGATATGGAAAATCCTCTGACAGCAAATTTACTGGCTGAGTAGAGTGCAATACCTGGAATTGGAGCAACTCCGGCTAATGAAGCAATATTAATCAAATGCCCATTTTTATTGTTTTTCTTTAAATATTGAGATACAATAGTACAGCCTAGAATAGTCCCTTTGGTATTTATATCAAAGTGGTAATCAATATCCTTTATTTGAATATTTTTTATATAACCAGGTAGTAGTACAGCGGCACAATTGATGAGGCCATATAAATCCCAACCTTTAGAATCAATCTCAGAAAGTATGGAGAGCCAATCTTTCTCACTCACCACATCATGTTTCATAACTAAAAGTTTAGAACTATTGTTTGGTCTTGAATTTAAATAATTTCTTAGTAGTGAAATATTGATATCTGTTGCAACTATATTGATATCCATATTTAACATATCTTCAACTAATTTTTTACCAATTCCTCCGGCAGCCCCTGTTACAATAAACGTTTTTTTGTTTATAAGTTTATTCAAAGTATATGCTCCATACATCTTCTTTATTTATTACTTCTCCTGGTTCTGGATTTTGTTTTGAGCAAAAACCAGAACCAGAAATTTTGTACTTCACACCATACCTTTGTAGGATGGAGATCGTCTCAGATAAACTTTTTCCTTTTAAATCTGGGACATTGTTTAAATTTAGTGTCTCTTTGGGGATATTTATCTCTGAGAGAGTGTATTTATTTGCATATTCTTGGTAATCAATGATTGGTAAGATATTCTCAACTACTTCCTTAAAAACAGGGGCAGCTATTCTACCACCAGTATGTTCAATCCCACCTGGTTCATCAAATACAATGAGTCCTACAATTCTAGGTTTATCTGCCGGAAAGAAACCTAAGAAAGATGCAGAAATCAAACCATCCGAGTAACCTCTACCAGGTTTTGCTTTTTGTGCTGTTCCTGTTTTACCAGCAATTGCATAATCTTGGATAAATGCATTTTTTCCAGTGCCATGTTTCACTACTTTCGTCATAGCATTTAAAATATAATTGGAAGCAGACTCATCAATATCTGTAAATGTAGGTTCAGAACCATATTTTTTTACAATATCTCCATATACATTTGAGAGGTGAGATACAATCACAGGAGTGTGTACCCTACCATTGTTTATGATTGCAGCAGCAGATGTGACTAGTTGTAGAGGAGTTGTCTCTATCCCTTGACCAATAGCTAAATAGTATGGAGTGCTCGTTCCCCAATCCTTATATGGAGGGAAAATTCCTTTGCTTTCACTTGCAGAGAAACCAGTCTTTTGACCAAATTTAAATTTTCTTAAATATTCATAAATAACTTTAGGATGAACTTTCTTTATAGCTTTTATGATTCCAACATTGCAGGAATATTGAAGTATTTCTTCTATATCAACAAGTCCATGTTGATCGGTACATCTTACAAGTCTTGATCCAAATTCTATGTACCCTGGACAATAAAACTTTTCATTAAAATCTATTAACTTTTCATTGAGTAGTATCAAAGCCATAAAAATTTTCATTGTTGATCCTGGTTCATAGACATAACGAATAGCCCAGTTCGTTTTAGCTTCCTCTGAATAATCAGAATAGCGATTGGGATCAAAATTAGGAAAGCTTGCCATTGCTAAAACGTTCCCATTGTTTACATCCATAAAAATCCCAATTGCTTTCTTGGATTTAGTTTCACGAAATGCCTTACCCAAACTCATCTCTAATCTGTATTGGATGAGACTATCAATGGTGAGATACATATCCAAACCTCTGGGTATCTCTTTATCAGTCATTGTTAATAGTTCTGCATTAAACATATTCTCAAGACCCGATAATGCTTGGTTATCATCCATCCCTGTAAAACCAATCAAATTAGAAGCAAGAGCTCCATTGGGATATAACCTCTTGTACTCCTTTTCGAGACGGACACCTGGTAAACCCATTTCTATGATTTTTTGGGCATTGAAGTTATCCATTTCTCTTTTGATCAGGAAATAATTTTCTTTTTCATTTATAGATTTTTCAATTTTTTTAGCTGGTATTCCCAAGTATGGTGAAATCTTTTGTGCTGTGAATACAGGATCATAGATTTGTTCAGGATTGATTCCTATTGTTGAGGAGTCATGGGAAAGTGCTAGTTCAATTCCACGCCTATCATATATGATTCCCCTTTGGATTTTTACATCTTTCTTAACCTCGATTATATTCTTATTAAAAAAAGTCAGAAATATTACCCTGCTATAGAGAATGAGGAATAGTAGTACTAAGAATCCCAATAGGATCCGAACGCGTACAAAATAGGATGGGTTTAAAGATGTTGTAGAATTAGACAAGAAGAACCTCTATTCTAAGAGATTTTCAATAAGAGAGGACGTAAACTATTTTTCCCCTTAGATTTTCCTCTGCTATTAAACCCATATCCCTAGAATCATAAGATATCCTTCGATTGTCACCAAGGAGTAAATAGTATCCAGGTGGGATTCGACCCTCAGATAATAAATTATAATAGAATGGATTGGATTGGTTGTCTAGCGGTGCTGGTTTGAAAGGAATTGATTCTGAAGAAAGTGTATAATTTTCTATCAAAGGTTTGTTATCAATTAGAATAGAACCACTCTTAAATGCATAAAAGTCCCCTGGTAAACCTATAAGGCGTTTTACTAATAATTTCCCCTCTCCAGAATCAAAGAGTAGTAAATCAAATCTCTTTATTTCTAATTGGCCGAATGTTAGAAACCTCTCAGACAGAAGAGATTTTTGAGGAAAGTTTCTTTTGTAAACTAAAATTATACTACCATCTTTTAAAGTAGGTAGCATTGAGTTTCCTTTAATAATAATTATTTGGAAGAGGAAGAGTCTTAGAAATATCAAAGATATTGATAAAACAAAAACATACAAACCATATTTTGCTATTCTAAGGGAGATGCTCATTTGGTATTACAACAAGGATCACTCATAATTTTATTGAGTGATCCTCCTAGAGGTATTAGGTGCTTAGGAGATTAAGTATTTTTTTGGCATTTTTATTTTGTCCGTCTTGCTTGAGAGCAGTTTCAGCATATTTCTTTGCCTGTTCTTTATCTCCTTGGATCCTAAAGAGGTCAGAAATATTTACAATATTGCTAACATTTTTAGGTCCAAATTCAAATCCTTTGAGTGCACTATTCAATGCGTCTTGTATATTTCCTAATTTCTTATGAGCAATGGAGAGATAGTAGTACAAATCATCTTCTCCAGACTCCTTAGAAAGATATTCAGAGAGCAACTTTACAGTTTTTTCATAGTCCTTTGTTTTGAAGCTCAGAAGACCGTAAAGTTTATTCAACTTAGGAACATTTCTATCCAATGAGAAAGCTTCTTCCATTCTTTCCTTAGCTGCTAAAATTTCACCAGAAAGATAAAGACGCTTGCTGTCTTGGTAAAGCTTGTTGAGTTTATCAATTACATCTGTGTTTCGTGTATCAGTTGTAGTGATAGGAGCACTGTCACTCAAAGATGATTCTAAGAGGGGACCCATTCCCACTCTATCCTCTTGGAAAGATACTTTTACAAAGGAAAGATCATCTGTGATATCCCCTTTTGATTTTAAAATCTTCACCATAGAGTCGATATCACATCCCGCTTCTTCCACAACTTGTAAGAAAACCATCTCATCATCATTGATTGTTCTCACTGCTTCTGTTGGGGTTAAATCAATATCATCTCTTCCATCAGATGCTAGTAAGAAAACATCTCCTGGTTCCAATTGGAATTCATAGACAGCAAACTCATACTCTGACTCCAAACCAAGTTTTCTAAGTCGAAGACCTGGTTCTATAAAGGATGCTGTTTCATCTCGATACAATACTGAAAATGGATGCTCTGCATTCCAGTAGTACATCTTTCCTGTGATATCATCTATCAAAGCAACAGTTGCAGAAAGAACCATAGTTCCGTTGAAGGTTTTGAAAACGGAATTAGTTTCTAAATAAACATCAGTGAGCCATTTTTCTGGAGATATATCCAAGATTCTTTTATTGGATGCAGAACGAGCCATGATCGAGTTCATAACAACCCCCATCACCAAAGAACCCCCAGCACCCTGCATGGATTTGCCCATAGCATCTCCATTCATAACCATTGTAAAACGTTTGAAATTTTCGGGAGTTCCAAACTTTAAATTTCCAGAGATACAGATATCCCCACCCAGATCAGCTTCTTTGTTTCGAAAAGAAAAATGCTTCTTTTGTTTGATTAAAAATTCAGATTTGACGAGTGTTGATTTGTTTGCATTGAAGAAAAGTGGTTTGGTTAAGAGAGACGTTAAGAAATAGTCTCCATCCTGTTGGACTTTGAGGCGCTGGACTTCTTCCATTTTTTCCTGAAGCTCTCTGGTTCTTTCGTTAACCATTTCTTCAAGATTGTTGGCATAGTCTTGGAGTTCTAACCTTGCCTGTGAGATAGAGTGCACCATCCCATTGAATGACTCTGTGATAAAACCAATTTCATCGTTGGTTTTAAGGGGAACTTTTACATCTAGGTTTCCGTTATTTACTTTACGAACCCCTAGTAACAAACTATTCAATGGACTTACCAAGCTGCCATGGAAGAAGTATGGGTATAGGGTCAGTAAGACCACCAAAACTACACCTAAGATAATAAACTGTTCTCTAGCTGATAGGTGCATGTAAGTACGATAAGATTTGTAATCATATCCAACTTCCTTAACGGAATGATCATTGGGATAGTATTTGGTAAAAGTTACAAAGTGGGTCATCCCATCGTACGATTTTCTGAAAAGACGCTGTCCGGAAGGCTTTAGATAGCGGAAGTATTTATAGATTTCTCTGCGGAATTCTTTAACTGCTAATTCTTTCTTATCCCACAAGCAGGTTTCGTTAGTAAATTCATATCTTTTTTGGATTGCTGTTCCAAAAAATCTATTCTTATTCGGTTTTTTAAAGAACAATAAACTTTTCTTAGTTTCTGGGAGCTCAGCTAGGAAAAATTTATTAAATTCTTTGCAGAAGACATCATCTTGGTGGTTGGCAAGAACGCTTGAGAAAATGAATGACTCTTTATTTAGTTTATCCATTTGCTTCAGAGTAGCAGCTTTTAGATCTGGATTAGCAGATTCTGATTGTAAGAAATCAAGAATTGCTTCTTTGTATCCTTCAAAATAAGGATGAGTATTTTTTAGGATTCCAGTGACCTCAGTGACGAACTTATCTTCTGGTGCATTTGCAATTTGTTCATAAATGGAAGAATTTTGAAGGTCAACTTGTATCAAGGGAAACTCTAAACCATCTTTTTCTGCATTAGTTTGGGAATAGAGAGTTTTGGATATTTCATTTGTGCTAGTATCCAGACCAATTATGTATTTAATTGTATTCGTTTCTATATATTTCACAATGTTCGGATTGTCATAACTACTCTCTAAAATTCGTTCTGTGTACTGAACATGGAGGCGATCATATTCTTCTTCTCGATCTTGCATGGTAAAGTATCCAAGACCTTGCATCATCAATAGAAAAGTTACAAGAGAAATTCCAACAATTTTAGCCATGAATGTGGTTCGATCATGTGTATTTTCAAAATAAATGAGAACAACAAGGAAAAAACCAACAACTGTGAAGACCACAAAACTAGTCATGAAGTCTCCTCGATCCATTCTCCCTTCACGGCTCAGACGGTTGAGGATCACGGGAATAAAACTAGCTATCATTACACAGATGGTCATCTTTAAAATTCCCCATCTCTCTTTTGATTTTACTTTAAAGGTTTTCCAAATACCTACAGCTAAAAATAGAAGGGCATATGCTAGGATAATTATAGCGATTCGACCACTTAAGGCTTCTGTGTCAAAATCGTAGTAATGGCCTGCAAAGTGATATTTCACAGGTGCATTGAAAGTCTTATAATAAAATATTGCAACGGATACTATTAGAATAATCCATTGGACCACAAAAAATTTCTTACGTATACTGCGTTCTGTATCTTCTGGGAAGTAAAATACCCACTGTATATAGTAGATAAATACTGGAAGTATGAGGCCTACTGTTCCCCATCTATGAAAAGCAGCAAATGGGTGGTAAAACATGGAACCAAAAACATAAGCTCCATTAAAACCCGCAAGAACCATGAACACTGTTGCAAGCCTACTGGTACTTTTGGATCTGTTTTTTAGAGTGAGCATGAATACACCAATACAAAATGTAAACACACAGGCTAAGAGGGAACCAAACACAAAAAAGTTTAGGTAAATTGAGTCGTAAAGGTCTTTAATTAGTTGCATATTCAAGGGACTCCTGCGTCCAACTTATTGAAAAAGGTGAATTGATTTTACTTCATTTTAAATTAATGACAACTCATTTTTTAAAAAAAAATAAAAGAAATTATTTCTACTAGGAATCTATAAATCTTGTATTATCTTTTTTTCCTGTTATATGACAGATAGAGTTATGTCCAAAAATTTTATATCTATGCCTAGCAATAAAGTCGTAAATGGAGTCCCTTATAAATCTAGGAATGAGGTAGAAGATTTTTGCTAGAGAGAAGGGAAAACCAAGAGAATCTGCAATTTTTAAGATTGCTTCAGATTTAAAAAAGAGCTTGGAACCATCATAATATACCACTGATGTTTTTGACATTATTTCTGTGTGTTCGCTCCCAAAGAAAGACACTGAAAAATCAGAAAGCAAGGATGAAAAATATAGGATATTGAAGGAATCTATCCAAAGTAGAGTCTTAACCAAATGGTTGCAAAGGTTACAATGACCATCCACGAAGATTATCTTTCTAGTTTCCAATTTACTTGTCATTTAGACTCAATGCAATAGAGAATTAATCTTACGTTTCATCTCTTCAATTTGGAAGGGCTTTGTGATCATATCATTCATTCCCGCATCCAGTACTTTTTCTTTTACATCCCCTGTGATGTCAGCAGTGAGAGCCAAAATTGGTACGTTATAGCCTTTTTTTCTAAGCTCCCTTGTGGCAGAATATCCATCCAAAACTGGCATTTGCAAGTCCATGAGGACCAA
>JACCDP010546065.1_pt1 | contig 12462 bp, 20 predicted proteins | sample 7445841 | NCBI WGS metagenome assembly JACCDP01 (sample SAMN15323441, study PRJNA562643) | freshwater metagenome | isolation source: river surface water | place: USA:Blue River Watershed | collected 2017-08-17
ATATGGTCATGACCAGGGGCCAACCTGCGCCTCTGCGTAGGAATGATAGTGTAGAAAATACAGCACCCACGAAGTTGATAGGGTAGATCATCCACATTGTAGGGTTCTGTGCTGTGAGTGCCAGCATGGTTGTAGAAGTGAATATACAGATCGCTGATATAGTTTCATAGTAGAAAGCTCTGCGATCTGAAGTGTAACTTCTCGTCCAAAACTGTTTGACGTTGGTCCATAGTTGCATATATAGATTTATCTGCTCGGGGGCAGAGTTCGTGTAAATCTGGTTAAATAAACATATGAAGATACTGATCGCCGTAATCGTTAGCGTGGCCTTATCGGGCTGTAGCACAGTGAAAAGCTGGATCCCTAGCTTTTGGGATGATAATCAATCAGCTAAGATCGTAGACGTGAGATTGGCCGTGGATCGCATAGATTGCTCACAGCCACAGTTGGCACAGGCTCAGCGTGTGCGTGATGACCTACGTTGGTTTGAACTGTATAGCCAAAGCAAAGGGTGGCGTCAAGCAGACGTTCTACGCATCATCAAGCCCATGCAGGCGACAGTGGAAGATTGGTATCGTCGTAGCCTAGATGCGCAGGGGTCAAAGGGCTACTGTGAGATCAAGAAGAAGATACTGCAACAGCAGAGTGAACGAGCTGCTCAAGCAGTGTTGGGGAGATTTTAATGCGTGAAATTCTAGAACAGTTAGTGCATACAGAAAAGCCATGGTGCCAGCAACGAGCAGTCATGGCCCTGGAGATGCTGACCCAATACGAGCAAGGGCAGATCACTCAGGAAGAGTTCGCAGAACTCATGCAGGATCTAGTCCGAGCAGATAGATTAGATCAAGAAGCCGATGACCTAGAGCTAAAGACACATCTGGTCATGGCAGTTTATGGAGCAGCGCAGTTAGTATGAGAGCTCGAGAATTTATCACAGAAAACATCTTTACCTGTGACTATCACAAGGTTATGGACGCAGTGGCTAACCTATATCAGGAACACTATGGTGTGGACATTTGGTCTAACGCTGATGCACACGATGAAGCTGCCAAAGTATTGATGAAGCAGCACCCCACAGACGAAGAATTAGATTTCATCATAGATAACCTAGAGCTACCAGAACGCTTTATGGATCTGGACTTTCCCCTAAATGATGAAATCATGTATGGTTACACAGACAGTGACAGTAGCCTAGATGAAGAGCCTGCCAGCAGACAGTTATGCCAAAGCGGCAAGCCAGATTCAGCACTGGGCGCCAGCCAACTTGCTTCTTGCAAAAGCCAGGGCTATAGATCCAGAGACGGCGGTAAGAGCCACAAGGTAGGTTCTGAGCGTGTCCGAGTCCGCGGCAAAAAGATCAAAGGTAAGAAGTATGGAGGCCCACTACCTGATTGGAGCTAAATGTTAGAACTACTGCCTTCTACACTGCTGATAGCCCCTCCGGGCATACCCGATCGAAGATTTAAAAACACAGTGATCATGCTGACACACAGCAATGACTCTGCAGACTTTGGACTCTGCGTGAACAAACTTACTGCACACAGCCTACAAGAAATCACAGAACCTTTGGACCTAGGCCCAGTGCCCAATCTTGATCTTTACTGGGGAGGCCCTGTGAGTCCGGGCACTATCTGGATGCTGCACGACACGGGCTGGAGCATAGAACAGAGCGTAGAGATCAACACAGATTGGGCTATGACCAGCCATGCTGACATGTTCACGGCCATAGCTGAAGGCAACGAGCCCCTGCACTATCGTATGTTCATGGGATTCTGTGCTTGGCAGCAGGGCCAGTTGGTCAAAGAGCTAGCAGGCGCACCGCCCTGGAATCATCGTCACAGCTGGCTCACAGCAGAAAACCTAGGGCCAGAATGGCTGCTGGGTCAGTCAGCTGATGTTATCTGGGAATCAGCTACTACTCTGAGTGCCCACCAAGCGGTCGATAGTTGGCTTTGAATCGCTCTAGTTTGGTCTGGCAGTAGATACAGAGCTGCACACCCGGAACCAGCTCGCGGCGAGCTTGAGGAATATCTTCCCCACATTCTACACAGCACTCAGCCGAAGGTAATTCGGCCTGTTTGGCCAACTGCTTACGAACATTATCTACAGCATTTTGATTAGTGAACAGGGCTTGGATCTGTGCGATCTCAGCTTCTTCTTCGTTGTTATATTCAAACTTTTCGTTTTCGTTCATCACTGTCCTTGATAGTTGTTAATAGTTCGTTGCGATGTTGAGTATACTTAGCCCAGGATTCTTGAAAACTGTCCCATAGGCACCATTTGGTCAGATAAAAGCCAAAGATTAGGGCTGGCACTGCGAGCAGTATGGGCCTGGCAATGCCTTCTGCACCCCAGCCCATGCCCATAAAGAACACAGCCACGATCCACAGTTTTTGCCAAGTTTCCCAATTACGCCATACCCACTGCATCCATCCAAAAAATTCACGTATCATGTCAATCCTGCTTCTTTAGTTGATCAAGGACCTGTTGTTTGGCCCGCTCATTGAGATCGTGGTCTTCTGCTTCTTTCATCTTCCAAGCGATCATATTCATAAATTCTGCTACAGCTTCTTTGCCTTCTTCAGTGAGATGGCTATAGGCACTGCCTACCGAGCTGTGATAATAGTAGTTGCGGTTGTTCAGTAACTCTAGCATACCGCCATAGCAGAGATCTTTGATAGCTGATCGTTTCATCTTAGATTTTTTCACCTTTTGTAAAGCCTCGGAATCGGAGGAAGCGAGGGAAACGTAGCGACCATGTGTCCTCACTATCTTGGCTCCGAGTCGCTGCATCTGCACGGACTTCCACGACCTGCCCAATGAGCGAATCTCGAGCCTCCCAAAATTCTGCTCTCTGTTCGTCTGTAAAACCCGAACCAACATTGACCACAATCCGTTTACCATCATCTTCACCTTCACAGACAACTGCACCCAATTTACCTACATTACGACCTGTGCCTTCTTCTACTGAAGTAACAGCTAGACTGACTTCGATAAAGGGCTTTTGTTTGAGCCAAGCTACTGATCGTTTACCTTCCCACTTGCCGTTGGGATCTTTGATCATGATGCCTTCAAAGCCTTCTGCAACCATAGCACGATTGTAGTCTTTGAACTCAATCTCGTCAGTGAACACATCCAAATCAAACTCTTTCTGCGGAATGATTTCGATACAGCCCGAGTCGTCGAAGATCTTCTTAAAGTTCTCACGCAGGAATGCAGAACGACGACGCTGGCCCATCACAGATTGTCCTGCTTTGAATTCACTGAGCGGCACGATATCGAACAAGCAGAGTCTAGCATCGGATGCTTCAACATCGCTCTTACGATGCACCTGTGTCATCAAAGATTGAAAGCTCTTAGAGACCACTTCACCGTCGAACACATACGACCTAGCGAAGTTGTCCAGATTGTCTTCAAAGGCTTTGACGATATGCGGAAAGTTAACTAACTCTTTGCCGTTGCGAGTATACATGGTCACTGTGCGACTTTCATAGTCTACCACTGTGAGCACACGAACGCCGTCTAGTTTGGGCTCTACTAGTTTCTTGCCTGTGATCTTTGATTCGTGATTAGCACCATCATGCGCCAGCATACATTCAAACACAGGCACTGAGTATTGCAGTTTCTTCTGCTTCTTGGCCACAGAGTTTACACTCTTCTCTCCAAACCCTGCTCGCATGTCCTTGATAAGGATCCTGCGGTAGTAGCCGTTCCACTGTTCCTTAGTGGCTACATCCATGGCCAATTGAATAGCATCACGAGCAGCATGACCAGTAAGCTCACGACGATAAAGGCTCTCCGCTAACTGTTTAAAATTATCCCATGATAGTCCTTGTCCACCGTCTACCTCTTTAATAGGAACCTGCTTGACACCAAAGGTATAGAGCTTGTCTAGGCCCATCTTAAGGCCTTCAAAGAACTCGTCCAGTCCTTCGTTCATCGCTTCGGCTAGGATAGCTTCTTTAGCCAGTCGGCTGTTATCTGCTTCTAGGCGAGCAATGATCTCCTGTGGCTGTGTTCTCATACGATTACGTCCTTTCGTGTTTTGCGATTACTATATATTTCATAACTGTGATTATCACGCACCCAATTGGCAAATCCCTGAGGGTCACGTTCAAACCAACTTTCGATGTCGCCTCGATCTATGTTATCTTCTGATGTAAACACATAGATTTCATAATGACGATGTGTGTTAAATTGGGCTCTTAGGATCAGTGCCTGTAAGTTAAAACCCAAGGGCTTTGCTACTTTCTTGCTCTGTTTGATGCTGTCAAACAAATGATTCTTAGCCCAGTTCTCTGGATGATGTTCTGTGATCTCTTCAAAGAACTCTACACCTAAGTTGTCCCAACTAACAATGTAATAACGCACTTTGATTCCTAATTGTTAATATGACAATAGTATAGCATCAAACACTCTGTTTGTCAATTGATTTTTTATAATCTTCATTTAGGATAGTTTTATCCGAATTGCAGTCCAAACACAGGCTTTGTAGATTTTCTTCCGAATCATCGCCGCCGTCAGCTTGTCGAACGATATGATCGCCAATAATTCGATTACGACACAAACGATTAAAGGTGATCGGATCCTGTTCTTCTAAATCTGGATATTTCTTTCGAACCTCTTCCGAAACATTTTTGCCGCAGTGGTCACATACCCATTTACGATGAAAAGTGTGCGGACGATCGATGCGTCCTGCTCCGCCGTATTCTCGTTGTTTAAGTTGATGATGCCGGCACAGAGAATCAGAACCCGGACCTTCGAATTGAGTTAATGGACGATCACACCCATCGATGCAACAGATAAGTTTATTCAAAACCTGCCGTTTAATCACAGCGGCCGATTTTCTTTTATCGTCTCGAGCCAATCGGAACATCAGAACAGATCCTTGCTTGGAACAGGCCACAACGGATTACCAACAGGAATAGATCCTTTAAATCTTTTTTCAATCTGTTTCACTAAAAATGTTAGGCCCATTCGATATTCTGGATATGTGATACCTCGGAGACTGCCGTCTATGCTGACATTGTTATCGATCCACCATTGTTGATAACTGGCCTTAGCTTTATTCGCTAGAGCAATTGAATTAAAGTCTCCTTTATCAAATTGTAAACTTTTTACAATCCCTTTAATGTAGTTGTCGTCGACATTGATTCCTTCGAGTTTACACAATCTAAAATATTCATACATCATCCAAACTTCTTTCGGCTGAACTGGCCGACTGCCGTTAGTCATTGTTTTAAAGTATTTGCAAAAATGTTGTGTGACTGATAGATCATAATTTTTAGTATCCATTAGTTCGTCTAGACGACTAAGTGCTCCTGGCATATCAGTGTCGTTAAACTTAGTATGAGTAGCAAAGATTCCGGCCTGCTCTAGCGCCTGTTGTTTTTCTTCAACAAGTTTCCAAGCAGGGTTATTGCTATTGTCAGTGCGAACACCAAAAACCATTTGATGGAAATAGTCGATGAGGTCCAACGATAGTTTGGCATCACCGTTCAACTCCATAAAGTTTTCACGCATTTCTGCTTTTTGAGTGCTTTCGTAAACAACGATAGGAACCTCACATTTTGAAATGTCTAGTTTCATGCAATAGGCTGCAATCAAAAATAATACGATAGCAGTATGTTGCCCATCCCAACAAACATATTTGCCAGGCGCAAGTGGATCTTCATAAACAGAAATAGGCATTACGCGAATCTGCTGGAACTTATCCAGGATTCCGCAGGCATGCATAATGTTTAACATGCGTTGAAGTGTGATATCGATTACAATCTTATCGAGTGTTGTTTTTTCACAACGACAGAATGTAAGATCTGACCAATTGTTTAAATGCGAATTACGATTTTGAAATTCATCAATAGCTGATTCAATTACAGACTTTCTGAAATTACTGTCGCCGATAGTTTCGGATAAACGTTTTTCTAAACTAACGTATTGACTTTTGCTTTTGTAAAACTGTTTATTGATAGTTTCTGCATATGAAGAAGATTGAGAAACTAAATTAAGAACTGTCATGATTTGCCTTTTGGTGCATTAATAATATCTAAAGTTTAGCACCAAAAGGCAATTAAGTCAATTCATTCTAAGCCCAAATAGCCCGCCCAGCTAGGGTGAGCCAAATGATAGCCCTTGCGTCTACGCTTTTCAGCTAGATCCCAAAAATGCGGCTTGTAAGGATCCTGTTTTGGTTTGAACTTGCCCACATGAGCTGCCTTCTTATAATTACAAGGCTTACATGCTGTGGTAGAGTTTTCCCAAGTGGTCTTACCGCCTTGGCTCACAGGATGAACGTGGTCCAATGTAGCAGTTTGGTCGTTGACCGCTGTGCCACAGTATTGACATACATATTCATCACGCAAGAACACATTACGCTTTGATAGGCGCATGGTGTTCTTTGGCTTTTGGTATTCTTTGAGCAGCAGAACAGCTGGCACACGAGTTTCCCAACGGGCGGATCTCACGATCCAATCTTCGTGCCATTCTAGGACTTCAGCCTTGTCCAAAACCATATAGCGGATCGCTTCCTGCCAATCTACGATAGAAAGAGGAAGTAGGCTGATTGGTTGCATGTCTGCGTTTAAAAGTAAAGTGCTCATTTTGTGTTCAATCTAGGTTGTTTTTTCCATAGTGAAGTATTTACCCTCCTGTGCTATTATATACTCACTTAATGCCGAAAAGCAAGAGATTTATGATACATACTTGACCTTCGTTACGATTTTTATTATACTGTAACTTTAATACAACAAAGGAATATTATGACCCTAGTCCCAATGGTAATCGAAACTACATCCAAAGGCGAGAGAGCCTTTGACATCTATAGTAGATTGCTCAAAGAAAGAATCATCATGCTGAACGGCCCTGTGGAAGATCACATGGCTAATTTGATCGTGGCACAGATGTTGTTCCTAGAATCGGAAGATCCTGGCAAAGATATAAACTTATTCATTAACAGCCCCGGGGGTGTGGTCACAGCAGGATTAAGCATTTACGATACCATGCAGTTCATCAAATGCGATGTAGCTACCTATGTCATGGGACAGGCCTGTTCTATGGGATCATTCTTAGCCAATGCCGGAGCAAAGGGTAAACGCTTTATGTTGCCCAACGCAAGACACATGATCCACCAGCCAAGCGGTGGTGCGAGGGGTATGGCATCAGATATCGAAATTAGTTACAAAGAAATCATGCACATCAAGAAGCGCCTCACAGAACTGTATGTCAAGCACAACACCAAAGGCAAGACCTACGAAGAATTTGAACGTGACATGGATAGAGATAAATTCATGAGTGCAGAAGAAGCGTTAGAATACGGACTTATTGATAAAATTATTGAGAAACGACCATGAACCAACAACCAACTGGAAAAATAGATAAGGGCTGGGGCTTTGAATTAGTCTGGGCCAACAATGACAAATACTGTGGGAAAATACTGGTATTTGAACGAGTAGGTGCTAAGACTAGCCTAGTGTTTCACAGAGAGAAACGCAAGAGCTGGTTTGTCAACGAAGGAAAGATAAAGATTACTTGGACTGATGTAGGCACTGGAGAACTAAAACAGGCAGTGCTTGAAGCAGGCAAGACCGCGGACTTCGCCGAAATGAGTCCGCATCAAGTCGAAGCACTAGAACCGAACACTGTGATCTTTGAAGTAGGGACTACAGATATCGTAGAAGATCGTTTTAGACTTTCACCTGGTGATACGCAAACGAAGCAGTCAGAGCAGAAATAAGATCTTCGATCATTCCATCGTCGTGAAACGGAGTAGGTGCAAAACGTAACCGCTCCGTTCCCACATCAACTGTGGGATAATTGATTGGCTGAACATAGATGTTGTATTCGTTCAACAACATATCCGAAATCGCTTTACACTTAACAGCATCTCCTACTAGCACAGGAACTATGTGAGTGCTGGAACATTCCATGACCTTGATGCCGTTGGCATTTAATCTATGCTTGAGCTTGCGAGCACGTTCTTGATGCTTGACACGAACCTCATCATGATCCTTTAACCATTTAACCGCAGCTAGAGCACCGGCACAGGCTACTGGACTCATCGATGTAGTAAAGATAAAGCCCGCAGCCACAGAACGGATAGCATCGATAACATCGGCGTCTGCTGCAACATATCCTCCTTGGACACCAAAGGCTTTCCCGAGTGTGCCGTTGATGATATCAATCCTATTTTCTAATCCTAGCTCTTCTACCTTGCCCCCACCGTGTGTTCCGTATAGGCCTACAGCATGAACCTCATCGATGTAGGTAATGGCCTGATATTTGTCAGCAAGGTCACAGATTTCTTTGATAGGCGAAACATCACCATCCATAGAATAAACTGATTCAAATACGATGCAAGGAGTAAAGCCTCCTAGCTTACTATTAGCTAATTTGTTTTCTAGGTCTTCGAGGTTATTGTGTTCGAATACCTGCTTAGGTGCTCGACTATGTTGTATACCTACGATCAAACTGTTATGATTTTTACTGTCAGAAATAAACTGTATATTTGGAACTATTTTAGAAAGGCTGATCAGTGTCCACTCATTGGCCACATACGCTGAACTAAACAGCAGGGCACGGCTTTTATTGTGCAACATAGCCAGCTCGTGTTCTAGAGCCACGTGATAGTGACTGTGTCCACCTATGTTACGAGTTCCGCCTGAGCCTGCACCTGTTTGATCTAGAGCAGTGTGCATAGCATCTAAAACTACTTTGTGCTGCCCCATTCCTAGGTAATCGTTTGAGCACCAATTAACTATAGTTTTAATATTGTAAGGCCCATACCAAATAGCTTTAGGAAACTCACCACGCTCGCGAACGATATCGTTGAATACACGATATTTTCCCGAATCTTTAAGGTCTTTGATTAAGTGTTTGAAGTGTTCTTTGTTTATCATAGTAAGCATATTTACACTAAATATTAGATCGGAGATTTTGAAATGGATATAGTTCAGTTAGATGTTCCTTTGTTTATTCGCCTGCTAGAATTAGCCCGCGAAGATATTAAACAAGATGCAGACATACACGATGTGGCACAGAGAGTTATAGAACTCAGCAAAAACGGCCCGGTGGATATGGCCAGCTACGATGAAATAGTCAGCTTCATGCAGAAGCAGGGCAAGTCGTCGATTAAAGATGAAGACTTTTACAATGATGACATTCGCAGATTCCGTCAGATCGTTGATCTAGCGGATAAGGGCGACCCAACTGAATATTCAAACACTCCAAAAGAAGAATATGCTGCACCAGACGCAGTAACTACTAATGCTGGTGGTGGCCCAAACAAGCCTAAGCACGTGGATGATATTCGTGCTAACAGTTTTAGATTACACGGAAATAATTAATGGCCACGATTTATTATAAAGGTCTAACAGGTAAATTAGACAGCTTAACTGTAGATCTAAACACAGATACTGTGGATGATTTGATCACAGCTATCGCCACAGACGAAGGGCTACCTACAGAATACTATGCGGTTCATATATTAGGTTATCCAGAGTATAACGATACTATCTACGGAGATAGCACCACAGTTCTAGCAGGCGTAGGACCAATAGGACTCAGCGATGGCGACACCGTTCAATGCACTCTTAGACAAGACGGAACAAAAGAGCGACGACAAATACAGAAATTAGAGATAGCCGCTGTAAAAAGAGCAGCAACATCAAGAACTAATAATTATAACAGAGACAACTTACCTAGTAAGTATACAGGCAATTCGGTAATAGATAATCCAAATGTGGGTGGATTAGTTAACGGTAGACCCTGGAGTTAATCTATGCCTAACATGAATCCCAACTCAACAAACTATATTCATAGTTTTGAGCCCAACACCAATGACCTACATCACGCCATGGACTACAGCCCAGAAGGTCGGCCTGTTTTAAGAACCGTAGACGCTCGTGTAGACTATACGCCTAAAAACAGAGTAAAAGTCAGCGACTACCAAACGGTGTTCTTTAATACTTTTCAGTTTGGCAAAGAAACAGACATCTGGGATGAATCGACCAGCACAGACGGCACAGCCATATTCGATGCTAATCTAGCCGCGGTGGTTATGCGTGTGACCAACACACAGGGATCCCAAGTTGTCCGACAGACTCGAAACGTTCAGCGTTACATACCCGGCAGACACAGCGAACTCAGTTATTCTGTGCGATTTCAAACTCCGGTCGCAGGCATACGCAGACGCATAGGACTATTTGACGAAAACAACGGTATGTATTTTGAAGACGGCGGTGACGGCAACTACTACTGTGTGATTCGCTCCAAGACTTCAGGTTCCGTTGTGGAAACTCGAATACCTCGCAGCCAATGGAACGGCGATCGATTGGATGGCACTGGGCCCAGTGCTCTAGTGGCCAATCCAGATGCACAGCAGATGTTGGTCATTGACTATGATTGGTATGGCGCAGGCACAGTTGAATTCAAATGGTTGATCAACGGACATCTACACACCATCCATACTTTCTTAAACAGCAATATTCTTAATGCTCCTTGGTGCTCTACTCCCTTCTTGCCCATTAGACTAGAACTGACCAACACCACAGGCGGACAGACAGCACCCTATCATTACATGTGGCAAGGTTCCAACAGTCTCACTTCAGAAGGTCGCCCTGACAAGTTAGGCATCGCACAGAACATAACCAGCCCTATCACAGGTAGGACCATGGCCGTGGCCAATACATTCTACCCCATACTCAGTATCAGATTAAAATCCTCAGCCCTACAAGGTATCGTTCTGCCCACATTCTTCCAAGCAGCCACATTGGACAATACCTCGGTGTTCTACAAGTTGGTCAGGAGTGCTACATTGACAGGTGCTAACTTTGTAGATATGCCTGATGCCAACAGTTTTGCACAGTATGATGTCAGTGCTACCAGTTATACAGACGGAGTGGATATTGACAGCGGATTCGTTGTTTCGGGCGGCGGTGGCACAGGCATTAGACTGGACAAGGACACTGTCTATCAGATTGGCCGTATGAGTATGGGCACAGTCAGCGACACACTGACCCTGGCCGTGGCTGCACCCATTGCCAACAAGAGTGCTATTACTTCATTGACTTGGATTGAACAGAGATAAGATATAACCATGAAAACCTACACACCCGTTAATTTTTCAGACAGAGTGGCCAAGGCTTTTACTAAATCTCTGAGATTCTTCGCAGACACATTCTTTAAGAAACGCTACGGACATCGTGCTGTGGTGTTGGAAACAGTTGCGGCAGTTCCAGGTATGGTGGCAGGTATGTGGACACATCTAAAGAGTCTACGCTTGATGCGCACAGGCTACGGCCCAAAGATTCGCACACTATTAGCCGAAGCAGAAAACGAGCGTATGCATCTAATGACCTTCATTGACATCGCCAAGCCTACAACATTTGAAAGACTGCTGGTATTGTTGGCGCAGGCCATATTCTGGCACGTCTACTTCATTATCTATGTGTTGTTCCCCCGCACAGCACATCGCATCGTGGGCTATTTTGAAGAAGAAGCGGTATATAGTTACACAGAGTTTCTCAGAGAGATAGACGACGGTAGAATAGAAAACGTTGCGGCACCCCAGTTGGCCATAGACTATTGGAAACTGCCTGCGGATGCTCGTCTGCGTGATGTGGTCATAGCAGTAAGGCGAGATGAGGAAGAACATCGCGATGTCAATCACGACTTTGCTAATCAATATGATCAAGGACTTTGGAAATGACCTATAGAAAATATATCAACATCGTCGAAGCAGCCAACAAAGGCTGTCCTATTGCCACATATGATATCGATGTTAACTTAAAAAACCGCCAGAAGGCCATAGACGAATATCACTATGGTCCTGCTAATCCCGACGAACCGGAATCATATTGGAAGGATGCATCCAAACGTTGGGGCATCACTGAAAAGACTGCGAAAACTATGCGTTGCGCTAACTGTGCAGCATTTGATGTTTCAGACAAGATGTGGTCTTGTATCGAAGATGGTATTAAGGGTGACGATAAGAATGTAGATAGTATGGCTACAATACACAAGGCAGATCTAGGTTACTGCAACTTTTTACATTTTAAATGTGCGGGCACACGTAGTTGCACAGGGTGGGTCACTGGTGGTGCCATAGACGACAAGGACAGGACACAATGAAGATTAAAGATTTACTCAAAGAAGGCGAATTCCGCAGCAAAGATATTGAAGACTTTGTGCCCGAAGACGATGCGCTTGACGATGTAAAATCACAGTTTCTTCCAGATTGGGAAATGTTAGATCATCAAACTCTTCAGGCCAAGTATGTGGCCAAAGATCACAGACACGCATTAGAGTTTGTTGAATTTATCAATCAGTTGTCAGAAAAGATGGATCACTTTGCTGAAGTCACGCAAGATGTCGCCGAAGTCACTGTCAAGACCTCAACCTTTGATGTTAAGGGACTTACAATATTAGATTTTAAACTAGCACTGTATGTAGATCATTATGCAGAAA
>JACCDP010423018.1_pt1 | contig 12461 bp, 7 predicted proteins | sample 7445841 | NCBI WGS metagenome assembly JACCDP01 (sample SAMN15323441, study PRJNA562643) | freshwater metagenome | isolation source: river surface water | place: USA:Blue River Watershed | collected 2017-08-17
AAGGATCACCGTCGCTGAAGCTCTTTGTCGTGTCAGGATCTTGTAGGATTGTCCTTAGAAGGTTATATCCCACAGGATTTGCAAATCCATTTATTAGGAAGTTCGAGGCGAGAGAAGTAGCTGCTGGCGCAACGTAATTGGGTAATTTATCTGATCCTGCAAGATACTGCAGGGGTGAACCAAAGATAGAATAGAACAGAGAGGCAAAGAGTGCCTCAGCACCATCATCAATGCTTGGCAATGAGCTTATAGCTTCAGAAACCCCTGCAAGACCCAGCAGGTTATCTGCAGCAGAAGACTCAAGTTTAACTGTTGATCCCATTCCAAAGATTCTAGAAAGGTTGAATCTTGAGTAGTTACTCTTTATGACATCTCCAACTCTAAGTCTAACAACTGGTGAAGAAGCAATAAGCTGACTAAATGGTTGGGTAAACTGGTCTTTTGTGCTCTGCCCAACCTTCGTGACAGTTGATCCCGGACTCCACTGAGGATATGCAAGAGTTGCAAGTTTGTTGATCTTGAACCACATCTCGTCAAAGTCTTCTTTGGAAGTTGAAACTATCCTAAATGTCAGACCTATTGATCTTGATGTGCTCTTATATGTTTGAACTGCATCAACTCTTCCGAATCCAGTTGTGGGCTGAAATGAAGGAGTCAAGCTATCAGATAGGCTCTCAAGGAATGCGTGGAAACCTATGATCTCATTTGTTCTAATGTCATGAAAGTAGAATGGAACGTACTCTGAGTCAAGCCTATCTTCAACGATTTTGACAACTTCCTGAGGTATTCTCTTGAGAGTCTTTACTTCCTTTCCATAGACAGTTGCCTGCTGGGAGTCAATTCTATCGTCCAGGTATGTTTTCTCATACAGGGTGCTCGCTAGCATCGCGCGCGCTGGAGATGGTCCATTCACAAGGCTGAGCATCTTCGATGATGCCCGAATGGCGTCTCTCGATAGAACGAATAGTGATGGTACGCTATTATTTCTCCACGCTAGAGATAGTGAGCTTGTTCCGGTTGTCCCTCTGCTCTTCGATATGCGAGTTGCAGGACCCTCTGGAAGTGCATCAACGTCATACTTCCTCTTTGAATTGGCAATCAGGCTTATGTCTGTTGATCCACCCGTTATCTGGAGCATAACATCTCCGATGGTGGCTGCAGTATTCATGAATCCAACTATCTTGGATCTTCTGATAGCCTCAACCACCTTAAGAGCCTTAGCGTTGTCAACAACGCCGTCAACATTTGAGCCACCATCAGTCAGAGAACTCGAGATGATGGCAACTGACCGTAGAACAGTCCTTGCAACAGAGAGCCAGTATCCTGGTGACTCATACATAGAAGTGCTTTTGGAGATGTCGCTAGACTGAGTCTTGCTGTTGAACATAACATTTAGACCAGCCTCGACACACTTCTTGTAGGGATTCACTGTCGAGACTAGCGCAAATCTTCTGATTATCTCGAATCTAGCGAATCGACTTATTGATGTTGACTGACCGAACTGATAAGGTCCATTTCCCATCGCTGGCACATCTGCATCCTTCAAGTTGCTTCCCTGCGATATGTTCTGGATAAGCTCTGGAAGCGCTGCATCTATCTTCTTTATTATGAGAGATATTGCAGCAGAAGCCTGCGCTAGTACTACATTTGAGTTTGGAGAGTCAAATGGGCTGTCGGGCGTGGTTGTGCTACCATAAGACTTGCTATTGTTTGCACCTGGATCGTTACTTAGTATTTCTCCTCTACCTGATCTCCAGGGAACTCCATTTGATGTTGGGGCACCATAGGCACGATCAGCTTCGAGCCTATATGTCTGCACCTTCCTGTCTGAAACTTCGGGATTAAGACCAATATCCGGCAAACTGCTAGGGTCAGTGCTTAGCTCTGGATTATCTCCTATGTCCCATCCCGCTGACTTAAGAAGAAGGCTTCCTGCTACGTTCTTAAGCTGATCAAGCGTTATGTTTTCTGCATCTTTATCGAAATCACCGTATGATCTTTGCTGGCTGGAGAACGCCGTTGCATCTTGCTCACCCGGTGATGTACCCCTATCAGAGAATACCCTACCCTGCCCGTTGACGCTACTCGGATCAAAGCGGTTGTAATTTCTCAATATCTGGGTGGATGGTCCAACAGGAATTCCCGTCTTGGTTGGGTCAGTGTTGACGACAACGCGGCCAGTAAGGTCAACACTGTCTCCTTGGACTCCTGGCAGGAGAGTATTTCCTGATTCTGATGTAACCTTATTGACAATCTGCGATAGAGACACATCAGTATTGTCAAAGTTTCCGCTATTTGAGTAGCTACCCAGAGTGGAACCGAATCCATCTGTCGGTGCAAAAACATTCTTCGCGCCAGCTGACTGTGCAGGTTCAAGGCTATTCCCTCTCACGGCGCTAGGTGCTGTCTGATTTCCCGACTTAATCGGGAAGAAGTTATCAAAATTCTCTGTGATGTACTTCACGTACTCACCGACAAGGCCTCCTCCTGGGCTATCTAGTCCTATTAGTGCCCGAAGAGTGTTAGGATCTGTTCCGAGATCATCGCCTGTATCGAATGCTCCCGTACCATTCCTATCAGCAATTGCATAGGAGATTAATGTGGCATCTGATCCCGTATCTCTTAGAAAGTTCTTAAGCGTCTCTCTGCTCACGTATTACTCCCACGTCTTCGTTGCTAAGAGAAAGTATTGACTCAAGGAGTTTCACGATATCCTTAATGGAGGAGTCAATTTCATTCTCAAGGTTTTTCTCGAACCTAATCACCTCTTCCCTTTCTTCGAGAGTCAGTGAATCCAAGATGCTGTTATTATGCAACTTCTCCTCCTGTCACATCAATTAGTGCGACATTTCTCGTGATATTCCTTATTTCATCACCCAGATCAATATTGATAACAGCCTTGAGTATTTGCTGTGTTGTGGGTGGAGCAGCTGCTACAGGAGTCCTGGGTTGCTCAATAGCCTGTGTTGTAGCCTGCGTTTGCTGAGCTGGTTGCTGTTGAGTAACCTGCGGGCTAACAGATTCAGGAGTCGCTGGAGTTGCAACAGGTTGAGTCTTTGGAGGCTCTGTTTTTGTTTGACCAGTCGTCTGAGACAGGTATTTCTCGTTTAGAGCTTTTAGCTTCTTTTCAATTTCATCGAAGCCTCCCGAAGCTGAATTGATTGGTATGCTGATAAGCTCGGACAGGAGTTGTCCGTATTTCATGACCTCTGGCTTTATCTTGTTAGTAATCTCTGTCACACCCTTCATTGCAGCAGTGCTTGATTCTCCGACAGTAGCTGCGATTGTTTGACCAACAGACGCAGCTGCTAAGCTTTCAAACTGCCTCTTTGCAGCTTGTGTGGGATCTACAAGCACTGCAGTCAGATCCCTGATGGCGGACTCAAACCCCTTGACTGGATCAATTAGGGCACTACTTGTGTCTTCTTTCAACTTATCGTTAAAATCTCCAAAAACCTCTGAAGTCCCTGACAAGATTCTTTCAACATTTGCTACTCCAACTCCTCCAAATGCATCTGAGAGCAATCTCTTCATTGCAAGGCTTGTATTAGAGATATCGACACCAGCAGCAGAGAACTGCTCTTGCAGGTAGGGTAGAATTGCAGCTTGGTCTTCATTCGCCATCCTCATCAATTCCATTGCATCCAGGTTGACGCCAAAAGCAGCAGTCAACTTAGCAACTGCGCTTGAAGCACCCTCGAAACCTTGAAATGTACCAGCGATCGTATCAAGCTGCCTAAAGTCAGTACCTGTCTTAAGTAGCTGAGCGGATATTCTTCCAGCTGCATCCACACCAACATTTCCGAACCTGTCAACAGAGCTAATAATCTCTGTCATTATTGGCATGATTTGCTTAGCACTTAATCCTAGTCTCTCTCCAACTGCTGCAGAGACAGAGGCACTTGATCTCAAAAGATCTGTGTTTGCTCGCCCAGTTAGATCCCTATTTCTTGATATAAAAGCTTGAACCTGATTGGAGGAAAGATTCATAGCTTCACCTGCGAGCATAACTTCTTGAATAATTCTTCTCCCACCATCACTTGAAGCTTCTGCAGCCAGACTTAATCCCTCCCTGGATGACTTCAATATCGGAAGAACATTGTCGTTAAATGATCCCTGATAATCGGCAAGCGCAGCAGCAATTGATATGCCGTTAATCTTGATTGAATCCGATGTTGCGCCAGTTGCATCTTCCATGAAATTCTTGTAAGCAAGACCTATGTTTGATGCTGTGGTCCTTGTATCGTCTCCAATCTTCAATATGTTTGATCTTGCGCTACCTGCAGTGACACCCAGTGACCTAGCAATACCCTCCGCATTATCACCAAGCGCTAGACCTGTACTCCTAGAGACATCTGTCAAGAAAGTTCCAAGACCGTCTGCAGTCACTCTAACGCGTGCGTCTACATCGGCTAGGTTACCGCCAAAGGTCTTCTGGATATCCTGATAGGTCTTCAAGATCTGTGGATCGATAGTGTCCAGTATCTTCTTACCTGCAGGGACAACAATTGCGCCCTGTAGTATCTCTGCAATTGCCCTACCCACCTCAGGATTCTGGTCGAATTTCTCCTTTGTCTTCTCGAGGAATTTCTTTGGATCTAGAATGCTATCAAAGATTGTTGATCCTATTCCCTTTACTTCTTCACTAATCTTAGATACCAGACCAGAAAGCTCTTCCTGTCTAGCCTCTGGTATGCTGTCCCTGATTCCATCGATTATTTGAGAGACGCCAGTGTTGAACGATTTGAGACTGTCAAGGATATAGTCTGATGTCTCGCTAGCACTCTCTGAGACAGTGTCAAGCATGCTCTCTACTGAGCCAAGCTCTCTTTCTGCAGCAACACGTCGGGTACTCGCTGCGGATCCAAAAGACTCCTTGCCCACAGAATCTCGGATAATATCCTCTATATCTCTGACATTGGAGGATATCTCCCTTAGCGCGCTAATAATATCCTGTTCAGCCATCTAGACCCTCAATGATAAATATCAATCTCTCGATTTGTCGAAGCGCTTCATCATCTGCTGGGTCATTCTATCGATGTCTTTGGGCGTCACATCCTGCTGCTGCTGACTCTGTGGACTACTTGCCTTCTTTTGGCTCTCAATATCTTTGACAAATCTCTCTATCATCCAGCGCCTGTATGGAAGAGGCATTGATCTTACCTCATTCCATCCCAATCCCAGGTGCTTTATCAATACATAGTGCTCTTCTAGGACTGACCCTATGTAATCAGTCCCTAGGCCAAAAAAAGTTAGAGCCAAAAGGCAGTGAAATCTTCGATACCTCGCTGCAGAACTGACAGCGCATCTCTACTGACATGTCAATTCCCGGCTGATTATCATCCATGTACTTGCGCAGGCTCCTTGAATCCATAGCTGGCATTGTCCTTATGAACCTAACGATCTCGCTTCTATCTGAGACACCATCGACTGATATGATGCTCTGCTCTAGTCTGCTAGTTACGTTAGTCTCGACAACTGCCTCTGGCATAAGTTGCTGGCGTCTATCGTTTGTGATCTGTATCTCTTCCTCATCTGCGCCTGTTAGGAACTTGAAGAAAACCTTTCTCTTGCTCACTGGTAGGTTGAACTCAAAGCAATTCTGCCCGTGAGAAACTGGATTAATCATCAAGCGCTTGATACCGAGCGAGGATAAATCAAATGTGCTACTTGATTCCCTGCTGCAGGCAGGACAGCTTGCTGATGCTGTGTAATTTGAGCCGTACCCTGTGATTCTAATAGAGATCATGAGAGCATTTCTGTCTCCTATGATCATCTTCTGGACATCAATATCCTTGTCGATGAGGCACGACCTGATGAGATGAGTTATGACTGTTCCCTGCTTTATGAGAGCACGGCTGGTAAGTATGTCCTCTTCCTTTGCAGTCATTGCCCTTATCTCTAGAGTCTCCTTACCATGAAGAGCAGATCCTGCAGGATAGATTACACCGCGCGATGGGACAGGAACAACCTCAACCGGAACCTCCCAGGCGATGCTAGCTTGCTGCTTGGTCTCCTGCTTCTCAACCCTAAAGATGTCGTTCTTACCTTCTCTCGCCATGTGAAAGCACCTCGTAGATAAACTACGAGGTGCCACATGAGGAGTAAATGGAAGAGTTTAGACCTGCTACATAGCAAAATTCAGGGAAGGATGCTCATCTGAGTGGCAAGAGTTGCAGAGAACCTCAGCGGGAGGCTTGTTCTTAACATGCCACTCAATGACTCTGTCAACCCAAGATTGCTTCTCATCCCAGGAAAGATCAGAAAGGTGAGCATCAGGAGGAGAGCACATCCCAATGATTTCTGCCATTCTTGTTTCGCTATGGTGGACATGGAGATTCTTTGTCTCGCTGCATCTTTTGCACTTGAATCCAGATTCTTTGAGAGCAGGATACTTCCAGGAGTCGTAGAGTCTGTTGTTTGAATTACAGAGAGCACTGATGCTTGATGTCCCGCCCTTCCATCGGGGATGATTTGGACCAACTAAGCTTGGGATAGCTCTCGTTAATCTATTGTTAGACATTAGTTTTGAATATCTTTCACCATGTCTCTCTTTCATCGTCTCGCTTAATGCCCTGAGATGATGGTCATTCTCCTTTGTCTTTCCTTTGTTCCACGGATTTCTATTCCACTTACCTTCCCTGCGTCTCGTGTCTAGGCTCTTTAATCTTACAGATTCGTTGCTTCCCCAGTTGTTGCTAACTCGAGAATAATGGCCTAACACGTATTCGGAGTAACCCTTCTGGAGTGACTGGAATCTCGGTGTTTTACCGCATCCGCATGCACACTCTGGAATTTTTCCATTCTGCAGGAACAATGCAGCGTATAAATCTTTTGAGCTAGACTTGTGAATTTTGCTGCAGTGAATTCTCATTGAATTGAGAGAGTCAACAGAGTATTCTCTGCAAAAAGGGCACGTATAAGAATTTGGAACCATGCCAGGAGTATAACATGATTCCAATCTCTTTATATTGATTGCAATACGCGATTGCCAAATAATAGGCTCAAAACTGGAGTACGCACGTATCAAATCTGAGTGTAAGCTGTATATTTGAAGCTTCGCTTGCCTGTGAGTAGTCAAGATTGCTAAAGTTTGCTGATGTTATGAACGCACCCTTCATATCCCAAAGTTCAACAACTGTACCGATAGGATCTAGCATTTTAATCTGGCAATCTCTCTTGTAGAAGTCTGCGTAACCGGCACGTCCCGAAACTGTCTCGTAGTGTGTCCTTATCCACTCCATCACCTGCTGAGCGCCAGAGGGAGCAATGGGATCATGTAGAGTTATCTGCATGGTCTCAAATGTCTGTCTACCTGCAATGTATCTTATCGCATTTATGTAAGGAATCTCAAGAACCTGATGCGATACGCTGGGCCTACCAGCTGACTTCATCAGGAATGAATCGATGCCCTCTAGTGCAAATACCCACCTAAAAGAGCGCTTTGGCTCAAATTTATTAGGTAGCATATCTGTGACTGATAGAGTCTCTGCCATTTTAATCTCCTGTCTTTTCTAACTATTCTGTTCTCGGATTTAGTCCTAGAATGTTCCAGCGTTCCTGACCTCAAAGGAGAGTGAGACGAACTCAACTGACCTAGTTGGCTGTACGTATATCTGGCCTCTGATTGTGTTGTTCTCGATATCAGCCTGTGTTGTCGTTGAGGTGTCAATAACAACCTTGTACCTATCGAGTCCACTTCTCTCCTGAATGCTCTGGAGAATTGGGTTGACTAGTGTCTTGAACCTGTCAAGTGTTTCAACCCTATTTGGCTCAAATAGCAAGGTGTTGCCAACGAGACGGACAGCGCGTCTTATCTCAAGGAGAAGTCTTCTTACGTTGACCCTGTCAAGAGCGTTGGCGGCGAGCTGTAGCGTCTTCTGTCCCCAGACGACAAATCCCGTGTTGGCAAAGTTTGTTATGGGATTGATGCGTGCCTCGTAAAGGGTGTCTAGATCATCCTTTGAGAGTGTAAGAGACGTCGACCTGGTCGATGACAGAGATCCCCTTGCGAATCCTGCAGCTGCGAACCACGGGAATCCAACTGAGTCATTCAGTGAGAATGCACCTAGCACGGGAACCGATGCTGGAACCGTCACAAGAGTGTTTGTGGTTGGATCCTGAACGTTGACATCTGGGAAGTAGGCAGCTGCGAAGGAGCTGTTTGTCCCCCTATTCTTGAATGCAGACACTGTGTACTGCACTGAGACGTTTTGAGCTGACCCTGTGATGTACGTGTTTGTTGTGTCGTAGTTGTCTACGTCCATGATGTAGAGAGAATCAAATCTGCTCTCAACAGCTGAGATCGCGTAATCAGTGACGCTGGTGTGTCTGATTCCTGGGATTGCAAGCAGCTTGATCTCAAAGTCTGACTTATTCCCGATTATGTCGACAGCTTTTCTGTAAGCTGCAACTGTTGGACCATTGATACCGCCCTGATTGGTTGAATCAATATTCTCCCTGTAGACAGCAGTGTTTGTCATCTTCAACCTATCAGAGTTGAAGATATCAAGTCCGTCAAATCCGCCCTGGAAAAGTGTCGTGAACTTAGCGAAGCGCCTGTTTCCGGAGATTCTAAGGTCGTTGAGAGTGAATGCACGAGTCTTGTCGGCATCGTTTGTTGTGATCAAACCATTTCTAACGAAGGATGCTGATAGCCACTGAGCTGGATCTGCACTACCATTGGATGCTGTAACTACCTTCAGCTTGTCAAGGCTGAAGAGGTTGTTGTTGAACCTATCGCAGTCTAGGATTGAACCGTTGACATCTGCAGCACCAGAGTTGCTGCCCGCTGCGAACTTGAGACTTGATAGTGAGTAGTCAGGGAAGTACTTCGTAAAGCTTGTGATGCTAGGATCGAAGGCAGACCTTGCATTGGGCTCACTTATGCTTGTCTTCTTGTTGAACTGGACACCCCAGTACAGGTTTGACTGTACTGTCTTATTAGGCGTGAGACCAGTCGCTATATTTAGCCTGTAAGGGACAGGAGGCTGGACAACCCTCTTTAGAGCATCTGTAACAACCATTCTGCTGGCGTCATAAACATTGGTGAGCATAGTGCTACCAGAGGTCACCAGGTGTGTGGGACCCCTAAATCCGAATGGAAGCGCTGTCGCTGGAACAGCTCCATTCTCCATGTCATCAGAAAGGACAACTCTCATGTACTTAGAGTTGTTCGGGAAATCTCCTTGCACGACAATCTTCTGTGATGAGTTAACCTTATCAAAGTCGAAGAACGTCTTCTGGTTTCCAATCACCCTTGCAAAGTACTGGGGTGAGGATGGATTCATGCTGAGGCCTCTGAAAGTCCCACCATCAATTATTGTTGGGCTCTCATCAGCATCATCAAATGATCTAAGGACGACGTCGAAGGTTCCATAGGTCGGATTATCAACAGAGGGATCAGGTGCAAGGTTCTCTATTGACACCTTGTACGACGTGTTCCCAAAAGCACCGTCTGATAGAAGCTCTATCCTGAATAGATCGTACCTGCTTCCACCAAAGTCCTGAGATACGAAGAATGGAGTGGAGGGTGCTTTAAATCTATCGCTGAACTGCTCGTAGTTTGGAGCTGTCGTGTCACTAGAGTTCCTGCTGAGCGATCCTGTCGTAATGAATACGCAATCCTGCAATCCTGCATCTGTGCCAGGGCTAGCGCTGCTACTAAGGATTCCAGATCCTGTTACGACAGCGTATGAACCTGGAATATCAAAGCTCGCGTACAGAAGGTGTCCCTTGGATTCAAAGCTAAGAGGATCTGTGTTTAGTATGTTTCCAAAGTAAGAAGTGCTATCGTTAGCATCAAAGGATGCTGTAATGACATTAGCCGAACCATCAGCTGGATTGAATCCATTCAGAAGCATGACGAATCGCTGTGTCGCGACTGACATTGATCCAGTTAGTCCACCTCTAGCGGGTGAAGAAGATGCAGCAGTTGAAGTTGATGGAGCTGAGGATCCTGCAGCAGGGCCAACGCTTCCTGAGAGCGATAGAACGACGCCCGATGGCACCATTATTACACCCCTGAGAATTGGCTGAGATATATTCTCTCCTACTCTCTGAAGCCCTGCCTCGCTGAATATTGTGGACCCCGCGGACTCTGACATGAAGCATCCCAGGAAGTAGGTCCTTCCAAGGGGTCCTCCAAGTACAGCTTGAGTATTTCTTCCAACTATGCCGTTGCCCTGGACGAGCTGATTTCCAACCACGAATCCGGCGTTGTTGACAACACCGGTAGAAGAGTCTCTCTTCTTTCCGTCACCCACACCCAGAACTCTGAGGAAGGTGCAGGACTGTGCGTTCCTGAGCCACTCATTGACAGCTAGCGGCCCGAATTTCTCACCGTCTGTTCTTCCGAACTTTTCAAAGAAGTCGTTTATACTTCCAACAGTGACAGGAACAAACGCGGGTCCTAGGTTTGATGTGCCAATAACAGCGGCTGGAACTCCCACAGGTGTTGCCTGTGTCTGTCCAGTAAAGTCAGACTCTGTGGCTGAGACTCCTGCGCTTGAGAAAACTGTTTCTCCTGCCATCTTTATCTCCTAATGTTTCTAAATATCACGTGAAACTAACTCCAGAGCTGTCGACTATAAAGTTAACTGCTATGAATTCAACTGCGCGTGTTGGTGCTATGATTATTCTGCCATTCATCTTGTTCTGATTTATGTCATTCTGCGTGTTATTTGTTGAATCGCAGATGACCTTGAACTGATCAACACCCTGCTGTGTCTGAATTAGTGCAAGCTGTGGTGTTATCGAGGCGACGAAATTGGCGCGAGTTGCAGGTGTATTCTGCTCAAATACGAAGTTGAGAGCAGCTGATGAAACTATCCGCTTGACCTCTAGAAGAAGTCTTCTGACGTTCACTCTGTCAAGTGCTGACTTAGCCTGCTGAAGTGTCTTCTGACCAAAGATAACGAACCCTGCGTTCGGGAAGCTTGCTATCGGGTTGATCCTGTTGGTGTACAGAGAATCACGGTCTGCGCTGTTAAGTCTAACAGCGACATTAACGACGTTAGATAGAGCACCTCTGTTGAATCCTGCGGGTGCGAACCATGGGAATGACACACTGTCATTAAATCCTAGCGCACTAAGCGCAGCGACAGAAGAAGCCACCTGAACTGGGCTTCCAGTAGCCTGGTCAACAACTGAGACGTCTGGGAAGTATGTTGCGACGTATGAGTTATCGATGGCACGGCCAGCAAAGGAGGCAATGGTCTTGTCAACGTCTGGCCTAACAGAGGCGAAGCTAAAGAGCCTGTTACCACTGTCATCGTAGGACGGAATATCCATGAGGTAGATCGCCCTTGAGAAATCAGAGGTTGCGTCTGCGACGTAGTTCGTTACGAAGGCGTCCCTAATGCCAGGTATTGAGATAATGTTGATGGTAGATCTTAGAGGATCGAGAAGTATTGAAGAAGCAACCTGGTATGACTTAACATAGCAGTTGTTATTTCCGACTCCGGGTGCAAAGCTTGAGTCTAGTCCAATGTCAAGGGTAGAAGTAGCTTTCCCACCCGTCTCACTTGATGTAGCTCTATCATTTAGTAGAGCCATATCCTTGTCGAGTATGTTTGTTCCATCAAACCCACCATAGAACATGTTGGTGAACTTTGCGTAGTTTGTGAACTTGTTGAAGTACACAGATGAAGTCAATGAGGCAAGCGAAGCAAGAGTGAGGCGGCTTAGAGATCCATCGCGCACAGTGTAGAATGATGCGTCTGGAACTCCGTTGCGGACGTAAGCTGTCTCCCTTATTACGTCATCTGCTGTTCCAGTCAGGTAAGTGTTCACCGTGTTCTGGATGCTATTGTTCAATAGGTTCATTGGAAGAGCAACTCTCGCCAATGTGAACTTATTGTTGTTGAATATATCAGCAGCAGATCCTGTAACGAGTGAGTCCATCTTCTGGATACCCAGGAACTTGCTATAGCTCTTGAGAAGCTCGTTCTGAGCTGTCGAGAGGTTTGAGAAGTATATTGAGTTGGCTATTGATGAAGTGGTAGCCAGCCTCTCGAACTTAATGCCCCAGAAGAGACGGGGATCAGAGAGCTCGTACTGCCCGGGCTGACCCTTGAATCCAGAGGTCGCAACAGCATTCTTTGTGGTCTTGAACCTGAATGGGACAGGAGGCAGAATTGACCTTATGTTGTTTGCAGCATCACCTGTCGCCACGGCGGTGAGTCTAAGGGGAGAAGGACCAGCAATGCTGGCTATGGCTGTAGTACCATCTGAGAGCGTGTCATTTGTCTTTACGACAGGAAGTCCTCTGAATCCGAAAGGAATTGCAGAGGACGGTACCTGTCCCCTCTCCAGGAGTGGGTTCATTATCACTCTGATATACCTGGAGTTGTTAGCGTACTTACCTGTCGTAAGAATCTTGCGATCTGACGTAGCTTCAGCGTCAAAGTTGAAGAATGTCTTTAGATCTCCTATGACCCTTCCCAGGTAGTTGCTTGACG
>JACCDP011536751.1_pt1 | contig 12461 bp, 7 predicted proteins | sample 7445841 | NCBI WGS metagenome assembly JACCDP01 (sample SAMN15323441, study PRJNA562643) | freshwater metagenome | isolation source: river surface water | place: USA:Blue River Watershed | collected 2017-08-17
CCGCCCTCTTCCAATTCCCAACCTATTAAAGTCAATGGTACGGGCTGCGATTGAGGTAATTTTTTAACATCGTTGGAAGTTTTAATTGAAAATCCCTGGCGCAAGAAATCTTCCAATAATTTGTTATTCATCTTTGAGTTTCTCAATTCGGGATTAAACTTTTCGGTAGACCCCCGATTGATTTCGGCCATTACATCGTCCAAAAACAATTTAATACTGACATGAATCTGATTTGGCTTTTGCTTGTATTCGATCTCAGTAATCCCTAAATAAAAAGGATGTAACGATTGAAAACCCACCCATAAACCAATGGCAAATATCCAAACTGCAATGGATTGTAAACGGATATTTAGTAATTTATTCATGTTTTTGTCAACTCAAATGCAGCTAAGAAATGAAAAATAGGTTACGGAGAAAACCAAACCAATTTCATAGATTGCAGCGCGAAATTACAACAGCTTCATGATAGATTGGTTATTGAATGAATTTCCTACCTGGTTTACTACGGGACTTTACCACATATTGGATGTAAATGGCTACGATCACATGTTGTTTTTATGGTGTTTGTGTATTCGATACACGCTATCCTCATGGAAATCTGTATTGTTGTTAGTAACCGCATTCACGATTGGGCATTCAATTACATTAATCAATACCACCCTTGGCATTCGCATACTTCCCAACCCGTGGGTTGAGTTGGCGATCGCCATCAGTATTTTCACTTCAGCCGCACTACCGTTTTTGAAAAATTTAAGGAAATCCAAATCCGATTTTTGGACTATTACTGAAATTCACAGCACTTCGGTTTCATACTACGGTTTAGCCTTGTGTTTTGGCTTTATTCATGGCATGGGCTTTTCCACGTTATTGATTGAACTCCTTGGAAATCAATCCGAAATTGCACTGCCTTTATTGGGATTTAACGTTGGTATAGAATTCGGTCAGCTAATCTTTGTACTGTCTATTCTTTCCACCGCCACCTTATTGAAATCAATTCAACTTAAAATTTATAATCACTTCATAACCCTATCATTAATAGCGGGAATTCTTCTTTCAACCTTAATGATTATTGATCGAATTTACCAGCCAACCCTATAATCCATTATTTTTGTAATTTACAGCAACGTCTTCGAATGAACATTTCAGTATTACTCAAACAATTCACTTTTGCATCGGCAATAACCTTGGCTTTCCCCTGCGGTATTGCTCAAAACATCAAAAACAACCCAACCTCCAATCACGGCAATAAGTTTGAGCAACTCGGCACTATTCTGCCCGATGCAAACTCCTACCGAACCGCCTCCGGAGCCCCAGGACATCAATATTGGCAGCAAAAAGCGGATTATAAAATTTATGCGCGCTTAGACGAACAAAAACGCTGGCTCTATGGCGAAGAAACGATCACCTATCACAACCAGTCTCCCGATATACTTAACTACTTATGGCTGCAATTGGATGAAAATGAACACCATCCCAACAACGAATCCAATTATTTCAACGGTAGTGAAAAGTACACACCCATAACGCCTGGGCAGCTAGAAGGATTGGATATCCCCAACCGATTGGCTGGATATGGCGTAAATATTGAATCCGTAACCGATGCCTCCGGTAAACCTTTGCATTTTGTAATCAACATGACCATGATGCGTGTGGATTTACCCCAAGCATTAAATCCTAAAGACAAAATGGTTTTCAAAGTGAAATGGAATTATAAAATTCCCGAAAAAATGAAAATTGGTGGCCGTGGCGGATTTGAACATTTCACAGACAACAACAATTGTTTATTTACCATATCCCAGTGGTATCCCCGCATGTGTGTTTATAGCGATTACCAGGGTTGGAATCACAAACAATTTACAGGACGAGGTGAATTCTCGCTGGTATTTGGAGATTTCGATGTTACCATGGAAGTACCTGCCGATCATGTAATTGCAGCTACGGGCGAATGCCAAAACTACAAAGATGTCTTGACTCCCGAGCAATTTAAACGTTGGACCATGGCACAACAGTCCAAAGAGCCCATCGAAATCGTAACCTTAACCGAAGCAAAACAGCGCGAAACCAATAAAGATACCCTAAAAACGAAAATTTGGAAGTACAAAGCTACCAACGTTCGGGATTTTGCATGGGGTAGCTCACGCAAATTTGTCTGGGATGCCATGCCTACTGTGGTAGCCGGAAAGAAAATTATGAGCATGAGTTATTACCCCAAAGAATCCTACCATTTGTATCACAAATACTCAACAAAAGTGGTTGATCATACCATCAGAACCTACAGTAAATATACCACACCCTACCAATATCCCGTTGCCATTAGCGTAGAAGCTTCCAGCGGAATGGAATACCCCATGATCTGTTTCAACTATGGCAGAACTGACGACCAAGGAAATTACAGCGAACGCACCAAATACGGCATGATTGGCGTTATTATTCACGAAGTTGGGCATAATTTCTTTCCAATGATCATCAATTCCGATGAAAGACAATGGAGTTGGATGGACGAAGGCTTAAACACCTTTGTTCAGTTTCTTACAGAACAGGAATTTGATAACAACTACCCTTCCCAACGCGGACCAGCCCATAAAATCGTTCCTTACATGCAGCTGCCTAAAGACCGATTGGAGCCAATAATGACCAATTCAGAGAATATTATCGAATTTGGACCCAATGCTTATGCTAAGCCCGCCACGGCATTGAATATACTTCGAGAAACCGTGATGGGTAGAGAATTATTTGATTTCGCTTTCAAAGAATATTGCAATCGTTGGGCCTACAAGCATCCTGCACCCGCAGACTTTTTCCGCACCATGGAAGATGCCAGTGGCGTAGATTTGGATTGGTTTTGGAGAGCTTGGTTTTTTGATATTGAGCCTGTAGACATAAGTTTGGATTCGGTTACTGCTTACCGCGTATTTGCCCCCACCGAGGTCACTCCAAAATGGGATACACTTAAGTCCAACTCCAATCGTACCCAAGGACTCGGGAACGGACAAGGTAAAAATAGACGCACAGGACCCGCTCTTAATAAAGTAGAATTTCAACATGTAAGCAAACTGCGAAATAAAGCCAGCGGTATGTCCTTCGCCGTAGATAAAGATACTTCCTTGAGAGATTTTTATTTTTACTACAATGCAGAAAAAGATACATTCGGCAATTGGGCCAAAGAGCAATTGGCTGCTAAAACCAAACCCAATGAGCCCCAACTCATTGATCGAAATAAAGATTTAGAACCTCTTTCCAGCTTAGAAGCTTCGGCATTCATACACAATTACTATTACGAACTAACGTTTAGCAACAAAGGAGGAGCCGTGATGCCAATTATCATACAATGGAACTACACCGACGGTAGTTCGGATGTTGATTATATTTCGGCCTACATCTGGCGAAAAAACGAACAACGGGTAACCAAGAATTTCGTTAAAAAGAAAGAAGTTGCCTCCATTCAAATAGATCCATTCAAGGAAACGGCCGATATCGACGAAACCAATCAGCAATGGCCCAAACAAGCTCCCGAAGTTTCCCGTTTTGAACTGTTTAAGCAAAAAGCAGGTGATAACAGTCCGGAAAATACACCCATGCGCCGAGCTAGAAACAAAAAATAGATTCGAGGTATTTCCATTCGCATTTAGGGAGGAAAACAATTGCATTTTCGCTATTTGTAGTCATGAATTTTATGCCTAAACGCTTTCGAATGACATTAAATTGACATTTGCTGACAAACTTTTGGAACACGGGTTCGTTTACTTTGCATAATTATGAAATACAATTTCTTCAAGTACTTTGGTTTGCTCTCTTTAGCATTGCTTTTTACTTCGAATGCTGCATGGGGTCAATTTCACAATTGGACCAATTGTTTCACCAACGATTACGACATTAAATTCAACCGTAAAGGTCCTATAAATTCTTGCGGAGATACCGTTCAATTGGGTACCACCTACAAAGGAAGCGGATTAACAGTTTATTGGTCCGATGGGTACGTTGGATCCAGTCGGGTGATTGGCTATTCGGGCTATTATCAGGTTGCCATTATCAACGATTCGGCCTACTGTGCAGATACTTCCGATTGGATTTTTGTTCAAGTAAACGATTTGAAAAATACTGTGTATACTGAATTTGGGTACACCGAGTACACAATATGTCAAGGTTCATCGGTTAAATTAAATTGTTATTCCAAATACAGCAGTGGAATCAAATGGAATACAGGAGATACAACTGCTAGTATATTGGTTACTGCATCCGGTAAATATTTTGTAACCCAGAAAAATAAAAACAATTGCAACGACACATCCAATGTAGTTACGATCACGGTAATTAACATCAAAGAGCCGAAAATCAAGGCTTTAACCGACACTACACTGTGTTTAGGCGATACCGTAAAGTTGGAATGTACTCAATTCGAAGGAAAATTGTTATGGCTACCTTTCTACACATCGTCCAAAACAGAGCTCGTTACCAACGACGGCGAATACTATGTATTTACTCAAGATTCGATCAGTGGTTGTTACAAATATTCCAATCGAATCAATGTTCGATTTAAAAAACCGGTAGCCGCCCAATTGTGTATGGTTACGGTAGACAGCGCTTCGGGAAAAAACAAATTGGTTTGGAAAAATCAAGGTGAACCTGCCACCAAGTATATTTTATATCGGGAGGGAAATATTGCTTACAATTACAACGATATTGGGGAGGTGAATAATAACGGGGGATCGATGGAATTCATAGATACTAACAGCATTCCTAAATCCAGACCTTATTCCTATTACATTGCGGCCGTAGATTCTTGTGGAAACGTGGCCGAAGAAAGTAAATTCTACGCACATACCACCTTGCATTTAACAGCCAGTCTTGGTGTAAATGGGGAGAATAATTTAAATTGGAGTGATTATTTGGGTATTTATCCAATTTCAACTTACAGCATTTACCGCAGTAATAAAAACGAAGCTTTCAAATTGTTATCCAAAGTTTCTGCGAACGTGAAATCTTTTTCCGATTTGAATCCTCCTAGCGGTGGAAATCGTTACTACATTGGCATAGATGCTACCAATTATTGCAATGCCAATTCATCCAATTCTGAAACCATCAATTCAAACATGGTTGCTTTTGGAATTTTGAACGATGTAGAATTATCAACCAGCGGAATCGTGTTGTACCCCAATCCTACCAGCAATCAACTGGTTATAAGCGGCTTAGCAGATAAAACACAAACAGTTAATATTCTAACGATTTCAGGTCAGTTGATTCTACAAAATCAGGTAAATGCAATTTCTAATACGTTGAATGTATCAAACTTAAGCAATGGTTATTATCTGTTGCGCTTTGAAAATGGATTAACCAAACCATTCCAAGTAATTAGAGATTAAATCAACTATAAAATCCTAGGAAAAGGAAGGAGGTCAATGCAACATTGGCCTCCTTTTTTATTAATCTCAAAACGGATATTATTGCGTATTTTGCGAGAATGAATCGTAAAAAATTCATTCAATCTGTGGGTCTTTTGGCCGCGAGTACCCCTGTAAATAATGCTTTGCATTCAACCAATAGCGAAGATATACACAATGATTTAATGGAACAATCCAAAACTAAATTCCTAAACAGGAATCAAGTATTTCATTCGGATGATGAAAAAAAAGAACCTTTAAAAGAACCGTTGGAACCGCTATGGGCAGCCGACGAAATTCGATGGAAGAAGATTCGAAAAAACTATCCTAAAACACCGGGAATCATCAATTTAGAAAATGGATATTTTAGTCACCAAAGTTGGTCAACCTTGAACAAACACTTGGATTTCGAATTTGACATCAATGTAGAAACCAGCAGATTTATGCGCACCCAGCAGCAAAACGAAATCGAAAAAGCCCGAGTTTCTTTTGCTCAATTCTTACAAATCCCAACAGAGCAATTAGCCTTTGCAAGAAATACTACCGAAAGTTTAAACACCGTCATCATGGGATTCCCTTGGCAATCGGGGGATGAAGTTATTATAGGGGACCAAGATTACGGCAGCATGGTGGAGGCATTTGAACAGGTTTCGGCTCGATTTGGGGTGATTATAAAAAAAGCTGCTGTACCCCAACAATGGCAAATCCAATTAACACAAAACTCTCCACAGGAATATGAAGAATCCCTAAGCGCTGCGTATACTGAGTTAATTTCGGACAAAACAAAAATGGTGCATGTAACCGATTTGATTAATCTTACAGGGCAAGTGGTTCCCACAGCGCGCATTGCTGCCGATGTAAAAGGAATAAATCCCAATATCATGGTGGTGGCCGATGCGGCACATAGCTTGGCCCATACGCTGGGCCCATTCAATTATTCCTTCTCACATTTATTATCCGCCGGCGTTGATGCTGTTGGAGGCAGTCTTCACAAATGGCTTTGCAACCCAATCGGAGTGGGATTTCTAATCGTAAAACCTAACTGGATAGAGAAAATTTGGCCCCTCATGGGAGATACGGGAATTGCAAAAAACAATATCAGAAAGTTTGAACACCAAGGAACTCGTCCGATCCAAAGTCTACAGACAATTTCTACCGCGATTAACCAACACGAAACCATTGGTTCAGAATCAAAACTAACCCGTCTTCAATACCTGAAATTAACCTGGATGGGAATCAAGCAAGGACCTGTTGAAAGAGCCTTGTTCGGAGAAATAAAATTACCGGCAAAATGGGAAAAACTCCACAACCAAATTATCGATTTAAGCACCCTCACCAACAATGAAGGCAAAAATAAAATTCGTATTTTCGGACAGCCGGTAATCATACTCAATGAATCTGCGGACGGCAATGGTTTGATATTGCAAAACACCAAGGCTGCTGTCCCTAGATTAGGAAATGAATCAAGTACTTCGGTCTTGAAAAATTCAAATTTAGGTATAAAGATGTTGCCGACTTTACCCCAAAATTTGTATTACTACCAAGGGGCTATTGCTACCGTTTCCGTTGAAGGTTATTCCCCCGCTCAATTGGCTAAAAAGTTGTTGGACGAATTTGGAATTTATACCGTGGCAATTGATCATCCCCGGGTAAAAGGAGTTCGAGTTACCCCTCATTTGAGCAGCTCATTTGAAGATTGTTTTAGATTAAATCAAGCCTTAGCCAAACTTGCAAAATGACCATATTATTGGTCGTTTTGTAAATGAACCTTGTTCATATCGGTTAGTATTTAAAAAAAATAGTTATTTTCGTTTTTAAAGCGATTGTATGTCGGTAAACCTCAGTGAACTCTCCGGTAGAAAAGGACTCAAAACCAACCTTTTTGATGAATTAGGAAAATTAGCCAAATCCACCGGAACTCCCTCCAAGGAATCCATGGAAAAATTGGCCCAAGAATTTTTATTCGGCGACGCCAATATTTACGGAACCACCAGTTTTTATGATTTTCTCAGACCTGAAAACCAGGGTAAGAAGGTATACGTTTGCAATGGTAGTGCCTGCTTAACGGCAGGTACTCAACCCGCTGTAAAAGCTAAATTATCGGAAAAATTCTCTTCCGAACAAATTGGAGAAATGTGTTGTTTGGGCAGATGCCACGAGAATCACGCGTTCCACATTGACGGACACAATTACAGCGGCAACGCCATAAACGAACTAGACACCGTAGTAAAAAAAGAATTCTCCTTTCAAGAAAGGTACCATGTGGGTGGTTTGGGCAAACAGATTCTTACCGCAGAATTTCCCGGCATAGAAAAACACTACGACATTCTCCGCAGTGCATTGAAACAAGACCGTGAATCGTTGTTGGAGCAGCTTAAAACTTCAGGCCTAAGAGGCCGCGGTGGGGCGGGTTTCCCGATTGCATTTAAATTGGAATCGGCAAAAAACACAGCGGGTGAACAGAAATTTATTGTTTGCAACGCAGACGAAGGTGATCCAGGAGCTTACAGCGACCGGTATCTATTAGAAAACCAACCCCATCTGGTGTTGTTGGGTATGATCATCGCTGGCTACATTATGGGTGCGAGTTATGGAGTGTTGTACATCCGTGCCGAATATCCGGAATCCATTACCATTTGTGAAGAAGCTATCGCCCTATTGCGGGAATCTGGGTATATCGGTAACAATGTATTGAATTCCGGTTTTAACTTTGACTTCAAAGTAATTGCTGCACAAGGTGCCTATATCTGTGGCGAAGAAACAGCTTTGTTATCGAGCATCGAAGGTCAAAGACCCGAAGTACGGGTTAGACCTCCCTACCCTACGCAAAACGGATTATTCAACAGACCAACGGTTGTGAACAACGTAGAAACCTTGGCCAGTATTCCATGGATTATTCAGCAAGGTGGCGAAGCTTATGCAGCCCTTGGAAAGGGTCGCAGCACCGGCACCAAATTGGTATCCTTGGATGGTTATTTCAATCGTCCGGGTATTTACGAAGTAGAAATGGGCACCCCCTTGAAACAAGTCATTGAAGAATTGGGGTTAGGTTTCAAATCCCAAGTTAAAGCTATGCATATTGGAGGCCCACTGGGAGGCTTGGTGCCGGTGTCCAAAATCGATGCCTTAAGCATCGATTTTGAAAGCTTCGCCTCCGAACAATTTCTTTTAGGACACGCATCCATTGTTTGTATCCCAGCAGATTATCCGTTAATTGATTATATCGAACATCTCTTTCAATTCACTGCCCACGAAAGTTGTGGTAAATGCTTCCCCTGTCGTTTGGGATCAACCCGGGGCTACGAATTAATTCAACATGCCAAACAAGGGAACCCAATTGATCGCGAACTTTTTCAAGACCTAATAACCACCATGGAAATTGGCTCCTTGTGCGCATTGGGAGGAGGTTTACCTCTGCCCATCAAAAATGCACTAACCCATTTCCCGCAAGAATTTGAATCGTATTTCCAATCTTAATAACCATCGAAGCATGAACAACATCGCTTACATCAACAACCATCCTCACGAATTCCTTCCCGGAGAAACGATATTAAAGTTTGTTAAACGCGTACAAGGGGAAAGAACCATCCCAACTTTGTGCGACGTGCCCAACTTGGAGCCGTTTGGCTCTTGCCGGGTATGCAGTGTAGACGTGGCTTTGGTACAAAATGGACCTGTTAAGACGCAAGCATCCTGCCATACGCCTGTTACTGCAGGAACCTACATTTACCCCAGCTCGGATCGAGTTAAAAAGCTGAGAAAAAACATCATAGAATTGGTTTTGACCGATCATCCGTTGGATTGTTTAACCTGCGAAGTAAACAACAATTGCGAATTACAAACCGTAGCAGCAGAAGTAGGAATTCGAGACGTGCGGTATCCCGAAGGGAAAAACCATTTGGACCGAAAAAAGGATTTAAGTCATCCCTACATGACCTCCGATTTTTCCAAATGCATCAATTGTTTTCGATGCGTTAGGGCTTGCGATGAAATTCAAGGTCAGATGGTGCTCAGCATGGCCGGTAGAGGATTCGATAGCCATATCATCAAAGGTCTGAATACATCGTTCAAAGATTCCGATTGTGTGAGCTGCGGTGCTTGCGCTCAAGCTTGTCCAACCAGTGCCATTAGCGATGTTTTTGAATCCAAGTCCGTAGCTTATGACGACAAAGTAAGAACGGTTTGTACCTATTGCGGTGTGGGTTGTAATTTGGAAGTTGCCATAAAAAATGGAGAAGTTAAATCCATTCAAGCTCCGCTAGACGCAGCAGTAAACGGCGGACATACCTGCTTGAAAGGTAGATTTGCTTTTGGATTTTACAACCACCAGGACAGGATTACCAGTCCGATGATAAGAAAAAATGGGGAATTAACCCCGGTGAGTTGGGACGAAGCATACGATTTTATCGCTAGCGAGTTTAATCGCATTAAAACTCAATTCGGACCCGATTATATAGCGGCTGTTTCATCTGCTCGCTGCACCAACGAAGAGAACTATTTAATGCAAAAGTTCATGCGGGCGGTAATCGGTACCAATAACGTGGATAGTTGTGCTCGGGTTTGTCACTCTCCCACCGCTTTGGGAATGCAACGTACTTTTGGAACTGGCGCTGCGACCAATTCCATCGTGGATTTAAAATCTACCAATTGCATCATGGTGATTGGTGCGAATCCAACGGCGGGACATCCGGTAACGGGTGCAAAATTGAAGCAGCACGCCATGAAGGGCAAGATGACCATCGTAATCGATCCTCGAAAAACAGAATTGGCTAAATATGCTCATTACCATTTGCAATTAAGACCCGGAACGAATGTGGCATTGCTAAATATGATGTTGTATTACATCATTCAAGAAGGGTTAGAGCATAAAGAATTTATTGAAGCAAGAACTGAAGGTTACGAGCAATTCAAAGAAGGTGTTCTTCGTCAAAATATCGATGAATTAGAAACCATCACCGGTGTGGATCGCGAATTGGTTAAAAAAGCAGCCATTGCTTATGCCACTGCTGGAAATGCAATGAGCTTCCACGGATTAGGAGTAACCGAACATTCGCAAGGGACTTACACGGTAATGCTTATCGCCGATTTGGCGATGATCACCGGAAATATTGGTAGACGCGGAGTAGGTGTAAATCCATTGCGCGGACAAAACAACGTACAAGGGGCGGCCGATATGGGCTGTCAACCTCACCAAGGGGCGGGTTATCTCGATGTAACTAATCCTGACAATCATGCTAAGTATGAAGCTTACTACGGAGCTAAACTTCCCATACACATTGGATATAAGATTCCACAAATGTACGATGCGTCCTTAAACGATAAGTTAAAAGCTATGTGGGTTATCGGTGAAGACATGGCGCAAACGGATCCCAATACCCAGCATGTAGTTTCGGCCATCAAGAAACTTGACTTATTCATTGTTCAGGAATTATTCATGACCGAAACGGCAAAGCTAGCCACCGTTGTTCTTCCGGGCGCTTCCTTCCTAGAAAAAGACGGTACATTTACCAACGGAGAACGAAGAATTCAAAAAGTTCAAAAGGTAGTAGAACCATTGCCTGGAACCAAACCCGATGGACAAATTATCGTGGACATCATGAATCGAATGGGTTACAAACAACCTGATTATTCAGCTAGCACCATGATCAAAGAAATCTCTGGTATTGTGCCATTTTTTGAAGGGGTTAAATGGGAAGAATTAGGTAAAAACGGAAAGCAATGGCCCGTGAATAAAGATGGTATTGGAACCGAAATTCTGCATACAGACTCCTTTAAAATTGGCAAAGGCAAATTTATCGGGAATAACTTCAAAGAATCAGAAGAGATTGTACAAAACGGCAAGCAATTCCCATATATAATAACCACCAACCGCGAATTGGAACATTACAATTGCGGTGCGATGACTCGACGCACAAAAAATGCCGAGATTTTAAAAGAAGATGTGTTGTTGATTTGCCAGGAAGATGCCGATAAACACTTCATCATAGACGGCGATATGGTTTGCGTGGAATCTGCCCGAGGAAAGGTTGACATCAAAGCCAAAATCACCGACGAGGTTAAACCAGGGGTTTTAAGCAGTACCTTCCATTTCCCGGAAATCATGCTAAACAATATTACCAGCAGTGTTTCTGATACAGAGGCCATGTGTCCAGAATATAAAGTTGTGTCTGTAAATATTAGAAAAAGCAAAGGTCAATATAAGGTAAAACCAGAAACACAATTATCCTAATTATTGAGAACGCTAACCCAGATGAGAAAATCGATTTAAGTTTTTTCTAATCCCCGTCTTGCTAAATTATCCAATTTAAATTCAATCCATATCTACAAAACAAAAGGGTCCAAATGGACCCTTTTTGTTACCAATACTATATGAAAATTACTTACTACTAAATTCTAAGTTGACTTAACGAATTACACAACGAGTCATCAAGTACATGGTTGGCGTAACTCTAAATGTTACCTCTTTAATAATTTGTCTTTCCTGAGGAGGCAACATCACTACATCTTTAGCTTGTACTTGAATACAAACAGTATTATTCACTCCCAATTCCCATTTAGTCAAGGTGTGATTAGGCATTGGGTTGCAATAAATCGAATTTGAGGACTTTGGAGCAGGAGCGGAAACACCACTTGAGGTTGGAACAACTCCGGTAGCAGCGGTTGGATTTACACCTGCCGCAGCAGGAGTACCTACCGTACCTGCAATTGTACCAGGATTTGTTACCTTGTTTATAAATTTAGGGTTTTTTATGGTGATTGTTTTACCCATAAACATGTTAGGGTTTGCTTTAAACATTTCAGCATCCACTACAATTTGAGCATTTACGATATTAACTGCAAATAAAACTACAAATAAAAAAGCTAATTTTTTCATACTAATTACGTTTGCAGCAGTAATACCAAAATGCGTGCCAAACGCACAATTTCAAAGCTATTAAATGAAAAAAGCCACCCGATGGGTGGCTTTTGTAAGATTTTGTGGTTATTTCCGATTACTTCTCTACGCGAGTAGCAACGTACATGTTAGGAGTGCAACGGAAAGAGATAGATTTTACTACTCCACCTACTTGACACTGATCAACC
>JACCDP010299612.1_pt1 | contig 12457 bp, 10 predicted proteins | sample 7445841 | NCBI WGS metagenome assembly JACCDP01 (sample SAMN15323441, study PRJNA562643) | freshwater metagenome | isolation source: river surface water | place: USA:Blue River Watershed | collected 2017-08-17
AACCGTTGTAGTATCTTCTAAACCGACCACTGAGGTCACTTCAGATGGCATTAGACTATTGTCATAACTTTCTGTATTCGAAGGCGTGCATGACAAAAGGAGCGTTGCAAAGATGAGATATGTTAGTTTTTTCATACATTCATTATAGTTGAGGTAATTGATTTCCCCAAGTAAAGATTGCAAACAAATTCATTTAAAATGTTTTAAAATGAACGTATGCAATTATTATGTTTACCTCTCATGATTTTATCGACGTTATCTGCCCCTTTGCAAACGGATTATCTTTTGACCTATCCATTAGGGATGGCGATGCCGCATTATGATTTTCCCTTTCAAAGTGAAGCGTTAGATGACGCACTCAATCAAATTGATCCTTTCACCATTGGTTCGACCTCATTCGAGATTGAAGAAGATGGCGTGACCTACACCTTTACGATTCAGTACACGAATGCAGGGGTCCGAATCGATCCTTATGTGGGTCAAAAACCGTTTATTAGTTCCTTTGGGGTCAATGATACCCATCATTTCATAAGTCTTTTTAATCCAACCTTAGAACCCTTAGACTTAAATAATTATGGCTTTGTCGTCAATGATACTTTTTATGATTTTGAATCAGGTTTAACGATTCCAGCACTCTCAGAAAAAAGAATTAATTTAATCGAAGGCATGGCTCAAATTGGCTCCATGGGAGAAGATGATCCTTTGGTCACGACGTTTCCTATCCGTCACATTTACTTAAGAGAAGCGTCCACGTTTTTATGGATTGATCAAATTGCCATTAACGAAACGATGCAAGTGATCAATGAAGTGGTATCGATTGATACCCATGCATTCAAAAGGACGCCTTACATTATTTTTCCTGAAGAAAGTTATACCTTTAGTTCTTGGTATGCGATTGCGAATGAAGAAGTGGTGCCTGTCCATATTTTTCCTGAACCGACTGTGACGCCGTTAATGCAAGCAAAAGCCTGGGCGCATGATGTGATGTTTGGTGCAGGAATGAATGCAGCGGGTCGAGTAGAAGAAGCATTTGAAGCGTTAGAAACGGAATATAACTTCATGGATTATCGCAGTCAGGGTTTACTATTTGAAGAACCCAGCACCAGTTTTCAAGGCATTAACGAAAGAGGAAGACTGGATACGTCAACGTTTAGAGAAGCCGTAGGTCGTTATAACTATTTAGCAGCAAGAGTGCCTGGGGCTACTGGTTTAATCAACCCTAATCCTTCACCGTTTCCCATCAACACCTTAATCTTGATTTCATTAGGTTTGGTTGGATTATTCGGGATCTTTGCCTTTATTAAATCCCGTTATCAAAGAGTATAAAAAACAATTTTCATAATTTGCTAATATGTTATCAATTTATTATCTTTTTAATTTAAAAGTGCTATTATATTAGCATATGAAATCATTACCTTCTATTCAAGATTTTGTGCCAGTTATCACTGTGCATTCATTAAAAGTTGCTTTAAAAGATCGCTTTCGAACTCGTAGAAAAGAACACAAAATGTCTAGAATTAAACTCGCACAACAATCAGGTGTGAGCTATGCTTCCATTCGCCGATTTGAATCCATTGGTGAGATCTCACTTCATTCATTGTTATGTATTAGTAAGGCAATTGGATTGCTTGAGGAGTTGGACCAATTGTTCAAACAACCGATCATTAAAAACTTAAAAGATTTTAAGTAGCAGATTAGTTAAAAGTTAAACCTTAACCTTTAAATGAGCGGGTAAGCTTTTAATGTTATTCATAGTATTTATATCTGACTTTTAGAAATTTAAATCCAAATATATGCAATGGAGTCACCTCATTAAATGGTGGAAATTCAAAAAGGGAGAAGCAATCCGTGTGTTTAAGCCAAATTTATAGACGGTTAGAGTGGCTTAATTTTTATTAATTTAATCTTAAGGATTGTTTTTAATTTTTGAATAAAGTTTTTATTATAATTATGAAATGAATCAAACCAAAATTGTTTCTATCATCACAACGAAAAATAGAATTCAATTATTAAAGAATGCCCTTGATTCAGTTTCTAAACAAACTGTCCAACCATATCTTAAAATTTTAGTCTCAGATTCTTTTGAAACAATCAAACCCTTTGAAAAAGAATTAGCACTAAAGCATAATTTTATCTTTGTTGAAAACCTACATCACACACATAATTATGCCGGATCGTTAAATACCGTCATTGATTACTTGATTGAACATTACTTTTTCAACCAAGGTGAAAGTTTTGGGGATTTTTTCTTTGCAAGTTTAGATGATGATGACCTTTGGAAAGAAGATTACTTAGAAGAAATCACCAAGGTTTTAACTCCTGAGATTGATATTGTTGTTACGGGCATTTGGATGAATAAGGTTTCAAAGGGTTTTCCTTTAAGTATTCCCGAAACGTTAACCTTTGAATCATTTTTAACTCGAAATCCCCATATTCAAGGTTCCAACACTTTTGTTAGATTAACAACTTTGTTAAAAGCAGGCGCATTTGATGAAAATATGCCTTCTACCACCGATCGTGATGTTTTTTCTAGGCTTTTCATGCTTAAACCGAAATACATCATTATTCCTAAAACACTTGTTGTTTTTAATGGCGAGGAGAATCGTGAACGTATTTCGAATACATTCTCGATTAAACTCGATGGTATTTCAAAATTTTATGCCAAGTATAGTGGAATCTTTTCTAAGGAAGATGACAATCGCTTTCGTGAGCAAATTAAACGTTTTGGGGACTTTAATCTCGACCAAGAATTAAATAAGATGCATCTTCAACTTACCCCAAACCAGACCGTTTTAAAAAGTCATCACTTGAATCCGATTTTATCCGGCTTTATTTTATCCAACCCATCCTTTGCTCAAAGGTTAGTCCCACAGTTATTATCTGTTCCTGGTTTAAGAAAAATTGTCATTTTTGTGAATCATCCACAGGTTGATTTATCCATCTTTGATGATCCTCGAATTGTTTTATTTACACTAAACCAAGTTAAGCTTCTTAACGAACAGGGCGTTTATTCATCCTTTATTCGGCATCGAAAACTTAAACATAACACCATCACGGATATTTCAGTTGCCCGTACGATTCTTCATCATCACGTGTATGATGAAGCTTCTGAAGACGATACAATCTGGATTTTGGATGATGATATGGAGTTAAGTGAAGTATCTATTCATCAGGATGGTTTTATAAATAAACCTCTTGATATTCAATATTACATAGGAAAGTATAAAGGGGATTATGATGTGGTTGTAGGGTCGTATTCAGGAGATACCCCTTTACCCTTACTTTCTTCAATACGAAGCCAATTACTTGATTATACTTATCAATATCTATTTAATCCTAAACACTATGATTATCGACTTTATTTAAAACCAGACTATTACTATGATTTATCATCATCTGAGATTGGTTTGGAAACCCCACTTCCATTTCGCGGTCAAGGTCTTGAGGATGTGTTTTCTAGTAAAGCGATTAGCCGTCCTTTATATAAGTTACCAAAAGAAGAATTTACACCAAATAGTCGTGGTGGCAATACACTCATTTTTAACAAAGAAGCTTTAAAAATTCAAAATGTTTCCATCGAAGTTGATGGCGTCGTTGGTCGCCGAGGGGATTACTTTTGGATTTTACAATTACAACAACAAAATTTTAGGGTGATTGCGAGTCATTTTTCTACCTTCCATAACCGTAAACCTACCCCATTCGATTATGATGCTGAAATTGAAAAATTTGAAAAGGATTTAATCGGCGCATCCTTCACAAAAGCTTATGCCTTGGCCAAACACCCTGATCACTTTTTTATTCACTTTCAATCAATCTATCTTCAAAGGATGACTAAGTTCATCAAGAACTACTACCGAATCATAGGACTATTGTCCTTATTACCTACCAATCCATATCAGCCCATGTTTACTGATATCAAACTATGGCATTCAGTAAAATACATGATGTTAAAAGTCCAGAAACACAAAGTCAAACCAGCTTATCAGCACTTATTATCCGAACTAACTGAAATTAGCAAATTAAAAGATATCGAACGATTTAGAATTGAATTGGAAATAAAGCTTGGCAAAAAAGTTGTTTTGTTAGGCGTTGGCAATGAAGGTGTCGTTTTTACTGATAAGGCAATGGTTTATAAAATATTTTTTAACCACGAGATTGATCTTACTTACTTGAAGAAAATTTCCCCGCACTTTAAGGACTGTGAGTATCTTCATGAATTAACTTTCGATGCGTTAGGTGAGTACACGATGATTGTGTATCGTTATATTGATCAATATAAACCGTATCAAGGTGGTTTTACGAATCAATTCTTAGTGCTAATACAATTTTTTAAATCTATCGGTGTTGTTCCCACTAATATTAAAAAATCTAATTTCATCGTCGCTAATAAAGTCTTATATTACATTGATTATGGTTTAAGTTTTGAGCCTCTAACAGAAGCTGGCTTCGACAAATTCATTAAAAGAACCTACCAACTAATTCGTTATCATTTCGTGACAGAAAACCAATTTAAAGAAATCATTTATCGCTCTTATCAAGGTAAAGACCAATTCATTAATTTCCAACTTGAACATTTTCAATCACTTTTGCAACCAAGAACAAAAGAAACCATCCATGATCAAATTGTTCTCAAAATGGTCAAGGACTTAAACCCTTCCCAAGTTTTAGATTATGGTGCAGGTAAATGTAAAATTGCAAATGAATTAAGTGAAACCATGATGGTCAGTGTTTATGATCTTGACAAAGATACCTTGAAACAAAGGGCAAAACCATCCATTAACATTCTAGATCAAGTAGAAGGAAAATATGATGTTGTTATCTCTAATTTAGTTTTATGCGTGGTCAATGAGAAAGAAGTTAAAGCAATCTTAAAGAAAATCAATGAAAGTTTACTTAACCATCAGCATGCTATTATCTCGATTTGTAATCCGTTTTTTAATGATGTTGAAAGAACTGAACTCCGTACGAATATACAGTCACCTAATTATCACCAATGTAGCTGTTATGACAAAATTACACCTTCTAAAACAGTCTTACATGAATATCATCGCCCATATGAACGATATGTTCATTGGTTCCATCAATATGGGTTTGAGATTGATAAAGTGATTCAAACTGAAGGGTTGAATTTTAATTCATTGAATCGTATCAGTAATCATCTTGTATTTAAGTTAATAAAAAAACGAAATGTTGAGTGCTTACCTTTAACTTTGCTTATCAAATCTTCGGTAATGGATTATCGATTTCTTGACTCGCAAGTCAAACATATTGTTACTCAACTTGAACAAGGATTTCAATTTCATGAAAAGATTGTGCTGCTTGACGATGTAACCCATCCAAGAACTCGGGCATATGATCACGACGATCATTTAAAGACACTTTCGATTCTAGAGGATTTACAAACTCAAGAATGGATTGATCGGGTGATCAAAGTATCTGAACATCATGATAAAAAGGATACTTTATTTAGTAAATACTTCCGTCTAACCTCAACCTCTGACTATGCAGACAATGGACAACCTTTATTTGCGAATTTATTAGGATTTGAATCGATTCAAACTCCATATGTATTTCACACAGACATCGACATTTTATTTCATCAAAAACAAAATGCTTTTCTTGAAGCATTTGAAACATTTAAAGGTTCTGGTGCTATTTCAGCTTCATTGAGTATCTATCATGGGCCGGTTAAGGATAGCTTTTTACGAGGTCATCGAGTAGAAGTGAGAAATTCATTTTTGTTTTTACCCCATCTATTCAAGACATTACCTTGGAAAAACCATCTTTTGGAAAACGGACAATTTGCTTTACCTTGGCATCGGGCTTATGACGTATCTGTAGATGCACAAGAAAATCTAAGATTAATCAGTGATAGAGTCTATTTTATTCACCCTCAAAATATAAAAAAGAAAATTCCTAATTTTATTCAAATAGTTGAGGGTGCACTGACACTTCCAGGTCTCAAGCATGCTCAGACCCAGCATGAAGTCGATTTATCAGGTGATATTACCGATTGGGTTCCAACCACGAATAAAGAGATGGTTCTTTTCATTAGAGGTTTTAATACCTTGCCAGAAAAACTAAATCGACTCTTCGATTCACTTAAAGTACAAACAGATCAAGATTTTCAAGTTATTTATATTGATGATGCATCTACAAATTCAATTGCTTCATACATGCGTTTTTTGATTCAAAATGACACTTGGATACAATCCAAGGTTATTTCAATTTTCAACCATGAGAACATTGGTTCATTAGCAAATCAAGTTTTTGCAATGCAAACCATGGTCAAAAATGATCAAGCGATTATCATCAATATCGATAATGATGATGCCCTCATCACCGATTTGGCTATTGCAAATATTCGACAAGCTTACCAGGATAAAACTGCGGATGTCACTTTAGGAAATGTTTTTCGTTATGACAAACCAGTTAAGGATTATCAACTAATTGATATACGTTGGCCTTGGGAAAGACATGGCGATAATATATGGTTGCATCCAAAAACATTTAGGAAATATTTATTTGATCAAGCCATACCTTATTTAAAAGATGAACAGGGTCACTACTATCGCGTCAATACCGATTTTGCCATGATGCTTCCAATCCTATATTTTGCAAAAAATCCAATTTTTATCGATAAGGTTGTATATTATTTTGAGCCTTCTAATCAAAATCAACTTAAATTAGGGGTATATGATGAAAAACTGTCTACACAAGTTAAAATGAAGTTGTTAAATCGTTGGAGGAATATTTATGAAAAAGATCATCACCATCATTGGCGATAGCCAAATCAAAGAAAATGATTTAGCATACCAACTTGCATATCGTTTAGGTACGACATTGATTGACCATCAATATCGGATTATGACCGGTGGTTTAGGTGGTGTTCAACTTGCGGTATGTCAAGGTGCAAAGCAATCGAAGCATTATAAAGAGGGGGATACAATCGCTATTTTGCCTTCATTTGATAAACAAGATGCGAATATTTACTCAGACATTATCATACCTACAGGTTTAGATTTAGCTCGAAATATTATTAATGTCAGTTCAGATGCAGTGATTGTCATCGGTGGTAAAGCGGGGACCTTAAGTGAAATTGCTTCTGCTTGGTCATTGTTCAAACTAATTATCGCCTTCACTCAAATTCCTGGTTGGGGCGCTGATCTTGCTGGAAAAAAAGTTGATAATCGTCAAAGGTATGAAAGCATCCCTGAAGATCAAGTTTATCCAGTAAAAGACCCCAAAGAAGTTATTGATTTACTCGAAATCTATATTCCTCAATATAACAAAGCCCATCATGGGATTAAATGGAGAAAAAATTGATTATTTCATTTAAAGTCTCCACTGTATATTTAAGTTATGATATTGTTTAAATACTAATAAATAACTTATGGGGTCAAAAGTGAAGATTTCAATTGCAGGTTTAGGTTATGTTGGATTATCGATGGCCATCTTACTTTCTCAAAAGCAAGATGTAATTGGTTATGATATTAATGAAAAACGATTAGATTTACTAAAGAATAAACAAAGTCCAATTATTGACAAAGAAATACAAGAATACTTAACATCAAAAACTTTAAAACTAACGTTCACCAATCAACCATCCATTGCCTTTAAAGACGTCGATTACTTAATTATTGCAACCCCTACCAACTATGATCCTGAACTTAATTATTTTGATACTTCATCTATTGAAGATGTCTTAACAAAATTCTTTAAAATAAATCAAAAAGCATTTGTAATTATTAAATCTACTGTTCCCGTTGGATATACATTAGAATTACAAAAGAAGTTTAATAATGACAGGATTATTTTTTCTCCAGAATTCTTAAGAGAAGGAAAAGCACTTTATGATAATCTTTTTCCCTCACGTATTGTTGTTGGATCCTCTTTACAACAAGCTAAAAAATTCGCATTAATACTTAAAGAAGCATCCTTAAAACCTGAGACACCCATTCTTCATGTAAATTCCACAGAAGCAGAGGCGATTAAGTTATTCTCTAACACTTACTTAGCTATGCGTGTTGCCTTCTTTAATGAACTTGATACCTATGCGGAAACAAGAAACCTAGACACTAGACAAATCATTGAAGGGGTTTCCTTAGACCCTAGAATTGGAAATTATTACAATAATCCATCGTTTGGTTATGGAGGATATTGCTTACCTAAAGATAGCAAACAACTCTTAGCGAATTTTAAAGATATTCCTCAAAATATCATGACCGCGATTGTGGACGCTAACCGAACACGTAAAGATCACATCGCAGACATGATTATCAAGCGTAAACCTAAAGTAGTTGGTATTTATCGATTGGTGATGAAAAATGATTCAGATAATTTTCGCTTCTCTGCAATCCAAGGTGTCATGAAACGTATTAAGGCAAAAGGAATAAAAGTGATTGTGTTTGAACCCGTTCTAAAGGATAAAGATTTCTTTGGTTCAGAAGTTTACAATGATTTTAATGCATTCATATCTCAGTCTGATTTAATCATATCCAATCGTATGTACAAAGAATTAGAAGAGATTAAAACTAAAGTTTACACGAGAGATCTCTTCCATAAGGATTAAAATGAGAACAATCTTAGTTACAGGTGGTGCTGGCTTTATTGGTAGCCATGTGATTGATCATTTGTTGGCAAATGGTAATAGTGTAATTAACATTGATAACTTTAATGACTTCTATGATAAATCTATTAAAGAAGCGAATATAGTGGGACACTTAAAATTTACTCAAAATTACAAATTAATTAGAGAAGATATATCAAACAAAAAATTTTTATTTAATTCATTAAAAAATTATAAAATCGATTCGATCATTCATCTTGCTGCAAGAGCAGGGGTAAGACCATCTATTGAGAATCCTCATCAATATTTTATTGATAATGTGATTGGGACTCAGAATATACTAGACTACGCTAGGGAACATAAAATTAAGAGCCTCGTTATAGCCTCCTCCTCAAGTGTCTATGGCAATAACAAGAAAACACCTTTCTCAGAAAAGGATCCTGTTGATAGTCCAATTAGTCCATATGCTGCTACAAAGAAAACCAATGAATTACAAGCTTTTACATATCATCATTTGTTTGGTTTAAAAATCATCATGTTAAGATTTTTTACGGTATATGGCCCAAGACAAAGGCCAGATCTTGCGATTCACAAATTTATGAAATTAATTAAACAAGGCAAACCAATTCCTTTTTACGGAGATGGTAAAACTGCTAGGGATTACACCTATATTGATGATATTGTTCAAGGTATTTTAAGTTCTTTAAATTATCTTGAAACCAATTCTTCTGTTTATGAAATCATTAATCTCGGAAACAATAAACCCGTAAATCTTGTTGATATGGTTAAAACAATTGAGAAGACATTAATTCAAAAAGCAATTCTTGATAAATTGCCTATGCAAAGAGGTGATGTCGAGATTACATTTGCAGATATTTCAAAAGCAAAAAGATTATTAGGGTATAAAGTCAAAACGCCTTTTTCAATTGGAATTGATAAATTCTCAAAATGGTTTAATTCTAATTAGTATATGAAATTTTTTTTTAAGTATTCCTTTGATTGGATTGTTGCCTTTATTGCCACTTTAGTATTTTTACCTTTGTTGATTTTGCCAATTGCTTTGTTAATTAAATTAACTTCTAAAGGGCCTGTATTGTTTAAACAAAAACGTATTGGACAAAATAAAAAGACCTTTTATTTATTTAAGTTTAGAACGATGAGAATCGATACCCCTAAGGATGTACCTACTCATCAATTAAAGAACCCTGAGCAATGGATTACACCATTAGGTAAATTCTTAAGAAGAACCTCCCTAGATGAAGTCCCTCAATTATTTAATATCCTTAGAGGTGAAATGTCGATTATTGGTCCTCGACCTGCTTTATGGAATCAGGATGATCTTATCCAAGAAAGAGATAAGTATGGAGTTAATGAATTAAAACCAGGAGTATCAGGGTGGGCACAAATCAACGGAAGAGATACATTACCGATTCAAGTCAAAGCTAAATTCGATGGTGAATATGTCAAAAGACAATCGTTTTGGTTTGATTTTTATATCATACTTAGAACGGCTTTAAAGATATTTAAGGATGATAGTGTTGTTGAAGGTGGAACAGGTACACTTGGTAAACACGAATGAGAATACTTATTACTGGAAAACATAGTTATATTGGAAATTCAGTTAAGGCTTGGTTGAACGATAAAGAACCTTCATTTATTGTTGATGAAATCTCACTAAGGAATGTAGTCCTTAAGAATATAACATTCAATAATTATGATGTTGTTTTTCATGTTGCTGGCATCGCTCATATCTCCGCCAATAAAAAAATGATGCCCGAATATTTTAGGATTAATCGAGATCTCGCTATTGAAGTTGCTAATAAAGCAAAATTAGAAGGCGTTAGACAATTCATATTTACAAGTTCTATGGCAATTTATGGTGATGATAGACCAATCGGAGACTTCAGACCTATTGACATTACTAGACCTTCCCCAACGAATGCATATGGTCAATCTAAATTGGAAGCTGATTTAGCGATTCAAAAACTACAGGATAAAAACTTTAATGTTTCAATTTTAAGGATACCTATGGTTTATGGCGTTAAATCCAAAGGAAATTTTCATAAACTATTTGGAATTTCAAACAAAATAGGGATTTTTCCTAAAATTAGAAATGTTAGAAGCGCACTTCATATAAATAACCTTTCTAAATTAGTAAATCTTATTATAAATAACAAAATAAGTGGTGTTCTTTATCCACAAGATAAAAAATACTTTAACACTAACGAATTTATACAAAAATACAGGGAGAGTTTAGGTAAAAAAACATTTTTTTTACCTTTTAGTTCATTTTTTCTCATGGTAATAAGTATTTTTAATAAATCAATCAATAAAATTTATGGTAACAAATATTATGAAACCAAGGTTTCAATTTTACATAGTCATAAATATCAATCTTCTTCGATAACATCATTTATCAAAGAAATTAAAGATATTTCATGTTAGTAGATTATTATCTATAATGTAAATCACGGACCCTTAGCTCAATGGTTAGAGCTATCGGCTCATAACCGGTTGGTTGCAGGTTCGAGTCCTGCAGGGTCCACCATAATTTGAATTTTTATTTGGGCATTCTTAAAGAAACAGTGTGCGTTCATCTCAGAATTATTCATTTTAGAGTAACTTACATTGTGTTAAAATAATTTTGGTTGGAAGCTTACCCAAGTGGCTGAAGGGACCAGTCTTGAAAACTGGTAGGGGTCGCAAGGCCCGCGAGAGTTCGAATCTCTCAGCTTCCGCCAAAAAGCATTAAATTAAAACAATAATAAACAATGAAAATACTCTTTTTAGCTAATAGCTTTCTAGTTTTACATAAATTCAGAAAAGAATTGATAATTAAATTAGTTGAAGATGGGCATGATGTTTATATTTCTTGTCCTAAAGACCCTAAAATCTCATTTTTTACTGATTTAGGAATAAAATTCATTCAAACAGAACTAAAAAGAAGGAATTTCAATATTTTAAAAGAAATTAAGCTTATTAATTTTTATAAAAAAATATTTAAGAATATAAAGCCTAATTTTGTATTTTCTTACACAATCAAACCTAATATTTTAGGTGCTATTGCAAGTAAGAATTTTGATTTAAAATTTATTCCAAATATAACTGGTTTAGGAAATTCATTTTTTGGTATTTTTATACTTGAAATTCTAGCAACTGCACTTTATAAATTTGCTTTTAAAAATATTCATCATATTTTCTTTCAAAACAAATCAAATTATGATTTTTTTATTAAAAAGAGAATTATTTCATCTAACTTTCCTTCAACAATATTACCAGGATCAGGAGTAAATTTATATGATTTCCCCTATAAAAGGATGAATCTTGATGGTACGATAAAATTTTTGTTTGCTTCACGAATTATGAAAGCAAAAGGTATCGATATATTTCTTAAGGCTTCAAAGATTATTAAAAAGCGTTATCCAAATGTTCAATTTATGGTTGCCGGTTTTTGTGAAGACGATTATCAAAAATTATTACAAGAATATCAAAATAAAGGCATTATTATTTATGAAGGTTTCCAAGAAAATATATTACCCTTATATGAATGGTGTAATTGTCTAGTTTTTCCTTCTTTTTATCCAGAGGGACTCGCTAATGTTTTGCTGGAAGCAGGATCAATTGGTAGACCACTAATATGTACTAATTTACCTGGTTGCAATGAAGCGGTAAAAAATGGATTTAATGGATTTGTAATTGAACCAAAGAATGTAGACAAACTTGTTGAGACAATGGATAAATTCATAAACCTTTCTAAACAAGAAAAATTACTTATGGGTGAAAATTCGCATCGATTTATTTCTAAATCTTTTTCTAGACAATTAGTAATTGATGAATATGTTAAAATACTAAAATAATGGTTGAAGGGGGAAAATCAATCATGTGTGG
>JACCDP010025178.1_pt1 | contig 12456 bp, 7 predicted proteins | sample 7445841 | NCBI WGS metagenome assembly JACCDP01 (sample SAMN15323441, study PRJNA562643) | freshwater metagenome | isolation source: river surface water | place: USA:Blue River Watershed | collected 2017-08-17
AGGTAGAATTTCCAGCATCTAAATAATCCTTCATATTGAAATTGGCACCTAAATCTAAATAGGCATCCGTATCTTCATCGTAAAAATTATTGAGGGCTTGGGCTATGACACCGGTCTGAACAATAACTGGATTGGCACCCGAATAATCCATTAGATTTAAATCTGTTAAAGCATATTCTCTTGGATTTAGATAATAATTTTCATTACTTTCTGTGTAGGTTGAAAAGGAAATAAAACCAAATGCATCTTTTACTAAGTCTGGTACAGCATCACTTGCTAAGGAAGAATAATTTAAAGCAGACATAATTCTGCTTATGCCATTTGGAGAAATGGTCCCAACATCAATACCATCTAAATTTCCCACACCGGGTAAATTTGCTTTTAGTTCTTTAAAAATAGTAAAGAATCTTGTTAATTCGCCACTTTCTGTGGATGTGTTTAACCAGTTTGAGGTAAAATGCGTAAGATTATTTATCGGAAATAACGTGGAAAAATTAAGAACTAAAAATGCTGCTTTTTCTTCTTTGGTAGAAAATTCTCCAACATAAACTGGATTGGGATTATTCATGTCATAAATTAAATCGGATACGCGTGTTTGATTCATCATCATCACGACCATTTGTTCAAATACCGTTAAATCGGTAATCAAACCTGTGCTCGGACCTTGTTGATGGAATATATTTGAATCATGTAAATCTTCTAATAAAAATTGCATATCATCAATTTCATCATTTGTGAGTAAATTAAGATTGTTATATTCTTTCGTGCCAACATCTTTCACATTCTTAAAGATAGCGAGAATATTCGAGATTTCTGATTCTTGGTAAGGTAAATATTGATTACCTACTTGCAGGTTATTTGGATCGTTTCGATTACCGCGATAACGCGTATTGGCCAATGAAAAATCAACATCAATTCCGCCAATTGCCCCTGCATTTAACATATTTGAAAATAAATTTGGAATCGATGGATAAACAATGGAAGAGGCATTCATCGCAAACAATAAATTCTCAACAGAGGCTAATCCTTCTTCTGTTTCGGTTAAGTCGGATAAGACGTCACTAGAGCCAGCTCCAGAAAAACTTGAGAAATCTGCGATATCTAATGCTTTGAATTTTTCAAGAACATCAATAATTTTTGCAATTTCCCCTGTATTGCCTAACCAATCATTACTTAAATTAGCATTGGCAAAACTATTTGTTAAATGCTCAATATCTTCACGTAATAAAATTAATCTTGCGCTATTGATTTCACCATCATATATGAAGGTGTCAATAGTCGAGGTATTGAGAATCATCCTAATCGTTTGTTCAAAAATCGTTAAATCATCTAATAAGTAACTGTTTCCAGTTTTAAAAGTGTTAAAGACTTGTGAAATATACATGTTATTGAGAAGTTGATCAAATAATATTGGATCAATTTTATCCTTCGTAAACGTTGCACCACCAGATAAACCAATGGAAGAAATATCACTGTAAATATCCAGGATAAGCGAAATTTCTTGAGCCCTATTAGCTTTTAATAGTTCTTGATTAAAGTAACCCGTGTTAGAATCTGACATCGTTAGACCATTGATGTTAAAGGAATCCGAATCAAAGATGTTACCAAATAGATTCCCAATTGAAGGAGCAACTAATGTTGAATTATTCATCGATAACAATAAATTCTCAACTTTTGCTAATCCAGGACCCGTGCTAAGTAAATCGGAAATGGCGTCGCCACCAAAGTTTGCAAAATCAATTTCGGTTTCCTTAAACGATTCAAGAATACCAATAATTTGATTAATTTCACCGTTACTTCCAGTCCAATCATCATCAACTAAACCAACCCCAAAATTATTATCTAGAGCGGAAATATCATTTTGAAGTAACAATAATCGATTGGCATTCAACGGTTCATCATAGATAAACGTGTCAAGTGTAGAGGTATTTAAAATCATTCGTACTGTTTGTTCAAATATAGTTAAATCATCTAAAAGATAACTATTACCGGTTTTAAAGGAATTGAAAACGTTTGAATCATGCATTTTATTTAATAATGCATCAAATAAAACTGGATTGATGAGATTTGCTGAAAAAGCTGCTCCGCCAGTGATACCAATACTATTGATATCCCAATAAATATCAAGTATTAAGCTAATTTCAGTTGCTCGATTGGCTTTTAATGGTTCTTGATTAAAATAGTTTGTATTGGCATCTGACATGGTTAATCCACCAATGTTAAATGCATCTGAATCAAATACATTACCAAATAAGTTTCCTATCGCCGGAGAAATGATGGTTGATTCGTTCATCGATAACAAAAGGTCTTCCACTTTTCCTAAACCAACTTCTGTATTTAACAAGTCACCGATTGCATCACCACCAAAATTTGTGAAATCAATACCGGTGTTGACAAACGCGACCATAATATCAACGAAACGTTGGATTTCTCCATCAATGCCATCCCAATCATCGGGAGTTTCGGTGCCAAAATTATTTTCAAGTGAAGTTAAATCTTGATAAAGTGCTGTATCTCTTTGAAGTTCCGTTAATCCATCATAAATAAAAGTATCCAGGGTTGCGGTTGTCAATAAAAATTCATATGCTTGCTCAAAAACAGTTAAATTTCCATTCGCGCGAGAACGACCTAATTTAAAGGAATTAAACAAGGCTGCATCATGCAAAATCGTTAGTAGGTCGCCAACAGTGAGGATGGTAGATTCGTTAAAATTAGCAATATCAAAGGCACCGCCACCATCTAATCCCATTTCACTTATTGTGTCTAATAAATCTGCTGTCGCTTGAATTTGTTGAGCGCGACCAGCTTGATTGAGGTCTAAAAATACAAATGTGTTAGTGTCTGATAAAGATAGAGAACCAATATCAAAATTGGAACCACCAAATATCGAATCATAAACGTTATAAACCAAGACTCTTAGTGAATTAGCATTGTTGAGTGCTAATAAGACATTTGAAATTGTTTCGCCACTTAATCCAGTCCCGGAAGTAAGGTCAGCAATCGAAACAGATTGTAATTCGCTAATAAATCCAACAATATTTTCTAATTCACCACCAATAAACTCATACTGTATATCACCATTTAGATCGAGGATTGGGTCGCCATTTCCATCCGTAATCATCGATTTAACACCATACCAATTTGCTTTGGTTGTTGCTTGATTACTAATCGCGTAAAAGTCTTCAGTTACGATTGTGAAATTATCGGTTGGGTCGTTATCCCACATAGCTTGATATGGAGTTGGATCTTCAAAGTAACTGGCAAGATCTGCAATTCCAGTAAGTTGATCTAAAAGGAAGTCAGGAAACACGTAATCTCCATTGGGCTTGATAAAGATTTGTGAAGCTGCAAGACCTTGGAGCAATTCTTCAATCATTGAAACATCTGAATTTAAGAAATCGATATTGTCTAACCCATCGGCAAAATTAGTGAGCTGTTTGACTAAGAACATCAGGTTGGAACCTTCTTCTGTCCAAGAAACTACATTTCTAAAGGATGTCCCTAAATTTGGATCCAATAACCCCCCTGTCGCCCCAAATAAATTATCGAGAATACCACCAAATGCTGCAGCAATAATTTCCGAGCGATCGGCATAAGCAAATATTTTATACAAAATGGCGACATTGGGATCGTCGATGTCTTCACTACCAGTGGTCAAGTCTTCTAATGCTGCAAATATATCACCAGATATATCAAGCAAACCAGATTCTAATGCAGTTTTCAAGAAATTAATCAGATGAAAATTTTCCCCTCTAAATGAAATGGTATCGAATTCATCTAATTTATCATTGCCATTCGTGTCTACAAAAGTTGTTGTCCATCCATTTTCTAAACCTGATGGTGAAACGCGATTGAAGCCTGTATCAATATCTGTTTCTTCGATACCGATCCCCTCAACCAATGAAAAGATTCCTTTAATGATTTGATTAAAGTTAGTTGATTTATTATTTGTTGAGGGATTTAAGTTGATTATGTCTGAATAATAAATATTATCGAGCAATCCAATGAGATCAAAGGCAATCGTCGGAAACTGATTCAATAAATCTGTACTCGCGTCTAAAACATTAAAGGCATACCCCATCATATCGACTACAATAGTTAATTCCCTAGATAAACTTTCAAAATCAAAATTAAGATCGGCTGTTGTTAAGGAAATAAGACTCAAAAAATCATCAAAGCCAGCTCCTGTTAGAGTCGATTCTAGGATACCAGGAACCACCGTTAATATAATTTGTGAACGATCAAGGGCTGGGATTAAGTCAGCTTTTAAACCAATTCTAAATTCTCCATCCTCCAATAAAGCAAGTATATCGAGAGATTGACCTGGTTCAGGTTGAATTAAGCCAATGAGAGTTTCATTTCCCAATACCGCACCTAAAATACTAAAGATACCGGCAAATTCACCTTTATAGTCAATACGAATATCCCCATTACTACCATCGTTAAAGTCTGAAATTAGTTCATTCAATTCTGTATCATCAAATTCGGAACCCGCCACACTCGTAAGCGTAGGCAATAATAAATCTTCAACAATGGTAGGTAAACCATTGACAATTAATTCAGAATCCAATAATGACCGACGATTAATGGCTTTACCAGTGATTGGGTCGTTGTTAATCGGCAACCCATCTTCATCAATTTCACCAATTAAAACTTCAACAAATAAATCAAAGTGATCACCTAATAAATCAAGCAAAGTCGGAGCTTGTTCATCCACTAATTTTCTTCCGATTGGAACTTGGCCCTGATTGGATGGTAATACAACATCTAGTAAACCATCCACATTTTCATTTAATTCATAGACTAATTCATAAATTAAACTTAATTCAGAACCAAATGAAATCGATTCATACTCACTCCATTCGCTAGGTAAAAATGTGGATAAACCAATTCCACCATTAGGACCTCCAGCATCAATTTCATCAGAGACCAACTTATATAAAACCGCAGGAATAACTTGTGACATAAATGGAGAGTCATCAATAGTTTCTAAGATCCCAAGAACCTCATCCCTTGCTTGCGCAGAAAACATTGAGTTAATGAGAGTTAAAGTATCAACATTTCCTGAAAGAATGGGAGTTAGAACACCAGATCGAATAACACCAGTAAAAATATCTCCTAGGTAGTTAAGTTCATCTTCCCAAACTAAATCATCTATATTGATTAAATCTGAATCCAAGAAAGGAGAAACTTCATCTAAATTTAACCCAATGGTAACTGCAATAGGGAGAATTTTCATAATCAACACCGATCCAGTTAAGGATGTAATGAGATTGTTGACTACGTCTTCAGTAATAAGCAACGATGTATCAATGGTGGCAAAGGTGCTATCAACCGCTCCGCTACCAATAAGGGTTGCCGCGATATCAACGAATGAGCCTAATTCATTTGCCAATGTTAATCGATATTCTTCTAAATCCTGACCCGTTACATAATCCATAAGTGCAGTATCAATGCTTAAACCATCATCTGTTAAGGACCAAGAAAATAAAGTTTGTGCAAATGTAGAATCATTATAGGCATTCACAAAGGTCATGATTTCGTTATAAAGTTCAGCATCAATTTGATCTCCGTACTCTTCATCAAAATCTTTAAATGAACCGGTAATGGTATTCACCAACGATGTAAATGGTGATAGAAACATCGTCAGGACTAAGGTCATTTTGAGGGCACCAGCTAAACCACCCAAAAGACGCATTTTTACTTTCTTTCTTAAGTTTCTTGGGATTAAAAAACGAAAGGGAATGAAATATAAGATTGCGGCAATACTTTCTCCAAGCAAGAAAATGATGATGGCTAAGAGTATAAAAACTATGTATCTAAGAATAACTAACGTTAAACCAATGATTAAATCAGCAATGGCGGGTGTAATAAAGAATCCAAATGCTAATAAAGATTGCTCTAAAATTTCATATATAGTTTCATATGGAGTTGTGACTGAAACGATAATGGGTGCGCCATTTAAATTTAAAGCGATTGAACCAAATCCAGCACTTGCTGCTAAGTTAGAAACATCAAAGTCCATTGCAAAATCAACAATTTGCCGAGTAAACAAAATAGAAGCAATCACAAGTCCACCCACAAATATTAAGCGAAAACCTTCACGCCATACCCCTCTTAAAAAACCAAGTACAAAACCTAACGCTACCAGACCAAAAATGCCATACAAGGCATAATCTAAATATTGGGCAATTTGGGTAGGATCAATTCCAAAACTTAAAATGAATAACATATTAAACCTCCAAGGCAATTACACCTTTATTTTATATGATTTTGGTATGCTATCATATGAAAAGATATATAAATAACAAGATGCTTGTAAATTCTATGAAAAATGATTTTGTGTCAACTAAACAATCGTTGATTCTTTTTTTTATGGGGTGGTTGGGATTATGGGTTTTTGCGTTGGTTTTTGCAGTTCTTATTCCAATTATGATTCCATTATTTTTAACTACCAATGATGCAACATTGTTTTTAGAAAGCCCTTTATTTTTTCAAGTCATAAATTTTTTTACATATCTCACAGTCTTTATGATTGGCTTAGTCATCTTGTTTGGCTATATTCGACATTCATTCTTGCCAGCTTTACAATCATCAAAATGGCTCTTGGGATTTCCATTTACATTTCTAATTCTATTTAGCTCATTTGCTTTAGTCACTTTTTATGATTATCTTGGTATTACATTAGAAGATAATCAAAATCAAACGGCAATTGTCGCACTCGTACAAAACTCGCCAATTATTTCAATTATTACCTTTGGTTTTTTAGGACCAATTGTTGAAGAATGGACTTATCGGTTAGGTATTTTTAAATATTTAAAAAATAAAAGTAAACTTTTAGCTTATCTGATAACTCTTACAATATTTGGTTTTATCCATTTTGATTTTACTGCAGCAAACCTAACAAATGAAATGCTAAATTTACCTATTTATTTGATTGCTGGAGCATGGTTTTGTTTTTTTTATGATCGATTTGGTTTGCAGGTTGCATTATCAACTCATGTAATGAATAACGTGTTTTCAGTCTTAGCGATTATATTTGAGGCCAATATTTTGAACTCATCAGGGATTTGATTATGAATCAAGGAAAAAGTTTTTCTGCTTACCAATTAAAATGGTTTGCTATCATTACAATGACAATCGATCACTTCGGGGTTTTGGTGTTATTACCTTTTACCCAAACTGAAGCAATAAGTATTCTTTATCTAATTGCAAGATTAATTGGGCGTCTAGCTTTTCCATTATTTGGTTTTATGATTGCGGAAGGTATTTTTCGTAGTAAAAAACCCAAACAATATATATTAAGACTCTCAATCATGGGTCTGTTCATTGGGTTGGCAATGTTTTTATTAGCAGAGTTAGGTATTCAAACTTTATCAGGGAACATATTTATCGATTTAACGATGGCTGCACTAGCAATGTATTTAATAAAACAAAAATCTTATCTCTACCGTATTTTGGCTTGTTTACCTATCTTTTATGTTTTAATGACAAGTTTTAATGATCAATTTCCAAATTATCTAAGCGCAGATTATGGGTTCTACGGATTATTGATGATGTTATTATTTTTTCTCTCTTATCAAAAATTACCCGATATTTTTTATCAATTAAATCCATTTAAGATAAAATTTTCTGAACCTACAACTGAACAAAAACGATATCATTTTGCAAGTGCAATTTTTATCATAATGCATGTAGTTTGGTATATAATTTATTTGGTTTTGAATGATGCTTTTAATCTTTCAGGCCCGGTTTTAACCTATATGAATCAATTTGTAGGTGCACAAACTTATGCCGTATTTGCTGCTTATTTTATTTACCACTATCAAGGTGTTAAAGGTACGTCACCGAAATGGTTTCAAATATTTACATACTTGTACTATCCGTTACATTTTGTAGTCTTATACGCTATCTACTATCTTGTGAGTTTATAATTTCATCTAAGGAGGATCAAAAGATGATTAAAAATATAACGAATGCAAAGGAATTTAATGACATTCTTGCGAATACAAAAGGTAAAGTCATCGTGGATTTTTATGCTGATTGGTGTGGGCCTTGCAAAATGCAAGCACCAGTTTTAGATGATTTTTCCAAGAAAAAACCGGATGCCATAATTCTCAAAGTAAATGTTGATCAAAATGTTGACTTAGCTGAGGCGCATGCGATTATGTCCATTCCAACGATGATGGTGTTTACAAATAATAAACAAACCTACAAGAAACCTGGTTTTCATGCTTTAACCGCTCTTGAAAACTTATTGAATAATTAATCAAAAAATAGCATTTTCTTAAATTCTATTGTGTGTTAAGATTATTTCGTCGTCTTGCAGGTGTAGTTCAGTGGTAGAACATTAGCCTTCCAAGCTAATTACGCGGGTTCGATTCCCGTCACCTGCTCCAAAACAAGTTGAAACTTGTTTTTTTTTTACTTAAAAAGTGGGTAAAATATAGGTAATGAACTACGAAATCATTTTAGCAACCAATAACCAAGCTAAAATTGAAGAAATAAAGACTTTCTTTAAGGACTATACCGTCTCATTTTTGACTTTAGATGATATTAAATTGAAACTAAAACCAAAAGAAACGGGTCGAACATTTTTAGAAAATGCACTGCTAAAAGCAAAAGCAGTAAGTAATCACGTTAATAAAACGGTTGTAGCAGATGATTCTGGATTACAAATTGACGCGCTCCATGGATTTCCTGGCGTCTACTCTTCACGTTGGTTAGAAGACAAAACTTATGAAGATAAAAATAGGGAAATTTTAAGATTGATGCAAATACATAAAAATAGAAAAGCTCAATTTACAAGTGCATTTGTTATTTTATATCCACATAAAGAAATGCGATTCTTTGTTGGCACCACCATCGGAAAAATTACCAGGGAAATAGATACCAGTCAAAATGGATTTGGTTATGATCCTATTTTCTATAGTGATGAATTATTAAAAACCTTTTCTCAGGCTACGATTGAAGAAAAAAACAAAGTATCACACCGAGGCAAAGCCTCAGCAAAGTTACTTCAATGCTTATTGGACAAAAAATTGATTACAAAAATTAAAGCACGATGAAAAATCGAACAACGCAATGGTTTAGAATTGATAATGCGGGAAAGCTTTTCCCAATTATAACTGAAACTAGACGATCTTCTTATTTTCGTATGAGTGTGATGTTAAATGAATCAGTGGATCCAGTAGTCTTACAAAAAGCAGCTGAAAAAACGTTATTTCGATTTCCCAATTTCAACACTAAATTACAAAGAGGTTTGTTTTGGAATTATTTAGAAAATCAATCTAAACCATTCAAAGTGTTACCTGAACCCAATACTTTTGGTTCCAATAGCCGACCTTTTGATAGTTCAAAACATTTGATTGAAATTTACTATCATCGTAACCGGATTGCGATTGAGGTATTTCATGCAATCACGGATGGTCGTGGGGGGATGGAATTTTTAAAAACGCTTACTTTATCTTATTTGAGAGAAAAAGGATATGCGGTAGATTCCGAGGGTATGATTTTTGATGCCAATGATCAAGTTACACATGCTGAACTTGAAGATAGTTTTGCCACGAAAGTAACCAAAGGTAAGAGTATCTGGATGGCAACTAACAAAGCTTACCACCTTAAGGGAACATATTTTGAGCATAACGGCCATTACCTTACGCATTTACATTTAAATACTGAACATTGCATTGCAATTGCAAGGCAATTTCAAACCACCGTTACGGGACTTTTTGCGGCGATTCTGATTCTAGGTTTAATTAAAAAACAGGAAAGCGAAAATCCAAAAAAACGAAAGCCTATTATCCTTTCTATTCCTGTCGACATGAGAAAATATCTACCTTCAAAAACGATGAAGAACTTTGTGATGACAATTAATATTGGAAAGGTTTTTTCTCCTCAATCAACTTTTCAAGAAGTTCTACAAGAGGTCAACCTTCAATTAAAAGAAGGTCAAAAAATTGAAGTTTTAGCACCTCAAATTCGTGCCAATATGAAGGCTGAAAGAATGCTTTTATTGAGATTTGTTCCCTTATTTATCAAGAGGTGGATTGTGAAAAGTGTGTTTAATCGGGTTGGTGAACCAGCCTTAAGTTTTACTATGTCAAATCTAGGAAAAATTGAGATGCCTAACACCACTCAACAATATATAAATCACTTTGAATTTATGATTTGTTCGACACCAATTACGCCTGTTAATATTGGCATTGCCTCTTACAAGGATAAACTCGTATTGTCGTTTTCTAGAATCATTGACGATCGAACCTTCATTCAATATTTTGTACAATATCTTGTCAATGAACTTAAGCTTGATGTCATGGTATCAGGCAATCGTTGGGAGGAACATGAATAATGTCAACTTGTAAACGATGCCGCATCCAAGTTGACGATAGCCTAACGCATTGCCCAGTATGCGGTAGTTTTCTACAAGATGTCGTGATTAATGATCAAGAAAAGTTATATCCTTCTCCCAATTATTCGCATATTGAAAAACAAACGGCAACCCACATTCACGCTTTTTTTGCATTTCCTCTTTTGCTTGCTTTATTGTTAACACTTTTAATTGATTTAGCACTTATCGCGAATGAATTAGGTACAACATTCATGATGACCTTTATTGTTTTCTATGTATGGGTACTAATCTATAAAACGATATACAATCGCCAAGGTATTGGTTATATCATTTTATGGCAATTATTTAGTTTAAGTATTGGCACCACTATCATTGCCTTGGTTGCGAACAACACCTTTAATACTTGGCCTTTACAATATCTCGTTCCGATTACAATCTCTCTAAGTAATCTATTATTTTTCATCATCACAACCATCAATCGAAAGACGGATGTCATTCTCTTTCAAATGTTCATTACAAGTTTACTTGGTATTTTCCAATTTTCCCTTATTTATTGGTTAATTGATACAGAAATAATGATCCCTTCTTTAATCGCTGGTATAACCTCAATTATCAATTTAACATCGTTGCTAACGTATCTTCGAAAAAAGTTTTTTGATTATCTTCAACGTTGGCTGCATATATAAAATAACCATTGCTGATTGCAATGGTTATCTAAATAAAGGAAATACAAGCTTAGGCTTTTACTTTTAACGAATCAAGACCGCGGTATACGCTCTTGTTACCTAATTGGTCTTCAATTCTAAGAAGTTGATTATACTTGGCAACTCGATCAGTTCGAGACATAGAGCCGGTTTTAATTTGCCCAGCATTGGTTGCAACCGCTAAGTCGGCAATCGTGGTATCTTCTGATTCACCAGAACGATGAGAGATAATGGCGGTATATCCATTTGCTGCAGCAAGTTTCATGGCTTCAAGTGTTTCAGTCAAGGTGCCGATTTGGTTAACTTTGATTAAAATAGAATTTGCAATTTTACGATTAATTCCTTCTTGAAGAATTTTGGGATTAGTAACGAACAAATCATCACCGACAAGTTGGACTTTTTTGCCTAATTTTGCCGTGAGTGCTTTCCAGCCATCCCAGTCTTTTTCGGATAAACCATCTTCAATAGAAACAATTGGATACTTACCGATGAGGGCATCATACCAAGCAATCATTTCTGCCGTTGTCTTTTTGCCTTCACCACTCTTTTTTAATTCATAGACCTTGGTTTCTTCGTTATAAAATTCTGAGGCTGCAACATCCATCGCCAAAAAGATATCTTTTCCAGGAATATAACCTGCAGCTTTGATTGCTTCCATGATGACATCCAATGCTTCTTGGTTACTTTTTAGATTGGGTGCAAATCCACCTTCATCTCCAACAGCCGTGATGTGCTTTTTACCTTTTAAAACTTTTTTGAGGGTGTGAAAGACTTCAGCACCCCAACGAACGGCTTCTTTTAAAGATGGAGCACCTAAAGGCATGATCATAAATTCTTGAAAATCAACGGAACTATCCGCATGAGCACCACCATTAATGACATTCATCATGGGTGCGGGTAGAACTTTTGCTTCTGTTCCAAAGAGTGTTGCAAGGTATTGATAAAGAGGTAAATGTAATTCTTCAGAGGCGGCTCTAGCAACAGCTAATGAAACCGCAAGAATAGCATTTGCACCCAAATTGGTTTTGAAATCTGTGCCATCCATTTCAAGCATGACTTTATCAATTTCAGATTGGTGAGTGACCTCTAATCCTACGACTTTACTTGCAATTAATTTGTTTACATTATTAACAGCTTGACTTACGCCTTTACCCATGTATCGTTTCGGGTCTTGATCTCTTAATTCCATTGCTTCCCGTTCACCTGTCGAGGCGCCTGAAGGAACAATAGCACGACCAAAAGAACCCTTTTCGGTTAGAATTTCAACTTCAACTGTTGGGTTTCCCCTAGAATCAATCACTTCACGAGCATATACTGACTTAATTTTAGACATTTTCAAAGTCCTCCTATCCTAAACATAGGTATTATAAGAGATTTAAAAGCAAAAGTGGTGAAAGTTTA
>JACCDP010121408.1_pt1 | contig 12454 bp, 17 predicted proteins | sample 7445841 | NCBI WGS metagenome assembly JACCDP01 (sample SAMN15323441, study PRJNA562643) | freshwater metagenome | isolation source: river surface water | place: USA:Blue River Watershed | collected 2017-08-17
GCTTGGTATGGCACATTACCACGAGTTGACAAGACATTGCCTCCAAAAGTTGAACAGGCAGAAAAACAATCTGGAATAGTAAGATAAAGTTTAATTTATGAAAAAAGTGATTTTTAATGTATTGATCTCAATGCCTTACTTTTCTTTAGGTCAAATTACCATTAGCAATGCTGAAAACTTTGAAATTGGAACAGTTTTGGTTTTTCAACACTGTGAATATAAGAATTTAGATATTGATAAAAAAGGACAAAATCAAAAATGGGATTTTTCAAAACTAAAAATTAAAGAAGGTGAAAAATTGACAGAGAAAATGATTTCGCCTGAAGTTTATATTAATGATAGTTCTTTTTCAAATGCTAATTTAATTGAATCTTATTCTGATGGTAGAAAAGTATTCATTCTAAAAACAATAACAGAAAATCACCTTTTAGGTATTGTTGATTCACTGAGTGGAATGAAAATAGTTTATTCGGATCCAATGCTATTTTCAAAGCGACCTATTAAATTTGGCGATTCGTTTACTGATAAATACTCATCTGAATTTTCAATTAATGGTCTGAATTTTATATGTAATGGAGTAGTAACATTAACTGCTGATGCAACAGGAAAACTTATCTTACCAAATGGCACATTTGATAACGTACTAAGGGTTAAAATTACACAAACGCAAAATGATATTTTATTGCAATATGGTTCAGAGAATTTAACAGAAACTATTAGTTATGCTTTTTTTGATAAAAATCACAGCTCATCCTTATTAAAAATAGATCAAACAAAATCAGAGTTTTATAATGATAAAAAAATAATGTATTTAGTAAGTGAAAAAAAATAATCTTAAGAAAAAAGACATAACCTAATCACAACAAAGATGATACTTGAAAGAAAATTCCATGTTTTGTTTCACATTTTTGATATGTTCAACGAACTATAAATGAACGTACTTGATATGAAATCAGCAACATACAATTCAGATACAAATAACTAATCTTTCTACTTATCTTTGAGTTTCAATAAAGAAAAAATCATGTCTAAAAGGATTGAAAATATTGTTAACGAAATTATAGATCAATATGCTTTCGCAGATGACACCATGCGTCCATGGATTATTGGTTTTAGCGGAGGTAATGTAGCCTTACCCTTTTGGTAAACTTCCCAGTTTTTCAGACAATTTAAAATCATTAAATTTAAATTGTTTTAGTTATGAAAAAATCAAAATTCTCAGAAGTCCAAATCGTGAAAATTCTTAAGGAATACGATGCTGGCAAACAAACCAAGGATTTATGTCGTGAATATGGTATCTCGGCGCCCACCTTTTATTCTTGGAAGCAAAAATACGGTGGTATGGATGCTCAACAATTGAAAGAATTAAAGGCATTGCAAGATGAAAATGCACGATTGAAACGTATGTTTGCCGACTTAAGCTTAGATCATAGAATCCTAAAAGATATCATCGAAAAAAAGCTTTAAAGCTCTGTGAACGCAAGGAATTAGCTGAGGAGATCATCTATGAGGAGAAGATTAGCGTTAACAGGGCTTGTAAAATTGTTTGTCTGACACGAAGTATGTTTTATTACTCGAGCCGAAAGAATGATGAAGTGGTTATCGAGAAACTCAACGAGCTTTCGGAACGATATCCAACTCGGGGTTTTGAGACGTATTATGGAAAAATACGCTTAGCCGGACTTACATGGAACAGGAAACGAGTCCTTCGAATTTATCGAAATATGAACTTAAAAATGCGTAGAAAACGCAAAAGAAAAATACCAACTAGAATAAAAGAAGCACTGATTGTCCCAAATCATTTAAATGAAACATGGTCGATTGATTTTATGAGTGATGCATTAGAAAACGGAAGAAAGTTCAGGATTTTGAACGTAATGGATGATTTTAATAGGGAGGCGTTGATTAATGAAGCGTATTATTCTATTCCAGCTGAAAGACTGGTGAACTCGTTGAAACAACTCATTCAATATCGTAATAAACCCAAAAGAATCCGAACGGATAATGGCCCTGAGTTCCTATCTAAAAGGTTCGTTGAGTTCTGCACAGAACAACAAATAGAGCTTTGTTATATTCAGCCTGGCAAGCCTGCTCAAAATGCCTATGTTGAACGGTTTAATAGAACGTTTAGAGAAGACGTGCTTGACGCCTATTTATTTAAATCGATACAAGAAGTAAATGCATTAGCCTTCGAGTGGCAGGTGGAATACAATAAAAACCACCCTCATAAATCTTTGAACGGTCAAAGTCCTTGGTTATTCACAGGTCAAACCTTAGTTGATGAAATGAATTATTAAATTATTATATTTATGCGTTGTTTGAAAAAGGGTAAGGCTACAGCTCTCACATTATTATGCGAAAGATTCTACAGTTTAAAACTAAAATCAATACTGGATCTACAACTTTTATAGTTTAAATAAAAATTTATTGTAGTTAGATTATTGATTAGTATTATGTTTTTTCTTTATCAATTAACAATAAACGTGAAACATTCTGTTTTAAAGTGTTCGATATTTGTACCTTCTATGGAAGGATCCGGATTCATCCATTGCTCGAACAAATGATAATTTGTTAGATAAGATCCATTTGGCTGTTTGTTTACTGGAAAATTCATCCTACTAACCTTTTCTTTTTCACATTCTGGTGTCAAGTCTTGTTCATTTAGAAAGCTCTCTGCCATTGGATAAGCGGGGTAAAAAAATGGATCACAAAGAAAAACCCCAGATTTCTTTAGAATCATTCCAATTTTCAGTTGATAAGCATTGTTTTGATAAATCAATTTGTATTCCGGACCATCAGGTAGTTCTTGAATAATATTCCCAGCAATGTAAATTGGATCAAATGATTCGTCCCATTTGCCTTTTACTTGCTCTGAAACTCTTTTTGAACTATCCGCTAGTTCGTAAAATGGCAAGAAAGTTCTTCGGAAATCAAAATTTTTAAGTTGAATGTGATCTTCAAACTTTTCACCCGTATTGTTAATAGTCACAATCACATCAATAATATCTGAAAAATTCATTTCAAACCATATCGTATCTCCGATATTATAACTTTCTTTTACTGGATAAACAGTTAAGGGGTGATAAATTTCATAATCTCGCGAACATTTTTTGTTCTTTTTGCTGCAACTTGCCGAGATTAAAAACAAACTTAATATTGCCAGTAATAAATTTTTCATTTCTTAAAAATCTATATTTTAGTACGGAATGCCTTAAGACATTCCGTACTAAATGTATTATTAATATCCATATGATTTAAATAATTCGTCAATTTCAAGTTGTTGAGCCGATCCATATTCCAGTTTAAAACGATTAGAATATCCATTTACTGATATTACATCCGCATCCATTGAGCCAAAACATTGAGACATAGTATAACCGCTTACATTATCTACTACTTGTGTAAAAGTAGGTTCTCCTATATCGGTCAAATCATGCATCACACCGTTCGGAATCCAATTCCAAGAACTAGTACCGGTATTAGGATAGAATTTTTCAATTATATCCAACCATGTGTTACTTGGAAATGAAGTTGTACTGCCAAATCTAATATGAGCAAATCTTGAGGCACAAAATTCTGCCCATGCTTCAGAAATCGCAATTCTACCAGATCCGGGATCCGTTGGATTACCATAGCCTAAATGTGCAACTATGTATTGTATGTAATTGACCCAATAAGTATTTCCGACTTTGTTATAATGACTTGCATGGGCAAACTCATGATAAAATATTTGGGAAATTTGATCAGAATATTCGTTAAGCCAGTTGCCATCAGAATAATTGTAAGTGATGTCCGGAGGATATTGTTCCAATACCTGTATTGCAGCCGCAAACCATGGATGACCAGAAGTTATCAGAAAAAGCTGCACACCATTTACTAGCATGCTATTGTTCGAAATTTGTTTGAGCATCGGAGCTGCTGCAGATGAGGACAAGCTGATGTTATTTTCATTTGCATTTGTTAGCCATAAGTTTAAATGTAAAGGTGGGGTTGTGATACCATTTTGTGTACAATATAAATGGTGTTCTCGAATAGAATTTATTGCATGACATGCCATCCATTTTCTTTTTGTGTCCGAGTTAATATCCGTTGAGTTTTGAAATAAATAATTAATACTCTCTAGATTGGAATTTTGATACTGCCCAATATTTTTTCTTTCAGTAAAAAACATATCCCAAAATTGAACACCTTTGATAGCGCGAATATTAACATATTGGTTTTCAAACACACATATAATATTTACGTTTCTGTTTTTGCGATATTGAGCACTGCATTCAAAATAACCGTTATCATCAGTATAACCAATACCCCAATCAAACCACCATCTTGATCGTATTTGGAGTTTTTTAACTGGTACATTTGTAGTAGAGGTAATTTTCTGTTGAACTTTAATATATCCTTTAGGACGATATTTTATGGTTTTTTCTGTCGTTTCATTTCCGTAACCTTTCAATTTTAGAGCTTGGTCAATTAAATCCTCGTGGTCAAAAGAATTGAAAATTGAATTATATTGAGTTGTCCCAATCGTTAAATTTGGAAGAAATAAATCATCAATGATTTGAAATTGAAAACCGGTAAAATCAAAAGTTGGTGAAACGGTTGTATACATCCATACTTGATTATTAAGTTTAGGATCATTATAGAAAGTTCCATATTGTAACACTTCATAATCAAGCGGAATGGTTGATAAAATTAATCCTAGTTCTTCAAGCTTTTTAGACTCTTCTGGATTAGAAATTAAAAATCGAACATATTTTTGATTTGTCACAATATTATCAGTTGAACTACCTCCTAAAATGGAATACGCCGCCTTCATATTTTCGACTGTGAATGGATTTGGTAATTTTTCACCTAGAACAGTTTGTCCTTCGTCAATGATTAATGATTTAGTTTGATTGTTTGATCCCAATTGTTCTTTTGGAATGATCATTTCTTTTTTACACCCAATTACGTTCACGAGTAAAAAAAATAATGCAAATACATTTAGAAGATTTCTTTTCATAATAATGTTAAGTCTTAATATTTATATTTATGAGCAAATAAATCCAACTTGGATTGACTCATGTGCGAAATTAAATTTGAATTTTGACAGAGGAGCTATTTAAAGTTCTAGAATACAACTAGAATAATTTCTATAAAATGTAGTATTATTTACCATAATAACTTTTTCAAAGTTGTATAGAACCTCGAATTGCGTTTTTAATCTTAGAGCTTCATATTTTGTCTTTAATCTAAAATTACTTTACTGAAGTTTACTTCCTAATCGAAGCAAAACTTCATGTCTCAACATTCGCATACTTCTATTTTTACAACTGCCTCCGGAGTACTTGGAGGTGTCGCTAAAGCGGTTACCGCAAAACCCATTCTTACAGAAATAACCTTTGCTGGATTATCCAATGTGGTGATCTACGCTGCGGCATCTGCTGCGGCTGGTTACATCGTGAAGAAATCCATGGATTTCATCGCCAAGATACTCACCGATTACTTCAATAAACAAAAGGAAAGCCGATGAATAAGGTAGTCGGCATAGCGCTTGGCGCAGGATTGGTTTACGGGATCGTAAGGCTACTGAGAATGCAAAATGTTTCCGAGGTGGCAAATGCTAGACTTGTGAATCCGCGCATCCATTCGGTTACTCTAGGTGGAATTTCCTTTAGAACCGAAGTGGAGATCAATAATCCTTCCAGGGATTCTGTGAAGTTGACAAAGCCTGTTGTAACGCTTACCAGTAAAGGAAAGATGCTTACTCAGTCTGATGCAGAGGATCAAATCATTACTATAAAGCCTTTAGGACTTACTAAAATCGACACCATTGAATTGGAGCTTGATTGGTTCACCTTGAAAGGACTTGTAGCCAATATTATCAAGAACGTCCCGAAAGTCATTGCAGCTTGGAGAGCCGGTGACAAAAAGAATCTGATTGCTCTTTTAGGAGTTCCGCTTGAAATGAACTTCACCACCTATGTGAATGGCATCTTTTATCAATCTCCTTCAGAAAAACTCATCTGATGAATGCGCTTGCACAAATACCAGCCAAAACCGTAACGAGTGGTTATCGAGCTATCAAAGATGGGAGCCGTTACAATCAGTATTTCCCCAAACCGGAAGAGCGTGATCGAGTGATCATTGAAGACGGTGAAGTGACAGATACTGTGGAGTTAATGGAGAAAGTCGTTTGGAAATACCTTGACGACACCAAGCGAATTGCTCCATTACTCCGACGGTCTACAACAGAAGCAACATGCCGTGCCATTTGGGAATTTGTCTATAGCTACATCCAATACAAGCTAGACAAACGCGGCCTTGAGCAACTTAGAAGACCAGCACGCAGTTGGGCAGAACGAAATACAGGTGTGGACTGTGATTGCATGAGCATCTTCGTTTCAAGCATTCTCACCAACCTACAAATCCCTCACAAGTTTCGAATTACGATGTACAGTGGTGATTCCTGGCAACATGTATATGTAATTGTGCCGCTAGGAGACGAAAACAATTACTGCGTGATTGACGGTGTGGTTTCTGAATTCAACTACGAGAAAAAATATACTAAAAAAATGGACTTTACTATGAGCTTAAACGGGATCAATGTAGCAGTATTAAGTGGCGTTTCTTCAAACGATCATTACAATGCCGTCATGGCAAATTCACTAACAGGATTTGGCGCCAGTTCGGGTGCGGAGCTCGATAAAATCTATGAAAACATCGTTGCAACTAGAAATGCGATTGCCCAGGATCCTTCTTTGGTATCATCTACTGATGATCCAAGAGCACTTTTACAAATGTTGGATTATGCCATTCAATATTGGCACACCGATAAAAGAAATCAGGCCTTGGATATTTTGGCGCAAAACGAAGCGCAATTGAATCTTCGAAATGGTGTGAAAACCATCAATGGCCTAGAATACGACCCTGATGAATTGACTTTGAGTGGTGTGAACGTGAAAGGCTTTTTTACAAACGTTAAAAAGTCAGTCAACACTGCAGGTCAAAAGGTTGGTGATGTAGCCAAGAAAGCGGTGAAAGCCGTGGTGAAATACAACCCTTTGACCTTGGCTGCACGTGGTGGCTTTCTGCTTGCCATGAAGCTCAATTTGGGTAAAATGGCCAACAAACTCAAATGGGGATATGGAACACCAGAACAAGCCAGAGCAAAAGGCATTGCGCCAGCACAATACCAGAAAAGCAAAACAGCTTTGACCAAAGTGGAGCATTTGTTTGCTGATAAATTACAAGGAAGCCGTGAGGTACTGAAAAATACCATTTTGAACGGCAGAGCAGGTAATTTAAGTGGTGTTGTCATTGAACAACTACTTGGATACCTGGGAGACCCAGTAACGGCAAGTGCCATTGCAGCAGCAACGCCGGTGATCATTGCAACAATCAACATCTTAAAAGATGCGGGCCTTGTTGGTAAAGACGAAAAACTAGACATCGATTCCTTGACAAAAGAAATGGATGCGGATCCAAATGCAGCGAGTGCTTTTTCAGAAATCCAACAAGACGATCAAGGCGCGCCAGCGCCAGAAACAGATCAAGGTGGGGGCGATCCAAAAGCAGTGACCAAATCAACTTCAACGGGTGGAGGAATCATGGAGTTCATTAAAAAGAATCCAGTTCCGGTGGCCATTGGTGGAGGTCTATTGGCACTAGGGATTTATCAAATGGTGAAGCCTAAAGCCAAAACAACAGGTTTGTCTGGAATTCGCGGCACTACAAAGCGCAAAACACCAGCGAAAACTTCGAGCCCCTCAAAATCAAAAACTAGCAACAAGAAAACTACTGTGAAGACAGTAAAACTTTTTTAATCAAATAAATACGCAAACCATGGCAACAAAAAGAAGAACCAAAGCAAAAACCAAAATCAGTAGCCAAGCTGTGATGGATGAACTTAAAACCTTGGCTATGCTCACTGGCGGTGTTGTGATCGGCTCGGTGGGCGGAAAAATGATTGACAAGGTATTGGCCGTTGATCCGGCTGCAACCGCCTTCAATGTCAAAGCACTGGCACGACCAGTATTGATGCTTGGCGTTGGAACAGCAGGAAACATCATGCTCAAAGACCCTAACATGAAAATGTTGGCAACTGGAGTTGGTGCATCAGGCTTATTATCTGGCGTGAAAATCTTGCTCAAAAAAGACTTGTTAGCAGGACTAGCAGACTTTAACTTGGCAGGATCTAGCGACTTAGGAGAACCAAGCATCTATCGCGAACCATTGAATTTATCAGTGGAGCGCTACAATCCGGATCTTCCGGCACTTTCCTCACCAACTGCCTTCAATGTGGAGGATTTAGACATGCCACATGCTGAAATGTCACGTGGTTCACGCGTGGAGGATGAAGACCTGGCTTACATCGAAATCATTTAATCAATTACAAATCAAATAAACAATAAGTATCATGTTAACACTTGGACAAATCGAAAACAGCGAATACAACTTACTTGGTGCCATGTCAGAAGACGACTTCTTACAAGCACTTGAATTAGGTGCAACTAGCGACAAGCGCAAGTTATTTCGCAAAATGCAAAATCAGTCACGCGCAATGGCCACAGCAACAGGCTCTCGCTCACGTGCGGAGTTTGAAAAGCGCATCACCATGTTGCCAAAGGAAATCCAACAAGGATTGGCTACGCAGTCTTTACAGGCTGTAGATACGGCTTACTATGTGGTGAAAACCATTGGAGGCTCTAAGGTGGTCAAAATGTTCAAGGACGACGACACGAAAGTCGTTGGAACGAGCAACATTTCAAGCGGAAAGTTGGAGAAAGGAAATCACTTCTTGTTGTACGGCATTCAATTGCTTGGTGGTGTGAGTGAATCTAAGGACGATGCCAGTCGTGTGAACTTTGATGTAGTTCCGGATTATATCCGCGATGGGGAATTTGAATTCAAAGCCAATGGAACCATTCTAGTTCCGAATACTTCATGTGAGGTCTTTCAAACCACTGGAAAAGACACGTTTCGTGGACTTTGGATCTTGGATAACCCAAAGATCATTCGCGACCAGCAATCCATTGAATTGAACTTGGAATGGGCGGCAAACGCTCCTGAGAACACATTCTTGAAAGTTATCCTTCGCGGAACAGCAGTCATCAAAGCCTAATTCTGATTCGAGATGAAAAACCATAAGTTTCAACAAATACGTGTTCGTGTTACTGATTTTGGGGAATCAGTGCGCATCAATGCTCAAACCGACAAGCAATACGCTAAAATCCGTGGGATTTTCGTTTCCTTGCCCGATGAGCAATTATTGATGGGATCCTTGTTGGGGCTGAGGGTGAATAATCAAGAGGTCTTTGAAGATGCCCACGAAGTGAAGTTAATCACTAGCGGACACCAAGTTGCTCCAAATAAGAAGTTCTTCTTCTTTGAGGAGCACTTGGAAGCTGGTGGTTCGGCCATTGAGGGCAAGTTTACCGACGGCGGAGAAGGTGTATTTTCTGGTAACACGGCAAAGCTTCAATTGATGAGAGAAAGAAAGACTCAAAGTGGCTACCTCTATGAAGTGAAGATCTATTTATGGTTAACCAATGAGTAGGATTCATGTCAGTAACACGCTATTCCATTGTCGGTTTTTGGGTTCAAAAGCCTGGTGAAATCATTTCATTTCAGCACAAGATCCCGGCGTACTTAAAACGCTGTACAGGCTTTAAGTTATCGCTTATAGGGTCAATGGATGCAAGTCTTTTGAATTGCGAGATTGGAAGAATAAGTGCTTCATTCAATAGTCTAAAAGAGGAGGCGATAACTGCAAACCTAATTCATCATGAACTAGAGGCGAAGGACTTTCAAGAATTAGCTGTTCATCTGCACCCAGGACAAATTGTAAGTGGTGTGTATGTAGATAATGCACTTCAAGAAGAATTCACGCCATACAAGGTACAATTGTATTTGCGCTGCACTGACAAAGAAGGTCAAACTCAAAACCAGAAAGGCTCATGTACGACCACTTAAACCATGTTCAGCAGCAGTTCAAACAGCGAGAAATCAAGATTGAATTGCAAGGCTTTAAGTCTGTTTATACTAGACCAGGGCAACTGCAATACCACATTGAGGCTTACAACGAGTACTTGTTACTCACCAATAGCAGGGTGCTTCCAATTGGTACACGAATCCTTTCTGATACCAATAGCATGGAAATCAAAAGTGGACATCGTCGAATTGAAGCACTAGAAGAGTTCAGTGGACTTGTTTCTATTGAACTCCCTCAGGGAACAACATATTTTCCCATCATCGAATTTATTCAAATCGTCAAGGAATGAAAAGAAGAAAGATTTATCACGTGATCGAGGTTTGTCAGAAGATGATCAAAACCTTCCCCAAACAGGGGCACAACAAAGTAACATTCAATGCCATGTTTTACAGAAATGGCAAACGCTTGAACAGTATTGATCAGGCGGTGATTGAGAACTTTTCGCCACTGGTTAGAAGCTATGATAAATCTGAAAACCCTGACAAGGTAAAGGTTGAATTCAAGGATGTAGAAACGGGAATGCTTATTTGGGCAAAAACCTTCGAGTGGACAGATGTAGATGAGGAAATCCCTAAATCCCTTTCAGGATATAGTGGCTTGGGAGAAGCAGAGGTCAATGAACTGGTACAGCGCAAGTTTTCAGAAATGGAAAGAAGCCGTGAGCTGGAAAGACTTACCTCGGAACTTCAAAGAGTATCTGCCTTGAATGAAGAACTGGAGTTTCAAGTTCAAGATATGCAAAACTCTCTGGAAGCCAAAAAGCAGGTGGAGTATTATTCCAACATCATTGGAATGGCACTTCCGGGACTAGCGAAGTTTTTCACCAATTCGCCCGTAGGGACGGCCTTTAATTTTCTAGCCGGAACCAATGAGGAAAAGAGTATTGAAAAGCCACTTGGTGACTCTTCGGACTCTCAGCGAGAAACGATTTTAGAGATGATTACAACTTTTGTTCAAACACTTGACAATCAAGAACTAGGAACTATTTACTTAATGTTATCTGAAATCGAAAAAGACCGCTCAAATATTCAAAAGATCCTGCAATTCATTACAGGTTCAACAACAGTAGAAACACCCATTCAAACCCATTAAAAACACAGAGAAATGGCAAAACACGAAATCAATGTCACAGTCAACGTAGCTACCGATTTAGAAGCTCGTCACGTGCAAAAAGCCTTGCAAACCATCGCAAACACCTTTAAGCCCAATGAGCTTGTGAGCATTTCTAAAAAGATTGAGATGCCACTTGTGAAGTTGAAAATCAAAAGCATGATCTAACCCATACAGACAATGGCATCCGCAAAAGAAAAAATCGTTCAAACTGTCCAGGACAATCAAAGTGTACTGATCAAAGGTGCACTGATTGCTGGTGGCATTTATTTGACCTATCGAGTAGGTAAGAACCTTATTGCAAAGGTCAATAAAAACAATGCCCAGAAAAACACGGATGACAAGCCGGAAGTCAGACAGGCGATGTCCTTGCGCTCTTCGGTGAATCCATCGGGATATAGCTGGATGAAAAGCTTTGATACCACCAATGTGGATACAGTCATGGAAATCGCTAAAACGATTACCAACCTCGATAAGGTGCAAAAAGCCTACAAGGATTTATACCAGGACAATTTGCTAGACGATTTACAAAGTGACCTTTCCACTGGTGAATACGAAGCCTTTTTGAATATCATCGCATCAAACGCTAACAAGGATACGAGTAATGGTGGCGCACCACCGGTACAATACACCAAGAAGAATCAGTTGATTGTAGCCAAGAAGGATGTTACCCTTCGAAGCTCTCCGGATGCTTCAAATCATGGAGCATTCTATGAGGTATTTTCCGAAGACAACATTTACCGAGTAGCCAAAGCTGGAGAGTTCCTGGGTTATGCCACAGGGCAGCAACATTACGATGAAGTCAATAACGTGAAGTTCATTCAGGTGGCTTACGTCATTAATGCCAAGTATGCTCCGGCGGCATATAAAAAGAAAAACAAGGTGAAGATGGCTTTTTGGATCAGTGCCTCATCGAACTACACCGTGCAATTTCCAAATGCCAAAGCCATGATTTCCGCCTATCCAAAGACCAGCTCAACGGCTGCATGGAAAAAGCCTCTGGATTACTTTGATTTAAAAGGAATCCCAACACCGCGCTTATTGACCAGAAGCAGTGCGGTGATCCTAAACGAACAATTCGCACCCATCAATCATGCGAGTGCCAATACCATACTGGGGCAACTCATGATGAGCATGCAGACCAAACAAGGGGTGCTTTTAAAATTTAGAACCATCGATAATACCATTCGCTGGGTAGACCAACGATACATTCAATTACAAGAAACGCTATGAGCACAAAAACAGAAAATTACGTAGTCAACAACTACCCGTATGCCAAAAAGGCCGGTGAGCGGTTCAAGATGGATCCTTTGGTAATCTTAGCCCAGGGGTCGTTTGAGAGCGCTTGGGGGACATCTAATTTGTCCACGA
>JACCDP011564237.1_pt1 | contig 12454 bp, 12 predicted proteins | sample 7445841 | NCBI WGS metagenome assembly JACCDP01 (sample SAMN15323441, study PRJNA562643) | freshwater metagenome | isolation source: river surface water | place: USA:Blue River Watershed | collected 2017-08-17
CGCGTCTTCTCAGAGAATTTACCCGTCTGGCGGAACTCGTTCGCGAACTGCTGTGGGATCTTCTCGAGGGCGACCTGAATGTTGTTGTAGCGATCGATGTCACCCTGCATGACTGCACCGGTCGGATCCTGAATTTTAGCGGCCAAGGTCACGAGATCCTGATCGCCCGCCGAGTTGTGCGGGGTCGTCAAGGCCGTGGTGTAGTAGCGCATGCCCTCGCGGTAATTCTCGACGGGTTTTTCGCTACCAAACTTGGCGCGCAGATCCACGCCGTATTTCTTGATGTCGAGGATGTTCCCAAGCTTTTTACCCGTCAGCTCAGTTTCAGCCGTCGGGCCAACATAGGGCAGTTTAGCCCCGGCTTCTTTGACTTCTTGGCCTCCGCGAATGATGTCGACGTCGCGCTTTTTGGCTTCCTGCGTCTGCTTCTCAGCCGCAGGGCCTTCCCAAGTGACGCTGCTCAGGTCATAGCTCTGAACCATTATTCACCCCCGCCAATAACTGCCCCGCTGCGATCAAGAACCTCATAAGGCCCCGTGCCACTCGCATCATTGTACAGACGGCTGGTGCCGTCTGAGTAACGCACGATCCGGCGACCGTTTAGCATACCGGAAGTGGTTATCACAGGGCGGTTTTTAGGTACGAATTGCTGGAGCTGTTCGGACCACACGCCGGGGTCGTTAGCCTTCATCAACGAGGATCCAGCTTTCACCAACTCCGCTGCTGTTTTTGCGCGGGACACCCCACGCTCGGCAGCACCCAAGCTGTACGTGTCGCGCAGTTTTGCGAGTGCCTCCTCGCGCCCCACCTTCGCTTCCCGGTTCGCGGTCGCGAGCTTGCCAAAGACGCCGGTCATCTTGTCCATGGCACCGGCAAAACCGCGCATGCGCTTCGGTGCGAAGAAGGCCTGCGAAATCGCGAAGAGCTGCTCAGCCTTGGACGGACCGTAATTCTTCTCCATGAGGCGCTTGCGGGCTTCCTCATACTGCTGCTTGGCCGTCCGCTCGTACGCGTTCTGCGCCTGCGTCTGGCTGCGGTATACGTCGCCAAGCAGACCCGCAGGATCCGTACGTACCCGGTTGAAGTCAATCTCGCCCATGGCTGCCAGCGCGCCGATGCCGTCGCCGGTTTCGTCGATGATTTCTTCCTCTTCGAACATCAGATACCCTTTATCGCAGAGAGTAGACCGCCGAGCGCGGTGAGGGTGCCCCCGATCGTTTCCGCTGTACCCGGCTTGTATTCCGGCTGGTAGCCGAGGGGCACGATGCCCTCTTGCTTCTCGGCTGTCGGTACTCCGGCCTTGACGCCGCCCATGGTCGCTAGCATGGCGTTGATCTGCTCCTGCGGGTAACCCTGCTGGCGCAGGAAGTCGCCGTAGGCGGTGTCGAGGTTCTTCTGAGCCTGAGCCTGTTGTGTCGCGCCGACCTGCGTAAGAGCACCGGCACCGGTAAGGCCGAGGCTCTGCGCCTGCGCCCCCATACCGGCGAGCTGCTCGGCACCGGCCAGTGTGCGGGTGAGATCCGTGCCAGCAAGGCCGCCAGCCGTCTGGCCTAGCTGCCCGAAGCGAGCGAGATCTCCGCTAGCAAGGCCCGCCGCCTCGCCGTAACCCGCGCGCAGGGCTTCTGCCTGCTTGCCGAGGATGTCGGCGCTCGTATCACGAACGGCACGAGCGGTGTCGGTCATCATGCCCGAGGGGGTGCCTGAACCCGGTTGGCGTCCGCCGAAGCCTAGTTGGCCGGAGGCGATGTAGCGGCCCTCGATCTCGGGCATGATGTTCTCGCGCAGATTGCGCGCGCCCAGCTCACCGATGCGGTTCACGACCTGCTCGGTGTAGGGGTTCATGTACTGGTTGATGTCAGCGACGCTCGTCTTGCCTGCTTGCGTCAGGAAAGGCTGCGCCGTCGCCAGAGCGCCCGGCGCAGCCATAGCGCCCTGAGTTGCCTGCGTAGCCTGTGTTAGGGCAGGCTGATAGGCATTGGCGGCATCTGCGGTGGCTGCAAAGCCTTGTTGCTGTGTCGGTGAGAACTCAGCGACGCGCGGACCCTGATAGAGCTGCAACGGCTGCGCGCTCAGCGCCTGCTGGTTGGACAGCAGTTGCATGGCATAGTTGGTATACCACTCGGGCAGGATCGTCTGGCCGGTCTTCGACGTGAACGTCGAACCAGCAGGTAGCTGCCCGTTGTTCAGGAAATCACTCAGCGCCATTATGCGTACCCTCCGGCCATATAGTGCTCGGGTCTTTTTGCGTCTTCGCTGAACTCACCCTTGGCGAGTTTGCGACCCTTCTGTTTGCGTACATTCACGCGGAACTGGTCGAGCAGCTCCGCACCTGCCTTATTCGAGCCGTTGCCGAGCAGAGCGACCGTCTCGGCATCGATGACGTACTCGCCGTCGGAGAGGAGCGCCGGGATCTGGTCGTCACGACCGTCGCCCGCACCCTCGACGGCGAAGCCACCCTCAGCGTAGCCGGTGTAGGCTTGGCTGGTGTTCGGTGCGCCCTTGGGCACGTAGTTGAAGAAGCTCTGCTGCGGGCCGTAGCCATAGCGGTAATAATCGAGAGGGCCACGAAGGCCCTGACTTGCGAGATCCGACTGAGGACGAGCGCCAGTGCCACCAGTGCCTACACCGCCGGGCAGGTTGGGCGCAGGCAACTGACCTCCGAAGATGGGGCTCAGAGCGCCTGCACCACCGGGGATGTTGTAAGCTTGGCCGCTTCCGCCGCCCCCTCCGAGAAGATTACCGAGAGTACCGACGCCTAGACCAGCGAGCTGGAGGTAATCGATAATCTTATCGAGCGTCAGGCCCTTATCGGTTTCCGGCTGCGCGGGTTTCTGGTTGGCGGCGAGTGCCTCCTCGAGCAGATTGTCGCCATAAGGCAGAGCGTTCGCGAATGCGGAACCCAAGGGGCTGGTGATTGTGGTGGGGCGGTTAGCCGTAACCACGATCTCGTCGGTCGTTTCCTCTACGGGCTGTTCCGCAGGTTGTTCCGTGGGTGCCGGTTGATTGACGGTGCCCGAAGCATCGACGCCGTTGAGAGGCAACGATGGGATACCAGCCAAACCACCAAGGTTTACCGGGGTCGTAGTGGGGCGCACGCCAGAAACAACGATATCACCGTTTGCGGGCGGAGCCAAAGCACCGCTGCCACCCGACGTCGCCGCTTGGAGTGCGCCTTGGATACCACCCTGCGCAAGCGCGCTGCCAGCCGCATTTCCGAGCGCGCTACCTAGAGCTGCACGGGTAAGACCGTTGACTATGATGTCCCCAGCACTTTGGCCAGCAGCCTGACCGGCAACCTGACTTAGAGCTCGACCGGCTGCGCTACCGGCGGCTTGGCCTAAACTTTGGGAAGCCCCAGTTCCCACTGCTTGCCCTGCCGTTTGTCCACCAACACCGCCAAGAGCGCCACTGATAGCCTTGTCGAGGCCAGTGCCGCCGACGATACCGGCTGTAGCCGCGCTCAGCAGACCAGATTTCAAAGGATCGCGACCGGCGAGTGCGCCGCCGACACCGCCAGCTAGACCCGACAGGGCCATCTGGGCAGGGAGGCTCATGCCCCCGGTTAGGATTGCGGTGGCAATCGGCAGCGCAAAGCTGGCGATCTTGCCGAACGCGCCAAGGTCGCTCCCTTTAGGGTCGTCGTCGGCGATGCGCGACCACGTTCCGTTCGGCGTCATGCGCTCCAGATACCAGTCGGCTTTCTTGCCGCCCTGTACCGAGAGCTGCTGAGCCATGGCGTATGCGTCGCGAAGGCCCTGCTCACCAGTGCCGCTGGCGACGATAGAGTTTTTGCCGCGCTCGTTTACGAGGCGGTACTGGGCGTTCGGATCCACAGCAACGAAGGCGGACGGGTTGGCCTTGGTTTTCGCACGCTTGCCTGCGTTGGTGACGAAATAATAGCCCTGCTGACCGTTGTTCGTCACGAAGTCTAGCGAGGGTGTCAAGCTAGGCTTGACATAGGGCGACGCCATGGCGGCGCTGGAAAGCGCGCTCGGGCGAGCGAGCGTCATGTCACGACCGCCGCCGCCCATGATATCAAGACCGCTTACCGGCTCGACAGCCTGCGGCATGCCGACCTGCTCACCGGCCATGCGGCCATAGGGGTCGATGCCGTAGCTCGGCTCGGGGTACATGATAGGATCGCCACCCATGCGGCCATAGGGGCTGATCATACCCTCATCCCGCATGGAGTTGAGATAGTTTGAGAAACCGGGGATGTAGTTTTCGTCCATCAACCTGTACTTTCGAGCATCGGATAAGCGCGCATTGCCCAGTCACGCCAGTCCGAGAACTGGTAAGGATCAGGAAGGGTGCGCTGCGTAAAAGGAGACGCGCGTACAAGCCCCGTTGCCCAATCGCGCCACGAAGTCTCTTCGGGAGGTCGCCCGAATGACCACGCATCGCCGACGGCGAGTATAACCGAAGAGGACCAGTCTTGCCAAGTCATTCCTAGCGGGTTGATCATCCGAGGGTCGTCCCATCGCCGGGCTGGACGTGCGCCAATACCAGACCCATCTGATAGTCGCCGCCGAGCGTGTTGCTCTCAAAACGGAAGCGCAGCTCACGACGCTGCGTTTTGAGGAAGACGACCTGCTCCTCGGGCGTCGCCGCTTCCTCGGTGATCGTCATGATCTCGCCATTGACTTCGGGCGATCGCGCGTTGGCGCGACCGCGTACCTGCACGGTCATGTCGCCGCTCTGGACGAAGTCAGGCTCGAGCATGAGCACCTGTGTCGCCTTGTTGACGCCAGCCGTCGCAGGGAGGGAGATGTCGGCAGTCTCGAAGAATGACTGGATGGGGTTTTGCGAGGTGCCGTCGATCTCGTCGGTGCCAACCTCATGGACCCAGAACTTGTAGGGCTGTTCGAATACCATGTCGAACGTCGCGCCGACGCCGGTGCCGCCTGTCGTTGCGACAGGGTTGCTCGGGATCTCGGTGTAGTTGCCCGCATTGCTTATCGTGACGCCCGTCACGGCCCCCACGCCATCGACCGTGGCGACCGTGAGCTCCGTGGTGATCTGGCCGAAGCCGTTCGAGACTTGGAGGATGTCACCGGCGACGTAGCCTGTGCCACCAGCCGCAACCTCAGCCTCGAAAGCGGTATAGTTCTGTGCCTGCACGCCCGACATGAGGGGCTTCTGGAACACGGCGGGGAAGAGGCCAGCCCCACGCCCCTCGTTCGGAAGCGCGGTGTCGTACCATGTGTTCTCGCGGACGTTGAAGACGATGGCGTGGTTGGGCTCGGTGCTCGTGCCGCGCGGGAAGCACCACCAGATCTCGCCGAAGCGCGGCACCTTGATCGCGAAGACCTTCTGGCGCTGCGACATGTTGATGTTGTCGAAGAAGAAGTTGAGGTTGATGTTGTTCTCGATCTCGCGGACGACACCGTTGAACATCAGGAAGCGGTCGGTGCCGATCCAGTAGAAGACACCATCATACTCGATGACCGAGGCCGCTGATAGGATCGACGTCTGCGTGCTGATCGTATCGAACTGGAAGATCTGCGTGCCGCCGACATAGCTGCCGCGTACGAGGGCGTTGGCCGACCAGAAGAGGCCAGAGGGACTGTTGCCGGGGCCGCCGCGCAGAGGCATACCGCGCACGATCTTTTGACCGGTGATGTAGGCGTTGCCTGCGCCGCTACCGACATAGTCCGCCGGATTGTTCGGTACCGACCACGCGGCGTAACCGTCATTACCGAAGGCGAAGGTGTAGGGTGGCAACACAACGATGCCGCCGGTGCAATTGAAATTCGCCGGTTTGTTGAGAGCAGGGACGGCGGTTAGAACGCCCGTGCCGAGGAGATCCCCAGTGAAGATCTCGCCGCCCTCGCTGTTGCAGATGCAGTTGAGGTTCGGCGCGACCTGAGCGACAATCTGGTTGCCGTTCGTCGTGTCGTAGGAGACATCGAACTGCCACAGGTTCGCGTCGTCGGCGGTAAAGCCCGACGTCGGTGTGCGATCGGTGATGACGCTCGTGTTGTAGGTGCCGTCGATGTAAAAACGTTCGACGCGGTTGGCCGAACCTGCGTGGATGTAGGTCAGGAGATCCTGAGTATACTCGTGCAGGGCGCGAGGCTTGCCGCGCAGGAACTTGTTGATCGAGCGGTAGCCGCCCATCTTACGAGGCAGCCCGCGCTGGAAGCGCACCCACTGGCCGTCGACGTACTGGTCGCCTTCGAACTTGGTGCCATCCCGCTTGATGCCGGGCGCTGAGCGTATCTGGACGATCTGTTCGGGCATTAGGTGAAACGCTCCGCTGTCAGAGTTACAGACCAGCTACCCAATATGGTAGTGGTGCCTATCTTGCGGACGTCGATATCTAGCGTTGCTTCTGATATACCGACAGCCGCGCGCAAACGTATCCACTCTGGATTGTCCGTCACTGCGACCCAAGTGCCAGTAGCCGCACTACCTATCGAAAGCGTACCCGCCGTTACTGTGGCATAGACTTCATAATTCGAAGCCGCGCTAGTCGGTGTAATCCATTGCTGGTTTTGCGTGTATACGTCATTGGCGTTCTTGTAGTCATAGCCGTTCGACTGGATTTGATACCCAGCTTCGGCAGCAATGCCATTGGTACCGGAATACACATTTACGTTGTTGAAGCTGACTACTGGCTCGGCCTCACCCGGCGTGCCCAGCAGCATCATCTGAATACCGCTCATTAGCTTACCCCCGAACCAGAGATGATGGCTTCGCTCGAACTGTTGAACCAGATCGTCGCCATACCCCGCGCGGCCAGCGTGCGGTTGCCTGTGTTGGTCGTTCCCGCCTGACGAAGCGTGAGGCTTGCGCCCTGCGTGATCGTTACAGCCGAGGCGCTGTCGTTGTAGATCGACACCGCGTCGCCCGCAGCGAAGGTCGCGTTGGGGATGGTGATGCCCGCAGTGACCGCGATGACCTTGCCGACGTCGCCTACAGCCGCTGTGCCGCTGGTCGTGGAGCGCGGGATGCTGCGATAGCCGATGGTGACGCCGTCGATGGTCGCACCCGTAGCAACCGAAGTGACCGAACCAGAGAGCGTGATGTTGCCCGACGAGGTGACTGTGCCAGACAGGCTGAGGCCGTTTGCACTGCCGGTGCCCGAAACGCTGGTGACGGTGCCGTTGCCAGTACCGGCCCCGATCGCGGAGCGGAAGGTCGCCGCGTCGAGTGCCGATACCGTGTTGTCGGCGTTCATGCGCGGGAACGTGACTGCACTCGGGTTGGCAAGCGTGAAGAAGTTGCTGCCGACCGTCGTCGCGCCGAGGTTAGTGCGCGCACCGGACTGGCTGGTCGAGCCTGTACCACCGTTCGCTACGGCCACAACACCTGTGACGTTGGCGGCGTTGCCGCTGATGTTACCGCTGATCTTGGATCCGGCGAGCGAGGTGATCCACGCCGGGTCAGCGTAGCTGCCGGTCGTCACGACGCCGTTGGTCACGGTCGCCGCGTTGCCGCTGATGCTGATGCCCCATGTGCCGCTCGCGCCGGATCCCGTGTTCGACGGGACACCGAGCGCAGTGCGCGCACCAGTATCAGTGGTAGCCCCGGTGCCGCCGTTGGCGATAGCGAGAGTGCCGCTCAGTGTGAGCGTACCAGCCGTCGTGATAGGGCCGCCGGTGAAGGTGAGGCCAGTCGTGCCGCCCGAGGCGTTGACAGAGGTGACCGAGCCGCCGCCAGCCGTCGACGTTATCGTGATGGATCCGTTGCCGTTGGTGATGCTGATGCCGCTGCCTGCGGTGATGGTAGCCTTGGCGAGGCCGCCAGTCGCACTGTTACCGATGAGCAGTTGCCCGTCGGTGTAGCTCGTCTGGCCAGTACCACCCTGTGTCGTCGCGAGAGCGGTCGTCAGGCCGGTAATCGACGTGATGTCGCTGTTCGCGCCAGAGGCAGCCGCGCCGAGATTGAGGCGGGCACCAGAGGCGCTCGAGGCGTTGGTGCCACCGTTGGCGATGCCGAGGGTGCCGCCCAGTGTCAGCGTACCGGCAGTTGTGATCGGAGATCCGGTGAAGGAGAGGCCCGTCGTACCACCAGAAGCCGCGACGCTGGTGACGGTTCCGCCGCCCGCCGTGGAGGCTATGGTGATGGATCCGTTACCGTTGGTGATGGTAATCCCGGATCCTGCCGTGATCGTCGCCTTAGCGAGGCCGCCCGTGGCCGTGTTGCCGATCAGGATCTGGCCGTCAGTGTAGCTCGTCTGCCCAGTACCGCCATTCGCGACGGCGAGTGTGCCCGCCAGCGTCAGGGTGCCAGACGTCGTGATTGGCCCGCCAGAGAAGGATAGGCCAGTCGTACCGCCCGAGGCGTTGACGCTCGTCACCGAGCCGGATCCGGTGCCGACGGCGACGCCGTTGATGAAGAGGCCCGTCGCATTGACAGTGCCGATACCCTGCGCCCCACCGGTAGGTGAGCCTACGATCAGGCCGCTGGCAGGGTTGAGCGATATAATGTCGCTGTTCGCGCCGCTCTCAGCCGCGCTGAGGCTTGAGCGGGCCGATGCTGCGTTATTCGCTCCCGTACCGCCCTGAGCGACGCTGAGAGGCGTTGTGAGGCCCGAGAGCGACGTGATGTCACTGTTGGCACCAGACGCGGCTGCGGCGATCGCAGCGCGTGCTGCGGCTGTCGTAGCGGCAGTGAAGACGGTCGAACCGATGCCGGTCGCGCCGAGGTTGGTGCGAGCTGATGCTGCGTTGGTCGCCCCGGTGCCACCGCTTGCGACGGGGAGAACCCCGGCAAAGGGTGCCGAGGTCGTAGCCGGGATGATGTCGGTGCCGTCGCAGTATACGATGGCCGTCTCACCCTGATTGATGGCTTGGCTGCTGGCGCTGCCTGCTGCGCGCAAGCTGAGGGTAAAGGATCCGCTCGTGGCGTTGTTCACCCAGTACTGCTGCACGGTCGCCGGGACGACGATCGTCGCGTTCGACCCGAGAGTGCCGGTGAACTTGTAGGCGATGCGGTTCAGCTCGGATCCGCTCAGCGTGTAGGTGCCGCCGGTGACAGCGATCGACGTGTAGTCGAAGGCGAAGATCGCCTGCTGCCCGAGGCCGATCGTGAACCACCCTGTGCCGTCGCTGATGACGACCGCGCTGTCGCCCGGTTGTAGGAGGAGCGTCGTGTCGCCGTTGATCTGCTCGGTGCCCGAGGGGTCGACCGTGAGATCTCCCTGCCCCGCATTTCGCACCTGCACAAACCAGCCGTCGCCCGCCGTGGCCGCAGCAGGCAGCTCGAGCGTGCCGAGGCCGCCCGTCCACACAAAGACCTTCGCGCGGTCAGGATCCGTCAGCGAGTAGGGTGTCGACGAGAAGTCGATGACTTCGTACGTCTGGGCAAGCTCAGATCCTTCGACCGTCAAGCCGGGCCCGGCAAGCGCCGAAGCCTGAGCCTGCGCTACGGCAGCCCCGTAGCGGAACGTACGCCACGTACCGCCCGGCGTGCTGTTGTCAGTCAGATATGCCTGCCACTGCTCACCAGCGCCGATGCTGAGGATGGCGTTGCCATCGTTCTTGTCGACGGTGATGGTGTCTGGGCCAAGGTTGTTGAACAGGATCGTCTGGCCGACACTGACTTCGGTCGCGTCGGGCATGATGATGGTGTACGGACCCGAGGGCGTTATGTCGATGATGCGCGCGACGACAGTGTCGCCGTCGACAGCCGAGAGCGGCCACTCCAAGGCGATGTCGCTGGTGAGAGCGAGCGCCAAATAGGACACGTCGGAAGGGTAAATGGTGTTTCCGCCAAATACCTGCGTGAAGCTGCCTGACATCTTTTAAGCCTCCTTGCGAGTGGCGGTGCGGTCGAGGATCTTGGCGAGATCCTCACCATTGAGCATCCCCGCCGAACGATCGTACATGTTTTGCCAAACCGGGATCCGCTCGTCGTTCTTGAGGAACGGCGTCGCCTCGAGGAGCGTCGCGTAGAGCAGGATCTCGGGTGCGTTTTCGGTGAGCCAGTTGGTCTGATGATCCTCGTCTAGGAGCGGTGGCAACTCGTAGTAGAGGATCTCGACCGGATACTCCGCGTCGGGTGTCGGCGCGAGCAACCAGTGGTTGTAGTCATAGTCAGCGTAGAAGACTGGCTGCCCCTGCTCACCACCATCCGGCCAGTACGAGCGCAGATAATCATAGCTGCGAGAGTAGAGTGCCTGACGGCTGGTGTTCGACGGCCCGGTGCCGATAAACATGGAGACAGTATCGCGCCAGCGATCAGGCTTGGCGATGACGCCGTTGCCCACATTGAGCGTTGTCGTGACGACGCTGATGAAGCCTTGGATCTTCAGCTCGCGGGCGATACGACGCTCAGCGAGGTTAATCAGGCGCGGGATCTGCTCGAAGACAATGGGGTCAGCCGCAAGGCTCGAGCCGCGCTCCAGATAGCGTTGCACGTCCTGTTTCAGCGTAGTGTAGGTCATCCCCGTGGCCATGCACCCCTCCTTACATCATTTCCGGCTGAATTGCACAGCCTTTCACTTGCACGCGCTCGTCGCTGCGTTGACTTCCTGACCGTAGCTCTGGTGCTTCAGCGCCTGAGCCGCAGCCAGCTCCGTTTTCTGCTTCGGTGTGTACGAATACCAGTTCGGGTGTGCCTGCTTTAGGGGCACGACGCCCTCTGGCCGGGGGCCCGACACACACGGCACTGTCACCGGCACTTTGACGATGGTCGGCTTTTCCTCGACGACAACGCCCCCGCCGCATCCGGCGAGAAGAGTAGCGAGGAGTAGTGTTGCGTATTTCATAGCCCTGCCTCGTAAATTTCATCCAGTGCTGCCTCTGCTGCCTTGATCTGTGCAATGCAGTCCGCGCGATCGCCCGGATCCTGCGCGCGTGCATCGAGCCGCTCGTAGGCCGCTTTGCGCTTGCGCAGCTCGATCTCAGCCTTGGCGCGCAGCTCCGCATTCAGATCCTGCATGCGCTTGGCGTCGAAAGCCATGCGGTCGATCACAGCCGTCTGCTCGTTCGCGACATCCTTCCACTGCTTGCGCGAGGATGCCAGATTGCGAACCTGCCCGGCGGCGTCCTCGAGGCGAAGCTTCTTGTTGTCGGTCGCGACGCGAACCTCGTAGAGGATGTTGCCCGCGTGGCCGCTGAGCACTTCATACTTGTCGATCCAGCTCGCGCGCGACCATGCGAGGCCGCCAATCACCGCGACGATCAGGAGCGGCACTGCGAGGGCTCCGAAGAGCTTAAACCCGGTCAAGCCAAACATCATGACAACCCCTTCAGACAGACTTCGCGCTCACGCTCGCGCCGCAGGACGAGGCCGCGCACGACGCGACCGCCCGCCTTGTTCCAACGCAGAAGGGCGTCGCAGCCCTCGCGGTAGCGCCCCTCGTTGAAGCGTTTGCGCGCCGTGGATCCACAGTAGGCGCTGACGCCGACATTGTAGGCGAGCGAGACGGCGGCGAAGCGCGGCCCTTGGCGCTCGTGCTCGACGACGGGGAAGGTCGACTGAGCGAGGCCCGGCGAGCAGTTCATGACGCCCGTCGCGTGCGCGACCAGCGCCTGCTCGAGCATGTGCGCGCACTGCGCCTCGGTGAACCGCTGCCCCAGCTTGAGAGGACGGCCCGCCGCGTCGCGCGTGAGCCCGTCGCATGCTGTAGGAACGCCGACGATGTCGAGATAGGTGCTGAGGTACTGGCGGCCAGAGATGTGACGCACAACGAGCTGCTGTGTGCCCGGATCGATGCTGGCCGATACTTTGCGACCGCTCTCGTCCTCTGGGATGGATACGCCCAGCGCGACGGCTACGCTGACGCCTACGACGGCTGCCAGCGTGCGGCCAGTGCGGCCCTGCTTGGGCTGCTCCATGGGCTGGATCTGATTAGGTCTTTGAGCCATCCTTCTTCCCCTGCTTTGCCATGCGTGTGATCGTCGGGATCACGAAGACGACGATGCCGATGCCGATGGCGGTGACGATGCGCCACGGCCCTTCCGGCAAGAAATAGACGAGGCCCAAAGCGATGCTCTGGTTGCTAGCGATGACGGCGGCAAGAATACCGGCAACAGCGGCCAGCTTAACGCTCCAAAGTTTCCATGCCTCGCGAAGTCCCATCAGAACACTCCGAATACTTTTGCGAAGAGAGTGACCGATGCCCCCGCCAAAGCGACGAGGCCCCGGTCAACCCACTTGCTGGTTTCTGTCAGGTACGGCTGCGACCGCTCGATGGTGGAGACACGCGTGTCGAGATCCTCAAGATCCTTGCTCACATTGTCTTCCAGCTTGCCTATGGCCTTGAATGCGCGTTCCAAGGCTGCCGTGAGCTGGTTCTGCTGCTGCTCGACGAGGGCGAGCTTGGTTATCGCGTCGGAAAGGCGATTGAGGGCCTTTTTGATCTCCTGTACGTCGTTGTGTACAGTTTCCAGTTTTACGCTAAGCACATCGTCAGACATCGTCAGTAGGCTCACTTCAGGTTCTCGAGTTTGTAGATCGTCCGTAGATAGACGTCGGTGACTGTGTCGATCAGATTGCCGAC
>JACCDP010624555.1_pt1 | contig 12452 bp, 13 predicted proteins | sample 7445841 | NCBI WGS metagenome assembly JACCDP01 (sample SAMN15323441, study PRJNA562643) | freshwater metagenome | isolation source: river surface water | place: USA:Blue River Watershed | collected 2017-08-17
CCCATGCTGATTGACTGACTCATCAAACTCCAAGAACAGGTGGCCATTTCGCACCCCTTCTACCTTCGGCTCTGCAAAGTGCTCAACTGAAGGAAGTTCTCGCTCAACGAAACCGATCGGGATGCAACGAGCTAGCTCCCGAAGCACCTCAGACACGGAAATCGTATCTGCTGTGTACCTGCGTGTGATCTCACGGAGCCACGCATCAGGAAGTGGTGCGAGGAAATTTGAGAACGGCATCTTGTCAAGAGGAACGGTAAGGACCGTAGATCCCTCTTGAGCAAACTGCAGGTGCAGCGATTCAAATGAACCGCCATCGGCCTTTACGACGCGCTTTGATGTCAGCTCCCCATTCCACGCAGCTGCAAGCAGCCGCTGAACTAACTCGACCTTTAGTTCGCCTTCAATGAATGCAATTGGATCTCGGTAACCAACACGCTGTCTCCATGCCAGCCGGTCGGTTGGCTCGGGGCGGAATGCCGCCTCAATCCACGTATTCAACCCTGTAGCTCCACCTTCGATGTCAATGAGTCCCTGGCCAACCAGGGAGACTGAAATCACGATGGCGTTTGATGCAGACCGTGGCAAGAACGTCGGTTCCGACTGGCGCAAGAACCTCTCTAGCGCAGGGTGGCTGCTTAGCGCCTCCTTCAATTTAGTCTCAACGTTCTTGTTCGACTCTTCTGGGTACGCAACGCTGATCATCGGCTCAATGTCGCGGTCCATTGACGGTGGGATGAACGCGTCAGAGATCGAAGCAAGGAATCGGCTCTGGAAGCTCCGGACCTCGCTCGACATCTCTTTCCCATCTGGTGAGGCCCACTCACGGAGAATGTGCCCAAGCGCTGGGTACACTTCCGGTTGGTCAAACGCCTGACTTACGATCGGCTCAGCGGCTTCTAGGAGCCGTGTGATGAGCATCTCTGGCGCACCTTGGTCAACCTCTTTCCAGCGCTCTAGGGCGCGATCTTGGCACTTTGATAGGACTGCGCGACCGATTGTGGCGTTGCTTGGCTCGCCGATCCCCCACTCACGACCAAGCTCCCTGATCACTGTGGCGGTGAGCTCCTGGAGATCGCGGACGACTCCCAGACGCTGCTGAAGGCTTGCTTCAAAGTCCTTCTGCTTACTCTCTGTAAGGTCACCCGCCCACTCAGTGAGGGCAGCTTCGGTCTTTCTGAGCCGCTGCTGGAATCCAACCGCCGCATCCTTAAATCGCTGAGCTGGACCCTGAGTGTTCCGCAGGTAATTGCGCCACGTTGCATCGACACGTCCTGCTTCATGGGCCTTCAGCGTGGTTATTCCGCTGTCGCTAACCGCGGCTTCCTTCTTCCGGCCAAACAGGCCCCCCTTACTGATTTCAACAAGATCCTGAGCCGTCGGTGCTTGGACAAGTTGACGCGGGGTACCAGCAAGAGCCCCGTTGACCCAGTTCTTTGTGGCTGCATCTGCAGCTACGAGCAGTGAGAGTACGTCCAACTTCCTGCGTTCAGCTGTCCCCTTCAGGAGGCTGATCCACTCCGTGCTTGAACCAATCACTCGCGTTGCGGCCTCATACGCCGGGGCGGCTCCTGCCGAAAGCCCGTCTGGCACAAATCCATTGATGCCCTTCCCGTCTTGCGTGGACACCGCATTCAGCGCGTTCGTATAGGGGTTGAGAGCATCATTGATACCTTCCACCGAGACTTCCGCTACGTTGACAATGTTCGAACGAAGTTGCGGGTTCAGCGGAGCGATATCTGGCGGCGCAATCTTGAGCTCAAGATCAATGAGACCTGCGCGCTTTCCAAGCTCGTCTGGAGAGAGCTTGCTTCCGCCATCGGCAAGAACTGCCGCGACGATCTGCTTGGTCACATAGTTCACATAGAACTCACGTCCATCTGAAATCGAAACACAGGCTGAGCTTGCAAATGGACGCCGGCCAAGGAATGTTGGGTGTGGCTCATAAAGGAGCGCCGAGTTGTTCACAAGCTTGTCCATCAAGATCATTGTGCGACCGGTTGATGCCGTAGTTGACTCGTTCTTTGCTGCCGAAGGCTGCCTCAAAAGATTGATGGCAAAGCGCGCGGTTCGTTCAGCAAGGGCCTTCGCACTTGGCACGTCTACAGGGCGATGGAATACGAAAGCGGCTTTTACCGATGCGTCTGGAAGGATCGTGGTGAGAGCACCTTTCCCGCTTCCGCCGTCTGGATACTGGCGCGTTGCCTTCTCACCAGCCTGAGACGGTGCGTTTTGCTCATCAATGAGAGCGCCCAGGTCCGCAAGGCCGCGGATCGTGTTGAGCGTGGCGTTCTTCCGCTTCCCGGGCGCAAGTGCCTTATCAAAGGCACTTGGCAGCAGTACCAGTGGAACGATCACGAATGGAGTGGTGCCAAGCTTCTCCTGAGCAGCGTGTGCAACCAGACGAATGACGTCTGTGAAGAGGCCGCCGCCCGTGCCGCCTGAGAGCGAGCCGCCAACCATGAAGTAGACGGTGCGCGAAGGATTGGCGTTACCAGTGTACTCCTCAAGCTGTCCCATAGAAGAGTTGATTGACTCGAGTGGCCGTCGAAGATCTCGCATGAGTGCCTCGGCACCGAAGCGCTCCATGTAAGCAAACAGGGCGGCGCGGCCGATCGTTGGATACTGACCGGCTCCGGTCGCCAGCGGGGCAAACGTTGGTTCATTGCCCCAGTCGCTCAGTTTTGGCGGAAGCCAATCTGCAACGATCGGCGCAGCCGTAGTAGAGCTGCGCAGCAGGTTCGTCACATCGGATGAGGCATGACCTGCACTACTCAGGGACTTGATGAACGTCGCGGTCTTTGCCGCTACGTCTCCAGCGCCTGGCACCAGTTCGTTTTGGAGTGTGACCAGTTCTTGCTCACTGAAGTCGAGATACAGCGTCTGGAGGAAACCAGGAAGCTGCCGCGGCTCAAAGCCACCGAATGATCCGCCACGCGCAATTAGGCGCCGCCCATCAGGGCCAGTGATCTCATCTCGGAGCATCTGCTCGAGGCTGCGCCCGATATCGAGCCCAGTACCGCCAACGCCGATATAGACCATTCGTGCTGCGAAACTCATTACTTCATCCCCTTCAACTCTTCCTGCCTACAAACCCATCCGCTGATCGTCATCCCCATCCACCACCAGATGAAGAGGAGCCGCCGCCATCCCAGCCAGAGCCACCCCCACCCCATCCATCAGAACTGCTTCCCGAACCCCATGTCGCTGTCGTTGAAGCGCCGGCTGCACCTGCAAGCGCGACTGTGGTTTGAATGTTCTTCGGCCGCCCACCAAAGGCACGAAGCTTCACTTCTCGTTGCGTGCCAGTCGGGTCTGTCACGGTGAATGACTGCCCGGGCTCGGCAATTCCGCTCCCGCCGCCCGCGCGATCAGTCCATTTGAAGCGGCCGCCCCCAAGGTTCTCAATTGCTAAGTGTGAAGTCGATTGAATGTCTCGGCGTAGACCATCAACATCACTCGGGCTTGAACTGCTGACAAAGCTCATCCCTGTCTTGGGGCCGCGCAAGAGATTTACCTGCGGGAACCCAGCAACGCTTGCCACTACGTATCCGCGTGTGCGCTGTCGCCATGCCCAGATTGCAAGCGCGATTGCGGCAAGCAAGAGGAGGAGCAGCAAGAGAAGGAGTAGAGGAATCAACCAGGGGTTGCACCCGAACAAGCCTGAGCATGGCGTGAAGGCTTCTGACGTTTCCGACCAACCCCCTGGGCCTACTTCATTTTCTGCGGCTGCGCGACAGCGGTATTCGTCCCCATTTTGCAAACCGTCTACCTGTACTTCTGGCAAGGTATTCGACGCCGAGACTGTCTCACCCCCGCCTGTCGGGATGCACTCGTACACATACCCACTGATTGGAGAACCATTGTCTGATGGCTCCTCTACCGAGATATCCGCAGATCCATCGCCACCAGATACGGAAGGTGGTTGTGGCGCGTCCGGAACCGTCGGTGGAGGAGGCGGCTCGTTTACCTTCACGCACGTTACTGCGGCAAACGCATCGGCTACTGAATCGCCCGCCTTCTTGCCATTAGGAAATGAAACCGTACTCCAATCAATAATGCCACTGGCGCTACCTGGGCACCCAGGGAGATCTGTCTCATCACGAAGCTCCTCAAGAACCTCAAGAGCTTCGCCGGTTACGCCGAGTCCCACTGGGAGCACGGCCTTTGAGGCTAAGGCATCTAGGTCATTGATAATCCGATTCAGCCACGATCTATCAGATGGCGCATTCTTGCCTATTCCAGTGTGCTCACCATCAGTGAAGAAGATGATAGCGGGGCGCGAGGTGTCCCCTTGCTCGAGCAGATTGATTGCTTCCGTGAACGCCGCTTCGTAATTTGTTCCTGAGGCCTGCCCAACCTGATCACGCCACTCGCCTGGACCCTTTTCATAGACGCTTGCAACTTCGCCTAAGCAGTCCGCAAACTCAGAAACTGTGTTCGCAGAATTCAGCTGAATTCGCCCACAGCCTGGAACAGGCACTGCTTCTCCTCTGAACCAAACGAGGTGAACAATGATCTCATTGGCAATAATGTCGTCTGCATACTTGGGGATTCGGTCAGCGAGCGTCCGCAGCGAAATGGCTGTGTCGAGGTTCTTCTCGTCTTCCTGCATTGACGCAGAGAAGTCGAAGACCAGCACTACGTCCGAAGGCTCAATGCCACCCGCAGCGAGTGTGCGAGCAGGTGTGAATGACGCACTGAACAGAATCAGCGCAAGAGAAGCCACTGCAGTGACGCGGCGGAACAGACTCAATTGACCTCCCAGATGCGTTTGGACGCGGATCCTACCTTATTCTTTGAGGAATATGAACCTCCTTCGTATGAAAGTTATCCACATTCTGGGGCTGGGCATGCCAGGTTTCTGGCACGTGAACGTGAAAAGGGGGGTAGATGAGTGAGTTCCTGAGCACCCTCCAGACGGCGTGGCTCCTGGGAGGTGTGGCCGTGGGGATCTGGCATGAGTGGTGGCGTAAGCGTGTCCCACACGCTGGGGAGTCGGCTTGGCGCTCCAGAATTGGCGAAGAGCTCGTCTATATTTGGTTCGGAGGCATCGTTCTGGTCGGATTCATCCGCTGGCTGTTGGGGGACGCTCCGCCACTCGACCCATCCGACTACTACCCTGGCTAAGTGCATCCCCCACGTACTGTGCGCGTACTAGCGATCTCCCTGCTGGCGTTCGCGCTCACCGGCCAGGCGTGTACCGCACCAGAACGTGCACAGCTTCCGAGCGCAACACCATCACCGAGCCCTGCGCCAGTGCCAACGTCATGGGAGACGCTAAGCCCGTTCCCTTCTCCGAGCTTTCCAGAAGTGTCGCCTGGAAGCCTGCTGATCCCAGCCTACGTATACGAAGACGGCACCACGATCATCGACGGGCCGGTCTTCATCGATGGGATTGCGTTTGATCTGAACGGTTCGGATGTGTTCGAGCTCTGCATCTCGCGAGGTTATGAGTGCGTGGAATACGAAGACATCATCCCTGTCCGCCTTGCGCAGATTGACGCTCCTGAGCCTGGGATCGATTGCTACGGCGAAGAGGCAGAACTAGAGCTGGCAACAATGCTTCTTGAGGGAATGCCCGTGAGCATCACCACCGATCCGAACCTTCCCGAAGAGGACGCGGACGGAATCTTGCAGGCGTGGGTGTGGAACTCAGAGTTCTTAGTCAATCTCGCAATGGTCAAACGCGGCGCTGCAGTGCCTTACTTCTCTGACGGTGCAAGTGGTGCATTTGATCAGCGTCTACTCAGCGCAGCGCGTAAGGCGAAGGCTGCGGGTCGTGGGCTGTGGGGCGCTTGTTTCGGGCTGCGCGAGTGACTATGAGCGGTCCGGCAACCAAGGTAATACGCTCCCTGCGCACACATCAGATTGCTTTTCTGTCAACCAGCATTTACGCTTGGATCGGAGTCTGAGTCTGTCTCACAGGCGCTTCGGTTGAATGAGGACAACTTGTGAAGATCATTTTATTGTCTCTCTCACTTGCAGTCGCTGGCTGCGCTAATTCTGTGGCCACTGCTCCGGCTACCGTTGCACCGTCGCCGACTGGTATTCCATTGGTAGCGGGCGGGGAAGGTACTGATCCAATCCCCATGTATAAGGGTGAAACGCAATACACAATATCCTTCCCGATGATTGACATCTTGACCGTAAGCCCTGGCTACGAGGACATACCCGAAGATTCTGTGCTTGTAGTTTTTGATGTTGTGTACGAAGTTCAGACAGGGAGTCTCGATGTCGTTGGGAGTTCAGATTTTGAGGCCTACTTAGATGGAACCGAAGCTGCTGAATCGGCATCTTTTGGTTTTGGGCTAGACGAAATCGGCTATGTGACCCTGCTCTCAGGGACAAAAGCTCGGGGGCAGTTTGGCTATGTTTTCCCGAAAACGTCCTCGGTACTTGTCTTATACTTTGTTGATAAATTCTCTAGTGAGCCTCGCATTTGGCAGATGAACCTTGACGTACGAAGTGTGATTGGAGAATAGATGCCGAAGAAGCGCCTTTCGCTTGTTGCATTCAGCCTGCTGATATGCCTTTGTATCCTTACCCCAGAAGCTGCTCAGGGCAGCATTCGTACTGTCAGAACTTTTGCTAACTGCACGCAAATGCACGTTGTTTACCGAGGGGGGGTCGCACTGCCTGGCGCAGTGAACAGCGGCGGTAAAACACGATACTCACCGAAGTATTCCCGAAAACTCTACCGCGCCAACAGCAAAATGGACCGGGACAAGGATGGCATTGCTTGTGAGGCTTGACACCTTGAACTGGACGCACATCAAGACCAGTTTTTTGCGTAAGCCGCCCAGGCCTAACCGAAACAGCGAGTTTTATCAAAGCTCCTTCAACACGCGCTCACGCTGCGCTGTTGCTTCCTGGGCAGTAATTGTCCCAGAACGCTCAAGTGCTGCAATGTTCCCTAGACGTATAGAGAGTGATTCGGTAGTAGGCGGTGCTTCATCAGAAGCGATGCTGGCTGTGAGTGTGGCCGTCAAAAACGAGAAGAAGGCGATCCCGAGTATCATTAGTATTCCCGCCGCAATTCTCCCTTCGCCAGTAATCGGATAGACATCACCGTAACCGACCGTCGTCATGGTCGCGATTGCCCACCAGGCTGCATCTCCAAGATTGAGGATCTTGTCGTTTTCTCCCTGCTCCGCCCAATAAAGGCCTAAAGCAGAAATGATCAACACTGCGACCCACACAAGCGCAATTCTTCCGATGACAATAGTTTTCTTCTTCCATTGACTTGTCTCCAAGACACTACCGAGGTCTGATGCGACCCGTAGGAGTCTGACTAGTCGCAGAAGACGCGCGCCGCGTACCGGCGGGATAATGCTTACTAGATCCAGCGGGTTTGACTTAATGTAGCCCCATCGCGAAGGCGCGGCCCATACGCGGAATATGTATTCGGCGGCAAAGACTCCTGTAAGAGCCCATTCAATCCCAATCCAAGAACCTCCCTCCGAACCTTCGTCCGTTGTGAGCCCAATCAAGACCGAGGCTATCGCGAGTACAGCAAATGTGAGCTCCCAAGCGCGCAGGTGCAATTCAACAAATTTCTGAGCTCGCCTTCGAGGTGTTCTTGCTTCAGCCATGATTCCTCCTACTTTGTGTGAATCGAGGTCAGGATACATCTCGAGGATGAGTCCCTCGCTGAGCTCCCGCCACCTACGATCACCAGCCGTCGAGCGCCTCATGCTCAAGATAAAGCGCCTCAATTGGGCGCCGTGAGGTCCTGAGGGGCTCTGGCGACTAAAGTCACGATCACGTCAGTAAGCTGGCACGACCAGCACTACGATGTGGGCATGTACTTATATCAAGGCGCTGTACATGAGTTCGTCCGAGACGCTCAGCTTAATCGGCTAGCTGACAAGATCAGCACCGCCTTTTCTAATGAGATGCACTATGCGCCAGGGAAGAGTGAGGTCAACTCTTGGAGAAACTCACTCCAGCAAATGTCCAATGTGTTTGCGCTCGCCAATCTTGAAGAGCAAGGCGTCGTTGTTGAATTACAGTTGCCGCTAACCTCAAAGCGCCTGGATGTCCTTGTCGCAGGTCGCTCGGAAGACAAGCAGCTAAATGCGGTAATCATTGAGCTGAAGCAGTGGAGCCATGTCGATGAAAGCTCCCTTACCGACCATGTCGCCGTCTCGTTCGGGGGGCACAGTCCAAAAGACACGCTGCACCCAAGCGCACAGGTATACCGCTATGAAACATTTCTCAGGGACATGAGCGAAGTATTTGCAAGCGGTGAGGTGAACCTCTCATCTCTTGCATTTCTCCATAATCTTGATCGTGCGTCAGCCGGTGCTGCGCCGCTCTACCAGAAGAAGTTTACTGAACTGGTTGGCCACGCTCCAATATATGCAAAAGATCAAATTGAAGAGCTGTCACAGAGGCTAGAAGACATCGTTGGGGCAGGTGGTGGTGAGGATATTGTTGGGAAGATTACGGATTCAAAGTTTCGGCCAAGCAAGAAGCTGCTTGATCATGTATCTGGCGTCATCGCAAATGAACCAGCATTCACGCTACTCGACGAGCAAGTGACAGCGTTCACTGCGGTTTACGACGAACTGAAGAAGCAAAAGTCTGATAAGAACGGGGCGACATTCATCATCAACGGCGGTCCAGGGACGGGCAAGAGCCTCATCGCCCTACAACTTCTTGCTGCCGCTGCTGCGGATGGAAAGACTGTTGCGCACGCAACTGGATCAAAGGCCTTCACTGAAGGGCTCAGAAAGCGAGTGGGCCCAAGAGCGGCGACGCTTATGAAGTATTTCAATTCATTCATGAAACTCCAGGAGCCATTTGATCTACTCGTAGCCGATGAGGCACACCGTATTCGAGAGACGAGTGCAAATCGCTTCACACCATCAGCGCAACGGGGTGGGTCTCAAATTGAGGAGTTGCTTGATGCGGCACACATCACGGCATTCTTTATTGATGATCGACAAGTAGTGAGGCCGGGTGAAATAGGTAGCTCAAGCATCATCCGTGAGGCAAGCGAGCGCCGCGGACGTACGGTTAAGGAATACGACCTCGCCGCACAGTTTCGTTGCGGTGGCTCAGATAGCTATGTGCGCTGGGTTGATCAACTTCTTGGCGTTCGCACCGACACCAATGAAACCCTTGACGCCAGAGAGGCTGGGTTTGATTTCCAAATTGTTGAATCCCCAGAAGAGCTAGAACGCGTAGTGCACGGTGCGATTCTCGAAGGCGAGTCTTCACGGCTTGTTGCTGGATTCTGCTGGGAATGGAGTGATCCGCTGAGTGACGGGACACTCGTCAACGATGTCATTGTTGGAGCGTGGCAGAGACCATGGAACGCTAGGCCCGACGTTGGACGCTTGGCTCCGGGGATTCCGTCTTCAAACGCCTGGGCAATTGACCCTAACGGTGTTGGGCAGGTTGGTTGCGTCTACACAGCGCAGGGTTTTGAGTTTGATCGCGTAGGGGTGATTTGGGGCGATGACCTTGTGTGGCGAAAAGGACTCGGCTGGGTAGCGCAGGCTGATCATTCTCATGACAAAGTTGTGAAGCGCGCTGACAAGAAAGATCCTGATTACTATCGGCAACTGATTGCCCAGACCTACCGCGTATTACTAACCCGCGGGATGCTTGGCTGTGCAGTGTTCTTTACCGATCAAGAAACGAAAGATCACGTTCAATCGCTAATTCTCAATCCTTAGTCTCAGCGCCGTCTGGTAGCCGCACCGGTGAACCTCATCTTCACAGCTTCGCCTTCCTCTTCCCCGCAACCCGCTTCGGCTTCAGGCCGGCAGGGACGCGCTTCTTGGTGCGCGGTGCGGCGGGAGGGGTGGCGTTTCGAGCGCGGATCAGATGGTAGAGGTAGATGATCGCTCGAGCGATCAGGCCGCTAATCGCAAAGATCAGTTGGGCGGTGAAGGCGGCGAGCAGGAAGACGAGCTTCACCAGCGCATAGAAGAGGTAGAGGCAGGCGGCAACAAAAATCCCCGCCAGTCCAAAGAACGCGCCCACCAAACCTCCTACCCAGAACACACGAGGAGTATGGGCTGCTGGCGTGCCAGTTAGGTGGCACGGCTCAAAACCTGTCTATACAGGGACCTGAAGAAGCGTCATAGTTGCCCAAGCGCGACAGGATGTCGCCTTAGTGGAGGTGGATTATGGAACTCGTCGAGTCCGCAAAGCGTAATCTCACAACTAGTACCTATGCCCAGTTTTCGGGACGAGCAAGCCGGTCGGAATACTGGTGGTTCGCACTCGCGAGCTTTCTTGTCGTCATGGCTGCAGGCATTATTGATGTCGCAGCGGGGACTACCGTGGTTACTCTTCTCGCTTACCTCTTCCTGATCGTTCCTGGAATCGCTGTGTCGGTTCGTCGACTCCATGATGTAAATCGAAGCGGCACGTATTTGCTACTCAATCTTGTACCTCTCATTGGATCAATCTTAATCTTTATCTGGGCGGTTACTCCAGGGGACAAGAAAGCAAACGAGTACGGGCCAGCAAGCAAGTAGCATGTTTCAAAGACGCGCTTCAGCTCTAATCACGCTCGCACTAATCGCTCTTGTTTCGATTAGTTGCTCTGCGATGACGGGTGTCACAACGACGTCTCCCACTCTTGCAACAGAGTGGGGTTCTGCCGTGAAGGTCTCATGGTGGTACTTCGCAGACGATGGCGAAGAGTACGAATGCACTGGTGGCTCCGGAACACTTGTTGCCTCTACGGACCGCGTGCTCACCGCTGCACACGTAGTGGAGTGGACTCCGGAAGATGAGGCCGCCTGTCCTGGCGCTAGTTTGTGGGTAGGGTACCCAGTAGAGGCGCGAGGCCAAACCTTTGTTTGGTGGAAAGCTACTGTTTCCGCGTCTGACGAACTTCTTGATATTGCACTGCTTGATGTAGACCTGCTCCCAAAGCCAGATGGTGAGGCTGATGCGAGTGGTGCAATCGCATCAATACGTGATGGAAGCTGGGGAGTTCGTGCAGTGGCGTCAGAGGAGGGCGGGCCAGAGTTAGGCGATCCTCTACACGTGCTTGCTTATCCAGGGATTGGTGGCTGGGGGATCACATATACATCTGGCTCGGCTGCTGGCTGGTCAGTGATTTACCCCGACGAAAGTGACAACTTCTTTGAATACCTAAAGCTTGACTTGACTGTTGCAGGTGGATCTTCGGGGGCTGGGGTACTAAACGAGCGAGGTGAGCTAGTAGGGGTGATCATCCAGGGCGGTGCCGACTGGAACTCAGACACTGTTGACTGCAGGAAACTCGCAGACACTAACGAAGATGGTGAAGTTGATGAACTTGATACATGCATTCCAGTCGGTGGTTTCATCAACGCCGCGCTCTCGCTTTACGATGTGCGGGTCTTCTTGGGCGCGCACGGCGCTCTGGTGGAAGTGAAGCAGTAGTTATCGGCTGCCGATCGCGGCGAGGATCGCAACGATCACGATCGCAACGATGATCGTGAGGCAGCCCTGGGCGCTTGAGACCTGCTCGTGCGCTTCATCGTCTGTGGGGCGCGTGTTGCTGGAACGTCTGGTGCGCTTAGGGGAGCCGCCGATCGAGCTGTTCTCCGAGTAGGAGACACCGCTCCCTGGGATGCCTACCGTGCGGCGCATGCCGCGCGGGCCCAGGGTGACGCGTGCACCGCGCATCCCTGCGGATGCGGAGAGGCCGCTCTTGCTGAGATTGATGGTGATGCCTGGCGCAATCTTGATGCGGCGGAAGAGTCGAAAGGCCATGCGCGCAGCCTAGCGCAGCGTGTCCGCTTCTTTGCTGTTCGTTCAGGAGTAGCATTACGCGGAGTGCGGCGCTACTGCCGCTACTAGTGGAGGTGTGAGATGGAGTTCGTGCAGGCGGTAAGACGGAACATGACCACGGGGGCGTACGCGCAGATCTCGGGGCGGGCGAGCCGGTCGGAGTACTGGTGGTTCGTGCTCTTCACGGCCATTGCGAGTGCAGCGGCGGGGGTGCTCGATGTGCTCTTCCCTGGCGACCTGCTGCAGTCGCTCTTCGGGATCGCCACGTTCATCCCAGGGATTGCGCTCGGGGTTCGACGCATGCATGACATTGGGAAGAGCGGCTGGTGGTTGCTGATTGGCCTGATCCCGATCATTGGATGGATCGTGTTGATCGTCTGGCTCGCCACCAAGAGCGACGCCGGTTCGAACCAGTGGGGAGAGACGGTGCGCGCCTAGCGCGCTACTTCTTCTCTTCTTCGCGCGGGCAGGTGCAGCGTTCGTTTGTTGGAACGTCCTTCAGGGCGTCCTCAATGTGTTCGCCGCAGCCCTCCCAGGTTGGCTTGGGGCAGGTGTCACAGGTGACCTTCTTGCACATCTGAACGCTCCTTTAGTTGTTGCTGGCGCTATGGCCCGCGCTAGTGCGCGTGCTTCTTGTTGTCCAATGCTACCGCCTCTTCAATGCTCTTGATGGAGCGGAAGCTGCCGAACCCGAACATGAGCAG
>JACCDP010729410.1_pt1 | contig 12452 bp, 7 predicted proteins | sample 7445841 | NCBI WGS metagenome assembly JACCDP01 (sample SAMN15323441, study PRJNA562643) | freshwater metagenome | isolation source: river surface water | place: USA:Blue River Watershed | collected 2017-08-17
AGTATCCCTTGCAAAATTGTGCGCACGACCCGGATAAAACCAAGTACAAAGATCGATTATTTGATTATGAGCGTTTGCAACACATGAACTATATGCAACTCAAAGCAGCCATAAATAATAACCGACCGGTGGTCATTGGAATGAATGTATATGCTGGTGGTAAGGGTAATAGTTTAAATACCAAATTTTTGGATTCCAATGGCGTGATAAAAATCGAGAACTTTAATTTTGATTATGCCGTAGCTGGTCATGCCATGTGTATCATCGGATATGACGATAACATTGGCGGTGGATCATTCAAGCTCGTTAATAGCTGGGGAAAGGAATGGGGTAAAAGTGGGTTCTGTTGGCTTCGGTACAAGGATTTGGAAATATTACGGGTTGCATTTTCTTTGATACCAAATGATTTAGCTTTGAGTACAAACGTTTCTAATTTCAAAACGAAATCAATCGAGGTGTGCAATACTTCAAGTAAAAGTTATTATGTGTCCTATGGGATTACCAATTCAGATGATGTACAACAGGTTAGGGGATGGTATTATATTCCTGCAGGCAGTAGCCGCGAATTATCCATAGGCAATCGCAAGAAAAATGAAATATTTTATGTGTTGATGAATGAAGAGGGAGAAGTGTTTGAGTCGAAAAACTCAACAGCGAATTTTCCAACCGATCGGGATAAGTATTTTGATTCTAAACTAAAAAAGGATGAGAGAGAAACATCAAACTCTGCTTATTTTTCGTTCATTCCTAGTAATAAAAAGAAAACCCAGCAATTATTCATTACTGGGTCATCTTCTCCAACCGTATTGGATTAAAAATCTGCGTGTCCTTTTTTGTTAAATGTTGGGATGTTGTAACGAATTCCGCTGGTTGATCCAATTCCCGGGCTGAATTTAACCCCTGAATTAGGTATTGAATTGAAAGATAATTGTGGACGTAATTCAGAGTAAATCATCCAAGGTTTCCAGAAGGCACGTTTAGTTCCTAAGCGGAAATTAATACCAAGCGGAACATAAATATTTGCTCCCCAAGCCATAGGGTTCTTGTATGTTTCACTTTCATGCGTTGTCGTTTGATTGCCAGTATAGGATCCATATCCTTGATAACTGTTCGTATATTCTGTGTAATGTAATGAAGTTTGAGATTGATAGGATAATCCAAAGGATAACCCGGCTCCGGCAGAAAATGCCCACCGTTCACCTGCATTCATTTCCCAAACATACGCTGCGTCAATTCGGATTTGTTGGTTATTATAATTTCCAAATACATTTCTGCTAATTGTCGAATCTACAAAGGTCATGCTCCCGTTTTGAGAAGAAATTAAGGTATCTACCACATGCGATTCGTAATACGAACCATAAGCGCTCATTAATTGATTTGAAAAGTTAGATATTCCTAACCGTAAGGTACCTTGGCATTTTGGTAGGGACAATCCTACTTGTAGTGATTGGAATGATGACGAGTTTTGCATACCAAAGCTAAATGGGTAATTAAAGTTGAAGTAACCCATTGAACTTTCGTAGTTACTAAAATCCTTCAGTAAAATTGAAGAACCAGGTGCTAAAGGGGCAAAGTCGGTTATGTTTGACGGGGTGAAACCAAATTGTCGGTAAGACCCGCTGGATAGGTGTACTTGTGTAAGTTTGATTTGGCTAAATGCTGTGATGGATAACCCAAGGAATCCGAGAAAAATAAATGTTTTTTTCATTGGTGGTTTTTTTAATGAGACACTTTAAACGGATAAAAGTTACAATTAGTGTTAACTAAATTCTTTTAAGCAGCCACCGCATTGTTGGGTGCACAAACCAAGGTTCTACATCGTTCGATGGAGGAGAGGTGCAAGTTGAGCACAATATTGTAGTCATCTTTTCTGTAGCCTCCAAATAGGGCTAGGGTGACAGGGAGCGGTTTCCCAAGTTGTAATGAGACTTCATTGACCCATTCCCCAAAAATCGAGGCACATGTCAACCAGTGTTCGGTGTCGCATTGTCCGCCAAGGTCATCATCGAGGTGACTGTCAGCCCCGTGAGCAAATACCACATAATGTACCTTGTCTGCTAAAATTCGTTGTTTCACTCGTTGGAGCTTTAATTTGAAATCTTGAATATACGTTTCGTTATATCCTATTGGATTTACGTTGCAATCCCACGGAATGGCCTTGTTGATGCGTGGATCAAAACCTCTGGAATCTTCAATGCTATTTCCAAAGTGACCATCTAAATCTAGCCAGGCGCCGGATACTCCAAGTTCTTCATAAAGTTTTAAAGAAGCAATGACCTGTCCTGAAAAGGTGCAGAATCCTTGTCCTGCATGCGGCGTTGCATGATGCATTCCGGATACCGGTGCAAAACAAAGCTGATCTGGGTGCTCTAAACTATGTTTTATAGCGTGATAAATGGCACTGTTGGTATATCGAACACTGGTGGTCAAATTCTCCGACCACGGAATTCCATTAGAACGATAATTCCCGGTTTGATTAAAGAAATTTGATACATATTCAGGGGAATGGGCTAACAAGAAGTCTTCTTGTTCGAAGGGTTTAAAATCAGCATGGATATCGAAATACGCATGATGTTCACTGCGTTCGATTTTTTGCATGAGGAGGTAAGGCTTCAACGGGGATTGCGAATAGGACCGCTCTCGAATGGAATCAAAACATACTTGATTCTTGGTGTAAAACGTAGCAATGGTTGGTTTTTTTTTCATCGGCAAATCGATTTAAAAGGTTAATAATCACTGCAAAGTTTCCGATGAACTCAGGCTTTTTCCGCTTCTTTGCAACCTTGTAAATCAAAAAAAGCCGATGGTATCGGCTTTTAAATTCAACGTCGCTTCGTTTGATGCAATTGTTCGATAAAGTCGTCTATGGCTTTAATTTGTTGATGAAAGGCAAGTAATTTTTCAATGTCTCGTTGCGGATGACAGCGGAGCAGTTTATTAATTAAACGTTTACGTTGCGCACCCAATTCAATGATGTAATTTTCGGTGAATTCTTCCTCGCTGTCATGGAATTCAAAGAGGATCCGTTGTATTATATTCAGTGATTTGAAGTGTTCTGGTGTTCGTTCGATGGAGCCATACCAATCCAAAAGTTGTTGTTTAATTTCGTTCAGTTGTCCAGCGAGGTTACGACCTTCATCTCTCAGCTCAACTGCTTTTTCGTAGGCTTGGTTTTTGATGCTCTGGTCTTTTCGTTCATTTAGGTTCAACGTATCGATTTTTAATTGAAGGACCTTAATGTGAAGCTGCTGTAGTTCTTTTATAGTCAGGTTGAATTCAGGTACCTCAGCCAGTTTTATTTGACTCGTTCCCCAGCGCGTTAGGTCTAGCTGAAAGAAATTAAAATAGGAACCTGGTTCATTGCGCTCAATCACATCAAGTGTTTTCACCTTTGGACTTATTTTCGGAAAGATCAACGAAAAAATATGTGTTGCGTTCGCTTCGGTGAAATAATGTTTTTCTGGAGCAATTGGTATATCAACCGATTCAATGAGTTTTAATTTTGTTTTGCCACCGTCGGGCGTAATGTAGGTGTCACCATCAATTTGTATCCATCCCCCTTTATCATAGTGACTTGGTGGCTTGTAAAAGAACTCAATCCGCGTTTGCTCGGAAAATTCAATCTTATTTATCCGGAGCGTTTCACCAAATTCTATAAAGTGCGGGTTGTAAAGCGTTACGGTTTTTTCCTTCTTTTCTTTCATGTTTAATGATTTAAAACACAAATATAAGGAAGGAACTTGATGCGAATGATATGCACCCCGTTTTGTATATACGGAGTGTGTTTAATAATTTTTGGTATGGTGGTATCGATTCGAAAACCTAAGACTTTTAACATCGTTCATACGAATTCCGTTTTCTATTAAGACGTCCTGCGCCGCTTTTCTTGTAAGTTGTCTAAGGTAGAAAGGTTCATTTACTACAAAGTGATGAATGGCGTGGGTAGCACCAAAAAAGAAGCAAAACCATTGTAAAGGCGTGCTCCACCATGGAGTGAATACCTGTACTTGTTGAATAACATTCCCTGCTTCAACATCTCCCATGTAATGCATATTGGATGAAACAAAATGCAAGGCGAATTGTCGAATTAAATTAGGAATGACCAGTATTACCATAAGTGGCTCAATCCACTGCATCAATAAGTCGAATTGAAGTAGGGGATAACCTATCCAATGAAATAGATGAATTACCACAAAGGCATACCAGAGTATCGTCAAGGGTACTCCAAAGGGTAGAAGTCCAAGTAAAACGGTACGAATGATTAAGCGCATGTCGCTTTTACTTAGATTTCCTTTATTGTATTCTATTAGTATTTCTTTTCTTAGCCTTGGAATTCTGAGGATTCCGGATAATAATAAATCGGGTAGTACAAGTAAGCGGAGCACCGAAAGACGATCTCCGTTGGTTATTCCGCGTTCTTCGATGTCGAAAGGCATTCCAGAATGTTGATGGTGGAAATGATGCCAGTATTTTCGTATCCACGGATTTAAACTGATTGGGCGAAATATATAAACGCCTAACATCATGAAATGATATAGCAGAGGAGTACGCTTAAAGTAAAGGTCATGGATTAAATCGTGTTCTAATTCATGTAAGATTGAGGTTATAAATGCAATTGAAACGATGGTTAACCACGTTGGAAAGAACCCAATGAACCATGCGTAACTAAGGCCGATAAGTAAGGCTTGGCAACTTATTAATATCCCCAAACCGATGATGTCTTGATGCGTTGTCCAGGTATTTTTACTCCTGTAACTTTCGTAAATCTCACGAACTTCTAGAATTATGGTTCTAATTTGCTGCTGTGTTTTTTCGTTCATGAGAAGAATTAGGGGATACAAACTAAGGTGTCATACCAAGTAGAATAACCAGCCCACACGCCTAAGGCTCCATTACTAATGTTACTCGGTATCAGTACGGGTGAAGAGAATGGACTGCCATTGCTTTCCATCTGAGATCTCATTTTATCAAAATAGGAGTAAACCGGCATTTCAATATGTGAAAATCGAATTACTACGCTATCTCCGTATTTGAAATGACGTTTGAATCCGGAAGGGTAGGTCGTATCTTTTTCAGGATATCTGGTATCAAAGTCAATGGTTAATCCATTGAAAAATTCATCGTTAAAGTAGGATGATCCACCATGCCTGAACCGATAGTCTTTCGGTTGTCCATTAACCGAGGTAATAATTTTTGATTCCCAGCGATAGGCATTTCTTTGAGAAATCGGATCAGTTAAGACAGCTAAACACAAACCGAAACTTGCATTTTCTGGGTCAGGTATCCAAGAAAGAGACGTTAAGGGTACTGGTGTTAAGATCGATGTGGTGGAGTTGTATTGATCTCCTTCGTATGTAATCCCTAAGGTATACGATTTCCCTACTTCTCCTTTACACGTAGGGTCAAGTGTTGAATACACTTTTATTGGAAAGAAGGAAAGCGCATTTAATTCGAGATTTAACATCTCAGCGAGCGTAATTTGGCTTTCTAGCGGTAATTCACTGGGTGAAAATAAGGTCAGTGGGTAGGTGTTATTTCCGCTTGTAACGGTAACTGTTGCGCTCGTAATATTCGATGAAAAGTAGGACGCTAAATCCGTTGGATTATACAAATATTGCGACTGCATCAAAAGTACAAGTGGAGCGCCATTGGTTCCGATTCGTGCATCCACCACGAGTTTAGCTTCTTCTGCCGGAATATCAATGGTGACCTCCTTGGTACACGAGAATAAAAACAAGCATAAAAAGGGAATCCAATAACGCACGGTTAAAGGTACCAAAACTTTATTAATTCATCTTTTTGATGATAAACTCCGTTCTACGATTTTTGGCATGCTCTTCTTCAGGACAGGTTGATTTCACTGTGCCTTCGCACGGACAATTGACCTTCAATTTACTTTCACCATATCCAACACCGGAAATTCTTGAAGGGGTTGTAATTCTTGATTTGATATAATCAGCCGAAGCTTTTGCTCGATTCTGTGATAACTTCTGGTTAAATGCTTTTGAAGAACGACAATCCGTATGAGATCCGAGTTCAACTACCATTTGCGGATATTGATTCATAATCGCTACAATTTTATCCAATTCAAGGGCTGCATCCGTTCGGATGTTATATTTACCCAAGTCAAAATAAATGGGTTTGATGTCGATTAAATCAGCAATATTTGTTCCCACTTCAATTTTTCCAATTCCCATATCAATCAATTCATGAAGATTGACTGTTTCGGTTTTTGTTACCTGGTAATTAAAATCAACTGATTTATCCAAGTAACCCGTTTTCTTGATAGAGATATTGAAATTTAACGATTGATTTAGCGTCAAATCATCGAGCATATTTGTAATGTATCCATTGGTACCTGTGGTATTATCAAAAATCAATTTACCAGTGGTTTTGTCTGAAATACTAATCTTAACACCTTCAATTGGTTTTCCGGTTTTCTTATCCGTAATTAACGTGTTGAGGGTGAGGTCAGGTTGACGTAATAAGGATAAGTCCAATTGTTGATTTGCTTCATTGGTAGCCACATAGGTCCATTCTTTGGCTACATAGTTAGGATCAATAGATTTAATTGTAATGTTCGATCCAGGTTCCAATTCCAATTCAAAATTCCCGTTGATATCTGTGGTAATAGTATCGGTAACTTCTCCCTTATCGTTTATGACAAGTAAGGGTTGGTTGGGAATTATTACGTTGGCATTCAGTTCATTAAGTGAGCCATTTACAAGGATATTAAATTTAAACGGTTCGTTGAGATTGAAAGCATAGATGTCGTCTGAACCGAATCCGGTTCTATTACTACTAAAGTAACCCTTGTTCTCTGCCGTGAATGTAATGGCGAAATCATCGGCATTTGAATTTAATGGAACGCCTACATTCTTTGGTTTGCCCACATTATTCCCTGACATCAATTTTGCCACTTGGATATCCAAGCCACCTAAGCTTGGCAGCCCATCAGAGGAAAAGAAAAGTAGGTCGTTATTCAACCAAGCAAACACTTCATTGCCTTGCGTATTGATTTGATTTCCTAAATTTTTAATGTCAGATATTTCACCCTCCGGGGTTAATTTCCCGGTGTAAAGATCTGCGCCTCCATATCCTCCGGGCATATCTGAACTGAAGTAAATTGTTGATCCATCTTTAGATAGTGTTGGGTGCCCGACTGAGAATTCGTTGGAATTTATTTTCAGTTTACTAACGTTGATCCATTTTCCATTGTTGGTGATTTCTGCTCGGTAGATCATGAGATTTTGAATCCCATTTTTGTCTGTTATTCCTACACCTTTAGTCATATTATTTCGGGTAAAGAATACCCATTTTCCATTGGGATGTAGACACAAGGGACCTTCATGGAATTTTGTATTCGCATGCTTTTTCAATTGTTTAACATCGCCATTTTTTTTGTACGCATAATAATTAAGAAATCCATCGCCATTCCCGGCCCATTTCCGTTTAATTATACTTGTTCCTCGCGTTGAAAGAAAGATTAACGAACCGTTTAAATAGGGATAACCACCGAAGTCTGCCTTCGTGGAATTCCACGTTAACGAATTAATGTCGGCATTGCATTTCCATGACAAACGTTCAGTACTTTCGATCGTTGCGTTAGGATACATGGGGCCCTCTTTTGAATCGAGAATAGCATGACGTAATTCTACCATTTTATCAAAGCTCATCTTCGCTTGATCATAGCGCTGTGTTAATAAGCACAATTCGCCAAACAACTCATATCCGTATGGGCTTGAGAATCCCTTCGATGTAAACTGTGTTTGAAGTAGGGTATAGGCCCGTTCGTTTTCATGGGTTAATTTATAGCACGAGGCAAGTTTTAAAACTAACGTTTCTTCAGCGGGTGTTGCCTTAACTAACCGTTTGTACTGGGATTTAGCAAGCCAAAAGTTTAGGTGCTCATAGTTATAATTCGCTTTTTTTAGCAGTGCATTTTGGCTAAATGAAATAGAACAAATTGAAAGTAAAATTACAGTAGATAAAATTTTCATAGCCATTGATTAAAAATAACGTGGAGAACGAATACCTCCTTTAATGAAGTTAAAGTCATAGGAAATCATTGCTTCAAATGTTCCTTGATTATAGTTTCTTATGGCGGTTGTTGCAAAATCACTTGCTACACCAAACCTAAATTGTTGGGTAATTTGGTATTGAACAAAAACGCCAATTGCTGCTTGATGACGGTAAGTAGCTCCCATGTACATGCGGTCTTTATATATAAATGCATTCGATAAATCAATACTCAAGGGAGCACCTGTAGTCGATTTCAGTTGGGCTGTAGGTCGTATTTTCCATTGACTTCCCATGTTGAATACAGCACCGGTATGCACATAAAAATGGCGCTTTTCAAGGTTAGTAGGTGAACCATCAATACTGCTTTCAATCAGTTTAGGGGAGCTTATTCCTAGGTAAAATCGTTCAGCGTGGTAATACATTCCGAACCCAAAATTGGGGTTAATACGATTCAAGGTATTCTCCTGTAATGCTAAATCCACAACATCTGTGGTACTTAGGTCTGCTGTTTTGGTATTAATAAGGTTAAACCCACCCTTTAATCCAAAGGCTAAAGAGCTCTGCTTATTGATTTTTAAAGAATAGGAGAAATCACCGTATACCATATGCTGTGTTGTTGGTCCGATAACATCTCTAATGGCAGAAATTCCAAGTCCAACAGATTCATAGGAAAGTGGACTGTGCAGGGTGAAACTTGTGGTACTCGGTCTACCTTCAAAACCTAACCACTGCTCACGGTGCATCGTATTAAATGAAAGCATTTTGTTACTTCCAGCATAGGCTGGATTTTGAAACAAGGTATTGTCAAAATACTGCGTAAACTGTGGTTCTTGTTGTGCCCAAGTTATCGATGCGAAAACTAAGGGGAGTATATATATTAAATGTCTCATTCCAATTATCTTTTTAAGTAAATACTTCCTTTATATATTTTATTACCATCTCCAAGTAGATCGAGAATATAGTAATAGGTTCCGGTAGGTAAGAGCTCGTTTCCAACCACTAGATTGGCATTTGATCGACCTTCCCAAAGGTTTTGATAACCTTCTTGTTCAAAGACTACGTTACCCCACCGATTAAATACCATAAACTTATTCGAAGGGTAGTTTTCAATTCCTTGAATCACAAAGAATTGGTTGGTATTATCTCCGTTTGGTGTAAAGGCATCCGGGATGATAATGTCTTCATTACAATTCGGTGTGCTTGAATTCGGGTCGCATGGATCTAAGGGATCAGTGCCGTTTGTTACCTCATTTCCGTCATTAAATCCATCTCCGTCTGTATCCGGATTGAACGGGTCTGTACCGATAGTATCTTCGAAACCATTCGTTAGTCCATCGCCATCACAGTCTGCACTCCAGTAAATTGCGCCCAGCGGAAGCGTAATACTTGTGGAGTCAAACTCACATGGATTTAGTGGGTTGGTTCCATCGTTTAATTCCGTTCCATTCGTTACACCATCTCCATCGCAATCTTCATTATTCCAAATCGCATTAGGGCTAGCTGTTTGATTTGCAACATTGTATTCGCATGGATTCTGTGGATTCGTACCGTTCGGTCCAGCAGTACCGTCTCCATCTGGATCGATTTCTGTACCATTCAACACCCCATCACCGTCACAATCTAAGGAATCCCAAGCATTGCTCGTAGAAACAGTTTGGTTAACCAAGGTGAACGAACATGGATCAATTGGATTCGTACCGTTTGGACCAGGAGTTCCATCGCCATCAGGGTCTGTTTCAGTTCCATTGATGACACCGTCACCGTCACAATCCAGTAAATTCCATGCATTTGTTGTAGCTACGGATTGAAGCGTAGGGTCAAGTGAACATGGGTTAGTTGGATCGGTTCCATTTGGTCCAGGAGTTCCATCTCCATCAGGATCGATTTCGGTTCCGTTTATTACCCCATCACCATCACAATCTAATTCATTCCATACTTGTGAAGGAATCACCGTCTGACTAGCCAAGGTAAATGAACATGGATTTTGTGGATCAGTTCCATTTGGACCTGGGGTCCCGTCACCGTCAGGATCTATTTCATTCCCATTGACAACGCCATCACCGTCACAATCTGTTGCAAGCCAAGTACTATCCGGTACAACCGTTTGATTCGCAAGAGTATAGTCACATGGATTAAGGATGTCTGTTTGATTTGGTCCTGGAACACCATTTGCATCTGAATCGATTTCAATTCCATTGGTTACCCCATCACCATCGCAATCTAAAGTTAACCACACTTGCGAAACCTGAACTGTTTGTGACAAGACATCCAAAGAACATGGATTTTGTGGGTCACTACCATTAGGTCCAGGTGTACCATCACCGTCTGGATCGATTTCGGTTCCGTTGATTACACCATCGCCATCACAATCCAGTGCTAACCACGCTGGAGTAGGAGCTAAGGTCTGGTTTGACGCTGTGTAATCACAGGCATTGCTCGGATTGGTTCCATTTGGCCCTGAGATTCCATCGCCATCTGGATCAATTTCACTTCCATTAGTAACACCATCGCCATCACAGTCACTGGTCAACCAAAGTATGCTTGGTGTAAGAGTTTGATTCGCTAACTCAAATGAGCACGGATTCGTAGGGTCTGTTGAATTTGGACCGCTAATTCCATCTCCGTCTGGGTCGATTTCAGTGCCATTATTCACTCCATCCCCATCGCAATCCCCTGCCGCCCAAACAATATTTAGAGGCAATGTAATTGATGCTAAGTTCATTGAACATGGGTTTTGAGGATCCGTACCATTGGGACCGGCTATTCCATCTCCATCTGGGTCTACTTCATCTTCATTGGTTACACCATCGCCATCACAATCAAGCGCATTAAATGCAAGTGAGGTTAACATCGTTTGACTTGCAGCAACGTATGCGCATGGATTTAATAAATCCGTATTATCAGATAATTCAGTTTGGTTTGATACACCGTCCCCATCACAGTCGGATTGGTTCCATACGGCACTTGGCGACACGGTTTGATTTCCAACAATTAAACTACAAGGGTCTGACGGATCTGTATTGTTTAAAATTTCGGTTGCATTAATTACTCCATCCCCATCGCAATCGGCATTCGGGTCACTAAGACACGGTAAGATGGTGAAAATTACCATGCTTGTATCGCATAATACGGGAATACCATTATCACAAATTTGATATATGATCGTATCATTTCCTGTGAATCCTGCATTCGGTGTGTAAGAAACAATTCCATTGTTGATTGTTGCCGTTCCGTTTGCTCCATTTTGAAGAATTACTCCAGAATTAAGATCGATTACTCCATCAAGATCGTTATCATTTCCGGCAATTGGTAAGGTTACTAAATTCCCTTCAAATGAATTCGAGAAGTCAGTATTAGCAATTGGGCCATCATTTACTGATGTTACCGTTATAAAAATGGTATCATACGTACAAAGACCAGGTAGTGGAGTTCCATTATCACAAACCTCAACAACTACCGTATCTGTACCAAAATAATTCGGGTTAGGGGTGTAGGTGTATGTTCCGTTACTATTTATAATAATCGTTCCATGAAATGGACCGAATCCCGGAGTAGGTGCACAAACAAGAACAGTACCGTCTACATCGAAGTCTCCGTTATCAGTTAAATCACCACTAAACGAACTATCCTCTGTTAACACGATAATCTCATCATCAACCACTGGCGGGTCATTTACTGGTAAAATTGTAACGGTTAATGTTGCTTGATTCGAAATATTACCATTATTATCCTGAATGGTATAATTGATTATTTCTGTCCCATTAAAGTTTGAATTCGGTGTGAATGTTACATTTCCGGTTGTAGTATTCACTATCCATGTTCCGTTCGTAGAAGTATAAGATCCCTGTATCCCCGGAGTATTAGGGTCTAAATCTATGGTTGATATAACGACTGTTCCGTTGGAATCCAAGTCATTAGACTGAATTGCAGTTAGCGTAACAACCTGATCTTCATTTCCATTTGCAGCATCATTATTTGCAATCGGAGGACAAAGCGGTAATGGATTAATTGTAATCGTTGAACCCGTGGTTAAACATGTTAAATCATTGATATTTCTTACTGATAATGTATAATTCCCGGGGATGAGATTCGTAAAAGTTTGACCATTTTGAAATGCGCCACCAATGCTATATTGTACATTTAGTTGGCTGTTAAAAACGATAGTTCCAAATGCTACGCTGCAATTAGGTTGGGAATAAAGCGCAGAAGGAGCACTCGGTGCTGAAGGGACAGCGTTAATGGTTTGAGACGTACCGTTGGTAACGCAGGTATTGTCTGAAGTGCTTTGAACGGCGATGGTGTAGCTTCCAGGAGCCAATGAAGCAAAAGAGGTTCCAGCTTGAAAGGTTCCATTCACGCCGTATTGTACCCCTGCTTGTGCAGTAAATGCGATGGTACCGGTAGGAACAGCACAGGTGGGTTGCGTAAGG
>JACCDP010976527.1_pt1 | contig 12451 bp, 8 predicted proteins | sample 7445841 | NCBI WGS metagenome assembly JACCDP01 (sample SAMN15323441, study PRJNA562643) | freshwater metagenome | isolation source: river surface water | place: USA:Blue River Watershed | collected 2017-08-17
CAAATTGAGGTGGAACAGTAGGTGGGGTGATTCGTGAAATTGATACACCCGGCAATAGCTCGTACAAATTCGTTCACCCCAATCACCCATTAATAGGGTGAAATCGTTGCATGGGGTGATGGCTTTGCCTAGGCTAAATCCGGCAAAAGTCAGATATCACCCTTTAACTCACCTATCGCTCCAGCAGGAACAACAGGGCGCTGTGGCCGTTGGGCAGAAATCTTTCGATATGAATCCCCCTGGGTTGGTCTCTGATCTAGATCACCTTTGTTGGGCCACATCGAAAGTGCACGTTCGGCTTGTGCTGTAATTGTTAGTGAAGGATTTACACCAAGGTTTGCAGTAACACTTGCACCATCGACAACATGAAGTGTTGGGTAATTCCATACCCGGTGATATGGATCGATAACTCCAGAATTTTGAGAATCTCCAATTACACAACCACCAACAAAGTGGGCGGTAAAAGGAGCACCAATTAAATCTCCGATATGCCCGCCGGCAATACCACCATTTTTCTCGGCAATCTTGCGGACGACCTCGTTCGCAGCCGGAATGTAAGTTGCATTTGGAGTTTCGCTATCGTTTTTCGAAGTTAATCTTCTACCAAATATAGATTTCTTCATTGAAACTGTTACCGCTGAATCAACATTCTGCATCACAAGTGCAATCACAGTTCGTTGGCTCCAACTTCGCACATTTAAAACCCGGGCCAACATTGATGGGTGGCGCAAAACTGTAGTAAGCCATTGCTTCCGTCGTTCTGATGCCTTATGTCCATCAGTCATAATTGTTTGCAGCAAGCCCATTGCATTGCTTCCTACGCCGTATCGAACTGGCTCGACATGCGTAAATTCGTCCGGAAAGAATGACGATGTAATGGCAGAACCTTGACTGTAATCGACCTTGTCATCCTGCATTAGGGCTCCGGTTAAAGCTTCGCTATTTGTCCGTGACAACTTTCCTAAGGTTGCAGAAAGTTTTGGTAAAACTCCTGCACTCTTCATTCCATGCAACAACTTCTGAGTGTTGTAAGTTCCTGCCGCAACAATTACCTGATTAGCAGTGAAAATCCGCTTTCGCCCAAACCAGGACGAGCTCTTGCGCGCGGATATTTTCCAACTTCCATTAGCTTGCTGCTCAATCTTTGTAACAGTGTGTTCAGCAAATACTTTAGCTCCAGCGCCTTCAGCCAATCCTAGATAATTCTTAGGCAGAGTATTTTTAGCATTGAATCTGCAACCGGTCATACAAGCGCCGCATTGCATACAACCATTTCGCGCTGGGCCTTTTCCGCCAAAGAATGGATCGGCACTTGGTGCACCAGGACCATCGCCAAAATAAACACCTAGTGGTGCCATTCGAAATGTATGACCAACTCCCATTTCAATTGCAGCTTCTTTCATCGCAGCATCAGATGGCGAGAAAAAAGGATTATCCGCTACGCCAAGCATTCGCGATGCTTGGTCATACCAAGGAAGTAATTCAGATTTCCAATCGGTTATGTGCTTCCACTGTCTGTCATTGAAATAAGTATCCGGCGGTATATATAAAGTATTTGCATAAACAAGTGAGCCACCACCTACACCCGCACCAGCTAAAACTAAAACATCAGGAAGCACATGAATTCGTTGGATTCCTCGAAGCCCTAACCTTGGTGCATAAAGAAATTTACTTAAACGCCAAGAAGTCTTAGGGAAATCTTTGTCACTAAATCTGCGACCGGCTTCTAAAACCGCAACGCGATAATTCTTTTCGGTTAATCGCAGTGCACTTACTGATCCGCCAAAACCAGATCCAATAATTACGACATCGAAATCGCGTTCCATGGCTTATTCATACCAAAGTATTTGCATTAGTGCTAGCACTCAAAAATTGTCATAAATCGCATCTAGTTACGCTCAAAATATATTTGAGTGCGAAATTGCACATCAAAGTAATTGGAAATATGTAATGCGTAGAGAGGAAAATCAACAACAAGAGATTGGAGAGTGCCAATGAATGCACTTGATTTGGCCAGATGGCAATTCGCCATCACAACCGTTTACCACTTTATCTTTGTGCCAATAACAATTGGATCAGCTTTTCTTGTAGCTGGTTTGCAAACTGCTTGGTATCGAACAAATAAAGAGAAATACCTACGTGCTACTAAATTTTTTGGGAAGTTGTTCTTAATTAACTTCGCTATCGGAGTTGTCACCGGCATTGTTCAAGAATTTCAATTCGGAATGAACTGGTCCTCGTACAGCCGTTTTGTGGGCGATATCTTTGGCGCACCACTTGCTATGGAGGGTCTACTCGCTTTCTTCCTTGAGAGCACCTTCCTTGGACTTTGGATTTTTGGCTGGGATCGACTTTCAAAGAAGATGCACCTTGCAACTATTTGGATTGCAGCGACCGGAACTTTGCTATCTGCGTATTTCATCTTAGCTGCAAATGCATTCATGCAACATCCAGTTGGTTACGAATTTAATCCTGAAACTGGACGCGCAGAATTGAAATCAATCATGGCTGTGCTAACTCAATCCACAGCAGTCTCAGCTTTCTTCCACACAATTCCATCTGCATTCTTAACTGCCGGAGCACTATTCGCTGGCATCGCTGGTTGGATGGTCTTGAAAGGCCGCGATGTAGAAGTTGCTAGACCAGTTATGAAAACTGGATTGATTGTTGTTGTGATTTCATTCTTAATTGTCGGAGTTACTGGCGACTGGTCAGCTCGAATTATGACTACCCAACAACCAATGAAGATGGCAGCAGCTGAAGCGCTTTATGAAACAAAAGCCAATGCCCCATTCTCGTTATTAACTATTGGAACTCTTGATGGAAGTAAGGCTGTCTTCCAGCTTGGACTTCCTTCGATTCTCTCCTTCATGTCTACCGGTGATGTAAACGGAACTGTTGAAGGTGTGAATGATCTCCAGAAAGCCTATGTTGCAGAGTTTGGCGAAGGAAATTACATACCAAATATTCCACTTGCCTACTGGTCATTTAGATTAATGATTGGTTTTGGTGGTCTCGCTGCATTATTCGCATTACTAACACTTTGGTATCTGCGTAAAGGTGGTTTGCCTAGAGGCAAGTTATATCTGCGCACAATGATTGCACTTCCGTTCTTGCCAATTCTTGCCAATTCATTTGGTTGGATATTTACTGAAAGTGCGCGTCAACCTTGGGTGGTCTTCGGTTTATTTAAAACTGCTGATGGCGTAAGCCCAGGTGTAAGTGCCGGAAGTGTTCTCTTCACAATGGTTACATTCACTCTTCTTTATGGAGTCCTTGCGGTCATTGAATTCGGTCTAATAGTTCGCACAATAAAAGTTGGTACCGATATGTCACCGGTACAAACCAGCGAATCAAAAACTCTGACAATGGCTTATTAAGAGATCAGGGAGGATAAGTAAAAATGTCATATAACTCAATCTGGTTCATACTCATCGCAGTTCTTTGGGTAGGTTATTTCATTCTTGAAGGTTTCGACTTTGGTGTTGGAATTTTGTTAAAAGTTGTCGCAAAGAATCAAGCCGAACGTCGTGCAGTTTTAACAACGCTCGGACCTTTGTGGGACGGCAACGAAGTCTGGTTACTCGTTGCGGGTGGTGCAACATTCGCAGCGTTTCCAGAGTGGTACGCCACACTGTTTAGTGGTTTCTATTTGCCACTATTCCTAATTCTGATTTCCCTAATTGTTCGCGGGGTAGCTTTTGAATACCGCAGCAAATATGGAAAGACAGAGTGGCGTTCTAGGTGGGACAACGCGATCGTAATTGCAAGTTTGATACCAGCACTTCTGTGGGGCGTGGCATTTGCAAATATCGTTCGCGGTGTTCCACTTGAAAAGAGTGCAACCGGTGCGATCGAATATGCGGGTGGCTTCTTCAATTTACTAAATCCATACGCACTACTTGGTGGCCTTACAACCCTTTCGCTCTTTGTAACTCACGGCGCATTTTTCTTAGCGCTCAAGACCGAAGGTGATATTCGAGTTCGATCAAATGCGATTGGTATCAAAATGGGACTTGTGACTGCAGTTCTTGCAGTGGCCTTCCTAGGTTGGACCTTGGCATCACTAACTTCTAAGGCCAGCGTTGTAACTGGTTCGCTAGTAGTTGTTATCTCTTGGCTTGCAGCAATCGCAGCAAACTACAAAGGTCGCGAGGGTTGGGCTTTCCTATTCTCTGCAATTACAACAGCCTTCGTGGTTATAACTCTCTTCTTGGCCCTCTATCCAAATGTGATGCCAAACATCACAGCGGGTGGGGTTGGGTTAGATATCTTCAACGCGTCTAGCACTCAATACACATTGAAAGTTATGACTGTTGTAGCCGCAGTAATGACACCGTTGGTTCTGGTTTACCAAGGTTGGACTTACTGGGTATTTAGAAAGCGGATCAATCCAAATCAGATTGCTAAGCCAGAATCTGGTGTTTTGGATTCTATAAACGCGTGAGACCTATAGATCCGCGACTGCTGCGTTATTCGCGTAGCAGTCGCGGTTTTCTTATTACAACTGTTGCCCTCGCGATACTAAGTGCGATTGCAACTGTTGCTCAGGCCTACTTTCTTGCTTTCTTGGTGGTTCGTTTTTTTCAAAATCGAGATACCTTTCTTGAAAATAGAACAGCTGTTATCTCACTTGCTCTTATTTTTATCCTGCGAGCAATAATTGCCTTTGCTATCGAACGAATAGCCGCATCTGCAAGTTCAAAGATGCGCGGCGAACTTCGCAATCGGGTAATGGCTAAAACTTTGGAATCTGGTGCCACAGATATCCAAGAGCTAGGCAGTGCTGGACTATCTATTTTAATTACTAAAGGCATAAATGACTTAGATGCGTATTTCTCTAAATTTCTGCCACAATTGTTCATTGCATCAATTGTCCCAATTGTTGTCGGCATAACAATTACGACTCAAGATTGGCTCTCTGGTGTAATCATTCTCTTCACAATTCCCCTGATTCCAATTTTCGGAATCCTGATTGGAAAATTTACTTCAACTGCTACTGCAAAGAAATGGCAAACTCTTGGACTTTTGAGCACTTTCTTCCACGATCTTATGAGCGGATTAACAACGCTAAAAGTTTATGGTCGTGAAAAAATCCAAGGTGAGAAATTAAAGAAAGTTGGCGATGATTATCGCCGCGAGACCATGGGAGTTCTTCGAATCTCCTTCTTATCCTCGCTAGCACTTGAATTAATTGCAACACTTTCAATCGCTCTTCTTGCGGTATCAATTGGACTCCGTCTGGTGAATGGATCAATCGCTCTTGAAACAGGACTTTTCATTCTTGTCATTGCGCCCGAGGTTTATTGGCCAATTCGCCAAGTTGCAGGTTACTTTCATGCTGCCGCTGATGGTGTTGCTGCATTTGAGAAACTCTTCAAGATTTTAGATCGCCCCGAAGTAAAAAACGGTGAGAGCTTCAACAAAATTACTGCAATAACCTGGAGTGAACTGACGGTTGATTATTCAAATCGCACAAGTGTTCATATACCACCCGGCCAAATAACTTCTGGAAAAGTGAACTTGCTGATCGGTCCATCTGGTTCTGGTAAATCAACTCTGGCTAACATTCTTCTTGGCTTCATAAAACCAACCAGTGGTGAAGTAATTGTCAGCACCGATCTTGGTGATATTCCACTTTCCCAAATTTCAATCTTAAATTTGCGTGAAAAAATTTCTTGGCTGCCACAGGAACCAAAATTTCCGGTAGGCAGTGTCGGCCAAATCCTGCGCCATGCAAAGCCTGATGCAACAGATTTTGAACTAGTTGAAATTTTGGAGAAGGTTGATTTAGACATTCTCGATCTTGTCCATGGGTTAAGCACCCGCCTTGGGACTTTGAAGCAGCCACTTTCAACCGGACAGCTTCGCAAAATTGCGCTTGCCCGTGCACTTCTAAAACCTCATCAATTATTAATCTTGGACGAACCAACAGCTTCAGTAGATGATGTAAGTGAGAAAATTATTTCGCAGATTCTTGAAGAACGTGCAGCGCAAGGTGCACTTATCTTGTTAATAACACATAGAGTTTCAATGATTGCTGGCGCTACAAATATCACAGACCTGGTGCACCACAAATGAGAAGCTTGATTAGATTAATTAGACCAGATCTTCGACAACTTGCGTTGGGCGGATTATTAGGTGGGTTTTCTCTTAGTGCTGCTGTTGGCTTACTTGCTGCTAGCGCTTGGCTTATTTCAATGGCATCTACTCGCCCACCCATTTTGGTTCTTCAAGTTTCGATTGTTTTTGTCAGATTCTTTGGACTTTCCCGAGGAACTCTAAAATATGCAGCTCGGATTGTTGAGCATGATGCAGCTCTAAAAATTCAGACTTCACTGCGGATTCGCATTTATGAACAAATCTCTAAACTTCTGCCATTCAAATTCTCAAAGCTAACTAGCGGAAATCTACTTTCGCAGATTATTAATGATGTCGAGCTCGTCCAAGATCTTTGGTTGCGAGTATTGATGCCTTGGTTTAATGCGCTAATTGCTGGGGTTAGTGGACTTGGAATAATTCTTTACTTATACCCACCCGCAGCCACCGCTCTCTCCTTAATATTTCTTTCGGCGATGTTTTTTGTCCCACTGCTGGCAGCTCTAATCTCGGTGCCGCAGAATGAGCGCGAACAAGAAGCAAGGTTGTTCTCTCAAGTTATGCAGGTCTCAGAGAGTGCGAATGAATCACTAGTTTTTAACTTCAAAAATGATCTTCTATTGGATCTTGAAATCGCTCAAGATGCAATCGCGGTGTCTCAAAGTAGAAGTGCAAGACGTTCAGGTTATGCAAGTGGGCTCCACGTGATTCTGGTTGGAACCGCCACAGTTACTGCACTCTATTTTGCCGCGCGAGGCTTTCTTGCAGGAGATATTTCAGGAATAAGCGTTGCAGTTATTTCACTACTTCCATTAGTTATCTTTGAAGCTATCGGGGCTCTACCGGCTGCTTTCTCCCAACTTTCAAGAATTATTGAAGCTACTCGAAATCTTGCTCCATTTATTTCTTCGGAAATTGAAGAATTCGATTTGCAAGTATCTAAGTCCTTAGCCCAGAGCGTAAACTTTGATTTTATGGGAGTAAATCCCATCATCGAAGATGCATCTTGTTCACCCTTGACTGCGCAAGTATCACCAGGTGAAACGCTAATAATTATGGGTAAATCAGGATCAGGAAAATCCTCGCTAATTAACGCACTACTAGGTTTTATCCCATTTACTGGTCGCATTGAGATTAATGGTGAAGCTCTAGGTTCTAAGCATGCATCTCTCTTCTCGGTTCTGCTTCAAGATGATTATTTATTCGCTACATCAATCCGCGAGAATATAAAGATTGGTAAGCCAGAGGCGAGTGATCGTGAAATTGAACAAATGCTTGAGATCGTTGAACTTGCCGATCTAGTTCATAAACTTCCAGAAGGTTTAGATACACATGTTGGTCCGCTGGGATATAACTTTTCGGGTGGCGAGAAACAACGAATGAAATTGGCACGGTTGTTACTTCGAAATACGCCAGTGTTTATTCTTGATGAACCATATGAATTCTTAGATGCGAATCAAGTTGCAAGGATCGCAAGCAAGGTAGCAAGAATCCTGGCTACCAAAACTGTGATAATTGTTTCGCATCAAGAATTAAATATTCCAGCAAAGGTAATGACACTGTCGAAGTAGTTTTTCTGGAGCCCCCCGTCAGGATTGAACTGACGACCTACGCATTACAAGTGCGTTGCTCTACCACTGAGCTAGGGAGGCGTGCTGCAGGGGCAATTATGACACGCAAAAACCAATGCTAAGAACCTGGCAATTACCGCGGCAATTAGCGAGTATCTTCGGCAAATGCGCCTCGGAGTCTTAGATGTGGGATCAAATACGATCCATCTCCAGGTAGTCGATACACATCCAGGTGCCCGCCCAAATCCGACTTTCAATCACAAAGTAGAGCTGCGGCTAACCGAGTATTTAACGGAAGAAAATAATATTTCGGCCGAAGGTATAAAAGAGCTGCGGTTGGCAATTAAGAATGCAATTGCCCATTCAAAGAGTGTGAAGACCGAGGAACTTCTGCCCTTTGCAACTTCAGCACTACGTGAAGCAAGCAATGGTCCAGAAATTATTGCGGCCATAAATAAGGATTTCGAAATAGACCTTCAGGTTTTAACTGGAGAAGAGGAAGCTAGATTAACTTTTCTTGCTGCACGTCGTTGGTTTGGCTGGTCAAGTGGTCGACTACTTGTTATCGATATTGGTGGCGGATCTCTTGAAATTGCATCAGGAATCGACGAGGCACCAGAAGTTGCTGTAACTCTTCCACTTGGTGCATCAAGATTAACTAAGAGCCATTTGCAAGGTGACCCATTTTCGGCAAAGAGCGTTCGTGCACTTCGAGATTACATTGAAACTCAATTGGAATCTGTTCTTCCGGCTTTGGTTCGCCATGAGGATTCTGATCGTGCAATTGCAACAAGTAAGACCTTGCGAACTCTGGCTCGCCTTTGTGGTGATTGGTATGGCGGTAATGGAAAAAATATAACTATCGATGCAATTCGAAAAATCTCAACTCGATTGGCTGAAATGGATTCTGAAGAGCGAACAAAGTTGCCAGGTGTTTCAGCAAACCGAGCCCGTCAGATTGTTGCAGGAGCTCTCGTAACTGAAAGTGTTATGCGAAATCTTGATTTAGATAATTTAGAAGTTTGCCCGTGGGCGCTGCGCGAAGGAATTGTGCTTAAATATTTGGACTGGACCGAGCACTAAACAGTAGGCGCCGGAACATAATCTATCTGTAGGCATTTATTCTTTCCAAGAAATACCACCCAAGCATCGCCTGGCTTTAATTTATATCCTGGTAATTTGACTGCAGTTTTTTTGGCCACCCGCTCTAGCATCCGCGGCAGAACTGGATTGTGACTACATAGAAGAATCGATTCTTCTGTGGCGCGGCTTATGACTGCAAGTTCCAACGCGTAATCAAGTGACTTATCTTTATTTTTCTCATACGTGTATTCACTCAATTTGCTAGTGACAACTGGTTCAATTTTTAGCGCATTTGTTAATCCAATAACAGTGTCATAACAACGAACCGCATCAGAGGTATGAACCTGCGAAATTCCAAAGACTTGATACACCGCATGCATTCGCTTGGCCTGAAGTTGGCCCAAATTATCTAGTGGCCGATCTTCATCCCCGCTCTGCCATTCGCCACGAGCCAGGGCTTTAGCATGGCGTAACATAATTAATTTACTTGCCTGAAATGGTGATTTAATAAATTTTTCTAATATTTCTCTATCGGTTTCCCGAGATAACTTCTCGCGAGCAGAATCAACTTCGTGCCATTCCAGCAAATCAGCTTCATTATTTGGATGAAATTCCTTTGAACTACTAAGTGCTTTCGCCGCCCAATATGAAACGTGTTTTGCTTCGCCGAATGACTCATACTCAACAGCTCCAAGAAAAGGCCCGAGTTCAATATCTAGACCGGTCTCTTCCAAGATTTCGCGATATGCACCAGAGATGAGTTCTTCACCGAGATCCAATTTTCCTTTCGGAAAAGTCCAGTCGTCATATTTCGGTCTATGGATAATTGCTAATTCTATTTTTGAATCTTTACCTTCGCGCCAAACAACTCCGCCGGCTGCAATTATCAATTCATTCATCCTCTGGCTCGATACCAATTAATAACTTGCTGATGCAAGTCACTTAAATCCGCGCCACTTGAATCTTTAGTTATCCGATCCCAGGTTCCAGAAGCGTTCATGTTCCAGTGTGCTGTGGTTGGTGCTAAATAACTGTCTAGTGCGCGCAATAACATCCGTTTGTGATCAGCCTGCTTAATCATGACCATACTTTCAACGCGGCGATCTAGATTTCGGTGCATCAGATCCGCGCTACCAATCCATAGTTCATTTTCGCCACCATCTGCAAAATGGAAAATTCTGGAATGCTCTAAAAATCTTCCGAGGATCGAAATCACTCGGATATTCTCGGACAATCCAGGAACGCCACCTCTAATTGCGCAAATTCCACGAACCACAAGTTCTACTTCGACGCCAGCAGCAGAGGCTTTGTAAAGCAGTTCTATGAACTCTTCATCCAAAATGGAATTCAGCTTCATCCTGATTAGCGCGGGTTTCCCAGCGTTCTTATTGTCAATCTCTCTTTGAATTTTCTCCAACAACCCTGAGCGTAGTGTTCGTGGTGCTACTAATAATCTTTCGAATGAAGTCTGCGGTGCGAACCCTGATAGTTGATTAAAGAGTTTATTTACATCATCTCCAAGGATTGGATCAGCACTTAAAATTCCAAAGTCTTCATACATGCGAGCAGTCTTTGGATTGTAATTTCCAGTTCCCATATGAACATAGCGTCTGATTGCACCAGATTCTTGCCTTACAACTAGCGACAACTTGGCATGAGTTTTAAATCCAACCAGGCCATAAACAACATGGACTCCGGCATCTTCAAGCTTTCGGGCCCAACGCACATTCGCCTGTTCATCAAAGCGAGCACGAATTTCAATTACTGCCAATACTTGTTTCCCAGCTTCCGCCGCTTCGATAAGAGCTTCAACGATCGGAGAGTCGCCAGATGTTCGATACAAAGTTTGTTTGATTGCAAGAACATGCGGATCGGTTGCCGCAGATTCGATAAATCTGACAACTGAAGAGTTAAAGGATTCGTAAGGATGATGCAGAATAACTTCTCTGCGCTTTAGCGCTTCAAAAAAGGCTTCGGTTGAGTCTGGCTCTACATCACGCAAATCCCAAGCAACTTGATTTCTAAAGGCTTCAAACTTTAAGTCTGGCCGATCAATATCTGCAATTTGATTTAGTCCGGTTAAATCTAAAGGTTCTGGATATTTACTTATGTCCTCATCTTTAATCTTTAACTCTTCCTTTAAAGTCTCTAGAAGTTCATCATCCATTCCCAAACCGACTTCAAGTCGAACCGGTGGCCCAAACTTTCTGCGTAGAAGCTCTTGCTCCATGCTTGCAAGCAAATCTTCGGACTCTTCCTCTTCGAGCTCTAGATCGGCATTTCTGGTAATTCTAAATGTGTAAACATTTGAAATTTCCATACCTGGGAAAAGTTCTGCGATATTTGCTGTTATGACTTGCTCTAAAGGTATGTATCTACGATCATCACCGGTTGAGGTAACAACGAATCTTGCTAAGTTTGATGGCACCTTTACCCTTGCAAAGAGTTCTACTCCGGTTTCTGGATTCTTTACAATCACCGCAAGATTAAGTGAGAGCCCAGAGATGTAAGGGAATGGATGCGATGGATCAATTGCTAACGGTGTTAAAACTGGAAAAATCTGGTTATGGAAAATTTCAGTTGCTAACTCTCGCTCTTGAGAATTCAGCTCGTCCCACCGGACAATATTTATTCCTTCTTTTGAAAGCTTAAGGTGAACATCTTCATGGAAGCATTTGGTCTTGCGACTAATTAATTCCTCGGTCTTTATCGAAAGTTCTCTCATCAATTCAGTAGGAGTAAATCCTGCGGTATTTGCTTTTGAGATTCCAGTTTCTAGTTTATTTTTTAGGGAAGCGACTCGAATCATATAAAAGTCATCTAGGTTGGAAGAAAAAATTGCCAAGAACCGGCAGCGCTCTAAAAGTGGGATGGATTTATCTTCGGCTAATTCCAGAACTCGTTGGTTGAAGGCCAGCCAGCTAAGTTCGCGATCTACCAAAATCTCTCTTGGATTAGTCACATCAATTTGATGGATCTGGGAAGCCATAACTTAATTCTCTCCCAGATGTATGAACGGGAGGTAATCAAGAGGTAATCGGAGCACGAATGAACCAGCACAAACCCACCCCAATATTCACCCGGCCTCGCCTTACATCGAAAGCTGGGTTGGGTCTAAAGTCGAACTCCCCTAGATACGCAGTTGATGGCGAGGTTCGGTAAATGCGAAATCCATTTGGTCGCAATCTCGCCATTGACATTGGAACTGCAAACACAGTTATCTACCAGTCAAATAATGGGATTGTTCTAAATGAACCAAGCATTGTCTGCATAAATACTGACACCGGGGAAATACTTTCTGTTGGCCACGAAGCCAGAAAAATGGTTGGCCGCACTCCTTCACATATTGTTTCGATCAAGCCGTTAAAAGATGGCGTTGTCGCCGATTTTGAAACTGCGCAAAAAATGTTGCGAATGTTTATGTCAAAGGTCGGAGTTAAAAAGCTTTTTACTAAGCCAATCATTGTTGTGGCAGTTCCACCAGTAGTAACGACAGTAGAACATCGGGCAATTAAAGATGCTGCATATGCTGCCGGTGCGAAAAAGGTTTACATAATGGAAGAACCAATGGCTGCAGCTATCGGTGCCGGCCTTCCGATTCAAGAGCCAATCGGGTCAATGATTGTTGATATCGGTGGTGGAACTACAGACGTAGCGGTTATTTCACTCGGTGGAATTGTTACCTCAAGATCGGTTCG
>JACCDP011284980.1_pt1 | contig 12445 bp, 11 predicted proteins | sample 7445841 | NCBI WGS metagenome assembly JACCDP01 (sample SAMN15323441, study PRJNA562643) | freshwater metagenome | isolation source: river surface water | place: USA:Blue River Watershed | collected 2017-08-17
GCGAACCATCCTCCACCGACGACTTTGTTTACTGGGGACTTTAGCTTAAACAGGAATAGCCCGCCCTCGGGGATGGCGCCAAAGCTACGCTCACCACCAGGGGCCCAGAAGTTCACCTCCATGGATTGGTTAGCTGTATGGAACTCAAACCAGGAACGGTCCGTTACGCCTACCCAGAATTCCATCTTCGAAAGCTTGGATGCAGACGGCCCCTCCAACTTCTCTGTGATTAAGAAGCCCAACTCACGTAGTCGGCGGAAGCACGCCGTCCCCTCCCCGCCTCCAAAGTCATCACCCGTGACGATTTTGCCAGTCGCATGCTTGAACGCCAAGGCGATCAGTTGCTTCGGTGGATAGGGCCTTCCCTGATGAATGACGTCATAGGTCGTCGAATCCCTGAACCCCGCCGGCGAGTTACCCGCGGCGAGATCGGCGATAGCCCTCTCGACGTGGGCACAATCTACTTGGGCGAAATCCATCAGCAGTTAATATACTTACAGGGATTCTGGGCGCCGAAGGCGAAGTTGTTAGCGACGGACTTATCTATGTACTTGGAACGGATGGCCTCAGGGGCGACCTTGCCGACGAATTCGATACGGCCTTTACCGTCCTCAGGCGTCAGGTCCTTACGTGTTTCATAGCCGGCCACTCGTGCATCCTGCCAGAGCTCAGGCTCATAGACTTCCTTCACAATACCCTCAAAGATGGCGAAAACGTACTTGGCGCCTCTTGCACGGTCGAGTCCGAGTATCCAGACACCGCGGGTGACCTCATAAAGTTCCTGGGCGGTCATGCCATTGCGGTATAACTCGCTGATGCGGATAAGAACTACCGGATCGGGGATGTCAGCGTTCATCGGGGCGTAGAAGACCTCTAACTCCTTGAGGCTCTTACGGCCATAGAGAAGACTGTTATGGCCAACGACCTTGTTAGTTAGCTCTTTGAGGCCAATAAGGTCGATGGCCGCTGCCTCGACCAGATAAGCCTCGTCGGAAGTAGCCATACCGTGAGCAAGAACCTCGATGCGCGGCTCTAGGCCGGCGGCGATGATCTCGCGGATGCGCTGCACCTTTGGGTGGTCATCGTCCTCGTAAAGGTGGTCTAGGCATCGCTCGCCCTTCCCCTTGCCGATGTAGAACACCTTCCCATCCCGCGGGTCGACATACAGGTAGACGTAATACCCCAGCTTCTCGGCCATGCCGGGCTTGAGGGATCGGAGATGGGGAGGGATTTTCATTAGCCCATATCCTCCAGGAACCGGGCGAACTCGCCGGGGCTAAGATGGTAATTCGACACGGTCTGAACCTGCACGTCATTTGACACGGAAATCACCAAGGCGTCCTTCCTAGCGTTGTGCGCGAGGTAATGAATGATTTCCGCATCCGCCTGCCCATCTCCAGTCTTTTTGATGGTTGGAAGCACGAACTTTACCCCTTTGTAAGGCGAAAGATTCTCGTGATTAGCACCATCCAAGAAAAGGAGGACACGGGCATTTGAATCCAACGAATAGATTCCACTGACTAGCTTTGCCAAATGAGAGCGCGCCTCAGGACCGAAGGAGAACTTGCCCTTATTGAACTTCGACTCCATCTGAAGCTTCTGGAAGTGCTGATGGACCGTGTGCATGAAGTTGTAGGCATCCACGAAGATGTCCACGGGCTTGGCAGCGTGGATAGCAGAACTGAGCTTCTGTCGCGTCGATGTCTTTACGGCCTTCTTGTCGCTTCTAAGGGATTTCTCGCCGGCGATGAAACGACGGAGTGCATCGCCTTCCTTCCCATCGATGACCTTGGCGTCCACCAACTTCTCGATCGCAGAAATGAGTCCGGGCAAGGCATCATCCGGGGCGCTTCGCACACCTGCCATCATGGCGGTTGTGACTCCTCCCAAGGCCTCCGATGGCTTGATTGCCTGTCGGCATTTCATGACTTCCTCACGAAGTGCGGCGTGGGCTCGTACAAGTTCAGGACTTGGGGAAAGCACCATGGCCATGAGCCTATCGAGTTCCTCGAGTTGACGTCCCAAGGCGGGCAATGCTCGCTCACGGTTAAGTTCCCAGCGCTGGAGAATATCCTGCTCAAGCACCGCCGACTTGGTCTTCTCGAGTAGCTCTGTGGTCACCTTCTCTAAGCGTTCGAGCTCGGCCTGCTCGGCTTCCGCCTTAATCAGCTTCGCCAACCAAGGACGCACGATTTCCGAGACCTCATGCTGTACCTGCTCCTTAAGATGCCTGGCATAACTGTCCTTGATCGCCTGCAAGCTCTCCGGGGTAGAGCCTCCGCAATCCTCGATATCCTTAAGCCTGTCCTTGGCCGCCTTGAGCTCTACCGTCACCTTCAAGTATGCAGCCTTGGCCTCATCGCGCTCTTCCACAACTTTCTGGAGCTTTGCCTCGTCGGCCTTGCCAGCCTCTCCAGCCGCGACCTGAGCCGCCTTTGCCTTTGCACGCTGCGCCTCGGAAGCCATGCGCTCCTGTGTTTTAGTCCACTTGAGTTGAGCGTCTTTGAGCTCTTTTTCGGCCTTAGCAGCCCTGAGTTGGGCGAGTTGGGTAGCCTTGACCTCGTCACGAATCAGAAGCGAACCGACAGTGACCAGCTCGTCGGTCAGCTTCTTGGCTAGCAAGTCGACGGCCGTATGGTCAGGGAAAGGATCAGTGGCGGAAGCCTCGCCTTCGATAGGCGCGTAGAAGCCCTTAACAGCGCGTTCACCGCTCCGGAGGTAATGCAACCCAGCGATGCAGCAGTATGTACGGACCGGACCTAAGCACTTGATAACAGCTTCGACGTGTTTCTTGAAATACGCATCCCCTTCGACGATTTCGAACGGTTCGAGAACCTTGCCATAGCTAATCTCACGAAGCAACAGCGCCATGAACTGCGGGAGCCTGGCAGGGTGCTCGGCGATGTGCTTCTTGACGGCCTCAACCGGGGGCAATGTCTGGTCGAGCTCCATGCCCTCGGACATAAACTGGCGGTCGTCCTCCGATAACATGGCCAGATCGGCGGCCAACTGAGCCAAGCAGGTGGACGCCGTGGGGAGCTGCTGGACGATTTCCGTCATGGGGTACCCTCACCCTAGTACCGCCGCCTAGGCACAAAAGCCAATTCTTCCGTAGGCATATTATATAATAGAATGGGGCCACTGAGGGGCTACTGAGGTTGGTCGCTCTGCGATGAGCTTACTTGCGCGGGCCGTTACCCCGACCGCCGCCGGATGGATTTCCAGTAGTGCTCGGGTAATTGCCGCCGTTACCTTGGTTGGACATGTTTTGCTCCTTTTCTATGTCTGGAGGTTTAGTGATCAGCCTTACGCCCCGCGGCCGTGGCGGCCGAAGCGGGCGAGGATAAGCTTCTGGGCGACGGGGTCCCAGTCCATGTAGATGGACATGCAGGACTGGGGCTTGAAACCCTTGCCCAGGGTGACGTGGAGGGGGAAAATGCGAACGCCGCGTTGGTAGATGGCGCTGTAGTCTTCAGAGTACTTGGTCTTGGCCTGCAACCCGATGTCAGCCCCAAAGTGTCCAAGACCAGCCTGGCCCGCGAGGTACTCGTCGTGCTTGAGCATGTTGGCGGGATCGGCCTTAAGCTTCGCATAGGCGAGAAGGCCGTTGAGGGTACGGTCTAGGGTGCCGTCGTGCTCGAAGGGGCAGGCCTGCGCTTCGGTCCACGCTTCCGGGAGGACGACGATGTGCTCCTGCCACTCGGCCTTGGCCATGTGGTCGGCGAGGATCTCATGCGCCGGCCGGAAGGGCTTCGGGCCCTTGTTCGGCCCGGAGAGCTTTTCGTGGAGTGGCTGGATAATATTACGGCCGACGAGCTGACGGCAGATCCGCGAGGCCTCCGAGGAGCGCTTATTTGATGTGCGCACCGAGAGGTGATGCGCCGAGGCTAGGTGGAAACTGATGGTCGAGCTGTCTTCGAGGAACGTCACGACAGCGGCGGATGCTTCGAGAGTCGTACCGATCATCGAGAGCGAACTCTTCGCAGCCACCTTGATAGCCTCCAGGAGCCTGCGGCACGGGAGATCATAGCGGTAGTTCAAACACATGGTATACGGTTGCATGGCGGGGTGGAGAACCCTGGTCTGGCCAAGAAGTTTCACCGTACAAGATGTCTCTATTTGCACGCCATTGGACCCTTGTCGCACGAAACGTATACAAGTGTTTTCCAATCAGCACTGACCGCGTTCATACGCGTGGCATGACTCTCGCCATTTTAACCTGTGCGGCAATAAACATGTTAGTTTATAACGGACCAAGGAGGTCACTCACATGGCGGAAAGCCCTGCAAGCAGTGACTTGCCATGCCTCTTTAATAGACTCTATAAAGCCGTGTGCCCATGCGTGTCTTAAAAGTAATCCACGGCTATCCCCCAATCTATAGCGCTGGATCAGAGGTCTACTCTCAGTTGCTTTGCCATGAACTATCAGAGCAAGGACATACAGTGATGGTGTTCACGAGGGAAGAGTTGTCGGGGCTACCAGATGCCACGATTCGCGACGAGCAGGATGACCACGTTAGCAGCATCAAAGTACGGCGCGTAAACATGGCCAACCATAAGGATCGGTACATCCACCCCCCTTTGGATCAGGCCTTCAGACGCACGCTCGATGAATTTAAGCCAGACGTTGTACACTTCGGACATCTCAACCATCTATCGGTGAATCTTCCAACGATTGCATCCGGTCTTGGCCTGCCATGTATTTTCACGATTCACGATTTCTGGATGATGTGTCCGCGGGGGCAATTTATTCAGATGGAAAACTCAGCAGGTGGGGAAACTTGGCCCCTTTGCGAAGGCCAAGCGGACGGGAAATGCGCTGACCGTTGCTACCGTCGCTACTACGGAGGTGGCCCCGAAACTGCGAAGCATGATGCTCGCTTCTGGGAATCATGGGTCAGCGAACGCATGCGTATGTCTAAGGAAGCAACCCATTGCTTCGATGTGATGATCGCGCCTTCCCGCCAAATAATGGAACGTTTTTCGAAAGATTTTCCCGTTTCAGAAGGCAAAATCCGCTACATCGACTATGGCTTCAACCTTGAAACCCTAACCGGACGCCGGCGGACCGATGGCGAACCATTTACGTTTGGCTACATAGGCACGCATATCCCCGCGAAAGGCATCGGCCTGCTCATCCAGGCGTTCTCGACCCTTCCGGACAAAGCGAGACTCCGCATCTGGGGGCACAGCAATGGACAAGAGACCGCAGCACTAAAACGCCAGCTCGACGATTGCGGACCAGATGTAGCGGAGCGCGTTGAGTGGTTGGGCGGCTACAAAAACAGCCGGATTGTCCAAGACGTGTTCAACAAAGTAGACTGCATCGTGGTTCCTTCAATCTGGATGGAAAACTCCCCGCTGGTCATACACGAAGCCCAGCAGGTCCGCGTACCCGTGATAACTGCCGACGCAGGAGGGATGGGGGAGTTCGTCAAAGATGGGGTAAACGGGCTCACCTTCTCTCATCGAGATTCCGCAGCGCTGGGCCTTGCGATGCAAAAGGCATACCAAGACCCCACAGGTCTAGCAAGGCTCGGAGAAAGAGGGTATTTAGAATCTCCTACTGGCGATATCCCGTGCATCCAGGCCCACGCCAGCCAAGTCGCCGCGATCTACGAACAAGCTAGTCGCCGAAGAAAGTCCCTCGCGGTGACCCGGCTTCCGTCGCCTTGGCGTATCACGTTCGATACCAACCCCGATGACTGCAACCTTCGCTGCGTGATGTGCGAGGACCACAGCCCCTTCAGTCAATCCCAAGCGCTGCGTATTCGGGACGGAAGACCAAAACGCCGAATGGACGTCGCCCTAATCCGAAAAGTTATCTCAGAGCAGGCACCGCTTGGCCTTAAGGAAATCATCCCCTCTACAATGGGCGAGCCCCTCCTCTACGACGACTTCGATGAGATCATCAGGCTTTGCAGGGAACATGGCATCAAGATGAACCTAACCACCAACGGCACCTTCCCGAAGCTCGGCGCCGCAAAGTGGGCAGCGTTGCTAGTTCCGATCTGCAGCGATGTCAAAATTTCCTGGAATGGGGGTTGCAAGGCAACTCAAGAAGAAATCATGCGTGGGACAAACTGGGAACAGAACCTGGACAACCTCCGGACATTCATGGCCGTCCGTGATCAGCATAGGCATGCCGACCAGCCAGCTTGCCGCGTCACCCTCCAGCTCACCTTCATGGAGGATAACCTCGAGGAACTGCCTGCCATCGTCCAACTGGCCGCCTCGCTTGGCATCGACCGGGTCAAAGGGCACCATCTCTGGGCTCATTTCACTGAGATCGAGGCGCTCAGTCTTAAGCGCTCCACCGATTCCATCAGCCGATGGAACTCTATTGCCCAAAAATGCCAGCTGGTGGCAAAAGAAGCCTTGCAAGAATTCGGCCGTTCTTTGGTGCTTGAGAACTTCGAAGAACTCGAAACCCGTGCGGCCGACGCGGAGGAGCAGCACCGCGCAGGTGCTTGCCCGTTCCTTGGTCGCGAAGCCTGGGTGAACGCCAATGGGCGGTTTGATCCCTGCTGCTGCCCGGACCCGCTACGGAGGACGCTTGGTGACTTCGGCAATGTCTCAAATGGGCTACAAACCATCTGGACCGGGCCAGCCTACGCCCAGCTCCTGACCGGCTACCTCAATCGACGGGTATGCCGTACATGCAATATGCGGAGGCTCTCATGAGTACCAACCCTGAATACCCACTGCCTTCATCCGACATGTCCCATCATGTCGATAAGGCTGGCAAGCCAGCCTACGCGCGGAGATTCAAGCAAGTCGGCAAATTCCATCTTCCGGGACTTGCTCCAGCCTGCGATGAAATGGGATGGCATCACATCGGACTGGATAGCAATCCTGCCTACGCACGGCGCTTCGAGCAAGTCTGGGGCTTTTACTGCGAGCGCGCGGCCGCACTGGAACACGGCCGATGGATTCATATCAAACCTGACGGAACATCAGCCTATCCCCAAAGTTTCACCTGGGTGGGCAATTTCCAGGAAGGCGCGTGTGTCGTGCATTCCGATGCTGGCTACATGCACATAGACAAAGAAGGCGTGCCGCTTTACCCAGAACGTTATGCCTACGTAGGCGATTACCGCGACGGAATAGCCGTCGCATGGAGTTCGGCATCACGTAACTGCCAACACATCCTCAATAATGGCCGCAAACTGCATGGCCATGAATACCGCTACCTTGGTGTTTTCCACAAGGGTTTCGCCAAAGCCAAGGACGCACGCGGGTGGACGCATATCCGAAAGTCGGGCGAACCCGCCTATCGCAGACGCTTCAAGAGCGTTGAGGACTTCTACAACGGGGTAGCCTTGGTCGAGACGCACGCAGGCGACTTTATCCGGATCGACGAGGACGGTCATACACTTGAAACCCTGGCCCCGGGCGAAGTCACGGCGGGGCGGAAAATCCTGCTCACGGGCAACCTAGGGGCTGGCAAGACCACGTTACGGCAGGCGTTGGCGAAAGCTACCGGGTGGGCGGCATTCGGCATCGACGACGCCCGGCGGATGGTCGGCGATGGCACCCCCCGGGGTGAAGCTCTCGGTTGGGCCGAGTTTCTAGACCGCGCCCAAGCACCCGGCAATGCGATCCTCGAGTATACCGGGTGCGGCCCCAACAGCCACCTGGTGAATGAATCTCTGCGCTTATCTGGCTGCCAGGTCCTCAAAGTGGCCTTGGAACTCAACGTCACCGACTGCGTCCGAAGAATTGCGGACAGGACTTGGGATATCCCCTACCCCTTCCGCCAGCTACCCGATGCGGCGTTGCTGCAAAAAATCCACCAGGACTTGGCCGACGAGTGGCGCAAGCGCCCCCACCTACATCTTAGCGGAGAACTTCATCCTGAAACCAATGCGAAAACCATCCTCGAGAAAATCCAGCTGGGTATCCGTTGACGTCCTCGCCGAGGCCGTCCTGGACTGGGCCCGGGGAAAGAAATACGTGAGGGCCTTATTCAGCTACGGCTCCTACGCCCGTGGCGAGCACACGCCGTCTTCCGACCTGGACTTATGCCTGCTGCTGAAGCCAGGTCGGGTCGCGGCCAAGCTGGATTCGCTATATGCCAGCCTGCCCGCCGATGTGAAATGGCGTTGCGACACAAACGGAAAATCGGTCGCCTATCTCGGGGAGAACATGGTTAAACTCGACATGATCGTGGCGAACACCCCCGCGGCTTTCGCTTGGCTGATCGACCACCCCGACATTGCGGAGCCGCGACTCTCCCTACTGCACGCCAAGGGGGCGGGGTTTTCGCGAGAACTGCGGGCGGCGAGCCGGTCCCTCAACCGCGATTCACTGGCCTTAGTCGAGGAAGAGGCGTTGAAATTCTTCACCTATTTCGAAGCCTGTTCCCGCTCGCAGCGCCGGAGTGATTCATACCAATACTACTTCCAGTACAATCTGGCGCTAGGGTCGCTGACACGCATCTTTCACATTCTAGAAAGCAAAGACACCCCCCGATACCTGTTCTGCCCCAAAAGCGCCTTCAGCAATTTCGGAGGGAAGCGCGTCGAGGAAGGCAAAGAGTGGATAGCCCTCGCCGGCACTTTGTACCTGCCCGAAGCCAATCAGGCGAAAAGGCGCCTGGTCGAAATGTACCAGAAATTGATGGCGCGGGCGCGGGCACGTTTCGGCCCGAAGGTCTCCGCTCGCACGGCGGATGCCGAGCTGCTGGAGGAGGTCATGAAACGCGATTTCTTCTTCAACGTCCGCGACTTCGCGCGTGCGTATGGAGGCAAGGTCCGCCATGGACGCCTCTTCCGCGCCTCGGCGTTGCCACGTTGGAAGGGGCAACCGGAGTTGAAGGAATTCCTCACGGAACACCGAATCGCCAATATCATTGACCTACGAAAACCCAGCGAATTGGCCAAGGACGACGGCCGTCTCGACTATGACCCGCCCACACTTGCTGGCCTGAACTATGCGAACGTTCCGGTAGGCGGCGGCGAGCATTTCGGGGAAGGCGGAGAGTACATGCGATGCCTGATGTCGAATCTAGCCCCGTTCGCGCGCGCCCTCGAGTCCATCGCACGCGCCAAAGGCAGTACGGTCATACATTGCCATGTCGGGAAAGATCGAACGGGCATCGCCTGCGCCTTGATAGCCTGCCTGCTTGATCAACCCAGGAAACAGATCATCGACGACTACCTGCTTTCGGAACAAGGCGTGAGCCACACCAAGATGGAGGTCTTGCTCAATGACATGGATAAAGCCGGCGGGGCCGAAAGACTGCTGCAAAAGGTTGGCTTCGATATCCGGCACAAGCGCCTGCTGCAAAGGAAGCTGCTCCTTAAGCCGTGAGCACCAAACCTCTGCACGTGAGCGAAGTCCTTGAGGTGCTGGGTCGCCAAGGGTGCTTCGGCACCAATCCAGTCCGGGGCCCCGGTCAATCCCGAGACAGACGACTGAACGACATCAAGAAGCGCGGTTTCCTTTTTCTGCGGCATCTACCGCATTGCGACTGGCGCTCGCAGGTCGTGGGGTTACGGCGGCTCCGTGGCTTGATGAAGCAATGGGACGTCATCACCGAAGCAAGTTGGCGGAAAGCGGCTGGCGTGCCCGTCGTCGCAGCAGCAACCTCGGCGCCGGGGAAGCATTTACGGAGAGTAAGGCGCCTCGCCACGTCCTTTGCCCGGTCTGGCGTCATGGAGGATGTCACTTTCATCCTGTTTACCCACGGAGGCCGGGATCGCCTTACGCTGCTCGATGGGAATCACCGGGCGCTAGCCCTCCAACTTACCGGCGATGCCGCTTCTCTCCGCCGGGCCCGTTTCCGCGTAATCGTGGGAACATCGACGTCGCCTTGCCTGTTTCACGGGGAGGATCAGCGCTGGGTCAGGCGTCCGCTGGCTGGCCGTCCTCCCGGAAGGTACATTCTTGATATTTGGACTCCGTGATTTCGGTCGTCATCATCACGAAGGACTCCGCGAAGCGACTCGGACGCTGCCTCGAGTTGTTGGCCGATGCGCCCGAGGTCGTCGTGGCCGACACCGGAAGTTCGGACGATACCCCCAAAGTGGCCCAGTCGTTCGGCGCCAAGGTCTGCCACATCCCCTGGAACCAAGATTTTGCAGAAGCCCGGACGCGTGCCCAAGAGCATGCCCGATATGACCTGGTGATGCGACTAGATGACGATGAACTGCTACGGGGCCCGCAAGGCTTCTCCGAGGTGCTAGCCCTCGCGCAGTCCGCCCCAGACGGCATCTGCATGAGGCGCACCCAACCCTCGGGTGAGGTGGACATGCTTCTTCGCGTTTACTCACGCCAAGCCTGGGACTGGCATTACCCGGTGCATGAAATCTTGCGTTCTAAGTCAGGCCAGCGACTAAGTGTCGTCGATGCCAAGGTCTCCTGGGTTGAGCATCTTCCGTCCACACGTACCAGGAATTATGCCGACATGATGCTGTCGCACATGGGTCGGTACTCCGAGGACCCTCACATGCATTACATGTACCTCAAGGAACTCGTGCAGGAGCGGCGATGGGCGGAGGCGCTTCAAGCCTTCCGACGTTATGACAACACGGTCGGCGGTTATCGTTGGCACCGCTCCCAAGCCGATATCTTTCATGGGAAGATCCTGCGAGAAATCGGCCAAGCAAGGGAGGCCTTGACTGTCTTGACCGAACCAGCGCTAGCCACATCCCGCGCGGAAGCCCTTCACCTAGCCGTCGAGATTGCGATCGAACTAGGAAACAACGGCGACTACGTGGAGGACCTACGTCGACAGGCCGCCGGATTACCGGTGCCCTCGGAAACGGGGATGTCGGGAAGCCCTCAGGTCCCCTATGTCGTCGACGTGTCGAAGTATGGGCGGAAACCCTAGGGCAGTATCCTCCTCGGACACCCATTAATATCCAACCAAGGCGGAAGCTGCTCCGGAACGTCTCGGCACCTTCCCTGTTTCAGCTATCAACCTTAAGGACAAGGCCCCGGTCTCATTTCGAAACTCCGGCTTGCGCTTCATGAATAACGAATTCGGTGAACTCTACGATCTTTCGGCAGTGCTCCTCGACTGCATCTCCCTCGACTCAGCGAGGCCGAGCAATGCCCGGAACTACCGGCGGAGGCTAGCTTCTTTATACCATTCAACAAAATCCGCCACGGCTTTGCCCGCCGGAATTTCCGGCGCCCATGACAGGCCTTTGCCTCGCCTGAGATCTGCCCTGGTGGACACCGCTTCAAAGGCTGGCAGCTTTTCCGTCGTAACCCGTAACGGCAACCTTAGCGCGTCCGCAATCATTCCGGCGAAGTCCCCCATGTCAGTGCCTACTCCCGTTCCTATGTCCGCCACATTCAGGTCGGCGCTCTGCATCGGTGCTCCTGCCAGCATGAATGCCCTGACCGTATCTCTGACGTCGACCATATCCCTGACTGAACCCTGGCGCAAGGTCACGGCTTCCCCATTCTGTATTTGAGAGGCGAACCTCCACGCCGCCATGTCCTCCCTTCCGAACTTGCCGAACACGGTAAACGGACGAAGGACCCAGCTAGTTAATCCGCTTTTCGAGCATAGCTGTTCGGCTTCGAATTTCGATTTCCCATAGACTCCTAGCGGGCATAGGTTCCCAATGTCATTGCCGTAGACGGCGGATGAAGATGCGAACACGACCCTTGCCCCTACATGGCTAGCAGCGCGCAAAACGCTCTCTGTGCCTCCGATATTTGTGTCGTAACATAGCTGCGCATCCCGCTCGGCGTCATGAACGCTAGCGATAGCAGCCAAGTGAAAGATGACGTCGGGCTGATGGCCTTCCGCAACTTCGCGCACCCAACCCGAATCCCTGACGTCTCCTGCAAGGTGACGAACCCCTGCAAATGTCTTCCGTTCAGCCAAAAAGCTATGGGGATTCCCGTTGTTCTGCGCTTCCGCGCGTATGTCTACTCCAAGCACCTCCCAACCGTCGCCTACTAATCGGGAACACAGGTGACACCCAATAAACCCGACCGATCCCGTTACCAAGGCGCGCATATGAACCTTAAAGTGATCTTATTATACCTTTCTGTCCATTTTTTACAATAATACGACATCGCTGAGGGCTGGCCAGGCATTAGGAACTTGACTGAATAATGTTGAGGCTGTGTGTGGCCTCGCCGCGCTTGCATCGGGTCGGCTCAGGACTGCGTACCGACCGAGAGTGCCTGATGAAAAGTGGGCCGGGGAGCGGAAAGGATGCGCGGCTGAAGGCCGTCGCACTTCCCGACACCCTCAGCCCACTACCCGATACCCGCTGAGCGCGGAGCGCCTGTCCGAATGGGGTCAGGCACCATCGCGTGAACGCGCTGAAGCCAGACCCCAACAGGCGCGGCTAGGTTGGCACGCAGTGCCAACCCTACCTCGAGGCAGGCGAGGCAGCTGGGGCAGTACGCGGTGCGGCGCCTAGGTAATCCATCCCATTGGCCTTGGATTGACGTCCGTGTTATAGGTTCGGTA
>JACCDP010829543.1_pt1 | contig 12442 bp, 11 predicted proteins | sample 7445841 | NCBI WGS metagenome assembly JACCDP01 (sample SAMN15323441, study PRJNA562643) | freshwater metagenome | isolation source: river surface water | place: USA:Blue River Watershed | collected 2017-08-17
CCACGGCCATCTCACGACTCTTGGCAGACGCTATACCTATTCTGATTTTGCTGATGGGGAGTTCAGTGTGTAGGTCGACTGCCTGACCCACGAACGGCTCAGATTTGTAGAAGAATCTGTAATAATTCCACTGCTCGTGGATGGACTGAGGTAATTCTAGGAAGTCAGTGCTGAGTTCCGGGGAGTAGAAGTTACCGCCGCTACCCATGAGGGATCCGGCGTTGCCCATGGAACCCACCCCGCCCATGGAGGCGGTCTTAGCCCTCATGACAGAGGAGGTGATCTTTCTAGGTCTCCCAGTCTTGGCTTTGTTTTTACCGTCGCCAGACTTCACTCTGCTCACGGTAACCGCGTCAGTTTCTTCTGCCACGATTCACCTTCCCCTGTGTGTTTTCTGGCTCTTCTTGCTGGCGGGAGGCCAGCCTATTGCAATAGGACCTGCACTCCCCCTCAACGAATTCCAGTCTGCGTATCACGTCTTCCAGATCCCGAGTCAGGTTAAACGGTTTGTTGTCGCTGGAGGCTAAAGCAGCCACCCTGATCTCAGAAAGTAAGTCATGAGCCTTTCTTAGGTTAGACCTAGAAAGTTCTTGCAGAGAGGAGGCTGATACTGGCTTCGGCACTTTACCACTTCGTGTCTATACAGAGGCGATTCCCGTTCACTGCGGAGGGTACCGAGGACACTATACCTACTACGACGGGGGTCGTGACACCTGCGGCGGCTAGGTTAGCATCAGAATCGTTGCATAATAGACCATTTTCACTTACCTTCAAGTAGTCATTCAGGTTGTACACTATGGGACCCCCGGCCCTCACGCCAGCCCCATTCAGTGCCACGGTCTCGTACACCTTGAAGTATGCCCTAGTCCCACCCGAAACCATGGTAACGACGTTCTGACCGCCCTCGTTACCTAAGAACTGGTAGGACATGAAATTCTGAGGAGATCCAGGACCGTTACCAGTGGGTGGTATTGGGTCATAATTCTCGGACTGATAGAGGATAAACCCAACGGCGGAGTTGCCGTCGCTTACCTCGACGGTGAATTCAACGTTCCCCGGAACGTATTGGACGTAGGTACCGCCTCTCCAGCCAGTAGACCTGAGGACAGGTCCAGGCCACACTGGGAATCTATCCCCGGTGAACATGAGTTCCACGTCACCTGCGTCTTCTCGACTGGAACTCTGGAAGAAGGAGGACGGGGGCATCTTATAACACCTTCTGGGATCTGAGGGGATAATCCGGATAGGATACCTAACGCCTTCCCTTTAGTGCCATTCGGGATGGATGGCTACCTATCCCAGACTTGTTGGCGTATCCGGGTATCCTACCAAATCTGCCCCGATTCAGTGGGGAGGAGTCTCCACCTGTCCTAGACCCAGACTTAGAGCCAGTTATTATGTTGGACTTGGAGTTACTCCTAGAAGCGGCCCATACCATACGGACTATGGCATCAGAGAAGTCGTCGTGCTTTCCGTCTATGTTGGGGGCTTCAACATTGATTATGTACTTGCTTACCACTTCCTGCTGAAGTTCGATCATCTCTTGTATGTGGGCAGAATGCCCCACCCCATCATTGGGTAGAGGCCAGTCGTAAAGAACTAGCCTTTTATCCAACATCAGATTCTTGAAATTCTGAAACATCTGGCTGCTGACTTGTCTGGAGTGGTAGACGGATACCAGATTACCAAGTCCCCTCTTCTGTAGAGCCTGCTCCATGGGGATCCCCAGCCATTGGTCGAATATCCCGTCCACTATATAGAATCTCTTAGTGAAGTCCGCTATCCAATCCGCCACGTCATCGAATTCCAGACGGTCGTATTCAAGGAAGTCTCCTTCCCCGGCTCTTATTCTCTCCGTGAGGTCTAAGACTATCTTTCCTGAGATGGGATCTAGGTGCCCGATGGAGACCGCTGAATAGTCCCCTACCAACGCGACGTCTATACCCATGAAATGGGGGGACAGAGCAGGGGCACGTAACTTGGGCCTGAGATTGGGGTCTATGCAGTCAATAAGGTCTCTCTCCTGCTCGATCCAGCCTCTGGTACGGTCGGTGAACTCCGCTCCGAATTCCGTGAAGAATACGTTAGGGTCCTTCAAATAAGAGGCCACAAAGGTTTCAGCGGGGACAGTGGGATTCACTTCCCAGGTCGGGGCTTGGATACACAATAGGTTATCCGCAGCCTTGTTTCTACCGAACCCAAGTTGGAATTGCTTGTAGAATAAACCCTGCTTACCCAGTGGGGAAGATATTAGTACGATTCTTCCTTCGTTCTCACCGATGGGCTTGGTGGTGTTCTTAGGGTCCTTCGGAGAGAAGGTTCTAGTAGAGGGTTCAACGGCCTGGTATACGTCGTCAGCAGATGCCTGGCCTTTCTCACCGAAGTGAGCGACCTCGTCCATCGCCACGAAGATGTTAGCACCACCGCGCAGACCCTTGGCCACACAGGACCTGAAGGTCACATTAATAGAGTATCTAGCCTTAGGGTTATCCTTGTAGGACCCGTACTCCTCGATATCATACGGCGTCTGGAAGGTAGCGAAGGATTGGGTGGCATTAGCAGTGTAAGGTTTGAAGAAGTCACATTTTGAGAAGTGACCGGAGGCTTCCCTGTACAGGAGTCCCGCCTGATCCTTGTCGGTAGCCACTGATATCAACTGTATGACGTTGCTCTGGGAGGACCCGTAGAACTTCTGGGGGTTGCCCTTCAGAAGCAACTTGTAACTCTCGTAAGCGATGATGCAGGAAGTTATAAGAGTTTTCCCGGAACGGCGTCCGATAGAGAGCACCATCTCTCTTCTCTGCCTTCCCGGAATTACCTCCCCTATGTTGGACCTACCCTGCTCGTGAAGAAACTTCAGGTAGCCAGCCTCTGTCAGGTACTTCGGGTTCTCTCGGTTGAAATCGGTTATTACTATCCTGTGTCTGTAGAACCCATCCTCATCCATTAGGGCTGGGTCGAAATTGGGGTGATCCCTGGGTACTGGGACATCGAGAGGGAAGTCCTCTGCATTGTCATCTAAAGCCATTCCGTAGTGAGCCTTAAGGATCACCCTCTGCACCGGAAACAACTTTAGGTTCAGACCCCAAGGAGCCTCGATAAAAGTGATGATATCGGCATAATCGTCCTGGGTCAGTACGACATTAGATCTTCCGACCGACGCTGCTATGTCAGCGAGTCCCAACTCAGTTCCCCTTCATTTTCCGTTTTGCTTCCATCTTCCAAGACGGTTGGGAGATGGCCGCTGAGAATTTGGAGAAGATGGTCTCTATGTGCTCCCTTCTCGTCCCGGCATCGACCATAGCATCCTTCATAGTCTCTAGGATGTGGCTGAAGATAACCGAGAATTCTTCGGAGTCTATGTTTATGCCTTCGGCTCTGGTGGACCTCTTCTTATTTATCCAAGCATCAGCCATGGACTTCAGGACCTTAGCCCGCTTCGCCGAGACGCTGGTGGTGTCCCCTCCATTCCTAGAGGTTTCCTCTCTTTCAAATTCTAGGGCTGCAGCCTCTTCAGCCATAGCCTTCATTATCCCCTCGTACACCTCGTCCGCTTCCGCACCCTTTCTGGTGGTGTGCAGAAGTCTGTCGCTCGCTATGTGCTGGTCCCTAGCCTGTTGCACCGCCCCTATCTGGGGGGTGACCGGGGGGAGTCTAACCTTGGGCTGTTTACCTGGGGCACCCATCATCACAATCGGGGCACCGCTGGTGTTCAGTTCAATGTAGTCGGATTCGAGATCTATCTCTTCCGGCCTCTTATAAACCCGCCTTCCGGTTATGTCAGTTACGTATACCCTTCGGACTCCTTCCGGGAGATTCTTTATCATCTCCTCTCGGTCCTGCTTAGTCTGGACAGATGCGTTCTTCATCCCACTATCCTAAGATTGGGGGACCTATGTACGGCTCCGCACCGGATAGGTGCCCTATGTTGGGGTCTAAAACCAGATTACCCGGAGAGACCCCACCAGACGTGAAGATCATCTCGTTACCCATCAGTCCAACGGGTCCTACGATGGTTACCACTCCACCAGCCTCAGTGGCAGAGTAATCTAGGACGGCGTCTATGGCGGAAGCGAGAGTGGGGGCATCCGTGAAATCTTCACCAGAAGTGAAAACGTACTTCCCTAGATGCAAACTGGTAGGTCCATCGAAGGGGGTAGTCACGGTAACGGTGCCGGACGCGGCGACCGGGGTAACACCAGTATAAGTGCTCATGCCTATGGTGGTGGTCTGACCAGTCAGGCTGAAGCAATCTGGTGCGTAACTACTCCCGATTTCTATTATGGCCTGGGAGGTGTAACTTCTATGGGCCACCACCGGATTCCCAGAGGGACCCCGTGAAGGATCGCTGCTGCCTTTCACTGGGGCAGTTATCATGGTGAAAGGCTTCTGTGCAGAAACCATCTTCCTACCCATTCTTCACCTCTCCCAGAAGAGGCCGGATAGGATTTCTAACGATCAAACCAATTTGCTAAGTCTCTCCACTAGGTCCTTCCCCTCCTGAGTGTACAGGGGGAAGAAGTACCCTATCCAGAAGCATAGAGCCTCAGTGGAGAGATTTTCATATGGTCTACTATCCCGGCAGGCGTTTGCCCACGCCTTTAAGTCCTGATCAGTGAAACTATTGGAACTCATCCCCAATCTGTGGTACTCCCCATAGAGACCCTTGAAGTCTGGTAGAGTACCCTCGTAAGCACTCGGGAGGAGTCTGTGTGGGGGTTCCCCGCTTGGCACTACCGTGACTATGTTGTTCTTAGGGACTTGCTGAGATCGCTTAGACATTTTGGTTTAGCCTGCAATTAGGGGTTATTTACCTTTCAGTCCACCCAACCTTCCCCTCTCCTCCAGTGCCAAGTCCTGTGTTTCACCACTTCCAGAATCAGGGACAAAAGAGAGTCCGATTCATATTGACCATCCCTCACCTTGAGAATATAACGGGGTGTGTGCAACCTTGGATCCTCTTGCACATTCTACCCTTTCGACCGTTGAGGTTCCTATTCGCTATCCCGAATGACGGGCTAACCCCCGTCGTCCCAACACTGGAGATAAGATGTCCAAGTTCCTGATCCCGCTCCTAGTCCTCGTGGTGGCCTGTGGCCCCAAGGAAGAAGAGAAGAAGGCCGAGGCTCCCGCCGAGGTTCCTGCCGCTCCCGCCGCCCCGGCTGCTGAGCCTGCCCCGGCTGCTGAGTCCGCTCCCGTGGCGGAGCCTGCCCCGGCTGCTGAGCCTGTGAAGGCCGAGGAAGAGAAGAAGGAAGAGAAGAAGGAAGAGAAGAAGTAATAACCTACTAGCGGTTATGCTTCTCTGGTGCCCCCCGAGCGAAAGCAGAGGGGGCACCAGACTTATTTGCCTTTCCCGCCGTAGTTTATGTTGGCAAACACCGGAGTTCTACCCCGGATTTCTCTCCCATCCGGAATCTTGGGGACTTCTGTAGCCATCGGGGTGGCCTGGTAGTCGAAGCCGATCGGGTAGGGTTCAGTAGGCTCGCAGGGGGAGTCCTCTGGGCGGGTGTAGCGGGTTTCGGGCCAAGGCAGACGTTCCAGAGCGTCCATGGGGACTTTGTACCTTATATCAGTAGTGTCTAGATATCCTATTTGGAATGTCTGCTGGAGGATAACTCCCCTGATCTGGGTCCTTTTAACTGGACCCACGGAATACCTTTCACCGTTCTGCTTTACTATGAAGTCCCTTTGAGAGAGCATAGGGGTTGGACCTATCCAGACCTCGTAGGCGTGTTCCAGTCTCCTACCAGAGTTGGTCTGGCTCACCCTCCGTTCCGCGTCATCAGGTCCTATGATTACATCCACCGGACCTTCGTACCCACCTCTCCATCCGGTACCATAGCATCTTAGGCAGTTGTTCAGGGGTTGCTTGGTATACTCTTCTAGCCTCTGGTCCCAGACGCAGTCACACTTAACCCCTGTCACCCTACGAATGAAAAGTTTGACTCTCTCCCCGCCCTGTTCCAGTATCCAACGGTTTCTCCTTATAGCCTCTTTCCATATGTAGTCGAGTTTCTCGCTGTTCATCGGGGAAAGAGGTTCGGAGTAACCTAGTGGGGTCTCCACCAAACCAGTAGGGCTGGTTCCACTGGGATCTATAGCCACGGTGGTCAATCTGTAGAAGACCTTGTGTCGGTCGTCCAGTACGTTGACCAACTGGTTCATCTTTCTCCAGTAATAACTGACCGTGATTACGCTATCCGGACCCGGAGGTACGAATTCGACCCAAGATTCCGTACTGGGGTCCCACACTGGGACAGTGTTCAGGGTTATCTCCGAGGCTAGGCCAGCGACCTCAGCCACCGGAGTTCTGACTCCATTTATGTAGACCTCAACATCGAAGGGGGAGTCGGCGTATATTGCATTCCCGGTCCGCTTCACTATTGGGGAGTATCTGGTCCTGAATCTCCACACATTCGGGAGATTTGGGGCGTCCCCACGGAATACCCAGTGGGTGTTCCAGTCAACCATTTCACCGACAGTCTCAACTATGTCAGTGCGATCCCTATAAAAATTGGTCATGACCGGGATCCTGTTCACCCTGAAATAAGGGCCTCTTTCCCCGGTATCAGACCTGTATACGTTGACACCTATTATGTCCCATCTGGTGTTGGACTTTCCCTCACATGGAACACCCGTACCACCAGTGGTGTACTGGTTACTAATAGAGAAGGCAGAGAAATCATTAGTGGATATGTGTATACCATTCCCTGCCGATCCATCTTTGAAGGCAGACAAGGTGACTTGGGTTCCGTTTACGGAGGCATAAACGAACCCTAAGGTATTAGTAGGATCGTTAATAGCATCCTTTATACTCTGTGCGGTGTCAAAATTGGTGGGACCTACTTTGAAGTCCATCCCCCCAGGAGTTCTGGAGGTCTTAGCCGTCAGAGTCACGCCACCTATGGTTAGTGTACTGGAGTCTTCACCACCGGAAAACTTATTATCGGATGCTATTACCTGAGAACAAGTGGAAGAAACAGTTATGGAGTTCCCAGTAGTACCACCAGTTATAGCGGTCAGTGTTACTTTGGAACCGTCCAAAGTGGCGTAGGATATACCCCAGTTCTTTACTGAACCGAGGTTTATAGCGTTTACTAGGTTGGATGCTATAACAGAAGTGTCTAAACTGGAGCCGTCAAATTCGTCTGGACCAGCAACACCAGCCACACACGTTATGACGACTCCCCCTATTTCTATTTCTTCCCCTGCAGGAATGCTGTTACCCACAACCGTCAGTAACCCTGAGGACGGGATCAGTACCTCAGGATTCCCCACTACCGTAACACCAACCGTGGCTCTAGTGGACGGAGTGTCTGGACCAGTGTTCAGGGTGGAGGGATCGTCCCACCTTATATCGGTGTCAGAGGAGTGAAATGCAGACATCGCAGTCCCGTTGGCTGGGGGCCATGGGAATGCTCCCGAAGTGGTCTCCCAACCAGTGGACATCTTATCACTCCTTGATTATGGCCCTTCCCTCTGGGGTTATCTGCCACGCGACACCCTGGGGTATACCGAGTCTGGTGCTCTCCTGCTTGAGGAGGAAGTTCACCTTGTCGTTCAGAGCGTTGATTTCCGACACGATGGAGGACTTGGCTAACTCCATACGGCCCAATTCGGACAGTAGAAATTCACTCCTAGACCTGAGTTGGAGTATCCCCTGAAGTATCTCAGGGGATACCACCATGTCAGTTCCGGACTGGGGGGATGAGGTGGGATTCTGGCTCAATTAGAAATCTCCTTGAGGGAACAACCCACCTTACCCGAGGTCTACCTACTGACCCTCTTCCTGGATCTTCTGGACATCGCTCTCGAAGTCGCCCTTCCAGTTCGGACGCTTGCCGAGGATGCCCACATACAGGAGTTTCCCGGTCTTGGGGACGATGGAGACCGGATAGGGACGCTGTTGGGCGAGGACGAGGAAGTAGACGTTCCCCTCCTTAGACACCTTAAAGCCACGCACCGGACCACTGTAGTAGGGACGCTTGCGGTCCTCATCACGGGCCTCGCCGCGAGCCACGTACTCCTGAACCACGTACTTGCGGTACGGCTCCACTTCCCCCGGCTGGGAGAAGTAGACGCACTCGATCAGGACGTCCTTGTGGCCAGTCTCAGAGTACTCGGACTTCGGGGTGTGACGGAAGAGACCAGTGGGTGCCCCGGTGCCCTTTCCGTAGAAACGACCGACTTGACCACTCTGGAACTTGATCAGGACGCCCTCAGCGTCGACCTCCTGAACGGTCCCCGGCATATACTTGAACTGCTCAGCGACGTCCGCGTTGATCGGGGGAGCCTTGTCGGGCTTGGGTATCACCAGATCGCCAACCTCCAACTCCTTGCCACGCTTGGTGGGGGTGTCGGACTTCTCGTAGGGGGTCGGAGCGATGTCACCAAGCACCTTAGAGATGAACTTAGCAGCAGCCGTCTCAGAGATGGGGTCGTTGGAGTTATTGAGGATGACCCAGTCAATGAACTGGCTGGTTTCCTCCTTGAGGGCCTGCTTCCTGAAGGCGAAACGGTGCTTCGCCGCCATAGCGAGGGCCTGACGACGCTTCTCATTCCCCACGGGGAGTTTAGAAGCAACTCTAACCAAACTGCTGGTCTTGTTCATTTTTTCCCCGATGGGAAGAGAGTTGGAGAGGTTGTGGGACTGTCTGCCCCGCCCCCCGCGATTTATAGACCCCCTAACGAGAAACGAGAGGGGTACCTCAGTCACCTTCGGTGGGGTCTTGAGATTCCTTGGGGTCCCGAGACCCTCTGGTCACCTCAGCCATGTGGATATAACGATCCAACCAAGCCTGTCCACCTATATATCCTATTTCTAGAAATCCAGCGGTGACCACTACCGACATCATGAACCACCAAGCCCAAGCCCCGACCTCTTTAAATTCCTGGCGCAAATAGAAGAGTGCCGCGATTAACACGAGTTTCCAAGTTATCTCGCCTATCAGGAAAGCGAGGAACTTTTTGGATTCTAGTGGGAATTTGCGTCTGGTAGGTACCAAGGTCTTCCTCCATCAGGCGCAAGGATCAGATTCCGGGGGGTCCTCAGGGGGATAGGGAACCAGAGGAACGTTCGGGTCTGGCATCGTGGACCTAGACTTCATCATAGGCTTACCCTCAAGCCTGTACCTATCGGCGGCGGCATAACCCTTACCATATTCGGTCGGGCTTATAATACCATCTAGGGCATACCCATCCGGACAGGTAGCACCCTCTCCGTAAACGGCATTGGTGACCACCACCATTTGGAGTTCGTCGCCATAGGAACGAACCACATTTCCGAAAGCGACCTCGTGGGAATTTCTAACCAGATAGGCTCTCCCTACAAGAATTGCCCCCTTCAACACGGGCCTACCAGAGGGGCTGAACCCACCAGCGGTGAAGTCTAGGGGACCTCCCACTTCCTCAGAGAGAACGTAGGCGGAACCCCCGCCCCTGTATATCCTGAAGGATCTAGCCCCATCCGGGGTGGTTAGCGCGTTGTAAGCGGCGTAACTGAGGATGGAGCCGTCTGCCATAGCCATGAACCCACCCGGACCGTTCAGTCTGGGACTGGGTGATCCATTCGCCATAAAGGTATTAGGGGCTTCAGTAGACTCCGTACCACCGCCCTTCTTCACCTCGTAGGTCTTACCCTCCCTCAAGGGATCCTCACCGAGGAAGTCCGAATCGTTGACGAGAATACCGAGTGGTAGTCTCTCGGTCATGCCCGTCAGATCCACGGGGGTGGGGGCTTTGCTGAGCCTAGCGGCGTTGGTGGGGAACTCCCCGGCTCCCGTGAGAGGCGCACTGTAGACGTTCACCCCATAGGATGGGGGAACGACTAGGGCTATACCGGAAGTGGTGGTGAAGTCCAGAGAGACCGTTGTGTCACCACCAGTGGAACCCGGATGGAAAGACACAATGCGTATGGTGTTGCCCCTTTGGAAGGCATACACCCCCACCACGTTCCTGAAGGACGCACTGCCATTTATAGCGGCGGTTATGCTGGCAGCGGAGGCGTAGGCGTCGATCCCAGTCGACCAGTCCACCCCCTCATAGGCGTACACGGTATCAGAACCACGGGTCACTACAATCCCCTCACCGGAGAGAGAAGAATTGTCGGTGATCTCTAGGTCCAGGTACGCCCTGTCCGCATAGGAAGGTTGGGGAGAAGTGAAGGCCCTCACCACGGGCTGGAAAGGATTTACGGAGACACCTTCAGGGATTCTCCCGCCCATCGATTCCAACGAACCGACGTCAGTCGGGGTGCCAGAAAACACTTGCCCGCCCACCTTGCCAGTACCCAGAGTGGTCCAGAAGTCCACAGTGGACAGGACCTCCAGAGATCTGGCATTGGGTATCTCCGGAATCTGAGTATTGGAGGAGTCGTACTGCTGGACGGGTGCCTTGACCGCGTAAGCATCAGAGACCGGGATAGCACCGTATCTGTGTTCGTAGTCAGAGGTCTGGATGGTACTGGCATCCCGAGTCATGAACGGGTCACCCTGATAGACCGTCCTGAGGTAAGCGGAGTAGCCCCTAACCTCAGGGGGCATAGCAGCGGGTAGGACCATTCTAATGGCGGACACCAACTGGGAGGTGGGGGCAACACCACCACGGTGGAAGACGTAGCAGTTCTTATTTATGAACCCCTGCGCAAACCCGAAGACAGCGACTTCTACCACGTACTCTAGATCTGCGAACTTCTCACCGGAGGTGTAATCGGGCGAGAGTGAAATGTCTAGAGCCTCTTCAGGGATGATGTAGGTGTGAGCATCAGAGTTGGCAAGAACGTCTGCAGCACCATCCTTGAGTATAAACAGAGTCTGCTTGTCGGCCCCAAACCTCAAGAGGTTCTTACCAGCAGCGGCCCCGGTGTCGGGAGTGAACCCCGCGTCCGTCCAAGCAGAACCATTCACATCGTAGTCCCGCTTGTCGTATACACCGTATACGCGGGCCACCCCCAGGAAGGGGGGAAGTTGAATCCCTCTCAGCGGCTTGTTGAGGTCCGAAGATCTAGTGTTGACGTCCTCGTAAAGACGTCCCTGATACCACTTGTTGGCAGAGTTCCACTCTCCGTAGATCAGTCCACTGGAGGAACCAGTAACTATCTTCATGGCCCCGCCCGTACTATTACCCCCCACTATATTGAGTGTAGGATCACCAGCGGAGTTGGTATCACTGAAAAGGTGGTTGATACCGACGTAGGGTCCGGACGTCCCAGCCGTGGATCTGACGTAGATATCCTGCCTGCCGAATCTCGGCATGTACTCGGACGGAACCGCATAGACGTTGGTTCTAGGTCCGAATAGACCCGCACCGTCCACGGAGGTAGACGCATCGTCATACACCGAGGGAATTTGGGCAGAGAGAGTGGTGCGTACAGGCAGGCTCATGTCAACCTGCTGGAAGGGCCTGAATACTACGGTCTTGGATCCGGCATCCACGAACAACTCAGATTCCCTAAGGGACTCGAAGTTAGCCCTACCCTCACCGTAGGAAGGTGCTAGAGGCTCGTGCAGACCCAGAGAGGGGAGCCTGTTCCAAGTCTGAACGGGCTGGGGGAGGTAGTAGTACTCATCGCTCGGGGCACCGATACGATTCCTGATATCGACCGAAGAGGGATCTAGGTTCTCCGGGGCTTCCCTTAGAACGTTCACCCCAGAGGCAACGGCGTCTTCAACAGTGAACCTCGTCAGAAGATCCGGGACCCTAGCCATGGCTCCACGGCTAGGTCCGTACACGATGCTGGTGTCCAACACCATGTCCCCGCCTACGGAAGTCACTCCAGTGACACCCCATGGGTTAGATGACCCACCTAGGCTACCAGAAATGTCAGTGATGACTATGACGACAGATCCATAGGCAGACCCAGGATCATCCTCAGTGTTGGTGTACTGGGTTCTTATCTCCGCCTGAACGGTGGCACCATTCACGGCTATGGCGGAGGAGGGTCCGACCGGGGATAGAACGACGGCATCGGAGGTTGAAGCGTCCTGCTTGGTGTAGCCAACTGTGCCAGCCCCAACTACCCTGAAGCAACCGAGATTAGTAGCGTTGTTGACGTCGGTTAGTACCAGAAAGAGTTCGCTGCTATTCCCAGTAGGGTCTTTACCACCTGCGGTGAGGAGATCGTAAAGATTGCGCTTGTCGTGCAGAAGGAGTTTAGAGATCCCATCCGTGGAGAGGGTCTTAACCCCGGAGGTCGGATACCACTGGCCAGCAGTGTTAAAGTCCACAGAGGTCCCGGTAAACCTGATCTCAGTGGTGGCGGAGACTGTGGTGGCAGCGGTGTCATACAGGTCAGTGTTAGCCACCCCTCCCAGTACCACATAGGGGGACTGGAAGTCGTAATCCGGGAGGGGGAACATAGGACCCGGATGGTCAGTGGCACTCTCCCCATTGGCCTGGGGGAAAGCCCAACTCTGGGGGGATATACCGTTACCCCCGACGAATC
>JACCDP010252697.1_pt1 | contig 12441 bp, 8 predicted proteins | sample 7445841 | NCBI WGS metagenome assembly JACCDP01 (sample SAMN15323441, study PRJNA562643) | freshwater metagenome | isolation source: river surface water | place: USA:Blue River Watershed | collected 2017-08-17
AACACTCCGATGGATCTAATCCCAGAGCTTTGGCTCCATTCAAGAACACTTCCGGATGCGGTTTGGGATAAGTAACCCCATTGCCGTCAATTACCACATCAAAAAAACGCTTAACACCCAAACGGTCCAAGATCATTGGTGCATTCTTGCTCGAGGACCCAAGGCCAATTTTCACCCCCATGGATTGAGCCTGCCGTAATAGCGCATGTACACCCGGCAACAAATCTGCCTCAGACAAGGTGCTAATGGAGTCCAGATAGATCTTGTTTTTTAAAACCAGCAAGGACTCAAACGCTTCGCTGCTTACCGTTTTATTTCCCAGCTTGAGTATTTGTTTTAGGGAATCTACCCTATTGACCCCTTTCAAGCCTTCATTATCCTCTTCCGAAAACGAAATTCCAAGTTTTTTGGCTGTTTCACGCCAAGCCTCAAAGTGATTTTTCTCTGTGGAAACAAGAACTCCATCAAGATCGAACAAAAGCGCTTTAACATTAGCCACGAGCTACCGTTTTATCCGTGATTAATAAATTGCACAGTCCTGCAATGATCAATGAAAAACCGGCTAGCAGCATGGGTGCGATGGGCGAATCACCAAAAACCTTGGACAATATATTGACTCCTCCAAGTGCTGCCACAATTTGAGGGATAACGATGAACATATTAAAAAGTCCCATCATTAATCCCATTTTGGTTTCATCCACTGAGCTCGACAACATGGCGTAGGGCATCGAAAGAATACTTCCCCAAGAGAATCCAATCAACGCGAAACATATCCACAAATAAGAGGCATTAGGAATAAAGCGCATTAAAATAAATCCAAGGCCCCCTAACAAAAGAGAGGACAAGTGAATCCATTTGCGGTTAACGGTACGTTTGGCAGCATAAAAGGTCAACAAAAGGGCAAAAGCCATCGAAGTAAGGCCATAAATCCCCATGTTCGAACCCACCGAATCCGAGGCTTGTTGGTACGCTGAATTCATCGCATCGAACGTTGCCTTATCCTCCATTAGATTGAGGTTAAAATCTGCTTTGTTGGGGGAAGGTGCATGGTATACATGAGCGGTTAATGCGGGGGTAGCCATGCTCCACATGGTAAAAAAAGCGAACCAACTAAAAAACTGAATTATTCCTAATTTCAGCATGGTAGAGGACATGGTTCTTACCGACTCCATAAAATCGCGGAAGAAATTCCCATGTTTTTTTTGAGCTAAAAACAGTTCTTCATCCTCAGGCGGGTATTCTTTCGTTGTAAGTACTGTATAAAGAATGCTCAACAGAAACACCAAAGCTCCAATGCCAAAGGCAACTTTCACATTGGTTGGAATCACGCTCAAATCACTGGATTCGGTGAACCCCAGCTTTGAAACCATCCAAGGAAGGTTAGAGGCTACCCAGGTACCGATACCAATGATTAAGGTCTGTAAAACGAAACCGTACGAGCGCTGATGTTCCGGCAATTTATCCGCCACCAGAGCGCGAAATGGTTCCATGCTGATGTTAATCGATGCATCAAGAACCCAAAGAAAGCCTGCTGCAATCCACAATTCTGGAGAATAAGGAACAAAAAACAAGGCAAAGGAACTGAGAACTGCCCCAATTAAAAAATAGGGTTTACGTCGTCCGAATCGCAAGGACCAGGTACGATCCGATAAAAAGCCGATAATGGGCTGAACGATTAAACCGGTCAGTGGCGCTGCAATCCATAGTCCTGGAATCTCCTCTGGAGAAGCACCAAGGGTTTGAAAAATGCGGGACATATAACCGCCTTGCAAGGCAAATCCAAATTGAATTCCCATGAATCCAAAGCTCATGTTCCAAATTTGCCAAAAACTTAGCGCTGGTTTTTTTGATGTTTCCATGGATGCTATTTTTCAATAACCATGTAGCCCCATGGAGCTAACTTGAACGGCTCATTTGCTTGTTTAATTCGTTTTCCAGTAAACACATTCGTCCATTGCTCTTGGCTATCCGAAGGACCTGTAACGGTTTGTTTTTCCGAGGAAAGGTTCAAATAAAAAACCAATTCAGCACCGGGAAAAGAATTCGATAGCCGAGAAATTGCAATGACTTTTCCACCGTTCAATAATTCGATCTTCTCGTAAGCTTCATACCTGTCGGCTGACAGCAGATAATTACGGTGCTTTAACGCATTTAACTTGGAGTAAAAAGAGACCATGTCCATTTTATCCCAAGTAATTTGATCCTTTTCGAAAAACAGCAAGCGTCGGTTCAGCGACGTTTCTTGTCCATTATATATCAGTGGCATACCGTTCATGGCATACGACAAAACCGCCATTACAAAACGTGCATCCCCCATGCGCTCCATTTCGGTACCATTCCACGAGTTTTCATCGTGATTTGATGTGAAATACATGCGAATGGCTTTTTTAGGATATTCCTTATCCTTTTCATTGTAGGCCAAGATTTCAGATGGCTCCGCTTTGCCTTGAGCGATTTTATTCATGATGTGGTGAAATTCCCACCCATACGTCATGTCAAAGGCTTGATGTTGATCCGCTCCTTCGGATTCTGCCAACATGAACAGGGGTTTTACGGTTTCCAATTCCTTTCTTGCTTGAACCCAAAAATCCATAGGTACCCATCCGGCTACATCGCATCTGAACCCATCGATGTTGCATTCTTGCACCCAATATTTCATGGAAGCAATCATCTCTTTGCGCATTTCTTGATTCTCGTAGTTCAAATCCGCAACGTCCCACCAATCGGTTCCTAGGGTTGGCTGGACATTCCCCGTAGAATCTAAGGTATACCAATCTTTATGACCTTGATCGAGCCATACATTATCGGGAGAGGAATGATTTGCAACCCAATCAATGATTAGGCGCATGCCTTGAAGGTGAGCTTCATCGACCAAGTTCTTAAAGTCAGTTAAATTCCCAAATTCGGGATTGATGCCCTTGTAATCGCGAACGGCATAATAACTTCCAAGTGTTCCTTTACGGTTTTTAACCCCGATGGGATGAATGGGCATTAACCATAGAATGTCTACTCCCATCGCCTTTAAACGAGGTAGTGCTTTTTGCACTTCGGCAAAGGTTCCTTCCTTCGAAAATTGTCGAACGTTCACCTCATATATCACCGATGCATGAATAGGTGTTTGCGGTGTTTGTGCCATTGGAGATAAAAATGCTCCGAATGCAAAGAATAAAACTTTAAAATACTTCATGTTATCCTTGGGTAATTTTGTCTTTTAAAATGTACTTCAGATGATAATTCACCAATCCTTCTACGGGTTTACGAATTACACTTGTCACTGCAATGCCCAATGAAGCAGCAGCGCGATCGAGAGCGGCGCGAAAAATTCCGGCAAGGCTACCAACGAAGTGTATATCCACCGATTTATAATTGGAGTAACAACAAACGTGTACTTCCATAAAGTGCTTGAAACCTGCTTCAATCATGGTTTGAAAATAAGGTTCATCGCTGTGTTTAGCGATGAAGGGCATAAACGAAGCAATGAAAACATTGGCGTTCGGCTCACGATAGACTTTATCGACTATCGCTTCCTTGTCCAAACCGTACATTTCTTCAAAATCAGCTGCCAAATGCGTGGGAAGTTTATGATAGAGGTACGAAGCGAGCAATTTTTTACCAAAATAACTTCCACTCCCCTCATCACCTAAGATGTATCCCAAAGCAGGAACAACCTCTGTGACATCCTTCCCGTCGAAATAACAGGAATTCGAACCCGTTCCGATGATGCACGAAATACCCGGACGCCCCAAATAAGTCGAATAGGCACAGGCCACTAAGTCATGATCCACATGGACAAGGGCATTGGGGAAAACCTTGGATAAACCCTTTTTGACGATGTCGTTCATTTTATCGCTTGAACAGCCAGCTCCGTAAAAAAAAACCTCGGTAATTTCAAAAGCTACCAGCATCATCGGGGAGTTTTTCTTTAACTCTTGTTCAATCAATTCCGACGAATGGAAATAAGGATTGAAGCCCATGGTAGAATAAAAAGATTGGTTATTTTTGCCATCTAACAAAACCCAATCGCTTTTGGTAGAACCGCTTTCAACTATAAAAATCATAAACTCAAGGTACTTATTCGTGTGCTTTGTGTCAAATTAACACTTTCAAATATACGAAATACCCAAAACGTGAAACAAGAAATCAAAAAAAATACGCCACTTGAACTGAATCCTAACGTTTCAGTTGACTGTGTAATATTCGGCTTTGATTTCGACAAACTCAACGTATTGGTGATCGATCGTGCGGACGGAACATCGGTTCCCTGTGCTTTACCGGGCAATTTAATCTACAACAACGAACATTTAGACCAAGCGGCGATTCGCGTTTTGGAAGAGCTTACCGGGCTTAAGAACATTTACCTTGAACAAATTGGCGCCTTCGGTGATCCCAACCGTATTTCAAAGGCTTCGGATCAGTCTTGGCTGCAAAAAGTAAGAGCGCAACCTGAGGCTCGGGTAATCACCGTTGCCTACTTTTCGCTTGTTAAAATGGAGGACTATGTTCCCCAAGCCTCCTCTTTTGCTAAATCCGCGGCTTGGATTCCTTTGAACAATATCCATGAATTGGCATTTGACCACATGGAAATATTAGCTGCAGCCAAGCGGCAATTAAAACAAATGATCAATATTCGTCCGATCGGATTCAATTTGCTACCGGAAAAATTCACCCTTGGACAACTTCACAAACTGTATGAAGCCATACTGGATAAACCCATGGATAAACGAAATTTTCGAAGGAAAATCCAGAAACTAAACCTCGTTAAATCGCTGGAAGAAAAGCAATTAGGCGTACCTCACAAGCCCTCGCAACTCTTCATGTTCGATGAAAATAACTACCAAAAATTAATGCAAACCGGTTTCAATAATTTCGGATTTTAGCCCAGTGCCTTGCGCTTAAATTCTCATTCAAAAAAGGTATTTATTCATTGGGAACCCATCTTTACTCAATTAATTTGTATTTTTATGAGTTACGGTGAAGGTTTATGTAACTTTCACCCTTGGAGAATTGTTTTTAATTGAAACTGCAAGTTTTGGAGCAAAACGTTTACACAACCATCGTACGGGAAAATCAGCCAGGCCTGTTGAGGTATGCCCTCAATTTTTTGGGGTCGGCAGACGATGCCCGCGATGTAGTGCAAGACGTTTTTGAAAAACTTTGGATTCATGCTGAACGCATTGAAGTAGAAAAGGCAAAGAGTTGGCTATATACTTGTGCCCACAACACGATGTTGAACTTCATCAAACGTCGTAACCGTCTTTCTTACATGCAATCGGTTCAGTTGGATTCGGGCAGCAGTGTTGACCGCTTTACTTTCGAATCGAATGAGATCATCGAAAAAACGGTAAGCATGCTTCCTCCCTTGCAGAAAAGCATCTTGCTCTTAAGAGACCTCGAAGGCTACAGCTACGAGGAAATTGGCGCCCTGTTGGAGCTCAATCCATCTCAAGTGAAGGTGTACCTCTTTCGTGCGCGCATGAAGGTGAAAAATCAATTAAAAACGGTTCATTACTTCGCTTGAAAACTCCTAACCACGAAAACATAGACTATTGGCTCTTCGACTGGATTGAGGGTAATCTTTCTCCGGAACAAGAAGAGCAACTGCAGCTTTTCTTGTTGCTCAACCCCGAGTATGAAGCGGATGCGGAAGCTTGGAAAGCCTCGAAAATCAATTTCCCAGTAACCGAAGAATTGCAGGAGAGCTTGGCCGCTATTTCACGCACGCAACAAACCAACAAGGTTCAAAAAAATCACCTGTTGTGGTGGTTTGGAAAAATAGCCATCCCCTCGATGATCTTTCTTTTTTGGATACCTTTCAGGCCTTACACCAAGCAGCATGAGGTGCTGCCTACTGAAATGCAGCCTACCGCAAAGGCAAATTCGCATCCAAAAAGCTTGGCCATTAGACCTTTTAACCATGTTTCCGTGAATGAAACAGCGTTGGAAGCCAACGAAAGTGGACTAAAAGTTATTAACACCGAAAATGAATCGAAGATCGCTTCGTTATCGAAACCTTTAGTGCAAGAAATCAGTACATGCAATCAAAACGCAGAAATTCTGGACATACTCAAAATTCACGTTCCATTGCCCGAGTTAACCTTTGAACCCTCGATTTCCGAGCTCCAACTATCGGAAAAAATCGAACCTTCGGTCAGCGATAAACTGAAAAAAGAACGTTCCAAAAACACGTGGGATTGGACCTTCCATCCATCGAACGCCGTGAGTAAATTCCTCAAGAAAGACCAAGTAGCAGCAACCCAAAAAGACCGCGTATACGTTGCCCAAGAGCTTGCTCATTTGGACATCAATGAAGGATTTACCGGAAATTCTTCGCAAACCAAGGTACAAACCACCACCTTTATCCGTGGCATGATGTCGCCTCAATCCAAAATCAGCCAACAAATCAGCATCGACGGCTACAATCGCAATATCAAAAGCGGTTTTGGACTCGTAGCAAACTACAGCAATTTTAACCAAAGCACCATTCAAGAATGGAATGTTCGGATGGTTTACTCACCTAAAATTGCCCTTTCGCGCTACATCACCCTTGAACCCTCCGTCTCGTTCCATTTCGGACAAAAACGCTTAAACGCCGAAAAAGCAATGGCCCAAAGTGCGTTTACCTACAACAGCTTATTGTTGCAACAATTCAACTACGACGAAAACCTACCAGTAGGTAAAAGCCTGTATTACCGAGATTTGAATGCCGGAGTAATGCTGAACCTGGGTCCCATTTACCTTGGGGCACAAATGCAAAACCTCTTCCTACATCAAGACAACATACACACCAACGATTTTAGCGAAATTGGAAGGTCCAAACATCACACCATCCTCGTTGCAGGCACCGATTTCTCCGCCCACAAAGGACAAATACGTTTTTCACCCCAAGTTCTTCACGAATTCAGCACGGAATACAAAAGAACTCAAATGGGGGGTAGTTTCCAGTTCAAAAACTTGGTGGTTGGTGGAAATTACGGGTTAGACAAATCGATTACCGCCTTGTTCGGATTCCATGGCGAAAAAGCCTCTATCCTATATCAGGCAACGAAAAGCAACAATCTAGCAACTCAGCAAAATTATTACTTGCATCAAGTAACCTTAAGAATTAGTTCAAAAGTTAGCCGTAAATCAAGACGTTATATATCTTTGTAATCATGAAAATAAAAAAGTTCAGTTTTTTCATCGCCTCCCTAGCCATCGCTGCAACCGCTCTAGCTCAGGATCCTACGTTTACCCAATTCTATGCAAACCCCGTTTATTTGAATCCTGCGCTAGCAGGTTCAACAGGCTGTCCGCGAATCGGAATGAATTATCGGAATGAATGGCCACAGTTGACAGGAAACTACGTAACCTACAGCCTTTCGTACGATAGTTATGTTAAGAACATTTCAGGCGGTCTTGGGTTTATTGCCCTGCACGACCAACAAGGAAGAGGTACCATATCTACTACCATGGTTGGGGCAATTTACAGTTACAATTTAAAAATAACTCGAAAGTTTTCGATGATGGCAGGGGTACGAGCCGCCTATTTTCAAAAATACCTCGATTGGAGTAAACTTACGTTTGGAGACATGATCGACCCGCGACGTGGGTTCATCTACCAAACCGGTGATGTTCCACGAGGAAACGGTCGTCGAGGATTTTTTGATGCCTCCGCGGGATTGGTTGGTTACACCGATATCTTTTATTTCGGGGTTGCAGCGCATCACTTGAACCGTCCGGATGAGTCGATGATTTTGGGTACAAGCAAATTACCCATGAGGTTTACAGGGCATGCCGGGGCAAATATTAAGTTAAGCCGGAATAAATTTTCAAATTCTACCTCCATCAGCCCTAACGTAATTTACCAATATCAAAATGGTTTTCAAGAGTTAAGTATTGGAACTTACATTCGTTATGAGAACTTTACCGCAGGAGCCTGGTACAGGAACCGCGATGCGTTCATCTTGTGCCTTGGCATCCAAACTCCCAAATTCAAAATTGGATATTCTTACGATATTACGGTTTCCAAGCTCGGTAATGGAGTTTCTGGTGGATCGCATGAAGTGTCGCTCGGCTTTAACTTAGCATGCAAGAAAAAGGCGAAAAACTTCCGCAAAATTTCTTGCCCTTCCTTCTAAATTACTCCTCCGAGTCGTAAACTTTTCTTCCACGAATAAAGGTCATACGCGACCAATTATCCTCGGGAATGTTGGCTTCGTTAAACGCTTTTTCTGCGATAAAAAAGGTAGCCTCCATGCCTTCCGTTAAGGAACCTTTTTTACTTTCGGAAAAAGATGCAAACTGCGGCCATACGGTCATTGCCTTGAGAGCATTATCCAAGTTCACGGATTCTGAACGTTGAAAGCCCCCTTGAGGCATGCCTTTCGGAGTTACCCGAAGTACAGCGGAACGCAAGGTCAAAAACGGGTTCATGGATTCCACAGGAAAATCCGTGCCGAAAGCTATCATACCAAATTGCTCCAATAAACTCTGATACGTGTATGCGGTCAAGAGCCGCTTGCTTCCCAATCGGTTCAATGCCCAAGCATAGTCGCTCGTGGCGTGGGTGGGCTGTACCGAGGGAAAGACTGCATAATCCTTAAACCAATGTAAATCTTGGGGGTCTACGGTTTGAGCATGTTCAATTCTCCAACGATGATCGGGTTTCGTCATAAATGCTTTCTTGAATGCCAGTAGAGCGCATTTATTGGCGGAATCCCCAATTGCGTGAACATTCAATTGATAATCTAGGTATAAACTCCGTTCCACCCATTTTGTCAATTCCTGCGGAGAGGCTAAAAGAAGTCCACGATGTTGCGGTTCATCCAAATACGGTTGCTTCAATAAAGCACCTCTGGAGCCCAATGCCCCATCCAGAAGCAATTTAAAACTTCGAACCGAAAGATGGTCCGATGAATAATGTTTCATCCGTGATGCAAGGGCAAAATTCTCCTCATTGGCCATCAACATGGCATAAATATCAACCTGTAATCTCTTGGAATGGTCCAACGCCTTGAGCATGTTAAATTGTTGTGCGTTAATGCCCGCCTCATGCACGCTCGTGATTCCAAAATGCAACAATTGCTGCTGAATTTCCAACAACTGCGCTCGATATTCTGCACCGTCGTAATCCCTCATAACCGCCTCAGGAATCGCCATGGCATCATCGATGAAAAGACCGGTATCAAACGAGGCGCGCATGATCGGACTACGGTCTTTAATTTGCTCCAGTAAAGCATCGTTAACAAGCAAGGCATGACCATCGATTCGGTAAAGCGCCACAGGAATATCAGGAAACAATTCCGACAATCGATCATTGGTTGGCATCGCATCACGGGGCCAAGTTGTTTGATTCCAGCCACGGCCGATGATAAAATGCCTCTTCTTTATCTTTGAATAATTTGAAATGCTATCATTCATGTCCTCAATGGAACGGCATTGGGTTAAATCAACCCCTAAGTTTTGTTTGGCTAAAGAAAACAGGTGCGTATGTGCGTCGGTAAATCCCGGATAAATGTGTTTTTTTTGGGCATCAATGCTTTTTCCCCATCGGTACTTGTTGAGAATCTGACGTTCAGGCCCCACTTCCAACACCTTACCATCGCGCACCGCCATCGCCTCACCTGTTGAATTGTTTTCATCCAGCACATGAATGACCGCGTTGTGGATGACCAAATCGGCATACTTACGTTTCATGCAACTGGAAAATACAGCCATGAAAATTACAACATACAAAAGTTTCATAGGGTTAAAAGGGTAATCCGATACCGAAATTTAAGGATGGAATAAAAGGACGTGGAAGCCGTTCTTTTGCTTTTTGCATTTGCTCTTGAGATGTTCCAGTGGTGTAACCATAATATTGCGCTCCATCCAAATAATAGGCGTCTCTCGGCTTAAAAATCCATTTCGATTGGCCGGGTAGCGCTGGGTTGAAAATGGGAAAGCCAATATCAACGCGTACAATCAAAATACTTAAATCAATTCTCAGACCTGTACCCAGCGTAAAGGCCAATTGTTTATAGAAGTCCTTTGTAAATTCTGCACCTTCGCGGTTATCGTCTTTACGGTATGTCCAAATGTTCCCAAAATCCGAGAAGACGCATGAGGAGAGCATTCCGCCCAAAGGAAAGCGAAATTCCAAGGAACCAAACAAGCGAATGTCCCCCAATTGCGTGACCGTGCCGGTTGAATCCCGATATCCTCGATAAGCACCCGGGCCTAACGATCTTGCTTTCCACCCGCGATTATCGTTAGGTCCTCCCCCAAAAAAACTGTAATCGTAAGGCATGGAAGTGGTGGAATTTCCATAAGGAACCCCTACCCCAGCGCTCATTTTCCCAGCAAATTGCAAGTTGGATTTAAATCGACGAATTAAGGTAAACTGATGATCGGTTCGAAAAAACTGTGCGAAGGCATTCCCAAAAACGGTTTGAATACCTCCTGCAAGAGTGTCTTGATGGTTGCTAAAGCGACGCAAGGTATTTCCGGCCAATGAAGTCGAGTTAAAATAGCGTAAATCAGCCAGTATTTTCCGAGCCGAATGCCCTTCATCGGCGCGAAAATCCTTTTTTACATTGGACCAATCGAATTGGAATTTAAAATCCTCCCAAATAAGTTGGTTGCTGTAGGAATTTCGCAAGAACAAATCGTTTAAAGCATTGATTTGAGCTTCAAAAAAATTATCTTTTTTAAATTGAACAAATTTTACGGTGGACATGCCGGGTAAGCCAACCGTGAAGACTTGGGTTTTCCCCACTAACCATTTCCACGTGTAGCTGAATTGAAGGACCGAACGGTCAAAAATATCGCGGTGCTCCACGTTAGCTGCTGCATTGAAAACCGTGGAAGGTTTTTGCCGCTTAGAAATAATCCAAACGGGAACGGGAAACAAACCGGGGATTTCCAGCTTAATGTTGGGACCAAATTCAAACGTATTAAAGGTCCTTCCTTCGGTAATACCATCGGCAAAAACCACGGGTTGAGAGTCAAATCCCCCGCCGAGCGAAATGCTTAGGCGCTCCCCTCCTCGGAAAACATTTTTATTTTGATAATTCAAGGAGGCATTCACCCCTAACAAACCAAAAGACGAGGTAAATCGCGGTTCGAAAGCAAAAGACTGAATTTTGGATTGGGTCAAGTAATAGTGTACGTCCACGCTTTTCTTACCAACGTTCTCTTTCAACACCGGCTTAATAGCGGTAAACAGGTCCAACTGATTCAAAAATTGATAGCTTCTTTCAACGTACTTATCCTTATAAACATTGGTAGGTTCCAAATAATTTTGAAGTTCCAAGAGATGAGGTCTCACTCCGGGTTTTTCTCCGTTGAAGTATACCTCAACGACTCGGTAGGGATTGATGTCCGATTTGGTTAATTTGAAACGCTTGGCTGCTTTTTTATCGCATTTAAGTTCGGCGTAGGTCAACGACTCATAGGTTTCCAAAAATCCGCGTTCCCCAAGCCCTGCCTCATTCGAAGAACGTTTCATGGACTTATATTGATCGAAAGAACCTGTTACCTTGTTGGAATCGCTCAGGTGGAAAAAAACCCGATTTACTACATACCTTTCAAAGGGAACAACCACTAAGCTATCCTTAATCTCGGGGTGAATGACTTTTCTTGGTAAGAATTGAACCAATACTTTTGCCCGTTTTGAGCGCGCGTTGGTATCAACCTCGTACCTTACATTGTCTCCTGTAAATCCGTACAAACCAAAGTTCCTAAAGTACCGCGCGACTTCCTCCGCTTGCGTGGCTAACATATCCTCATCCAAGGGTTTACCAATGAGCGGATGTTCGCTGTTCTTTTTCTGTTCATCTTCTAAGAAAGCTTTGTAAAAATTGGTCAGTGAACTTGGCCCTTTCGTGGAAACAGAATCAATTCTGTAGGGTAAACCCGCTGAAACATCAAAACGAAGGGTAACTGTTCGTTTTTCGGGATTATTCAAGATTTGAGGGCTAATTTGAGATTCATAGAATCCTTTTTTTCTTAAAAAAATGAGCAATTGCGATTGAGAAATCCCGTACAAGGTGGAATCATAAATAACAGGGCGCTCTCCGTATTTGTACTTTAACCATTCGCGAAAAAACCTTGTAGGATTTAGAGTATCTTTCAAGGGAATGATTTTCTGGCTGTAAAAATCTTGCCCTTTAGCACGAGCTTGAGCGATTCTCCGGGTATTAATATGATCCATCTTTTGGATTCGCTTGGCATTGGTTTTTGATAATTTATCGTTTTTATCCCCCCGCTTCTTGGCAACTTTGGCGGAATCCACTGCATTGTACATGATCAATCGAATCGGGATTCCCATGACTTTTTGATTCGGTTGTTGGCGGAGAAGGGAATACAGGTCTGAAGCACTCAGTATTGAACCCTCCTGGGTTAAATTTACCTCAACTTTCTTGAGTAAATACTGGTTCTTTGGAACATTTTTACTTAGGCGACACGCCGTTAAAAATATCA
>JACCDP010023722.1_pt1 | contig 12439 bp, 10 predicted proteins | sample 7445841 | NCBI WGS metagenome assembly JACCDP01 (sample SAMN15323441, study PRJNA562643) | freshwater metagenome | isolation source: river surface water | place: USA:Blue River Watershed | collected 2017-08-17
CGGCCGGGCGCGGCGCGCCCGCCGAGGTCGCTGGTGCCGATGACGCAGATCTCCAGCCGGCCGGCCAGATTCTCGTCGATGACGGCGCCCATGGTGATGTGGGACTCGCGGCCGAACTGCTCGGTGACCGCGGACATGATCTCGTTGACGCGCGGCAAGGTGAGGTCGGGGCCGCCGACGAGATTCACCAGCAGGCGGTCGGCCTTGCGTGCGAAGTCGGGCGTGTGCAGCAGCGGGCAGAGCTTCAGGCTCGCGATGGCGTCGGCGCCGGCATTCTCGCCGCGGCCCTCGCCGAGGCCGAACAGGGTCTTGCCGCCGCGCGGGCCGAAGGCCTGCCGCAGCGTTGCGAAGTCCACGTTGATCAGGCCGGTCTTGAAGAGGACCGCCCAGATCGACTTCACGCCGCGCCCGATCCACTCGTCGGCGCGCGCGAACGAATCGAGGACGGTCTCACCCTCGGCCGCCTCCTGCATGAGGACGTCGTTGGGCAGCGGGATGACGGCGTCGCACACCGCGCGCAGGGCCCGCAGGCCGTCCTCCGCCTGCTTGAGGCGGCGCCCGCCCTCGAAGCTGAACGGCATCGTGACGAACGCGATGACGAGCGCGCCGGCCTCGGCCGCGACCTCGGCCACGACGGGTGAAGCGCCGCTGCCCGTGCCGCCGCCCATGCCGGTGACGAGGAAGATCAGGTCGCAGTCCTTCACCACCGCGGCGATCTTGGCGCGGTCGGCCTCGGCGGCCTCGCGGCCGCGCTCCGGGTCGCCGCCCGCGCCGAGCCCGCGGGTCACGCCCATGCCGAGGAGCACCTTGTCCTGCACGGGCGAGCTCGCGAGCGCCTGATGATCGGTGTTGATCACCGCCAACTGGAGGCGGTCGAGGTTCTCCATCTTCAGCCGGTCGACCGCGTTGGAGCCGGCGCCGCCGACACCCACCAGCTTGATCGCGATGTTGCGGTCGGTGAGCAGCGCCTGCTCGAGGGGAAGTTCGTTGAGGTTCATGGGAGCGCCGGGCGGATCGTTCAGGACTGGGAGAACAGCTTCTTGAGGCCGGAGAGGAGCCCGTTGCCGCGGGTCCGCGAGGAGAGCTTGTCCGACCGGTTGTTCATCCCGCAGTACAGCAACCCGAGGGCCGTGTGGTAACCGGGGTCGCGCAGGTTCTCGTTCACCCAGGAAGGCGCCTCGCCGAGGTGCGCCGGCACGCCGAACACCCGCGCCGCCACCGACGCCAGGCCCGGCAGCTTCGAAGTGCCGCCCGTGAGGACGACGCCGGCCGAGCACGTCTCGAGGCTGAAGGCGTTGCCGAGGCGCGCCTTCACGACCTCGAGGATCTCCTGCGCGCGCGCCGCGGTGATCTGCTCGATCGCCTGCTGCGGAAACTGCCGGTCGCCGATCGCGAAGGTGCCGTCCATCCAGACCTTCTGGGCGCGGTCCCGCGTCACGACCTCCGCATTGCCGTATCGGAGCTTGAGCTTCTCCGCCTGCGTCTCCTTCAGGCGGAGGCCGATGCTCAGGTCGTTGGTGAGGTGCGCCCCGCCCACCGCGACGACCCCGGTCGTGTGCGCGGCGCCGTCCCGGTACAAAGCGAAGTCCGTCGTGCCGGCGCCGATGTCGATGACCAGCACGCCGTGCTGCCGCTCCTCCGGGGTCGTGACCATGTGGCCGGCCGCGAGGCTTGAAAGCACCAACTCGCCCACCTCGAGGTTGAAGCCCTGGATGACGTGGATCGTGTCCGCCAGGCGCTGCTCCAGGCCGTGCACGGTCCAGTAACCGACCTCGAGGCGCTGGCCGACGAGGTTCTCCGGGCTCCCGGGCACGAGCCGGCCGTCGAGCCGGAACGGGCGCCGGATGTGGTGCACGACCGAGCGTCCCTGCGGCAGCTGCTTCGCGCGGGCCAGCTCGCACACCATGCGCACGTCGCCCGCCTCCACCATGTTGTCGGAGGCCTTCACGTTCACGGCCGCCTCGTTGTAGAAGCCCTCGAGGTGGCTGCCGGTCTGGGCCAGGAAAACGGCGTCGATGCGCTCGCCGGCCTCGCGCTCCGCGACCTCCAGGGCGTGGTGCGTGCACTCGCTGGCGGCCTTGTAGTCGACCACGGCGCCCTTGATGACGCCGCGGGAGGGACACTCGCCGCGGCCGATGATCGCGAGCTCGCGGCCGGAGTACTCGCCGACGAGGACGGTGATCTTGGAGGTGCCGATCTCGACGGCTCCGATGAAGTTGGTGCGCGGGCTCACGGGGAGGAGGATGGCGGGAGGGCGATGGAAGGGACGGAAAACAGGGGGCGCGCGGCGTCCGGGCGCCGCGGTTTCGCGGCCGCCGGGGCCTCGGGCGGATCAATCCGCACCGGCACGTTGCGGCCGCGGGCGAGGTCGATCCGGACCCGGGCCGCCGGGGTGCCGCTCAGCCGGTCGACCAGGTAGTCTAGCTTGGCGAGCTGGCCGAAATACTCGCGCGACTCGGCGAAGACCACGGAGGAGCCGTTCCGCGTCGTGACCTCGAGCTCGCGGTCGGACGACAAGCGCGCGAGCGAAACGGAAGCCCACGTGCGATACACGTCGAGCGCCGCGAATTGCGCGTCGGAAAGCAGCTGGGCCACCGTGCCCATGCCCGGCAACGGGCGGAATCCCCCGCCCTCGGCCACGAGCGACACGCCAGAGAGCCACGGCAGGCCGTCGACGAGCCCCGGCTCAAAGCCCGCGCCGCGGAAGACGGTGCCGTCGGCCGAGACCAGCAGGTCGCGCGGCGCGCCGCCGGTCTCGACGCGCACGCGCGCCACCGGGCTGCGCTCCGTGAGGCGCACCACCAGCCGGTCGGGAAATTCGCGAGAGAGGGACGCCGCCTCCACCTGGCCGTCGAGCAGGAGCCGCGCGCGCAGGCTCGGCAGGTCGAGCTCCGTCAGGGTGACTCCCGGGGGCAGCGCCAGCGCGGAACGCAGCCACGCGTCGTCGAGTACTCCGCCGGCCGACGTCCGCAGCTCGATGCGCCGCAGGACACCCGACTTGGCGGCCGCCGGCAGGGACCGCGGGGCGGGGTTGACCGTGGAAAGCAGATACCAGCCGCTCGCCGCGAGGGCGACGAGGCCGAGGACGGCCGCGGCCGTGCGCACGCCGACCATGGCCCGGCGCCAGCGGCCGCCCCGCGACATCGCGCGCGGCCGCACCGGCTGCGCGATGTCGCGCCAGTTCCTCACCTCCGGGGTGCGGATCGCGCCCGGCGTCACTCCCGTCCTCCCTTTCCGGCGCGGAAACGCGCCACCGCCGGCGAGACCAGCTCGCGCACGAGCGCCGTGAAGTCGAGGCCGGCGCAGCGGGCGCTCATGGGCAGCAGGCTCGTCTCCTTCATGCCCGGCAGCGTGTTGATCTCGAGCATGCAGGGCCCCTCCTCGGTGAGGATGAAGTCGACCCGCGCGTAGTCGCGGCAGCCGCACGCCGCGAACGCCGCCTCGGCCGAGCGCCGCACGCCGGCGGCGACCTCCTCGCCGAGCGGGGCCGGCGCGAGGTACTCGGTCATGCCCTTCGTGTACTTGCTCGTGAAGTCGTAGACGCCCGACCGCGGGCGGATCTCGACGATCCCCATCGCGCGGCCCGCCAGCACGCCGACGGAGAGCTCGCGGCCCGTGAGACGCCGCTCCACCATCCACTCCCCGCGCTCGATCGCGGCGAGGCTCGCCACCAGCTGCTCCCGCGACTCCGGCAGGGCCAGGCCCACGCTGCTGCCCTCGGCGTTAGGCTTCAGCACGACCCGCTCGCCCAGCGCCGCCACCACGGCGGCGGCATCGGGCTTCGCCGACGCTTGGAAACGCATGCCCGGCGCCACCCGCACCCCGCGGGACGCCGCCAGCTCCTTCGTGCGCGTCTTGTCCATCGTGGCGGCGCTGGCTGCCGCGGCGCAGCCCGCGTAATGGATCCCCGCGGCGTCGAGCAGCCGCTGCATGCCGCCATCCTCGCCGAAGGTGCCGTGCAGCGTCGAGAAGACCACGTCGCGGGCTGGATCGAGTCCCTCGGGAAGTGCCGCCGCGTTCACCTCGATGAGCCGCGTCGGGAACGAACGCGCGAGCGCGAGCGCGCTGGCCCGGCCCGAGCCGAGCGAGACCTCGCGTTCGGCGGAGACGCCGCCGGCGAGGACCGTGATGACGGGAGGGAGCAGGCTCACAGCACCTCCTCCCAGCGCCGGCCGAACCACAGCACCTCCGGCTGCAGGAGCACCCCGGAGCGCTCCAACACCCGCGCCCGCACGAGGCGCATGAGTTCCACCACGTCGGCCGCGCGCGCGGCGCCAAGGTTGACGATGAAGTTGGCGTGCACCGGCGAGACCTGCGCGTCGCCGACCCGCGCGCCCTTGAGACCGGCCTCGTCGATCAAGCGCCCGGCCGCGCCTCCGGGGGGATTGCGGAAGACGCAGCCCGCGCTGCGCTCCCGCGGCTGCGTCTCGTGCCGCTTGCGCCGGTAGACGTCGATCTGGCGGCCGATGGCGTCGCCCTCCGCACGCGCGGCCGGCCGGAGCAGCGCACCGAGCGCGATGGCGGATTCCAGTTCGCGGCAATGGCGGTAATCGACGCCCATCGCGGCCCGGGGGAGGTCGACGACCTCTCCGGCGGCGGTGAAGATCCGCACCTCCTCCACGACGTCGAAGATCCATCCGCCCATCGCCCCCGCGTTCATCCGCAGCGATCCGCCCACGCTGCCCGGGATTCCCTCCATGAACTCGAAGCCCTGGAGGCCCGCCTTGACCGCCTGCCCGCAGAGGTTCTTGAGGCGCAGGCCGGCCCCGGCCCAGACGCGTCCGTCGGCCCGCGGGGAAAACTCGCCCCAGGCGGGATGACCCAGCGAGACGACCACCGCGTCGACGCCCTCGTCGGGCACGACCAGGTTGGAACCGCGTCCGAGCGGAAGCAGCGGGACCCCGGCGGCAGCGGCGAGCCGCGCCACGGCCCGCAGGTCCTCGACTCCCGCCGGCTCCACGTGCAGCCGCGCCGCGCCTCCCACGCCCAGCGTGGTGCGCGCGGCGAGGGGTTCCTCGCGGCCGACGCGCGTACCTGCCACCACGGCCGCGCGCATGGCGGCCGCCAGCTCATCCCAGTTCGCGCGGGAGGCCGGTACGGCGGGCGGAGTGAGGAGGGCGCTCATGGCTTTCGGCGGCGGGAGAGGTTTCAGGCCGGCGCGAGGCCCGCGCGGCCGGCTCCTGCCGGGGCGCCCACCAGGGAATCAAGGTCGGCCAGCATCTCCGCGAGCGGATCGGCCCGCTGCAGGGTCCGGAGCGCCTCGCGGCACGGGGCGAGCCGCGCGTCGTCGAGGACCAGTTCACGCACGAGGCCGTCGAGTTCCGCGAGCCTCGGCTCAGGCAACAGGCGACCGCCACCGGCGGCGGCGAACCAAGCGGCGTTGGCTTCCTGGTGGTTATCAGCGGCCGCCGGATAAGGGACGAGGACGGCCGGCGTCCCGCAGCGGATGAGTTCAGCGATCGTCCCGGCGCCGGCGCGGGAGACGACAAGGTCGGCGGCGGTGAGCAGGTCGGCCATGCGGCCGCAGAATGGCTCGAACACGGCGCGCACCGGACCGGAAGGCGAAGGGTGCTCGATCGTCTCCGCCCGATCCTTGCCGGGACCGGTGATGACGTGGAGCTGCACGCCGGCGGCGGCGAGCGGCTCGGCCGCGCGACGGGCCCAGGCGTTGAGGGAACCGGCCCCCTGGCTGCCACCGAGGACGGCGACGACCCGACGGGACGGATCGAGACCGAGCGCCGCGCGCGCGGCGGCCGGGTCCCCGCGCCGGATCTCCCGCCGCACGGGCAGCGTGAGCGGACGGACGACGGAGGCGCCGAGAGCGGGGAGGACGACGCCCGGGGGGAGGTAGACGCGGCGGGCGAGGCGGCCAAGGATCCGCACCGCGCGGCCGGGCACGCGGTTGGACTCGTGCAGGGCCACCGGGATGCCGAGCAGACGCGCCGCCACCACGAGTGGAAACGAGGTGAATCCCCCGAAGCCGACGGCGGCCCGCGGCCGTTCCCGCCGCAGCAGACGCCAGCAAAGGAAAAGGGCCGCCGTCTGCGACCAAACGAAGCGGGCGAGCACGCCCGGTGACCACCCGAAGCCGGAGCCGGGCATCGGGACGAAGGTAAGTCCCGCGTAACGCGAGCTCAGTTCGGCATCCACGCGCCGCCGGCTGGTGAGGAGCACGGCACCGTCGCCCCGCGCGAGGAGAGCCTCGCCGAGCGCGATCCCCGGGGCCAGATGGCCGCCGGTGCCGCCGCAGGAGATGACGAACCGGCTCACGCCGCCACCTCCCGCATCGAGCCCGCGCCGCGGGGCAGAGCCACCCGGCCCCACGTGCGCTGCGTATTGAGGATGATGCCGAGCACCATCCCCATGAGGAGCAGGTTCGAAAGGCCGGCGCTGATGAACGGCAGCGACATCCCCTTGGTGGGAAACACAGCCGTGACGACGCCGATGTTGATGATCGCCTGCAGGCTGATCAGGAGCACGCACCCCACGACCAACAGGTACTGGAAGAGGTTGGGCGCCCGCCGCACGTGCATCAGGCCGGCCGCCAGGATGACGGTGAACGCGAGCACCACGCCGAGCGTGAAGAAGAGACCGAGTTCCTCGCCCACGACCGAGAAGATGTAATCGGTGTGGGCCTCGGGCAGGTAGCTCAGCTGCTGGCGGCCGTTGCCTAACCCCGCGCCCTCGACTCCGCCGGCGGCGAAGGCCGCGAGTCCCTGCCGCAGCTGGTAGGATTTGTCCTCGCTGAGGAATTCCGTCATCCGCCGCAGCCGGTTGGGGTTATGGATCACGGCTACCGTGAAGAGGCCGGCCACCAGCAGGAAAGCAGGCGCGATGTAACGCCAACGCGCTCCCGCGAGGAAGAGCAGGACGAAGCCGACCACCACCATCAGCGCCGCCACGCCGAAGTCAGGCTCGAGCAGGGTGAGGCCGGCGATGACGCCGATCATGATCCCGGGGAGGAAGAAGCCGCGCCAAACTTCACCGATGCGCGTCTGGTTGAGCGCCAGGTAGTGGGCCAGGCAGAACACGAGCCCAAGCTTGGCGAACTCGGAAACCTGCAGCCGGAGGGATCCGAAGCCGAGCCAGCGGCGGCTGCCGTTCACCTTGATCCCCACCACCAGCACGAGGAACAGGAGCACCGCGCAGATCCCGAAGATCCACCACGCGTAGCGGCGGGCGTAATCAAGGTTCACGCGGCTCACCACGAAGCAAATGCCGCCCGCGAGCAGCACCCCGAGCAATTGCTTGTTCAGGTAAAAGTACGGCCCGGTGCGCAGCCACGCGCTCGCGCTGAAGAGGATGGTCAGGCCCAGCAGGGCCAGTCCAACCGCGATAATCAGGATCACCGTGGCCGGATTGACCAACGAACGGGCGTCGAGGCGGCGTCCGGCGGAGGCGGGCTTGGGCGCGGCGTCGGGCAAGGCGCGGGGCTCCGGCTCAGGGCTTGGGCGCAGGCGTGACGGGGCTCTCGTCGATCCGGATGACCGGAATCACCGGCGGCGCCGGCGGGGTCGCCTCGGGACCACCCGCCTTGGCGTCGGCGGCCGCGGGCTTGGCGGACTTCGGCGCCGCGACGCCCGGGATCACAAGCTCCATGCCGGCCTGGATGCGAGCGGGGTCGGAGATGCCGTTGGCCAACGCGATCTCGGACTGACGCAGGCCGTAATTGCGGGCGATGACGCTGAGCGACTCGCCCGGCTTCACCACGTGGCGCACGCCGTCGACCGCAGCCTTCGGCGCGGCCGACTTCGCAGGGCGCGCCGCCTTGGCCGCAGCCGCGGGCAGCGGCGCGACGGCCGGGGTCATGGCGCCGGAACGGGCGGGAATGACGAGCTTCTTCCCGGGCTGGAGGTTCGCGTTGGCGGCGATGCCATTGGCGACCGTGAGGTCGGCGACGGTGAGGCCATGCTTCTTGGCGATGGACCAAAGGCTGTCACCCGGGCGGACGACGTAGGTCGAGGCGGGGGTCACATCCGCGGTCTTCTCAGCCTGCAGCGCGCCGGCGACAGGGGTCCCCGGCCGCGTGGGCGTGAAGCGCACGGAGTTCGCGGAGTCGGCACCGGCGGGAGCCGCGGCGACGGCGGGCGCGCTGGGGTCGAACAGGGGCGGAGTGGACGCGGCCGGCGCCGTTGCGGCGGAAGCGGGCACGACGGGCGGCGCATCGGCGGCCGGGGCGGGCGTCGGCAGAGCAGCTGAGACGGAGGCGGCGGGCGCGGCCTCCTTCGCGACGGTGTCGCCCGGGACGGGCGCGGGCTTCCGGGCGGTGCTGCAGCCCGGATTCGCGAAGATGAGGAGCAGGGCGAGGACGTGGAGGCCGACGACGACGCCGAAAATCTTCAGGATTTTCATGGTGGAGGATGATTCTGGAAAATCTGCAGCCGAGCGGGGTCGATGTCTAGCGGCCCGCTGCCGCCGGCCCGCGGGCAGCGGCCTGCATCCGCCGCGCGGACCATTCGCGCAGGAAGGCGTTGCGGCCGAGCACAACGCCCGAGGTGGGACGAATGAGCGAGGTGAGCGAAGGCGGACGAAGCGCGGGACGCGCGGCGGGGCCGGCGGAGAGCGGGAACACGGAGTCGAGTTCTTGGGCGGGGTTCATGGGGTCAGCGGAGTTTCAGGGTGGCGAGGCTCGCGAGCGCGAAGCCCAGGGAGAGGATCCAGAACCGGAGCACGACCTTGGTCTCGGGCCAGCCGAGCTTCTGGAAATGGTGGTGGACGGGCGCCATGCGGAACAGGCGGCGGCCCTCCCCGAAACGGCGCCGGGTGAACTTGAACCAGCCGACCTGCAGGATGACAGACATCGCCTCCATCACGAAGACGCCGCCGGCGATCACCAACGTGAGCGGCTGATGGATCATGAACGCCATCACGCCGATGAGGCCGCCGAGCGCGAGCGATCCGGTGTCGCCCATGAAGACCTCGGCCGGGTGGGAATTGAACCAGAGGAAGGCCATGCCGCCGCCGATCAGCGCCCCGCAGATCACGCTCAGTTCACCCGTGCCCGGCACGTGGCTGATGAGGAGGTATTCCGAGAGGAAGACGTGATCGGCGAGGTACGCCATGATCGCGAACACGATCGCGACGGTGATGGTGCAGCCCACCGCGAGGCCATCGAGCCCGTCGGTGAGATTGATGGCGTTGCTGAAGCCGACCACCCAGCCGTAGAGCAGCGCGAGCAGGAGCCACCACGGCATCACCGGAATCACGGCGTGCTTCACGAAGGGCACCCAGAGCTCGCGGATCTTCGCCGCGCTGAGCGGATGCCATAGCAGGAGGGTGAGGGCCACGAGGGTCGCGCCCGATTGCCAAGCGATCTTTTCCCAGGGCGCGATGCCGTTGCGGTTGCGACGCAGCACCTTCAGGTAGTCGTCGCGGAAGCCCGGCACCGTGAGGGCCGCGTAGACGAAGAGGCTCACGATCACCCAGATGTTGGGCGCCGCCCACAGGACCGAACTTCCGAACACCGAGAGGAAGATGATCAGGCCACCCATCGTGGGCGTGTTCTTCTTGTCGAAGTAGGCGGCGCCGAGTTCCGCCGTGCGCTCGTCGACGTACCCGTGGCCGAGCTTGAGGCGCCGGAATCGGCGGATGAGCCCGGGCCCGAACGCGAAACCGAGAAACAACGCCGTCACCGCGGCCAGCATCGTCCGCAGCGTGATGGACGCGAAGAGCCGGAACGGTCCGAAGTGCTCCTCAAGGCCGGCCAGATAGCTAAGCATGGGCCGCCACCTCCTCCCCCGCCCCGGCAAGCGCGCGCTCGAGCCGGTACTTGCGGCTGCCCTTCACGAAGACCGCGCCGCGCCATGCCGCCAGCACGGGGCGCGCCGTCTCGGCGTCGGCGATCTCCTCCGCCTGCTCGGGCGCGGCGCCGGCCTCCCGCAGCCCGGCGAGGACCTCACCCGCGAAGGGTCCCGTAACCAAGGCGCGATCACCGGGCCGCAAAGCAAGGAAACGGCCCAGCTCCCGGTGCATCCGCCGCGCCTCCTTCCCGAGTTCCTCCATGCCGCCGAGGAGGTAGAGCCGCGGCTCCGCGACGGGAGCCACGCCCGCGAACGCCGCCAGCGCGTCGGCCATCGAAGCCGGGTTCGCGTTGTAACAGTCGACGTAGAGGAGATTGCCGCCAACCCGCCGCACGTCGCCGCGGAGCGCGCCCGGCCGCCAGCCGGCGAGCCTCGCCTGCACCTGCGCGCGCGGCACCCCGAGCCGGAGCGCGGCGCAGATCGCCAGCGCCGCGTTCTGCGCCATGCCCGCCGAGGCCCGCGGCATCGTGAACAACAGCGGCGGCGGCGGACCGAAGGCGATCGCCAGCGCGGTCTCCCCGTCGCGCTGAGTCACCGCGAAGTAGGCGCGGTCGGGAGGAGGTTCCGTCGGCCGCACGACGTCCGCCCGCTCCAGCACGATCCTCGGCACGCGGAGGTCGCGTAACGCCGGAAAGTCGGCCGTCTCCCGCGTGAACAACGCCACCCCGCCCGCCCGCGTCGCCGCCGGCAGCTTGGCCTTCTCCTTCGCCACGCCCTCCAGCCCGCCGAGGGCCTCGAGGTGAGCCGGACCGACCAGCGTGATGATCGACACGTCGGGCTCGATCATCGCCGCCAGCGGGTCCATGTCGCCCGGGGCGTTGATGCCCGCCTCGACCACCGCCACGCGATGCCGCGCCGGATCCAGGCGCGTGAGCGTGAGTGGCACGCCGAGGTGGTTGTTGAGATTACCCTCGGTGGCGGCGACGCCGCTCGCTGCGCCACCGAGGAGGAGCGCCAGCAAGTCCTTGGTGGAGGTCTTGCCCGCGCTACCTGAAATTCCCACCACCGGGCCGGGGAACGCCCGCCGGTGCTCCCGCGCGATCGCGTACCACGCCGCCAGCGGGTCCGCCACCACCAGTTGCGGCAGCGGCACCGCCGGGTCCGCCTCGCGCACGATGGCCGCACCCGCCCCCGCCTCCGCCGCCGCCCCGAGGAAGGCATGCCCGTCGCGCGCGGCCGTGCGCAACGCGACGAAGGTCTCCCCCTTGCCGATCACGCGGGAATCGAAATGGAAGCCGGTGAGGGGGGCGCGCGGCATCCCGTGCCAGCGGCCGCCGGTCCAGTGCGCGAGGGTTTCGGGAGCGAAGGCGGGCATGGCGGTCAATTCCTCCCCGCCAGCAGCTCACGCAGCAGCCGGCGGTCGTCGCCGGGCACCCGGAAGTCGCCAAGATCCTGATACGCTGCGTCCCCGCGGCCCGCCGCCAGCACCGCGTCGCCCGGCCGGGCCGTACCCAGCGCGGCCGCGAGCACTCGTCGGCGGTCCGCCCCCGCGTGCACCTCGTCGGCGAGCTCCCGCGCGGCCGCGAGCACCGTCTCGCCCGCGTCGCCACCCAGCGCCAGGACCACGCGGCCGGTCGTTGCCGCGCGCACGCTCGCCAGCGCACGCCTCAACTCCGCCGCCGTGCGCGCGGCGTCGATCCACACCGCGAAGGGCTGACCGGCGTCGAACCGCTCGAGGCGGCCCGGCACCCCCGGAAAGGAGCGGAGACGGGGCAGCACCACATGGAGGTCGCGACCGGCCGCCCACGCCGCCGCCGCGGCCGCCGCCAGGTTTTCCGCATGCTCCCGGCCGAACAAGGGGGAAACGACCTCCACCGCGCCTTCCGGCCAGCGTACCCGCCACGCGCCGGTGTCCGTGATTTCCACGCGGACTTCCGCCGCCGGCCCGGATCCGAACGTCACCACCCGCGTGCCGCCACCCGCCCGCAGTTCCGCGGCCAACCGCGCGCCTCCGGAGCCGTCGACGTTCACCGCTGCTGCCGGCAACGGCCGTTCCGGATCCGCCGCGAAGGTACGCCGCCATGTCGCGGCGGCCCCGGCGTCCGCGCCGTCGGGACCCGTGGCGTTGGTGAAGACCGCGACCGCCCACGGCAGGCCTTCCGCCGCGCAGCCGCCGAGCGATCGGACGCCGGCCTCAAGCACGGCGTCGCGGCAGCCGGCGTCGCGCATCTGCGCAAGCAGGCCGTGCAGTTCAAGGGCGTCCGGCTCGCCGTCCGGAGCGGGCACCGTCCGCGCCCCGAGCTCATACCGCGCCGAACCCAGCAGGCCCACACGCCGGTCGCCGGAAAGGAGGTGATGCAGGAGGTGCGCTACGCTGGTCTTGCCGCGGCCGCCACCGATACCGAGGAGGGTGGCGGAGCGGTCGGGAAAGCCGAATTGCCGGCGCGCGGCGGCCGCGAGCGCCGCGGGGACGTCGGTGGCCTGCACGAAGGTCGTTCGCGCGGACGCCGGCAGCAGCGGCAGGCGGTCGACCACGATGGCGGCAGCCCCGCGGCCCAGGGCCTCCCCGATGGCGCGGGCGTCGCCGGCATTGTCGCGGCACAAGGCGAAGAAGGCGGTGCCCGGCACAACGCGACGGAAGTCGGTCGCGAGACCGGCGACGGGCCGATCGAGCGTGCCTTTGCTCGCAATGACGGACC
>JACCDP010742159.1_pt1 | contig 12434 bp, 12 predicted proteins | sample 7445841 | NCBI WGS metagenome assembly JACCDP01 (sample SAMN15323441, study PRJNA562643) | freshwater metagenome | isolation source: river surface water | place: USA:Blue River Watershed | collected 2017-08-17
AAGCCAACTCCAACTCGCAAGGAGCGAGAGCAGGCCAGAAAGAAACCCCTGGTAGGCGATAGGAGCAAGGAAGCCCGTCAAGCTCAAAAGGAAAAAGTTAGAGCACAGCGGATAGCCATCCGAGAAGGCATGATGGCCGGAGACGAAAGATACCTCTCTGCTCGCGATAAGGGGCCGCAGCGCCGCTTTGCCAGAGACGTAGTTGACGCTCGCTTCACCGCCGGCGAACTTGTTCTTCCGATGCTCTTCATTGTCGTGTTCATGACCTTCATCGACTCGTTCATCATTCAGGTGGTAGCACTTTTTGCAATGTGGGGTCTTTTTGGAGTGGTCGCCATCGACGCCACAATGGTTGGTCGAATTGCTAAGCGCAAGGTAGCGGTCAAATTTGGGCAGGAAAACCTGGAGGCTGGCATTGCCTGGTATGCGGCCATGCGCTCCATACAAATGCGCTCGCTTCGAATACCAAAGCCGCAGGTTCCAAGATTTTCAAAACTCGATAAGTAAGGAAAGAAAATGCAATTTCGCTATCTAGGTAACTCCGGTCTCAAAGTCTCTGAAATCATCTACGGTAACTGGCTAACCCACGCGTCGCAGGTCAAGGATGACAAGGCAATCAAGACCGTGCACGCTGCTTTGGAAGCAGGCATTACCACCTACGACACCGCAGATGTCTACGCCAACCAGGCTGCGGAAGTTGTCCTCGGCAAAGCTCTAAAGAATGAGCGCCGTGAGGGCATCGAAATCTTCACAAAGGTTTACTGGCCCGTTGCCAAGAAGGGTCCAAATGATGTCGGGCTCTCTAGAAAGCACATCTTCGAAGCACTGCACGGGTCACTAAAGAGATTGCAGACGGATTACATCGATCTCTATCAGGCCCACCGCTTTGATTTTGAAACTCCGCTTGAAGAAACCATGCGGGCATTTGCCGATTTGGTTCATCAGGGCAAGGTGCACTACATCGGAGTTTCGGAGTGGACAGCAGAGCAGATTCGCGAGGGCAAGAAACTTGCAGACCAGCTAGGCATCCAGCTGATTTCCAACCAGCCTCAGTATTCAATGCTCTGGAGAGTGATTGAGGGCAAGGTTGTGCCAACCTCCGAGGAACTCGGACTTAGCCAGATCGTTTGGTCCCCGATTGCTCAGGGCGTGCTGACTGGAAAGTATCTTCCGGGCCAGCCAGCACCGGCAGGTTCCAGAGCAGCCGATCCAAAGCTTGCCTCAATCATTGAGAAGTTCATGTCGGATGAGGTCCTTACCAAAGTCCAGCAACTCAAGCCTCTGGCAGAGGATTTGGGTCTAGACATGGCACAGTTTGCAATTGCATGGGTTCTGCAGAACAAAAACGTTGCCGCCGCAATCGTAGGCGCCTCAAGACCTAAGCAGATAACCAGCAATGCGAAGGCAGCAGGCGTCCAGATTCCAGCAGAGATAATGCAGAAGGTGGACCAGATTCTCGGAGATGTAGTGGTGAGAGATCCCTCTCTTACGCAGTCACCGGCAACTCGCCCTGCCTAAGACTTTTAGCAAAACCAGGCCCCTGATAGATAAAGCCCGTGTAGACCTGAACCAGATCTGCGCCTAGCTTTAACCTCTGCCTGACATCGTCACTGGACTGAATACCACCAACCGAGATTATGGCTCGATTAGGAAGTGCTGCTCTGAGCAGGGTGAGTAGCTCATTTGCCCTCAGCGAAAGCATCGGGCCTGACAGCCCTCCCGCTTCTGCTGCTTTGGTGTCCTCTACGCCTGAGCGGTTTACGGTCGTATTAGCTGCGATCACACCAGCTATGTTGAGCTCTTCGACAAGTGAAGCGATTGCCAACGCATCTTCATCTGCCAGATCTGGCGCAATCTTCACAAACACAGGCTTGGATTTGGCATTTTCAATCACGGAAACCAGAATCGGTCTGAGTGTTGATACCTGCTGCAAATCTCGAAGTCCGGGGCTATTGGGACTGGAGACATTGACGGCAAGATAATCCGCAACTTCGGCCAGCTCCCTCGCGCACTTTGCATAATCATCCGCAGCAAGCGCTGGTTCGGTTAACTTGTTCTTTCCGATGTTTACGCCAATTATTGGCAGCTTTGCCCCGCTTTGTCTAAGTCTTTGAAGGCGCCTCGCGATAACAACGGAACCGTCATTATTGAATCCCATTCGATTAATCAATGCATTCTCGCGAATGAGACGAAATAGTCGCGGCTTAGGATTTCCTGGCTGAGGTTTAGGTGTAACAGTCCCGACCTCCACATGACCAAAGCCGAGTTTGTAAAGTCCCCGAACCATCTTGGCATTTTTATCAAAGCCCGCAGCTATGCCAAGGTGATTTTCAAAACTGAGCCCTGCCACTTTCACTTGAGCAGAACCTTTTGGATTTGGCAGCACTGCGCCTAGAAATCGAATGAGCGCAGCGCCCAGGTGATGTGCAAGCTCGGGGTCAATCCATCTAAGAAATAGACGAAATAGAAGTTTGTACATCACTGACGCAAATCTTTAATCGCCTCAGAGAAATCATCAAGAGAGTCCCAGGCCTGGTAAACACTGGCAAATCGCATGTATGCAACGTGGTCCAGATTCTTCAGCGGCTCCAAGATCGCCAGGCCAATCTCTTGGGCATCAATAGAAGCTGCTCCAGTTGAGCGAAGCGTTTCCTCGACCTGCTGGGCCAAAAGAGCTAGATCCGCATCGGTAACTGGTCTTCCCTGGCAAGCTTTTCTGACTCCGGCGATGATCTTGTCTCGACTAAATGGTTCGGTCGCACCAGATCGTTTGGTGACCATGAGAGAAGCGGTCTCGACAGTGGTGAAGCGCTTCTGGCACTCCGGGCATTGACGTCTGCGACGAATTGAGGAGCCGTCATCGGATGTCCTCGAGTCAATGACCCGGGAGTCAGAGTGTCTACAAAATGGGCAGTGCATCAGTTACTAAATCTAATGCGGGCTGCCTCTCCATGGGCTGGAAGACCTTCGGCATCGGCAAATTTTGTTAGCGAATCACTCACCTCTGACAGGGCGCCGGCTTTGAAATCAACCACCTGCTGCTGCCTCAGGAAGGTGTAGACCGAAAGTCCGGAGGATCGCCTTGCTTGGCCGGATGTGGGAAGAACGTGATTAGAACCAGCAAGGTAATCCCCCAGGCTGACCGGGGAATAGCCACCCAGAAATACAGCTCCTGCATTTGTAATCCGCTGCAATACATCGCGCGGGTCTTCAGTCTGAATCTCCAAGTGCTCGGTTGCATAGAGGTTCGCTATCTCAATAGCGTCTGAAATTGAGTCAACTAATACCAGAGCAGATTGCTCCCCGGAAAGTGCATTAGTAGCTCTTTCTCTATTGGCAGTCTTTCCGAGCTGAAGCTCAATCTCATTCTTCACCTCTTCAATTAGTTTTGAAGAGATGCTTAGTAGAACTGCAGCAGCGCTTTCATCATGTTCCGCCTGAGAGATCAGATCAGCAGCTATCCAAGAGGGATTTGCCTTATCGTCCGCAATGATGAGAATTTCGGTTGGTCCAGCTTCAGAGTCGATTGCAATCTTGGAGCGCAGAAGCTGTTTGGCAGTTGCCACATAAGCATTACCGGGTCCCGTCACCAGGTCGACTTTCTCAAGCCCAATTTCTGAAATGCCACCTGCCAATGCCGCAATGGCACTTGCACCGCCGATCGCATACACCTCTTCGATACCAAGTAGCTGAGCAGCAGCCAGGATTAGCGGGTGAGGATCGCCGCCAAATTCTTTCTGCGCCGGGGAGCAAAGAACAATTCTCTTGACCCCTGCAACCTGAGCGGGAACTGCGTTCATAATCACACTTGATGGATAGACGGCTTTCCCACCGGGAGCATAAATGCCGGCGGAGTCAAATGGAACAAATCGCAGATCAACTCGGCCATCAGAGCTAACTTCAACCGACTTATCTGACGGAAGATGTGACTGGGAAACTTTTCTTAGCCTGGCAATGGACTGCTCCATTGCCTCTATCACACCTATGGGTGTCTGATCCAAAGCGAGTTTTAGTTTCGAACCTGAAATTCTAAATTCCTGCGGCACTACCCCATCAAATTTGCTGGCGTGCTCGATAAGTGCCTTAGAGCCACTGCCTTCGACTTCGCGGATTATCTTCGCAACTGCCGCTTCAAGATCAGCTAGGACATTAGCCCTGGGCAGCAGCCGGGCGACCGACTTCTGAGTAATTGGTTGATTCCAGTGGATCGCGCGCATTGCCAAGTTCTCGGTGAAGTTTGGAAAGATGCCCTAACCTTATCGGAAGAATGAGTACAGACCATAAAGACTTTGACCTCCTTGGCGAGGAAGCACTCAAAGCAGTATTTCGAAATCATGCCAGCGGCATAGCGATTGTCACCAGTCGAACCGAGTCGGGCGAACCCATTGGTTTCACAGCCTCCTCTGTTACCTCGCTCGGATCCAATCCGCCGCTGGTGTCACTCAACATCGCGCAGGGTTCCTCCAGCTACCAGCACCTTTGTGTGGGAGCAAAATTAGCTCTACACACCCTGGACGAGAGCACCCTCTACCTAGCAAAGCGATTGGCTGGACCTAAAGAGGAGCGGTTCAGTGGCGGTGAGGTAAAAGGTCCCTACGCTCTGCCGATATTTACCGATGCGCCAGCGATACTGATCGGTGAAGTAAGGCACAGATTCGAGGTTGAGCAAAACGCCGTGCTGATAATTTCAGGTCTTGAGGCATCTGTATCGCGCGTTCCAAGCGCACCACTGGTCTACTTTCAAAGAGCCTGGCACACCATTGGCAAAAAGCTATCTGAGAAGGATTAGCTAACCGCATCCGAACCCAGCAGGGCCTTGAGTTCACCAAAGAGATCCTGACCAACCCGCACTCGCTGCGGGAGCATGAAGTGATTCACACCGCTCGATGCGGTCAGCCTGACTTGAACCTCAACCGGGCCGGGATGAGAATCAAGAATGGTTGCCAACTGCATCAACTTTTCTCTAGTCGCCATCGCTTCGGTCAAAGAAAGCTGCAACACTCCCCCTCTGTCTCTGCCCGGCTCAATCACCTCAATGGCAAAACCCTGCAGCACAATCTCTTCATCTCTGCGCGATACTCGGCCACGAATTGACACCGCGGCGTCCTCAACGAGAAGGTCGCGGAACTCCTGATATGTCTTGCCCATGAACATAACTGTTATCTCTCCAGAAAAGTCCTCGACGCTAACCTGCGCATACTGATTTCCTGATGAGCGCGCTATTCGATGCTGAACCTGAGTTATCAGTCCCGCTATGGTCACCGTTTCCCCGTCTGCTAGTTCACTGTCCCTGAGAGCCGCGGTGCCCATATCTGAAAATCTCATTAGCTCAGCTTCCATGCCAGCCAGCGGATGGTCTGAGACGTAGAGTCCAAGCATTTCTCGCTCGTGCGCCAATAGATCACGTTTAGTCCATTCAGGAAGCTCCGGAATAGCTACCTGTGTGCTGTCGTCTTCTAGCAGATCACCAAACAGATCCACCTGACCGCCCGCCGCCTCGCGCTTTATTACCGCAGAGGCATCGATAGCTTCCTCGTGGATTGCAAACAGCGCTCTTCTGGTGTGACCGAGCGAATCGAAGGCACCTGCCTTAATGAGCGACTCGACCACTCTCTTGGTGCAGGCGATTGCTGGAGCTCTGCGAAGGTAATCATCAAATGACGAGAATCGCGGATCTCTGGCCTGCGCAATCGCATCGACCACGTTTTGACCGACGTTTCGAATAGCAGCTAGGCCAAACCGAATGTCCTCTCCGACCGCAGCAAAAATGTCGATGGACTGATTTACATCCGGGGGCAATACTCGAATTCCCATCTTTCGACACTCATTTAGATAAACCCCGAGCTTGTCTTTGGAATCGCCCACCGACGTAAGCAGTGCGGCCATGTATTCCGCCGGGAAGTTAGCCTTGAGATAAGCGGTCCAGTAGCTGAGCACCGCATAGCCAGCGGAGTGGGCCTTGTTGAAGGCATAGTCTGCGAATGGAAGCAGCGTGTCCCAAAGAGCCTTGATGGCAGCTGGTGAATAGCCGTTGGCCTTCATTCCACTAGAAAACATTTCAAACTGCTTCTCTAGCTCCTCAGGTTTCTTCTTTCCCATCGCTCGGCGAAGCAAATCTGCTTGACCAAGAGAATATCCGGCAACTTTTTGCGCAACGGCCATGACCTGCTCCTGATAAACAATCAGACCGTAGGTCGGATCCAGAATCTCTTTTAGAGGCTGGGTGAGCTCGGGGTGAACACCCTCTGACTGCTGCTGACCATTCTTGCGCTGTGCGTAGTTTGTGTGAGAGTTCATACCCATCGGGCCTGGGCGGTAGAGCGCAATGACGGCCGATATGTGTTCAAACTCAGTTGGCTTGAGCATTCGCAAAAGCGAGCGCATATTGTTTCCATCCAGCTGAAAGACGCCTAAGGTTTCGCCTCTGGATAGAAGCTCAAAGGTCTTGGCATCGGAATTTAGATCTAGTTGTTCCAGAACCACCTCGACCCCGCGGTTATTGCGGATGTTGGTCAGAGCATCATCGATGACGGTCAGGTTCCTAAGTCCCAAAAAGTCCATCTTGAGAAGTCCCAGATCCTCGCAGGGAGGTTGGTCAAACTGAGTGATTATTGCCCCATCCTCCTCACGCTTCATGATTGGAATTACTTCCATCAGGGGCTTGGCTGACATGATCACTCCGGCAGCGTGAACTGAAGACTGACGCTTCAGGGACTCAAGCCCCTTCGCTAGATTGAAAACTTCTTTACTCTCCGGATCGGACTCGATGATGTCTCGAAACTCGGCTCCCTCTGCGTAGCGCTCAGATTCTTTGTTTATGACATCATCCAGCGAAACATCTCTGCCCAAAACCATTGGTGGCATAGCTTTGGTTAGTCGCTCACCAATTGCGTAAGGCTTACCCAAAACCCTCGCAGCATCCTTGATTGCCTGCTTGGCCTTGATGGTTCCGAAGGTTACAATCTGCGCAACCCGGTCGTCGCCATACTTCTCGGTTACATAGCGGATCACTTCCGGTCTTCTACGATCGTCGAAGTCAACAGCTATATCGGGCATAGAAAGACGCTCTGGATTTAGAAATCTTTCGAAAATCAAATCATGCTCAAGCGGATCCAGTTCGGTAATACCGAGTGCGTAGGAGGCAAGTGAACCAGCTGCCGACCCTCTGCCCGGCCCGACCCTGATTCCCTGACTTCGTGCCCAGGCGATGAAGTCAGAAACCACCAGAAAGTAGCCCGGGAATCCCATCTTGATGATTACCTGAATTTCGTAATCGACCTGCTGGCGGTGACGCTCACTAAATCCGTTTGGATAGCGGCGCTCCATGCCCTTCCATACTTCCTTTTCAAACCATCCGGCTTCAGTCTCACCCTCGGGAACCGGGAAACGCGGAAGCAAGTCCTGCTTTTCAAAGTCAATCTGACAACGCTCGGCAATTAGCAGGGTGTTATCGCAGGCATCTTCTAGCTCGGAAAAAATCTGGCGCATTTCCTGAGCGGATTTGAGGTAATACTCCTGAGATTCAAAACGGAATCTTCTAGGGTCAGTTAGATTTGTGCCCGTTTGAACGCAGAGCAGTGCCTCATGAGCCTCATGATCGGATTTGTCGACGTAGTGCAGATCATTGGTTGCTACCAGTGGCAGAGACAAGTCTTTACTGAGTCTGAGCAAATCGTCTCTAACTCTTTTTTCAATATCAAGCGAGTGATCCATCACTTCAACAAGGAAGTTACCTTCACCAAAAATGTCTCTGAGCTGCGCCGCCGCCTTTACTGCCTCGTCATACTGGCCAAGTCGCAGTCGAGTTTGAACCTCGCCTCCGGGACAACCGGTGGTGGCGATTAGGTCTTTGGAATATTTCGCCATCAACTCTTTGTCAATGCGAGGCTTTACATAAAAACCACTGAGATAACCCTCGCTGCTGAGCCTAAATAAGTTGTTCATACCAAGGTTGGAAGTTGCCCAGATGGTCAGGTGTGTGTAGGCACCACCGCCAGAGACATCGTCCTCTCCCCCATCTGCCCAGCGAACTTTTGTCTTTTCGAGTCTCGAACCCGGAGCAACGTAGGCTTCAATTCCAATGATTGGCTTTATTCCGGCCGCCTTTGATTGTTTCCAGAACTCATAAGCTCCGTGTGTGTTGCCGTGATCTGTCATTGCAATTGCCGGCATCTGCATTTCAGCAGCCTTGGTTACCAGGGGCTTGATTCGAGCAGCCCCGTCGAGCATCGAATATTCGGTGTGATTGTGCAGATGAACAAATGACTTATCTGACACTCACAACCCCTTGACTAGGGAACAATGCTAAAGCCGGAAATGGGGATCGCGGAGCGTGGCGAGCGATGTCTGTAAATCCTCCGGATACTCGCTAGTGAATTCAAGCTCTTTCCCCGAGGTTGGGTGCTGGAAGGCCAGCTTTACGGCGTGCAGCCACTGCCTTGTTAGCCCCAGCCTCTGGGCGAGCTTTGGGTCGGCCCCGTAAAGATCATCCCCAACCAGCGGGTGGTGGAAGTGGGAAAAATGCACCCTAATCTGATGGGTTCTGCCGGTCTCAAGCCCAACCTCCATCAGAGCTGCTGTAGGAAGAAGCTCGATGGTGTGAAAGTGGGTGACCGCCGGTTTTCCATCTTTGGAAATGGTGAACTTGTAGTCGTGCCGCTGGCTCCTGGCTATTGGTGTATCGATGGTTCCGGCAGAGGGTTCCGGGTGTCCCTGCACGAGAGCGTGGTAGGTCTTCTTCACCACCCGGTTGCGAAACGCCTGCTTAAGTACTGAATACGCTCTCTCACTCTTCGCAAGCACCATCAGTCCAGATGTGCCAACGTCCAGTCTTTGGACAATTCCCTGACGCTCCTGGGCACCAGAGGTAGCTAGCTCAATACCTCGGCTTAGTAGCACTCCTGCAACGGAGGGTCCGACAAAACCCTGAGACGGGTGGGAGACAACGCCAGCGGGTTTATCAACCACCACGATGTCCTTATCCTGGTAAACGACCATGAGCTCAGGAACGTCCTCTGCAACCAGCCCAATTGGTTCACTCATTTCCTGCATCTCAACCTCAATGAGCTGATTGGCCTGCAGCTTCAAGGATTTGTCTGCCGTGGTGTTATCAACCAAGACCTTGCCCTGTTCAATAAGTGCCATTGCCTGGGAGCGACTAAGACCTAGCATCTTGGCCAGAGCTGCGTCTAGTCTTTCGCCCACGCGCGCCTCTGGCACCGGCAGCAACCTACTTGGCACTTCCGCCACCTATTTCATCCCCGCGCAGCGTGCGATAAATGGCAAGCACTACGGCCATAACTAGAAAGCTGTCCGCAAGATTGAAGATTGGGAAACTAAACGGAATCTGGATGAAGTCAACCACGTGACCGTTCAGCAGTGCTGGTGGCTTAAGCGCTCTGTCAATCAGATTGCCAAATGCCCCGCCGAGTGCAAACCCGGCTATTAGTGCCCAGAGAAGACTCTTGACTCTCGGTCCATAAACAATCATCAGGGTGCTGGCGGTTAGAGAAATAAGCGTTAGAACCCAGGTGGCCCCAACCCCAAGAGAAAATGCAGCGGCATCGTTATAGGCAAGTCGAAAAGTTAGAAGGTCTGGAATTACTTCGATTGGCGAACCAGCAAGGTTTGCTTCGGCCCAGAACTTTGTTAGCTGATCAAGAGCAACAATTGCGATAGCCAGTCCAAAGAAAAGGCTTACCCGTTGTCGCTTAGTACCGCTTGTCTTCACTCTCGTTTGGTTTCTCGTCCTGCGGCTCTTCGTAGGCCGAGTAGCTGTAGGCGCGAACCTCTGTTTCCTGATACTGACCAAGTGGCATTGGATCTCTGCTGTAGTAGTCCATCTCCACATTCGCCTCAGACACCGGAGAAACTTCTTCGTCTATCTTGAGATAAGCCTCTTCGCTAAGAATTGATTCGAGCTGACCCTGGATGTAATCGCGCAGCTTGGCTCGATACTCAGCTTCAAACCTCTTGAGGTCTTCAATCGACTCCTCAACGGTTCTGCGGTCAAGTTCAAGTTGGTTTAGGGTCTCTCTGGCTTGGGCCTCGGCATCGCGAAGAATGCGGGCGGCCTGCTTTTGAGCCTCGCGAATGATCTGCTCACGCTTGACCCTTCCCTCCTGCACGTGGTCGGCGTGTAGCTTTTGGGCAAGCTCGATAATGCTTCGAGAGGCATCTGCTCCCTCGCCGGTTGGTTGTGGATCGACCGCTGTTGGGAAAGGTTCGACAGCAATTGCGGAGTCCTGAGGCAGGGATGCTCGGGTCTTGTACTCTTCGTTTTCGGCAAGAATCTTGCGAAGCTCAACAACTACCTCATCCAGGTAGTCGTCAACTTCGTCTTGGTCGTAACCCTCACGGAATTTAGTTACCTGAAACCGCTTGGCCAGAATGTCCTCTGGGGATAACGCCATTTCTCACCTTCCCTTGGCCTTTGAAGCCAAAGCCTATGCTATTGCCCTTTAGAGGGACCTAGCAAAGCCCTGCAGAATAATCGCCGCAAAAAACACCACTGTCCAAGCCAAATCTAGGGCTATGCCGCCAAGGCGCAGCGGAGGGACAAATCTTCGTACAAATTTCAGGGGCGGATCTGTAAGCGTGTAGGCAAAATCAAGGATTGGCAGAAGCAGACTCTTTGGTTTCCAACCCGGATTAAAACTCATAATCAGATCCGAGACAAACCTGGCAAGCATCGCAAAGATGAATATTTGCACTGCCCAGTAAAGGACAAATCCAATGATGCTCATCGGCTACTGCATTAGGTCTTCGGGCTCGCCCTCATCCGATTCAGCATCAGTAACCGCAACGTTGTGAGGGCTAAGCAAAAAGACTTTTGAGGTTACTCGGCGCAGGTGGCCTTCGAGGCCCTCTTTGAGTCCAATCATGAAATCAAGCATCCGCTTGGCATCAGCTTCGCTCATTGCACCAATGTTGATGATCACCGGAACACCGGTTCGGTAGTGAGCGGCAACTTCCTTTGCGTCAGCGTAGGTCTGTGGGTCGAGGGTCACTATCTCAGACATGTCCGAGGACCGGCGAGGCCTTGGTGCGGCCTTGGTCTTGACGGCACCATCGGTCTTCGGGCTCTCCGATGAACCAAATCCAAAAAAGCCAAGAACCTGATTGACAATACCCATCTAAAACTCCTCAGTTCTTTATCAAGACTAGGCGGAATATTCCCTGGGGCCAGTAATGGCACTCCCAACTCGGATATGTGTCGCCCCCATGGCAATTGCCACCTCAAAGTCCTCACTCATGCCCATGGACAGCGCTGAGGCGTTTGGGGCAAGGCTGCGAACGCGCTGTGATAGGTCAACAGCTTTTTCAAATTCACCCCGTGGATCCTCCCCCAGTCCTGCAACCGCCATCACACCGAGCAGCCGTATCCTCGGCACACTCAGAACCTGTTCGGTAAGTAACTCAATTTCGGAGCTACCAACTCCCCCGCGATTTTCATCATCCGTCAGATTGAGTTCGATGAAGCCATCAATTTGGGTATTGAGATTCTCCAGCTGCTTTGCCAGTTCTTTCACTAAAGACGGCCTATCAATCGAGTGGATTGCGCTGGCATAGCGAAGAACGCTTTTTACTTTGTTGGTTTGCAGCTGTCCGACGAAGTGCCACTTAGCGTTTGGAACAGATAGGGCAACCTCTTCTGCCTTCGGTGCGGCTTCCTGATCTCGATTTTCACCAAATGCGCGCTGACCCAGGGCTGCGAGTTCGACGACGATTTTCGCAGGGTGGGTCTTGGTTACGACAATCAATTCGATGTCTTGTCCACTGCGACCAGCCGATGAGGCGGCCCTTGAGATTCGCTCCTGAACTGAGCGATAGCGCTCAGCTAAATTCATTAGCGGAAGAATTCAGGGAGATCTAAGTCATCACCGAAAGCACCACGCTGAGCGGGAGCAGCTGGTTGTGACTGAACATACTCTGGCTCAGCTGCAATCTCATCGATGGGTGGAAGTTCTACTTCCGCCTCGGGCTCGCTAATCAGAGCTTCCTCCAAGGCACTCGATCCGATGCTAGCCGCTTCAAATTTTCTGTGCTTCGGTTCTCCGCCATCGAATCCAGCTGCAATCACTGTGATGCGAACTTCATCGCCAAGAGTGTCTTCGATGGTTGCACCAAAGATGATGTTTGCCTCAGGGCTTACTGCCTCCTGGACCAATCGAGCCGCATCGTCGATTTCGTGAAGACCTAGATCGGAAGCTCCCTGCACCAGCAGCAGAACTCCGTGAGCTCCTTCGATGGTTGCCTCAAGCAGAGGTGAGGAAATTGCAATTTCGGCTGCCCTAACAGCGCGGTCCTCTCCCTTTGCGCTTCCGATTCCCATTAGTGCAGAGCCAGCACCCTGCATAACCGATTTGACATCGTTGAAGTCGAGGTTGATAAGTCCCGGGATGACGATTAGATCGCTGATGCCCTGCACGCCT
>JACCDP010565832.1_pt1 | contig 12431 bp, 19 predicted proteins | sample 7445841 | NCBI WGS metagenome assembly JACCDP01 (sample SAMN15323441, study PRJNA562643) | freshwater metagenome | isolation source: river surface water | place: USA:Blue River Watershed | collected 2017-08-17
ATCGCTGTTCACTTACAATGGATGGATACATTGGTCTGTTTGGCTATACCTCCTAAAACAATCAATATAATCGAAGCTAAAGAAGCCATCAAAGATTTTCCTAATACTATGCTTTTTGAAACTGAAGCAGAAATGTTAGACACGTTTCTAGATCTTATCGAAGATGCAGACGTATTAAGTGGTTGGAACTCAGAAGGATTCGATATTCCATATACCACTAATCGTGTTATCAAAGTATTAAGTAAAGAGGACACTCGAAGATTCTGTCTATGGAATCAATTTCCTAAAAAGAGAGAATACGAAAAGTATGGAAAGACAGCAGTTACCTTTGATCTCATCGGTCGAGTTCATCTAGACTTGCTAGAAATTTATAGAAAATATACTTACGAAGAACGTCACTCTTATCGTTTAGATGCGATCGCTGAATACGAATTAGGAGAAACAAAGACAGTATACGAAGGCACACTGGACCAACTATACAATAATGACTTTAAAAAGTTTATTGAGTATAATAGACAAGACTGTGCTCTACTCGATAAGCTAGATAAAAAACTTAAATTCTTAGACTTAGCTAATAAGATCGCACACGAAAATACAGTTCTATTACAGACAACTATGGGTGCGGTGGCTGTAACTGAACAGGCCATTATCAATGAAGCCCATCGACGCGGAATGATCGTTCCTAATCGTAAAAAGATGGAAGAACATGGCGAAACACAGGCAGCAGGTGCTTATGTTGCTTATCCAAAGAAAGGCATCCACGAATGGATCGGGTCATTGGATATTAACTCACTGTATCCATCAGCGATTCGTGCGCTGAACATGGGGCCGGAGACTATTGTAGGACAGTTAAGACCAGATGGCACAAAAGCACACCTCGAAGCAGAAATGGGTAAGGGTAAATCATTTGCAGCGGCATGGGAAGGTATTTTCGGATCGCTGGAATATACCGCTGTCATGAACAAAGAAGTCGGTAGAGAAATCACTATCGATTGGGAAGGCGGAGGTAATGATACCTTAAGTGCTGCTCAAATCTATGATTTAATCTTTGAAAGTAATCAACCTTGGATGTTATCTGCCAACGGAACTATCTTTACCTACGAAGTCGAAGGCGTCATTCCCGGACTGCTAGCACGTTGGTATAAAGAACGTAAAGAGATGCAGGCTAAACTCAAAGAGTGTATCCAGGCTGGGAATAAAATAGAAGAAGAATATTGGGATAAGCGACAACTTGTTAAGAAAATTAACCTAAACAGCTTATATGGTGCTATCCTTAACCCCGGATGCCGTTTCTTTGATAATAGAATCGGTCAAAGCACAACTCTTACTGGTAGACAGATTGCCAAACACATGGCATCAAAAGTTAATGAAATTATAACCGGAGAATACGATCACGTTGGTAAATCAGTGATCTACGGTGATACAGACTCTTGTTACTTCTCTGCGTATGCTACGTTAAAGAAGGACATCGAGAAAGGCGCACTTCCCTGGACTAGGGAAAGCGTTGTTGAACTTTATGATACCATAGGAGAAGAGGTAAATGGAACATTCGTCAAATTTATGCAAGACGCCTTCCACGTCCCAAAGACTCGAGGAGAGGTCATCAAGGCAGGTCGCGAGATTGTTGCTTCCAAAGGATTATTCATCACCAAAAAGCGATACGCAGTGCTCTACTACGATAAAGAAGGAAAACGGTCAGATCTTGACGGGAAACCAGGCAAGATCAAAGCCATGGGGCTCGACCTCAAGCGGTCAGATACCCCGGTTGTTATCCAAGACTTCTTAAGTGAGGTATTGACTAAAGTTCTAACAGGTATACCAAAAGAAGAAATTCTAGAATATATCACTGATTTTAGAACCGAGTTTAAGACTAGACCTGGTTGGGAAAAAGGTTCACCTAAACGTGCTAACAACATCACTGAATATGCTGCCAAAGAAAAGAAACAAGGTAAAGCAAACATGCCAGGGCATGTTAGAGCTAGCTTGAATTGGAATACTTTGAAGCGTATGTTCGACGACAAGTATAGTATGCAGATAGTCGACGGAGCCAAAGTCATAGTTTGTAAACTCAAAGACAATCCTATGGCTTATACATCAGTTGCATATCCTGTAGATGAACTTAGACTACCCCAGTGGTTCAAAGACTTACCGTTCGACGATGGCGAAATGGAAACCACAGTCATCGACGAAAAACTAGAAAACCTTATTGGTGTTTTGGAATGGGACATCAGTTCAACAAGGTCAGATAACACATTCAGCAAATTGTTTGATTTTGAGTGATTTCAAGGTTGATTTTCACTCACGATCTAAATATAATCTTAATACACATGGAGAATCTCTAAATGAAAGACATTTTACAAGACATCGTATCACATACGCAAAACCTAGGCTTCCTTACTACAGTTAAAGTAACAGGCGCAGAAGATAAGACACAGATCTTTTCAATGGCTGATGACCGATCAGTGATCATGGAAGCAGAAACTGCCAATCCTTATCCGGACATGTTAGGCACATTCGGTATGCCTCAACTACAGAAACTAAAATATCTGTTAGATGGTGCAGAATACAAAGAAGATGCTAAGATCAATATCACTACAGCAGAACGTAACGGTGATGTTATCCCAGTCGGTATTCACTTTGAAAACAAAGACGGCGACTTCAAGAACGACTATCGCTTCATGAATCAAGAAATCATCAACGAAAAGATGAAGACTGTCAAGTTCCGTGGAGTTAAGTGGGACGTAGAGATTGAACCAAGCGTAGCTTCTGTTCAACGTTTCAACTTCCAGGCAGGTGCTAACAACGAGCATCCAACATTCTTGGCGAAAACCGACGGCGGCAATTTGAAGTTTATCTTTGGTGATGCTTCAACACACGGTGGCGAGTTTGTATTTGCACAAAACGTAGCAGGTAAATTAGATCGCGGTTGGACTTGGCCAGTATTGCCGATCTTGAGCATCCTTAAGATCGCAGACGTTAACAACACAAAGATGAGCCTAAGTAACGAAGGTGCTATCCAGATCACCCTCGATAGCGGACTTGCAGTTTACAAATATATCATTCCAGCACAGGCAGCTTAATGATTAAAGATATCACAGCTTCTGGACGTTATGTTCAAGTTTCAGGTGGCAGCGCCAGCACCTATGTAAACGGTTATTCTGGTTTGCAAGGTGTTGGCAATATGCGATACAACACTTCTAATCAAAATATGGAAGTATTTGATGGCAATAATTGGGTGCAACTTAATATGGGACATACGTCAGTGGGCCTAAATAGTGATGCTGAGTCATTACTTGATTGGGCACGTAAGAAGCGTGATGAAGAAGACGAATGGTATAAACTAGCTTCTTCTAACGAAGCAGTTCGTATCGCATTAGATCAATTAGAACAGGCAAAAACAAGATTACACCTTACAGCAATTTTAGCGAGAGACCATGAACAAACAACCAGTTGACTTAACACCTTTACAAAAGGACTATGCGGTATACTTACCGGCTATTAGTTCCTTCTATTCTACATATGTTGCTAAACAACGTTTAGAAAAGTTTATCCCAGACGACCGTATTCCTAAAGGTTTTGACCGTGGAATTGAGGGCATGAACTTTCTTAATCCAGAGCAAGGATATTTTTATTACAAAAATGCTCTATATTCAGCAGGACACGCACAACTAGACATCACAAAGTCCATGACACAAGAATCTATGATTCAACAGCGTGATCGTTCAAAGACCATGATCCTAGGCGACTCCGGCGGATATCAGATTGGTAAAGGTGTTATTAAATTTGACTGGTTAAACTTTGAAGGCCCCGAAGCAAACAAAACTCGCGAAAAAATTCTAACCTGGTTAGATGTCACTGCTGATTGGTCAATGATGCTAGACGTGCCGACCTGGGCATGTGATCATATCCATAGTCCAAAGACCGGTTTAAAGACCTTCGAAGACTGTCTAGAAAAGACCCGTTTCAACAACGAATACTTCATTCAAAATCGTCTAGGTGTCAAAGACGGTGGCACAAAACTTCTCAATGTTCTACAGGGTTCGAACTGGGAAAATGCAGAAGCGTGGTATCAGGGTGTAAAAGAATACTCCGATGTAAACAAATATGGAGATAGAGCTGCAGAAGGTTGGGCTATGGGAGGTGCTAATATGTGCAAGATGCCTATCACACTACGTAGACTGATCACTATGCGTTTTGACGGTATGCTAGAAGGCAAAGATTGGATGCACTTCCTAGGCACCGCACAGTTGGACTGGGCTTGTTACTTAACTAGTATCCAGAGACAGATTAGAAAGCATGTAAATGAAAACTTCACAATTTCCTTTGACTGCGCATCACCTTTCATCGCAACAGCTCACGGACTGGTATATACTAACGCCCAGCACACCTCTAAGCGATTCAGTGTTATCATGGATAAAGCCCCGGACAATAAGAGTCTTGCCGGACGGCACGATATACCTTTTCCTTTCGAAAGCGATTTTGGTCGCAGACTTACGGTCGCAGATATTTGCCACTACGCCCCAGGAATGCTAAACAAGATTGGCAAGGAAGGTAAAACTTCATGGGACAGCTTTGCCTATGCTCTAATGATGGGTCATAATGTCGAATGTCACATTCGTGCTGTTCAACGTGCTAACAACTTAGCAGATATCGAGTATGCTAGTTATAAGCCAGACTGGAGACACTGGCGTAAAGTCAAAGATGCAGATAAGAGCGACGAACGTTCAGAATGGGTTCCACGCAACATCTTATATTTTAACAACTTCGTTGAAGAACTATTTGCACTCAAAACCAAAGACGAAGCATTTGCCATGATTGCCGATGCAGAACGTCTTGGATTTTTACAAAATCTAGAAGGTGCACGACTACGCGGTGGTGTAACTAATATCGCTCATTCATTGTTCTATGAAGAATCAGAAGACGAAACTTCATGGGAAGACGATAGAGAAGACGACGCCCTGGATAACTTAAAAGTTGAATAAGGAGGTTGTATGTATGAAAACCGAATTAACCATTTGGAAGAGGCGCACCGTGTTTTGAACAAACAAATCGACACTTTGGAAAAAAACGGTCTGTTTGAAGACCTAAAATTAGAAGAATTGAAGAAACAAAGGTTGCATTTGAAAGACGAAATTGCTATACTAAGACATAAACAACAATATTTAAACGAATCAAACGATTAAAAATGTATTCTGAAAAACAATACGAAGAATTTCAAACTCGTATGCACGAACGTTTTCCTAAAATGTTCGAAGGTAAGTATGGTGGATTCGCTGTAGGTCCAGGATGGTGGTCTTTGATAGAACATCTATCACACACAATCCAAAGTCATATTGACCACTTGCAAAAACAAGGTAAAGAATGTCCCCAGGTGGTTGTAGAACAAGTTAAAGAAAAGTTTGGCTCATTGCGTTTCTATGTTCAAGGTGGCGACGATTTTACCGATGGTGCGATTTGGCTAGCCGAAAGTCTTAGTGCTAGTATGTGCGAAGACTGCGGTGCTCCCGGAAGACAAATCAGCGACGGTTGGGTGCGAACTCTTTGCGATTTTCATCTCGCAGAACGAGAAGCACTTAGAGTCGAGGAAATGAAAAAAAATGGCTTCGAAGAATAATTGCAAGTTCTGCGGAGAGCAATACAGTATTACCTGCGATTGGCGGCAGGGTCGCTGTCCTCATCACCCTCCTTATATTAATCCTCATTCATTTAGATTTCTCAATTTAATCAACTCAATCAAAGGCTGGTATCAATCATGGCAACAAAAGAAGAAAAACAAGAACTAATCAACGTTCTTAAATTTACTCCTCGAACATATCGAGTCCGTCTTTGGGGTTATGGCGGCGAAACTGTTATGGGAACCGTAGATCGAAAAGTCTACGATTACTTCAAACAACGCAGGCTCGATGTTTCAGAGTTCGCTTGGAATTATGAATATGCTGAAGAAAATAACATTCCAGAGGATATATGGCCGTTTGATCCCGGTTCGTGGCACGACTGCGATAATATGGGACATTGCTGGGGAGTGGATCGTTCTGCGGGCACTATTCAAGTGGATGACGAGAACGGTAACACAGTTTACGAAAAGTCGCTAGAAGACATCGTAGGATATGACGAAGAGAATCCAGAACCAGAATGGTGTTGCGGTGACGAAGTGTGGATCGATAGTCAACCTCCAGGAACAGTGGTTTTTATTGGCACAAGTTCAGAAAAGGGCACATTCTTTGAAGCTGACCTAGAACTTAAGATGCCATTCAATCCTGCCAAACTTTCTCTTAACTATGACGAAATCGATGGTAACGAGATTATCACTTCAGTTTACTACGAGGACGAAGAATTAAACAACGACGGCGGAGATACTACCGGTAAAAGCACAGACTTCGGTTTCTACATCGCAGGTTCTCAGAAAGACGGCAAGTGGGAACGTTATAAGACCATGGACGATATCGAATACCAGCTATCTGAGTGGTTTCCTGCTAAAGTTAGTCCAGAACGCACTGGTCGATATAATATTAAAACCAAAGATGGTTACAATTATCAAGCCATCTGGAATGGCGAGTTTTGGCATAATGACTGGAACGATGAAAAGATCAAGGTGACAGAATGGCAGGGTATCGCCTATGACCCTGAAGAACATTTTTTACGCAAAGAATCAGATAGTATTATTTTAAAGGATGTTGAATGAAACGTGATTATAAACAAGGTGTAGCAACAGACATCATATTCTTTACAGGCGTAGAAATCGAACAGACTCCTGCATTCGGAATGAAGACCTTATTCGTTGTCGGAGTTCAAGATCCATATGTATTAATGGAAATAGCCAGAAACGAAAAATGTAAACACATTTATTTCGGTGCTAACCAAAGTTTTAAAACTAATGGTGTTAATGATACCGAAACTTGGCGTCCTTGGGAAGATATGATCTATGTATGTCTCGATGCCGAGGATGGCTTTTGGTGCACCTTAGATTTCGATGTGCGTGAAACGGAAGGATTGCTTGAGAGCGGTCTTACCGAAAAGCGTAGATTCATTCCGCAGATTAGTGTAAAATTACCTTATATTAATCAATTAGGTTATAATGCTACACTAAAGATCGACGACAAAGATTTCGCAGCAACTAATCCTGGGGTATGGTGCCATAACCTACAGGACCTATTAGGAAGAGATCGCTTCACTAATTGGGATCAATATGGCAAGGATGAGATAATCAAATGAGTGGTTATGGATTAGCTTCAGCAGGTGCATATACTAATCAAGCTAAATCAGCTGTTAGGCCTGCTCGTAGAATTAGGAAAGAAAAGAAAATGAAACTGACATTTAGACAGCGTATCAGAAACTGGTTAAACAGCGACGATTACGAACAAGATGTTCCTCAACTCGTAGAAGCAGATCGCCTGGCCAGTGAAGGTATGCGTATGCAGATCTATAAAGCTAGTGGCGGTTATGTTGTAGAAACACGTAGTTACGATAATCATAAAGATCGTCACCATAACACCATGCATGTTATCACTGAGGATCAAGATCTCGGTGATTGCTTAGGAAAAATTGTAATGATGGAGGCATTGAAGAGATGAAAAAAAATTTTAAATCATACACTGTTAAAGAAAATGCAGGGTTCCGCTTGAGAATCGAGTCTTGGGATATTTTAAATCCCAAAGATCTAGTAGCTATCGAGTTCGTCCAAGAATGCCTAAATAACGACGGAGAAGTTGATTCTTCTAGCGTATACAGCTATAATATGACTAGAGATGAAATCGCAAATCTATGTAAAGGATTAATGTCTGTATGATCATTCGACAAGATGTTCGTCCGAACAAAATGATTTGGGTTACTTTCCGCAAAGAAGGTATCCATAAGTATCCTGCGGCACTAACTGATCCTAATCTCGCTACAGGTGACGAGTATGATGTTAGTTTCTTAGGTTATCCACATCGTCACATCTTCCACTTTAAAGTTTGGATCAGTGTTACACACGATGATCGCGATATTGAGTTTATTCAGTTCAAACGATGGTTGGAATCATTGTATCATGATGCTACACTAAGTTTAGATTATAAGAGTTGTGAAATGATGTCAGGCGATTTATATGACGTCATTAACAAAAAGTATCCAGGTCGTGAGATTTGGATTGAGGTCTCCGAAGACGGAGAAAATGGTTCATTTATCAAATATTAATAAGGAAATAAAAATGGCTCGTAACTACAAGGACTATCAATATTTTGCCAACCGTCCTGACGTTGTGAAAGTCTGGGATGATCTAGACGCCTATCTCGACTATTGTCGAATTGAACTCTGCGAGTTCAATCCCGCGGATCTTTATCGTAAAGATTCTAAAAACTATCAGGCTTATCTAGCCAGCAAGCGTCCACGTCGACCTTACCAAGGTAACAAACCAAGATGGGACAATAACGGAGATCGCGGACAAAGCCGCAGACCATATGGCCAAAATTTTTCTCGTTGATCTTGAAGCCGTAGAGACACGCTACACAGGTGAGTGGAAAGCTCACCTGCCAGCACTACTGCGTAAAGGAGGACACGATGTTCAAATTATATCTGGCCCTACAGATATTCCTAGTGCAACCACTCCAGGCGCTTTTCTTAATTTTGGTGGGACTAACATTTATAAGTCTAGCCAAGTTGAGCAAATGGGGCGTTTATTTTGTGACGGAGCCGTTCATTCCGGCGATCACTTTATCTTTACTGATGCTTGGCACCCTGGTATCATAAACTTAAAGTATATGAGCGAGCTCCTTGATATCCCTATTAAGATTCACGCACTCTGGCATGCTGGCAGTTACGATCCCCAAGACTTCCTAGGTCGTCTTATCGGAGATGCCCCTTGGGTTAGATTTGCTGAAAAGAGCTTTTTTGAAGCTATCGATCATAACTATTTTGCCACAGACTTTCATATAGATATGTTCTGTAAAAATCTTCTACATCTTTCGATGCCTCAAAGCATTGAAGGATTTAAAGAAATGGGTAAAATCATACGCACAGGCTGGCCCATGGAGTATATGGAAGATACGTTAGTCATGTATAAGAATATGCCTAAACGTGATCTTATTCTATTCCCTCACAGAATCGCTCCAGAGAAGCAAGTAGACATTTTTAGAGATCTAAAAGAACAGCTACCTCAATACGAATTCGTAGTGTGTCAAGAACGCCAACTTACTAAAAATGAATATCACAATATGTTAGGTGAAGCAAAACTAGTGTTTAGTGCTAATCTACAAGAAACATTGGGCATCAGTTGGTATGAAGGTGCTATCGTAGATGCTATCCCCATGGTGCCCGATCGACTGAGCTATAAAGAAATGTCCATGGAAGATTTTAAATATCCTTCTGAATGGACTGAAAACTTCGATGCTTACGTTAAACACAGAGCAGCAGTAGTAGATCGAATACAACACTATATGGAAAATTACGAGTCCTATCTGCCTCGCCTAAATAAACAAGTAGATCGTTTGACTAAAAACTTTTTTAGTTGCGATACACTTTTAGAGATGTTAAAATAACACGTCATCCACGACATTAACTCGGAGAATTATAATTGACAAATAAAAAAGAAACAGCACTTGACGCTATGGCAGGCGACGGTGGCTATCGAGAAGAAAAGTATCTAGGTAACTATCTTCGCTTTAAAATGAAACGCGAAGGTAAACGTTTCTGGGCAGGCGACAATATTAGCGAATATGTTACTGAAGAAAATAAAGACCAACTGATCGACGAAGCGACAGAAGCATTTGAACTAGTGCTTGATCGGTTGCTTATCGATCGTGAAAACGATCCTAACAGCAAAGGCACAGCCCGCAGGCTTGCTAAAATGTATTTTAACGAAATAATGGCAGGTAGATATGACCCAAGTCCCTCAGCAACAAGTTTCCCAAACGATTCGGAGGACCGTTACGAAGGTATGTTGGTTGTTCGTAGTGAGCTTCGTAGCATGTGTAGCCATCATCACCAACCTGTGGTTGGCGTTGCTTATATTGGTATTATTGCTGCCCAGCATCTCATCGGGCTTTCGAAATACACAAGAATCGCGCAGTGGTGTGCTCGACGCGGAACTCTCCAGGAGGAACTTGCTAATGATATTGCTAGGGAAATCGAAAAAGCCACAGGAGCCAAAGACCTAGGAGTTTATATTCAAGCAACACACGGATGTTGTGAGAACAGAGGTATTATGGCACATAGCAGTTTAACGCAGACTACAGTATTGAAGGGTGCGTTCAAAGATGATCAAGGAACTAAAAAAGAGTTCTTTGATAACATCAAACTACAACAGGAGTTCGCTCCTAGATAAGAGGATAAAATGAGAAAAGAAATGATCGGTGTTCTTAAGCAACACTTCGAAGCACACATTCTTAAACATAAAATGAATGTAGATATTATGTTGACCAATCCGAGAGCTATTCCGGAACATTCGGACCTAATGGATGCTATTGAAAAAGAAGTCGCACTAATTGCTGAATATCACGACAAACTAGAAGTAATGAATACTTATTTTAAGGAATGATAATATGCAGGTTAGAGTAGAAAGCAAAGAAGAAGATATAGGACGTTGCGGCTGCGGCCGTAGTCCTACAGGAAAATGTATCGGATGGCATGGTCTAGACGAAGGAACATATCGTGAAAAACTAGCCGAATGGGAGCTAGAGGACTACAAACGCAGAGCTCAGGAACTGTGGAATGATTCTTGCACTTCGGGAAGATCTGAATGAATTCAGCAGAACAAGCCAATGCCTTTATCGACAGAGTGAAAAATCTTCAAACATTCGAAGTTAAAAGAATGTTAGACGAACCGTTGGAGTTTAGGGGAGGCCGAATTCCTTTTGACATTCGAGCAAATCAAGAATGTGCTTGGTTTAAAGTCGTAGCTCTTACACAACAAGAAGCAGAGGTAATGGTAGATCGTTGGCTACGAGGCGAGAATGATTAAACCGTTGCTTGACGAGCTAATGGTCCAACAACAGTTGCCGGCCACTGATCGTCGTGAATGGGCTTGGCAGCATATGGTAGCCGTGATGATGTTGAACCAAACCGGAAGAAAGGCAGTCAAATACGTGCTGCCTTTGTTTTTGGATCGCTGGCCCGGACCCGGTGAGTTTCTTTGGGCGATGGAAGACGAGGTCAAAGAAGTTATTTGGCCTTTGGGCATGTATAATACTCGTTTCAAAAGATTGAAAAGAATGACTGCGGACTTCTTGACTTGGGACGGAAATGATGCTACAATGTTATATGGCATTGGCAAGTATGGTTCAGATAGTTATGAAATCTTTTTCAAACAGAACTATACTGTCGAACCTACAGATAAAGAACTGAAACGATACCTCGCAGAGGAGATTTTTAATGTTGTTGAAACTGCTTGAACGACTGGGACGTAAACGTATCATCTATGATCGTGTTCACAACGAACCGTATCTAGAAAGGTATTATCTTTTTTTAAAAGAAAGAGAACGTTTTCCTTTTAACGTTTTTTTACACAAATTCTTAAAAGGAGATCCCGACGATGTTCACGATCACCCGTGGCCATACGCTACATTAATTCTTAAGGGTGGTTACTATGAATGGATTCCTCAGTTTAATACCGAAGGAATCAAAACCTGCGAAGTTCGCAAATGGCGTGGACCTGGTCACTTTCGTATCTGTTCACCTAACAGCTATCATCGTATTGAATTGAAAGAAGGTGTGACAGCATGGACTTTATTCATGCCTGGACCTCATAAAAGAGATTGGGGATTTTTAGTTAATAATAAATGGATTCAACACGAACAATATCTTAAGGAGAGATATGAAAAAGCTCATAATCAACCAGCAAGAATTTAACGGATTAGTCTCAGATATTTGTAGACAAATACATCTAAGCGGTTGGACTCCTGATTACATTGTAGGCATTACCCGAGGAGGACTAATGCCTGCTGTCATGATCAGTCATTATTTTAAAGTGCCCTGTGAAACGTTAAAGGTTAGTCTGAGAGACGGCGGCGAGCCAGAAAGTAATTTGTGGATGGCTGAGGATGCTCTCGGTTATCCTAAACAAGAAAGATTTATCGAAAACGATCGCGACATCGGTGCTATACTCGACGCTGCTGGAGATCTTTTAGAACAAGGCGACAGTTATAAAAATATACTCATTGTTGACGACATTAACGATTCTGGTGCTACAATAAATTGGATCATGAATGATTGGCCTAGTAGCTGTTTACCCGATGATCCTAGCTGGGAAGAGGTATGGAACAACAATGTTAAATTTGCTGTAATCGTTGATAATATATCCAGTAACTGTAAAGTTAAAATGGATTTCACCGGAATGGAAATTAACAAATCCGAAGAAGATGTATGGGTAGAATTTCCTTATGAGAATTGGTGGACTAAATGATTAAAAAACTTTTCAACCCGCAACCTAACTTTCAATATCCGTTAATGCGTGATCCTAA
>JACCDP010403149.1_pt1 | contig 12430 bp, 29 predicted proteins | sample 7445841 | NCBI WGS metagenome assembly JACCDP01 (sample SAMN15323441, study PRJNA562643) | freshwater metagenome | isolation source: river surface water | place: USA:Blue River Watershed | collected 2017-08-17
CTTGTAAAATGGTCGCTATCATAATTTCCTAAATGTAGAACTGCGGCACTTTTGGCGGTTCTACGATCTCCTTCATCTGTAAAGCGCGGTCTAAAGCTATGATACCAGCTACCGCCGCGTCAATCTTGCGTGGGCTGTGTCTATGCTCTTTGACTATGCGTGGGCCATACTGATCTACTTTGACTACCGCGTTAGACAAGTGCCTAGTCATAACTGGGTTGCCATCGTGTTCTATTTTCTTTTCTACTACGGCTTCGTAAAACTTTTGGCAAGCCGGCACCATACGGCGAGCGCTAGTGCTCGGCCACTCAACTATCGGCACACCTTTCTCCATTAGCACCGCCATAGATCGTTGCCAACGGAAAGGGTCACAAGCTACTTCGCGCACATTGTATTTAGAACAAAAGTCTAGGATTACCGCTTCGACATCTAGCGTATCTACTCGCCAAGTATCGGGATCCGTAGGTTGCTTTTCCCATACCTTGACCATAAACATATACGGCAGTTCATCTTCGTTAGCCGGCACAGTAGATCCGACAACCACCGTGCAGTCGCCGTTGAAAGATCCATCAAAGCCAAGTATGTATTCGGCGTCTGGATCTAATTCTCTCGGCGCGGCTAAATCTTCCCAATGGCTAGAGTTCAGCCAAGCGTTTTGTGAGCTAACCCATTGGTTACAGCGCTTAGTCCTAAACTCAGCTTCCGGCGTTCGCCTAGCCATACTCTCAAAATCTTCAATGTTGTTTAGATCGCCGTATCCAGGATTAGCCGCCGCCCAAGTTTCCGGGTCTAGGTGATCGGCTTCTTCTGGCGCTTCCCACCACGCCATATAGAAACTCGGATCTACGGCCTCACCACGCGCTACCTTTTGGCCATACTGATAAAGCGAATACGCCACGCTATCTTGACCGGTGCTATCCGTTTTCACACCAGCGGTCGTGATAGAAAGCAACATAGGTTCTCGGCGCGCACCCATACCTAGCGCCATAACATCGAACAGATCGCGGTTAGGCGCGGCGTGTAGCTCGTCAAACACCACGAAAGTAGGCGATAGACCCTCTTTTGAGTAGGCTTCCGCGCTTAGAACTCGGTAGATAGATCCGGTTGATACCACTTCGATAGCGTCACGATAAGTCTTGACCAGCTCATTTAGATCCGGATTGTTCTCAACTATGCGCTTTGCGTCCGCAAATACGATACGCGCCTGTTCTTTTTCAGCCGCACAAGAATAAACTTCACCACCATCGTCACCTAAAAACAAAGACCACAAAGCCAAGTTAGATCCCAAAGCGCTTTTGCCATTTTTTCGGGGCATTCCTATAAGTGCGGTTCTATGGATTAGCCGGTTATTTTCATCGGTAGCAAATACATCGCGGAGTAACTGCTTTTGCCATTCCCTAAGAACTAGCTGGCTACCAGATCGGCCGGCAACTGTATCTTTAGTTACTAGGCCATAGTTATTTATGAAAGCTATTACCTGTTCTGCGCGAGTTAGGCCGCCATCTTCAACTGGCGTAACCCACTTCGGCGGCCATCCTTTGCTCATTGGTTCATCTGCTTTAGCTCGGCCAGCTTGCTCTGGCGTTTGACTTCGGCTAGGCCTAAGCGCGAACGATCGGCCGGTGATAATCCCAGCAAGGCTAGGTTGCTTTGGATTTGCTTTTCTAGTTCGCGCAATCCAGCTCTAAGTTTTGGGCGGTCGGCGTTGCGATCTTGAAACACTAGGGTTCTCAAAATAGTTCTCTCGTCTATCATCTCGGCCGTCATCATCATAAGTTCTATGTCCGCTTTAGGACTAATCCAATTCATACCGACTTGCCAAGTGCGATCCCAAAATTCTTTGCCCATCTTGCCTAGCGGCCTAAGCGGTTCAGGGATCCCATTAGCGGCTTCTAGCGGAACTACCTCACGACTATCCGGCAAAGCGCGTTTGCCCGGATTGCCTAGTCTGCGCTTTTCCTCTATGGGTTTCGGCGGCCTACCTACTGCCATCGGTCAGCCTAATTTCGCGGTATTGGTTTTTCTTATTTTCTTTTTCAATAACAAAATCGGGGTAGGTTGCTAGTAGATAATTCACAGCTTGTTCGTTGAGCGCTTGTCTATCTAGTGACTGTAATCCGCCTTTTTGAGATCTAATACCGCCGCCGTAGCTAGTTATACCTGAGCTAACAGCGCAAACATCATCAAATCTAAGCACAGTTCCGTCTGCTAAAAATCGTTCTATCGAGCGCTCGTAATCTTGCTTGACCGGCGAGCGCAAAATTTCTGAGTGCTTGTTTATAGATCCGAAGAATTGGCCGATAATAAAAGTCAGACCGGTTGTTAGTTTAGGTTTTAGAAAGAACGGATTAGCCACCGGATAAATACCCCAAAGCGTGCTACCAACGCGCGAAGCAAATCCAAATGCGTTAGTTATCCAATCGTCTAGATCTTCGATTGGCGCTAGCGTCTTATCATCTACCTTGCGGCCTAGATAGCGCAGATCATCATCGGCTCTAACTACTAGCTGATTATCTGGATAGAAATTAGTTATCCGATTGTGATTAGCGGTTATGCCTTTTTCGCTAGGAACTATCTCAGCGTATAGGCCACTATCCACTAAGTTTTTGTAAGTTTCTACTTGGCTAGGCTCGACAAATACCCGAACACGCTCTTTGTTTATACCGGCTTCGGCTAAATAGAGCAGGGTTTTTTGGCCGATAGTTTCGGCTCTTTCGTGTGAGGGTATTGCTATTTCGTAGTTCATTGTTTCCTAGTGTGGGTAGGTTTGCTAATTCACTATACGCGTATCACCATTAGATCGGCCAGTTTTGATCTTTTCTTTGATAACTGTTACATCATCTTCCACCATACCGGCTTCTCTTTCGGCGCGGCGCTTGCGAGCTTCGCCTACTTCGACCGCGTAGGTGTGGCAGTCTTTCATACCGCGCTTTGCGTAGAACACGATGGAGTAGCGGTAGCCATCTTTCGTTCTAGGCTTTAGCGGCGTTACGCCGTGAACATAGGCATAGCCGTTGAACCAAAGCGCATAACCATCGCGGCAGTTGATCGTGATGTCGTATTCCGGCATATGTAGATTGCCGCCATCCATACCGCGTCTAATAACCGGCATAGCCGACCAAGTATCAAAGTTAGATCCGTCCCGGTGATAAGGCAAAGCTGAACTTTGGTTGATAACACCGGAAGTCCATAGCGCGTCCTCAGTCATACGCCACTCAGGTAGCACTTGCGATACTTCGCGATAGTCGTGTTCAAAAACTTCTGGCAGTTGTTCGCGCAAATAGTTGCCCAAGATTTCGGCGGTGTTATTTAGCGTGATCTGAGCTTCTGGATTTTCCCAAGATAGCGAAGTCGGTGTGCAAGCTTCGCGCTGTAAAACTGCCGAGCGGTTAGTAAACCCAAATACGCGGCTATTGTTGCGCGTGCCGCTAGCGCGTAGCGTGGTTGAGTATTCGGTTTCTAATACGGCCTTACGGAGTGCGGTCACCGGCGCAGGAAAAGGCGCATAAACCAAGATTGCTTCACCGGTATCGGCATCGCGATAGATCCCAGCCTGATTGACATTGGGTTCGCTTTCCTCAACTGTGACGCCAACTACCTTGTCTGCTTCTTCTTTAGACAAGACCCTCTTGATAAAAAATTCAGGTAACTTACTCACTTAGTTTCTCCCTAACTATTGCGGCAATCGTTTCGGCGTTGTCCTCGGTATCGTATTTCTTACCAAGGGTTTTTAGATCCTCAACCATTTTCGCATATTCCTCATTTGGATAGTAGAGAATTATCGCACGAACAGCGCGGTTGGCATAGCGCTCTAGAAACTCAGCGTAGCTACTATCTTTCTTCACTTGAAGATTGGCGTCAATGCTTCTCTCGGTATCGGTTTCCGGCGCTGTGGTTGCGGCGATAGATCCGACCTGCTCATCTAACAGGGCAACAAAATCGTCATAGTCATTTTGATTGAAACCAGTCGCGCTTAGATCAACTGGGTCAATGTCGGCTAGCGCATCAACAAGTGCCTCAACATTCCACTCGCCTAGTTGGCCAATGCGATTATCGGCAACTGAGTAAGCGGTAGCGGTAGCCTCATCATCATCAACCCAAACGACCGCGATCTGTTCCCAACCTAATTCTTTGGCGGCGGCTAGTTGGTGGTTTCCGGCGATAACCTCACGCGTGGCGCGATGGGCCACGATCGGCTTGCGCTGGCCAAAGCGCTCATAGCTTTTGCGGATCGCTTCGATGTCGCCTATGCGTGGGTTTTTTTCGGCCGGTTTTAGGCTCTCTACGGCCGTTGCAAGGGGCAACAGGTCTTTAGTTATGTAGTGGGTCATTGGTTCTCCTCGTGGCTTCTAAGGCCGTTCTAAGGCCGTTCAGACTAGGTTACCACTAGCCCTAAAAAATCGGTTAGTTTCGCGGCACTATACGCGCTGCCAAGGGCTTGGGGGGTTTAGAACCCTACCTTGCTAAGGATCTAACCGGCTCCCGGTGATTACCCGGAGAGGGGTCGGTTGCCGCGCCGACTGTTACAGGATCTGTGAGCGGCTAATAGAGGGGATAGGGGATCTCCAGGAATTAGGTGGTCGGCCGTCCAAGGGTCATTGTGTCTGGGGCCATCGCCGCATAAGTGGCAGTATGTTGCGTTCTCTCTAACTTTCTTAGCGATCTTCACATAATCACCTGAATACAGCAAGCGCTTAGGCTTCGTTTTGTATTTTCTTTTCGGCCTTGTTGCTTCGATAACACGCGAGCGCTCAACTTGGTGTTCATCGCACCGGCTGGCGTTAGTTGTTAGTTTGCCACATTCTAGGCAGGGTCTAGGGAATCTAGGCATCGCGTCACTTGTCGTTGATCGCGAAGCCTTTGCCATTGAACTTGATCGTGGTGGCTCTGGGTATCCGGCGCATACGCTCTCCGCATTCCGGGCAGATAATCTCCGGTTCGTCTTGGATTGAGTGTGCGACTTCTTTAGTGTGGGATTGACTATCCCCGTAATTGTAAATAGGCATACCTAGAGTTTATAGACTGTTCCGCTAAAAGGCTTGTCCGGGTATAACAAATAGACTGCCAGTCCGGGGTCGCTATCGTCACCGTAGTTCTGTCTATACCAGTCTGAGCCATTGTCTAGGGTTGGCATTTGGATCCACCATCTAGATCGGCCAGCCTTGCGCCCAGTTTCTATCACGCGTAGGTGGTGGAAGTGTCCGGTGTTTAGGATCGTGGCTTCGGCTACGGCCTGATCGCCGTGGCTTTGACCGCGCCACCAGTTAGGTATGTTCTCTGGCCGGTTAGCTTGATGGCCGTGAGCTAGGCCAATGATCTCACCATAGACCGGGATTGCTAGTGACTCATCGTAGGGCTGTGGCTCGAAGAACTTGATTGGCGTGTTGGTTTCCTTAGCTAACCTAGCTAGCTGGCGTTGGATGTGGATACCCCAATCGTCTAGCGCGTTACCTAACTTATCTTTGCCACGCCGCCATTGGCAGTGATTAGATCCGACTGCGGCCGCCGTAACATTACCGGTTAGCTTGGCTAATAGCTTTAGGGTTTCCCATTGAAAGGTTGCCTCTAGATCTACCTGCTCCATTACCGATAGATCATTCGTGAACATTTGGCTAGCGACATTCTCAAAGCCCTCAATGCTATCGCCAACATTTAGGAATACTGCCGCTTCGGGTTTATGTTGTTTGATAAAAGCTTCTAGTGCGGCTTGCTTGGCTTGGATCCTAGCGATTAGATCCGTAGTGTTACCTCGCGATCCGGTCTTGCCGGTCTGAGTGTCTGACCAACCGATTACGATTGTGCATTTGTTAGTTTTTAGTTCGGCCGGCTTATGGGTCTTGGCGCGTGACCATAGCAGTTTTAGATCCTCGCCGCCGCCAGTCTTTAGGCGAAAGTGAAAGCGGTAGCTGGTTAGCCACTCGCCATCGTATCTTTGCCACTTGCTAGTGCGCGGCGTGCCTACTACTTCGTATAGATCCGGATCAAATCCGGCTTCCGTTAGGAACTCGGTGAAGTTGGCGGTGCTGGTTAGGCCGGGAGTTACAGCCGTTCCCTCGGTTCCGTCAAACTCAACTGCCGGTTTGCCGAATGGTTGAGGTTCGATCTTTGGCGCTGGCTCTAGGTTTTCTAGCATTAGCCCAGCTTACTTCTTACAGCGACAATCGCCAGCTCTGTGCTTAGCTATTGTCGTATCGGAAATTTGTATTCCTCTAGCGCGTAACGCTCTCGCTAAGGGATTATGCCCCCACTTGTCGTTATCGGCTAAGGCTTCTAAAAGTATGGCGCGATCTTTTTCATTTAGATCGGCCAGCACTATTGCGACCTTACAGGTTAGTAGCTTGTGTGCCGGTGGTGTTAGATCTTCTAGCATTCTTTTTACTCCGCTCTTGTTCAGCTTTGAACTTGCCGCGTCTTAGACCGGTTTCATAACCGGCCATATAGTAATCCTCTAGTTCTTTTTCTGAGTTGCGCTTATGAACGGCCATCATCACGCCGAACCCTAACGCGAACCCCAACAAAGCGCCCATCGCGAGCGCAAACCAATTCTCAATAGTCATCTCTGCCCTTTTCGTGGATCCATCTCATTAGAACTAACAGAACCCAATAACCAATGTAAACATAAGAACCAACTAGCAAGGCCAACACGCCGAGCCAAATCAAGATCTCCATCAGTCCTCTATCAGTTCGTATTCGTAAGTTTTGACATTAGCGTCTGGCGCAAAAGTTAGCCGCGTAATGTTCACGCCGCATTTTTCGGTCAGGATCTCTAGCGCCAACATCCAGCTTTTGCCGCCGGTAAAGATCTTGCTATTGCCTTCGTTGTGATAAACGACTACCGCATAGTTACCCTCATAGCGCCGGTCAAGGTTATAGGAGGAGATGTCCCAGATAGCCGCGTGACTAATCCGGATAACTGGCGGCCTGTTAGCGTCACGCTTGCCAGCCTCATAGCCACAGCAAAAGTGTTCTATACAGTTGCAGTCGTTAGTTGTTTGTTCCATTTTTCCGCACCTGCCATTTCTTATAGATGTAGTGCCACTCGGCAAACACTAGGTAAATCAAAGTTAGGCCAATTACACCGGCTAACACAAGGCCTAGTGCTACCAAGATTGCTATTGCGTATTCCCAGATCATTTGATTGTTTCGTCCTTTATGTAGTCTTTGATGTCGTTGATGTAGGCGTATTCGCCGTGTTCCGAATCCATAGCCAGTTCGTCTAGGATCCGCATTACTCGTTGTTCAGCTTCGCGCTTGCCGGTGTCTAGGCCGCTATTGAAAGCAACCACGCTTGATCGGGCGATTAGATCGTTGAGTTCGCTAGTCATTACATACTCCTTGTCCAAGTTATGGCATTGCGGCCGCTAGCCGTCTTGCCTCTAATACCGGAATCCACTAGGTATCCGGTTTCGGTTAGCTCCGACCGGCGAGTCCTTACGCCGGATGCGCTAGCCATTGGTGCGTCACCACTAGCCATATACCGGCAGTAGTGAGCGTAAAGTTCTTCATCCGTTAGATACGCGAACTTATCGAATAGCCAAAGTATGAAGTTCTTAGTTGCGCTTAGGTTAGTTACCGATGCGGCCGCTTGATGGCTTGTTATCGGATCAGTCGTTCTTGCGTGTGGCATAGTCCTCTCCTGTTAGTACGGTTTTGATAGTTTCTTTTGTTATAAAGATCCGGCGTGGGCCTTTTACGATCGCCGGCAGATAGCCGGTGCGGATCCAGCGATACACCGTATTTAGGTGCGCGCCAGTTATCTCGGCGGCCTCTTTAGGCGTGTATAGCTCTTTAGTTAGTTCGTTTCCCACTCGTCTAGCCTTTCTTTTAGTTCGTTGCGGCATAGTTGCCACTCTTGTAGCTTTAGGTAGCTTTCTCTTAGGTTGTCCATTGTTAGTTCGTGCTTGGCGCGCTCTAACGCTTCATCCACTTCATTAGCTAGGCGGCCGGATAGTTGGCTCAGCTCTAGGATGCTTTTTGCTTGATCTAGTTTTCTCATTAGTTGTCCTTTGCGTATTCGGCCGCTAGTTCGCGACCGGTGAAGATTGCCCAGCGGATCCGTTGTGGCTCTGGCGTGTGGTTAGGGCAGTATGCGGTGTTAGTTGTTATGGGTTCGGCCTTACCATCGTCATAGATCCGGTAGGTCGTAAAGGTTGAGCTGTGGTTCCAAAAGATCGCGTGACCATCGAAACTACCAACTAACCATTCGTGTTCCATTAGTTCGGCCAGAGTTTTCATAGCGGCATCCCCAAAAGAAGTCTTGCTAACAATTCAGGGATCGCGTGGATTGCCAATAACACTAGGAATACCACGCCGGCCATAATCAAGATCCCAACCGGCTTGCGGATCGCGTACCAGATCTTCATTAGGCCACCTCTACAACCGATTTGAGGGAAATGAATGGGTTGATCTGGTTCATCATCGCGACCGCTTTTCTTTCTTCTTCGATCGCGCTTTCTAAACTTCTGGCTAGAACCGTAACGCTGTTCTCAGCTTTTCTAGCCGCGTTGTAATAAGTAACTTTGAACTTTTTCATTAGGCCACCTGCTTACTTAGTGCGATCGCTTTTTGTTGTTCTTCGATCGAAAGCTTCTGGTCAATTAGAAACTTCGCGTCTTTTAGTCTTTTGGGATTGCGGCTAATTGAAGAAACCCAACGGCCGTCAATCTTTTCGATTTGGTAGCCTCGGTAGTTATAAGATCCGCCGCCGGCCATAGTTCTTTTTGCCTTGTTCATCTTTTGTCCTTTCTTTTAGCTTTTTTAGCTAGTAACTACTTTAGCGCGGTTTTAGCCTTTTTTAGCTAGTTTTAGGCGGCTTTTGATTATAACTTTTTGATAACGGAAAAATCCGAATAACTACGCTGGGTTCGCCGTACTGCTTAGCCGCGTGCCACTCGACTATTTGGGCGTCGTCCTTTAGATAGCCGGCGTCTATGCTTAGGGCATCCCCGATTGCCCTTTGGAGCTTGTCCAGATCCGGTGGCACCGTTGGATAATCCCTTTTGGCGCTTTCGGGTTTTTGGAGCTGAAATAGGACTGTAACGCTAACCGGATCCGTATAGCCGGGGGAACCTACTTGATCATTTATCACCTTAGCGATCCGTTCGCGCCATTTTTTTAGCTTCGGATTTTTACTAACTATCCGACCGCCGCCAACGTGGCGCATAGATCCCTGCGGAATAGGTTGCCCCGGCACAACGAACTCATCCATTAGAACGGCGCATCTACCTTTGAGTTTTTGTATAGCTCAATAGTTTCAGCGCGGACTTCTAGGGTTATGCCTTTAGATCCATCGCGCTTGTCATACTTTTTGGTTTTGAGCCGTCCTTTGACTGTTACTCGTTGATCCTTTTCAAATCCTGGATCTCCGATCACTGAGAAATAGTCATAGCCGCTAGTTTCCCATTGGCCGCTTTCCGACTGCTGTCGTTGAGCGTGAGAGATGTCATAGACAGTTCCCCACTCAAACTTTTTTACTTCGTTGATGTAACCTGAGAACTCAATCTGAATAGCCATCTTGGGTTCGTCCTTCCTGTTTTATGTGTTCTGGATTTATACAGTCACGATGACCGCAGGTGCGGACACCGGGCATAAATAACTTGCCATCGTGTATCGGGTTATCGAACTCGTCAAAATCACCACGCCACGCTAAGCACACTTCGCCTTTTCCATAGCGAATGACGTGCTCAACCCTCACGCGACAATCCCGACAAAGATCACGCTTGCCCGATCGCTTAGTGGGAAGATCGCGGTTGATACCACATCGGGCACATACGCGTTCATCCACAAACCTAGAATACTGGACTTAGGCATCATTTTCCACCATTTTAGACTGGGAAAAACATCTTAGGCATAGCGCCGGATTAGATCCGTGAGGGCATTTAGGCGGCGGCGCGGCCATCGCGGCGATCGCTTCCTGTTCCTTTAGGTATCTCTCGGACGCTAGGCGGTCTTTTGAGGCCTTTTCAGCCCGGATTGCGGCTAGATCCTCAACGGTCTTTTCACGTGCCGGCAGAGGCTCGTCTAGCCATCCCTCGCGGTTTAGCCAAGTGGTTGGATGGGGTATAAATTGCGCCGGCGGCAGGTTAGGGTCGTTAGCGAACCGGCGAGCGCCGGCTACGGCGTGGCAACCCTCCTCGGCTAGCTTTAGGAAAGCCTTTCTAGCGGCGGCTTTGCCGACCTTACGGGGATAGGCTTCCCAGAACTGGTCGAACCAATCGTCATATACTTTCTTTCTTTCAGTATTCTTAGTATTGTTATTCTTATGTATCGGGTTTTCCGATGACGGGAAATCCGATGACGGCAAATCCGATGGGTCAGTCGTCCGCCAAATAGCCTCACCGAACCGGTTAGAGATCCGGCTTTGGGATCGCTCTAAATAGCCGCCGGCCTCTAGTTCCTTGACCGCCGACCGGATTAGATCCGTGCCGCAATCGTTCGCCCTAGCTAGCTGGCCGATAGAAACCGACCATCCCGGACTATGGCTAAGTAGCTGGGCCAGTAGGCCAATAGCCTTTAGGCTCAACCGGCTATCCCTTAGCCAAGCGTTAGGGATCTGGGTGAATTGGCTATCGAACGCGTGGTTTCCGCGAATTATCGGCATTGGTTGTCCTTTCAAAAGTGCGGTAGGCCATCTCCGCTGTCTTATCTTTAGCGCCACCGGCGTAGCGGCCGGCGTGATAGTAGATCTTGATTAGTTTTTCGTGGTGATCTACTAAGTCCTTATCTGTGAGGATCGCGTAGCCGTCTTTTTCTAAAGCGACTTCGCGCATCCATCTAGCTATGCTTTCTATACTTGTCCTTTTCACTTCTCTCCTAAATAGCTATACGCGTGTAATTATCTAATAGCCTGAACCAAAATCCGGTGCTTGCGTCATAGACCGGCGCGATGTCGGTTCGGTCATAGCGGCTTAGTTTCCAGCCGTAGGCTCTAGCCAACTCCGCCATTTCGGGATCGCTCTCCATAAGGCCGTTGATCTCAGCGCACATAGCGATTATGTTCGTGGGATCGTCCGCCGACTTAGCGCCGCCCATACCCCGGTTAGCTCGGTGGTGCGGAACTAGGTCATAAGGCCGGCCGCAATGGTAACATCCGCGATCGCGCCATATGTATTTCTCGAACTCTTGTGGTTTCATTCGTCCCATTCGTTACCCCTGAACCCTATCCGCATTTCTGGATAATTAGCGTCCTCAACGCGGTCGGCAGTTGCGGTTAGTCCGGTATCCCGATCTAAAGTTTCTTCCGGGCATTCGTGTTGCTTGCGCCACGCTTTCAATAGCTGTTCCGCTCTTTCGGACTTAGCTTTGAATTTAGCGCCGCAACTACACCTTTCGGAAACTTCTTCAATCATTTACCTCATACCGGCCTGTAAGTAAGTTATTTCAACCATTCGCGCTTGCGTTTGTAAGGCGCTTTGCGTTTGATTTAGCTGTTGGAGTTTAGTCCTAACCCGATTGTATTTGGCTTTGGCTAATTCCGCCTCTAGCCTCGCGGCTTGGCTTTCTAGCTTGGCTAGGGCTTGGCGATCGCTCACCAACCCATCTATCCGTAAGAAAGCCGTAGCCTCTATCCTTTCGGCTTCGGACTGCTTGTTAGCTAGTTCGACTTCCGCGTGGTATTGGGCGTCTATGCCCTTTTCAGCTTCGCGGCGTATCTCCGCTAGCGCCTGAATTATCCGATCCGGCGTTACTATTTCTTCGCTCATTTTCTAATTTCATTTCTAGTTGATGAACCCGAAAGAAAGCGTGAGTCCAGCCAAACTCTTTAGCTCTGTAAAGTCGCATAGCTAGCTCACGCTGTTCTTCGATGTGAGCAATCAAGATTGCTTCTCTTTGGCTGTCCAATGTTCCGCCCACTCCGTAATCGTGGCTAGGGTGGCGTCATCCACGCCAGCTTGCCTAGCTTCACTATACAACTTACGCAGGGGTTCTATGCCCTTGGCGGCCTTAGCTTCGGCTACCCAATCGCGGCTAGGCGTGAGGCCACGCGCAACTTTGGCCATCTCCTCACGCGTTACGCGCTTATCGCCGCCGTAGTTGGCGTTAGCCAAAGCGCGACCAATCGCGCTGGTTTCGCAGTTCTCCAAGGCGCTAGTTTTATTAGCCATACCGTTCTTGCCGTCAATCTCAAAGGCTAGGCCGGTGGATTTTAGATACCAAGGTGAGGAGTCGCGATCCTCAAGAAACCATTTATGCGCTTGTTCGGATAGTTCCCAAGCCGGTAGCCAGATCTCCGCTTTCACAACCCAAGTTAGCGCGGCGCGATCCGCCGGTGTAGTTAGGTTCTCGGTGATAATACGGCCGTCAGGATGGTCGTTGTAGAAGCGCTTTATGCGATCTTTGACTTCCTCGTAATCGTTAGGGTTATAGCTCATTTCTTTCCTTTCTTTTTAGTTTCGTGTTTTTTAGATCCGTCACGCAAATCCCAATAGAA
>JACCDP010926033.1_pt1 | contig 12429 bp, 11 predicted proteins | sample 7445841 | NCBI WGS metagenome assembly JACCDP01 (sample SAMN15323441, study PRJNA562643) | freshwater metagenome | isolation source: river surface water | place: USA:Blue River Watershed | collected 2017-08-17
GTCTCCGTATGAGGCATAAAATTTTTCACCTTTCACCCAACCTTTTCCTGTCTCGCTGGTATTTGTTCCGTTGTCACTGTTTTTTACGTTGGCACTGAATTCAATGTAAAATGACTTTTGCATTTTCATTTTAGCGGAAACTTTGTCCAAAATTCCTTGCGCTTTGGGATCTTGACTATAAGCAAAATTGAGAGAGAAAAGGAACAACAACGATAAGAATATGGTTTTCATTTGATTTTTTTTCGGGCAAATATCAGAAATTATGCCAAATAAAATAGGTTTTATTCAACTAATTGGTTGAGAAGCTTTGAAAGGGTTTGTTGGCAAATGTCGTGGATACCTTCATATGTTATTACATCAAAGTTCATTGAGCGATAATGTTGAATCGTGCGAACCCTCGCTGCTTCGTCAAAGTATTCATCATGCGCTCCAAGTAGGAAATAGTTTGTATTCAATTTGAAAGTTACTTCTTTTTGAATTGATAAATCGGGCGGAAAAACACTTGCCCACATGATGAGTTCATCAAACGTATTTATATTGTTTTGATGCCATCTGGCTGCTGTGGCCGCACCTTGTGAAAATCCGAGGACTATTTTTTTCTTGAATATTTTACCTTCACAAATACTTGCGTCAAGCTGATTAAGCCATTGCATGTTATCCTTAATGTCGTCTTCCCGGTCTTCTTTTGTCATCCAAGATGCACCAACTCTTCCACTTGAACCATTCAGGTAAAAACGATGCATTCCTTCAGGAGCGATAACCGCAATTGATTCTTTTAGACCTGCGAATTTTTTGATAAAATAGGTTGCCAATTGACCATAGCCATGCAATACATAAAGTAATACTTCAGCTTTTTCCAGGTCACCATGAATGTAACAGCGAAATGTTTTTGTAAATTCGAATGTTCTTTTCAATTGAATGATTTTATCGCTCAAAAATAACAGATAAATAGTGGCCAAAAGAATTGGAATATTATTTCTTGTGCTTTTTACATGGCAGTTTATTGGATTTGTAGGCTTTTTCGAATATTCATATCGATCGCTGAAAAAAGAGATGAAACTGCAGTTGAAAGAAGGTGTCTCTCCCGATGAACTGATTACGATGAATTTATCCGTTCAAGAACAGGAAGAGTTGGTATGGATTGAACAAAATGAGTTCGAATTCAAGGGAAATCGTTTTGATGTAGTCCGAAAGTATAAAGATTCGAAGGCTTGTCTAATTGTACAATTTATCTCTGACGTAAAAGAAAACCAGCTTTTTGCCACCTTAGGCCAAACTATTTCAAAACAATTGTCTGGGATGCATAAAGATTCACCTGTGGATACCTGGTTCAAAATACTTCAGCTTCCAATAATTGGCCATCAAACGAATTCAAAACTACTACTGATTGATGCCTATGATTTGGATTTAAAGCAAATCACTTTTTATAAAGAACATCGCTCCGGCAAGCATTCAGAGGTTCTTTGTCCACCACCGAATGCTTAAATTACCTTCTTACTGTTGGATGTATCCATTTTGAATTTATATCAAATACTTCCTTTTATTAAAGCATTTGGGTTTTATGTAATGCCTTTGTCAAATAGTTGAAAATTTTGGCGAAAGTTTTTTACATGCTATAAAACCATAATTTATTGATTATGAAAAAAATATTGCCTTTATTGGCCATGCTGGTTACGTTTTGTAGCGAAGCACAAATAATTACTGTAATTGACAACAATACATTTCAGCCAATCGATCAGGTCGAAGTAAGGATTCAAGAGACTTTGTCTGTTTTGACAGTGTCAAACGAAAAAGGTGAACTCGATCTTACGCCATTAGACAAAAAATTACACCTCCTTTTTTACCATCCGATGTATCGGACAAAACGCATTGACTGGGATGAACTAAAATCCAATAATTACATTGTCAAGCTGATAGATAACACCAATACCTTGGATGAAATTGTTGTTTCTTCAAGCAAATTCAATGAGAAAAGAAAGGATGTTTCTCAAAAAATACAAGTCCTACGTGCAAATGAATTGCAAAACATGAATCAAACTTCAACGGCTGACATCTTAGCAAATACAGGTAATGTATTCGTTCAGAAAAGTCAACTTGGAGGAGGAAGTCCTCTGATACGCGGCTTTGAAGCCAACAAGGTACTACTCGTGGTTGATGGAATTCGTATGAACAATGCCATTTATCGAGGTGGACATCTGCAGAATGTCATAACCTTGGACAATGCGATCATGGATCGTGTAGAGGTTGTATTTGGTCCAGGATCAGTTGTGTATGGTTCTGATGCATTGGGCGGAGTGATGTCTTTTACAACCAAAAATCCCTTGCTTTCAACGAGTGGCAAACCTTTGGTGAAGGCAAATGCATTTACCCGTTACATGTCAGTAGTTAATGGTTATGCAGCGCATGCGGACATTTCTGTGGGAGGCAAAAGGTTTGGTTCATTGACATCCTTCACATATGCAAATTATGGAGATCTCCGTCAGGGGGCAAACAGGGAACCTTCCGTAGGAAATTTTGGATCTAGGCCTTGGTATGTAGAACGAGTAGGAAATAAGGATTCCATTTTTGTGAACAAGGATACAAATCTTCAGGTTGGCTCAGGATATAGCCAATACGATATCATGCAAAAGTTTTTGTTCCGGCAAAATCAAAAGGTAAAGCATATATTGAATCTCCAGTTTTCAAATTCATCCAACGTTGATCGTTATGATCGTTTAACGCAGTTATCCAACGGAAAACCAAAATTTGCAGAATGGTATTATGGTCCCCAAAAGCGATTGTTGGCATCTTATACTTTGCAATTAAGCGGGAATACGAAAATGTATGACAATGCTCGATTTATTTTGGGTTATCAGCAGATTGAAGAGAGTAGGATGGATCGAAAATTGAATAACACCGGTTTAAATAACAGGATTGAGAATTTAAATATTTTCACCTTGAATGTTGATTTAGCGAAGAAATTGGGTCGGCATGAGCTGAGATACGGCCTTGAAGGTTTATACAATACGGTGCAGTCTACCGCATTTACGAAAGATATCATTACGGGTGAAAAAACAGCATTAGATACACGTTATGCTTCTGGAGGTGCAGCAATGAACACATTAGCCATCTATTTGACGCATACATGGGAGATTAGCAAAAAACTTGTGTTCAATGATGGATTGCGATTTTCCAACGTAGGTTTACGTGCGAAATTTATAGACACAACTTTCTTTAATTTTCCTTTTAAAGATGCTAATCAATCGAATAATGCTTTGACAGGAAATGTTGGCTTAGTATATATGCCGGATGATGAATGCAGAATAACCGCGTTGGTTTCTTCTGGCTTTAGAGCACCAAATGTAGATGATTTGAGTAAAGTATTTGAATCAACTCCTGGAACTATAAATGTTCCTAATAATGAGTTAAAACCAGAATACACCTACAATGGTGAATTGGGAATCTCAAATACTTTTGGTAGCTGGTTGACTGCTCAGGCCACGGGGTATTATACTTTCTATCAGAATGCATTAACAACACAAAATTACACCTACAATGGACAAGATTCTATTTTTTATGCGGGAACAATGAGCAGAGTAGTGGCAACTACCAATGCAAATAGAGCCTATCTCTATGGGATGGAATTGGCATTGAATGGCAAACTAAATGACCATGTTTCGTATTATGCAACGTATAATTTTACCTATGGGCGAATTGTGACAGATTCATCAGCAATTCCGTTGGATCACATTCCGCCTTCGTTTGGGAAATTTGGCGTTCAAGTAGTTGAAAATAAATTGAGGGGAGAGTTCTTTGTGAACTTCAGTGCTTGGAAGCGCATTCAGGATTACAATCCGTTTGGGGAAGACAATCAGGCTTATGCCCTTCCTGAAGGAATGCCTTCTTGGTACACACTCAATTTAAGGGTAGGTTACCAATTCAATCGATACTTGAACTTGCAAGTGGCTTGCGAGAATATTCTCGACCGCAATTATAGGCAATTTGCTTCCAATATTTCGGCACCAGGCAGAAACTTTATTGTTACACTGAGAGGATCGCTTTAAGGATTTATGGAGCTTCGCCTCCCTATTTTTTTGTCATGTATTTACCAGTTTCCGGATGATAAAAAAAGCGATAAAGTAATTTGTCTGTTGGCTTAATTTCCGGATCGAATTGATACGGATCAGCTTGCGCCGCTGGCTGCATAAATGAACCTTCCAAGATTAAAATATCTTTGGCTTCACTGTAACTTCCTTTCTCATATTTGAAGAGAAAGGATTCAGTTGTCTGTTCGGTTAATCCGTCAAAATTCTTCCATTCGAAAATTCGATTGGGCAAGTGGTTTTTTATTGTATAAAAGGCTTTATAAGATGCATGAAGGATTCTGTAATCGATCAAGATATCTTTGTATTTCTCGGAAGTTATGTGTTCAAAAGAAATCGTTAGTTTTCTTTTTGGGCTCGAAGGAACTGCAATTTGCGGAGATATTTTATCCAATTCACCGTCGTAATAAAAAATGTAATTATGATTCCCCATGAATCCAATGCTGGCTCGTTGAGCAGTATTATTAGCTTTGGATGCTTCTTCCATGGCAAATGCTAACCGATTGACCGTAATAATGGCATCCACTTTTGCGTTTGCATCCAGGTTTTCTTTCCAGATTTCAAGTGTGTAGTTTTCGGTTGAAGGAATGGACAAAGCACTTTCAACATGTCTTTTAATGCGTGACTCTAAATTTTCAGTAGGTTCATTGGCTTCATCGCTTTCCTTTTCGACTTGCTTGTCAGCGGTACATCCCAAAAATGCACATGCCATTAAAATGCAAATTACTGAGTATTTCATGTGTCAAAAATACATTTTTTCAATCTTTATGGCGATATTTCACCTTTAGCATAGTAGGAATGACAGTAAATTTGGCGAAGGGTTGGAAGGTTGCTCTGAGGAATGAGATAGAAAAACCCTATTTTAAAGAATTGATGAATAGATTGGACTACACTTATCAAAATGGAAGTCCTTCTGTTTTTCCATCGAATGAGCAAATATTCAGCGCTTTTCAATTATGCGACTTGCAGGATGTAAAAGTCGTTATTCTGGGTCAAGATCCTTATCCAACGAAAGGATTCGCGCATGGTTTGAGCTTCTCTGTGGAAGAAAATGTGCGCAAAATTCCTGGAAGTTTGAGAAATATTTTTAAAGAATTACAAGCCGATTTAGGGTTGCAACATGCTGCAATTCTTAATTTAGAAAGATGGGCCCAACAAGGAGTTTTCTTGTTGAATACTATTCTTACGGTTGAAGAGGGAAAGCCCGGAAGTCACTCGAATCTTGGATGGGAGCAATTTACAGACAAGATATTTGAGATTTTGAATTATTCTTCAATAAATACGGTTTACATACTTTGGGGATCACAAGCACAATCGAAAAAGAAATTCATTGATCCATCCCGAAATTTGATCATTGAATCTGTGCATCCTTCCCCTTTGTCAGCCTACAGAGGATTTTTTGGATCCAAGCCTTTTAGTCGAACCAACACCTACCTCATGCAACATGGAAAAGCGCCGATTAATTGGTAAAAAGGTGTACATTCAGATTCAAAGAGTTTGTTTATCTTTGCCTGCATGCATTTTCAGAACGATCTTATATTGCGCGCTGCGCAAGGACTTGACATAGAAAGGTATCCGGTGTGGTTGATGCGTCAGGCAGGACGTATATTACCTGAGTACCGTGCCGTAAGATCAAAACTTTCAGGATTCAAGGAGTTGGTCGAAACACCTGAATTCGCGGCGGAAGTTACAATACAGCCGGTTGACATTTTAGAGGTAGATGCAGCCATTATTTTTTCGGATATTCTTGTAGTTCCTGAAGCAATGGGCCTCGAATATCAGATGATAGAAAAGACTGGTCCCTGGTTTGAAAAAACAATTCGTTCAGAACAAGACTTGCAATTAGTAGAAAGTTCGTTTGATGTGGAGGATCGATTGGGTTATGTGCTTGAAGCGATTCGTATCACAAAAAAAGAATTGCAGAATCGGGTGCCATTGATTGGTTTTGCTGGTGCACCATGGACAATCTTTTGTTACATGGTGGAGGGAAGAGGTTCAAAAACCTTTTCTGAATCAAGAAAGATTCTCTATACAAATCCAGAATTGGCACACCAGTTGCTAGGACAGATCGCCGATGTGACTGCGCGTTATTTGAATGCACAAGTAAAAGCTGGGGCCGACATGGTTCAATTGTTTGACTCTTGGGCCGGAATACTTGGAACAGAACAATACGCGGAATTTGGAATAAAGTATATCAAAAGGATAGTCGATCAAATGGAAAATGTTCCTGTTACAATTTTTTCAAAAGGTGCTCTCAGTTCTATAGAATCGGTTGCGCAATTGAATTGTACAACCATAGGTTTGGATTGGAACATGGATCCAGTTACTTTGCGCAAACAAATTGGAGAGACAAGAACTATTCAAGGTAATTTGGATCCGTGTGCTTTGTATGGCTCACACCAATCGGTTGAGCAGAGTACAATTAAAATGCTGAACACATTCACAAGTAAAAGACATATTGTAAATTTGGGTCATGGAGTATATCCAGATGTTGATCCTGAAAAGGTTAAAACGTTTATTAAAACAGTTAAGAATTATGAATTACGTTGCAAGTAAATTGAGAAATACAGGGTCTTTCCTTGTTTTAGGCCTTGGTTTCATGTGTGCTCAAGCCCAAGAGGGAAATAACCTTTTATCGAATGGAAGTTTTGAGTCCACTGATGGAAAAGTAAAGAAGCCCGGAGCTATTGAAAGTGCTTTGGGTTGGACCTCTCCTACAGGAATGAAAGCTGATTTGTTCACACCAAGTAAGGTTGTAGAGATCAATGTTCCCGACAATATTTATGGAAAGGAGCAAGCCAAGGATGGCGAGAATTACGCTGGTTTCATTTCTTATGCCCCAGGAAATGACAACAAGTTAAAACGTTCATACATCATGGCGAAATTGGATGTTCCCTTGAAAAAAGGCATGAGATATTGTGTGAAATTCAACGTTTCATTGGCTGAAGCATCGAAATATGCTACCAATCAGATTGGTGCAAACATTTCTAAGAAGCCTTTTGCAACCGAGGAGAAAGTAATGATCAAAGATGTTGCGCATATTCTTCCGCAAGACAATGGAAATAAACGAGTGAATCAAATGTTCAGTTGGCAACAGATCTGTGGGACATTCACAGCTGACGGGGGAGAGAAATTCTTGACGATTGGAAATTTTTCTGCTGACGCGGACACAAAATCAGAAACAAACAAGAAATTAAAGGATTCAAAGGTTGCTCAATTGCCAATTGCCTATTACTACGTTGATGATGTTTCAATTGTGCTCTTGAACCCCAATGAAATGTGTGATTGTGTGGTTCCTGAGCCGCGAAATGAATATTCGACTACGATTTATCAGAAAACCATTCAATTGAATGATAAAATGACCGCTACAGAAAAAGTAGAGGCACAAATGGTGTTCTTCGCTTTTGGAAAAACGAATTTTTCAAATGAGGGTAACGCTGCGATGAATGCAATTGTTGAGGCGTTGAAAGCAGATTCAACCATGCGTTTGGAAATTCAAGGACACAGCGACCCAATGGAAGATAAGGTGGGTGCCGAAAAGCCGCAATACGCTGGAATGGCTAATAATAGGGTGAACGCTGTTTACAATTACCTGAAAGAAAAAGGGATCAATGAATCGAGATTAATTGCAGCGCCTCAGGGCAGTTCTGTACCAAATACGGAAATTTTTGAAACAGATGATGAGGACCTAAAAATGGCGAAGAATCGAAGGGTTACCTTTAAGGTTAGAAAGTAAAACTAGATGAATGAGCCGGTTACGCCGGCTTATTTTTTTGGAATGTTTTTAATGCTTCATGCACTTCTGCAGTCGGAAGTCCGACAACATTGTTGTAGGAGCCTTCAATTTTGAGAATTCCAATACTTCCAATCCATTCTTGTATGCCATAAGATCCAGCTTTGTCGTAGGGCTGAAATGTGTCGACGTAATGAATGATCTCTTCTTTTGGAATAGAAACAAAAGTTACGATAGTAGAGACACTGAAACTCTTTTGTTCATTGATGGTGCGTAGAACAACACCAGTAATTACCTCATGACTTGTGCCTTGCAACCTATAAAGCATTTCGATTGCATCCTCTCTGTCTTTTGGTTTGCCAATAATCTCGTTTCCTTCGATAACAACAGTGTCTGCACACAAGAGGAGTTCATCTTCGTTTAGGTCATCCATTAAAGCATCGGCTTTATTATTGGCGATGTAAAGCGGAACTTCCGAAAGATTGATATCGTTGGGAAAAGATTCGTCTGTTTCCTTCAAACGAAGTTCAAATGAAAGTCCCATTGAACTTAATAATTCTTTTCTTCGAGGTGATTTTGATCCTAGAATTAATTTCATAGTTTCATGAATGGGAGATAGATGGTAAGCAAAATACCAACGATCATCGATAATTTAACCAGTTGATCATACAGATTCAAATACTTTAATTTATATGCGAATATTAAAAAAATAACCACCATGTTCAAAGCGACAGAGAGTGCGATTGGAAGACTTTTAATCAACCAATTTTCTCCGGAAAATAAATCGCCGAAATGATTTAACGACAAAAAGCAATAGACAATTGGAAGAATGAGTAAAAGTGCGGAAGAAAGAAGAAGTGCATTCATTTTCCCTATTTTCATGGGAATTGACCGAACGTGAATTGATTCATCACCTTTAACATCTTGTACGTCTTTGATGATTTCGCGCGCTAGATTTTGAATGAATGCGAACCCAGCCAAATACATAACTAACTGAAAACCATTAGCTGGTTCAATAGAGGGATTTTCATTAATGAAAATGATCTTATAATAGAGTAAAACCAGTAATGGAATAAATGCGGTTAGTAAAGCAATGATCAGATTCCCTAACAAAATTCTTTTTTTGAAGTAAAGGCTGTAAAACCATAGAGCATTAATGGAAAATAAGTGCACGAGTGCAAGTGAGAATGACTTGTAATAAAAACTAAGTGCCAAGGCAATCAAGAATCCGAGGCCATTCAGCAACCAATGGGTAACAATTGCCCAGCGCTTTTTGATGTGTTTGGTGATGATCAGCTTTTCTGGTTTGTTGATTCGATCGGCTTTTACATCGAAGTAATCATTGATTATGTTGCCGGCAGCAGCAATAAATACCGTAGAAATTACTAGAAATAAGAAAGGTAATACATCATTTAAATTGAGAACTGCAGGCTCAGCATACTGCAGATAAAATCGAATGCCATACATTGTAAGTATGATAATGGCCAAATTAATCGGACGAACCAATCGAAAGAAATGCCTCATTTCACTATTTTGTATTCAGTTCTTCGGTTTGCCTGATGTGCAGCTTCGCGTTCTTTTTCCGTTGGTAGTAGTTGAATGGCCGCATCTGTCTTGCTTGGTTTAGATTCTCCATAACCTTTGTATTTCAGTCTATCCGCAGCGATTCCTTTGTTCACTAAAAAATCAAAAACCGCTTTTGCTCGATCCTCAGATAATTTCTGGTTTTCAACATCGTTTCCTCGGGTATCTGTATGTCCTCCAATTTCTATTCTAATAGCTGGATTTTTCAAAAGAAAGTCATGCAGTTTGTTCAGTTCAATAGTAGATTCAGGTCTCAAGGTCGACTTATTAAGGTCAAAGAAAACATTGGCAAGAACAACAGGTAAATCACTTGTAAGAGGGACAAGTGGCACGTCCATGTGAACCGCTTGCTGCTCATTGGTAGATGTCATATCAAAGTTTTGGGAGAAGAAATTGTAACCTGGATAATTCACATTGAGTGCATAGCGCTTATTGACGGGCAACGAAACCATGAATTCACCAGTAATTTTATCTGCTTCGGAAACAATAACTTCTTCATTTGTTTGTAGGTCGATCAATTGAAACTTGCCCGGTATGGGTTTCCGATCAGTTGCGTCAAACACAATTCCATCGAAATAGAGAGTTTTAATAGGTCTAAATTCTTCAGGAAGTTTGAAATAATAGATGTCCAAATCACCATATCCACCTGCTCTGTCTGAAGCGAAAAATGCAATATCTCCTTCTGGAGAAACCATCAGTGAATTTTCGTCATAAATGGTATTGATGGGATAGCCTAAGTTTTCGGGTTTCGACCAGTTGCCTTTGGCATCCATGCGCGTTACGTACAGATCTGATCCACCCATTCCAATGTGTCCCCGTGAAGCAAAATAAAGTGTTTTGCCATCCGGGTGTATCAACACTGATTCTTCTTGTTGTGAAGTATTGATGTGATTTGGGAGTGGGGTTGGAGTAGCCCATTGACCATTGTCCAATAATTTGGAAACAAAGATATCTGAGTTAATTGGTTCACCACGTCTGCTGGTTCTTCTGATAAAGTACAAGGTTTTACCATCAGCGGAAAGAGATGGTTGTGATTCCCATCCGAAGGAATTAATATTCCCTGGTAAATTGATTGGATCGGTCCATCTACTACCCAGACGTTTTGTGAAGAACAAATCGCAACTTCCTTTTCCCGATCTATTTTCGCCATATTCATTGTTTCCTGACTGGTCAGAACATGCCACAAAAATTAATGAGCGCCCATCGGCTGAAATAGTTGGGGCACCCTCATTTAGAACCGTATTAACATTGTTCGGCATTGCCACAGAAGTACCCCAATTACCATCGATCGTTAATTCGGAAACGAAGAAATCTTCTTGTTGCTTGTAGCCTGTCACGCGATCATCTTTGATTCTTCTTGTGAAAAGCAATGTTTTTCCATCTACAGTAATTGTGGGGAAGTATTCCGGATCAGCAGTATTGATCCCCGGACCAATATTTACCGGTTGAAATTCTTTCGGATGTTTCATTGCATCTATTGCAAAGTCGCAAGATGCACGCATGAAATATGATTTATTGACGAGGTCGGGATTTGCATTTCTGTTTCTTGTAAAGATGTCAACATTCTCTAAACAGTTTTGATAGTCACCAATTGCTAACTGAAGATTAGCCAAGTAGAAAAAGGTGCTTCCAGTTGGTGAGTGATTTGGATTGATTTGAATTGCTGATTCAAAATGCTGTATAGCAGACTTATAGTTGCCCATTATTTCATGGAATTCACCAACCAAAAGATGTGCTTCCCAAAAGTTCGGATCTTTTTCAAGAGCCTTGTTCAAGTAGTCAATGCCGAGTGGATAATTGGGCATTCCAGTTTTTGGGTCAATACTTGTGCCTGGGGCTTTTTGACCTTCTTCAAACAACTTAATTGCCTTTCCATTGCTCGTAGAATACTTTACTTGAGCATGCGAACAGAAGATAACAATGATCAAACATATAGAACTTAGTATGCGACGCATCATGGGATATTCATGTATTTGTGCGTTTGTAGCGATATATTCCATTGTGGATATTTTTTAACGTATTCGACTATCATTGGCAAAAAACGTTCCTCTTTTGACCACTCTGGTTGCAAATAGAGCATGCAGGACGATTTAACTTGCATGGAGTGGTTTTCAGCCCATTCAAAATCGGATGGATGATTGATGATTACTTTCAATTCATTTGCTTTTTCGTAGGCTTCAGCGATAGGTTTTTTGAATTTTTTAGGCGAAAAACAATACCAGTCAATTTCACCAATTAATGGGTAGGTGCCTGAGGTTTCAATGGCAACATAACGACTTTGTGCGTGCAATTGATTCACAAGATGTTCTAAATTATACATTGTTGGTTCTCCGCCAGTGATAACAACGAATTTTGATGGATTAGAAACTGCCTCTGAAACAATTTCACCGATTTTCTTTACTGGATGCAGGTTTGGATCCCAGCTTTCTTTCACATCACACCAGGTGCATCCAACATTGCAACCTGCCAATCGAATAAAATACGCGGGCTTACCAGAGTGAAACCCTTCGCCCTGAATAGTATAAAAAGCCTCCATAACTGGCAAGGCATCGATTGGTAGACTTGAACTATTTTGCATTTCAACAAAATTAGTCAAAATATACCGCAATCTTTCTTTTGTTTAAAATAACTGCTTGATATTAATGTTTTGAAATTTAATACATTATATAATGAATCAAGTTCCGTTGTGAATAAAAAAAATGTTCTCGCAACGCTTCTTTGTATATATTTGTTGCACTTTAAAATGAAAATTATGAAGAAAATACTACTCATTATAACTGGTATCAGTTTAACTATTAATGCTATAGCGCAAACACAAATAGGAAATTCAGGATTTGAGAATTGGACTAATTTAGGTGCGTCAACTGAAGAACCAACAAATTGGAATAGTTTCATGTCAGCAACAGGTGGCTTATCTGGATTTGCAGCTCAGCAAGTGCAACGATCAACATCTGTCCGCGCTGGAGCTCCAGGTCCTTATTGCGCGCGCATTTGGTCTCGATCAACACTTGGAATTGTTGCCAATGGTAA
>JACCDP010938811.1_pt1 | contig 12429 bp, 19 predicted proteins | sample 7445841 | NCBI WGS metagenome assembly JACCDP01 (sample SAMN15323441, study PRJNA562643) | freshwater metagenome | isolation source: river surface water | place: USA:Blue River Watershed | collected 2017-08-17
ATTATTAAACAAACTTAATCAATACTTAACAAGATTTAATTAAAAATATTAAGTATTTATTTCAAAAAACACATAGAAGAATTGTAATACATGCTGTTATATAATTACAATGCAAAAAAATACTTCTGCTCATGAAATGGTGTTAAAAAATGAACGAGTATGGTCGTTCTACAACTCACATAAATCTATTGATTTTGAAACTGCAAACTTGCTTCTTGTAGATTTTTTGGAAACTATGTTTAACGAGCTTACAAATAGTCAGCCAAATATTAATGCACAAATATTATCGTTTATGCAAGAACATACTAATGAAATATCATCCATAAAGAATTCTCTATCATCCATACAAAATGACATTAATAAAACCAATTTTGATGTTTCAAATAAATTATTAACACTAAAAAAAGAATATTTGGATGAAGTTTCTTTAATTGTCAACAATAACATTCTTAATGCAAATGAAAAAATGAGTTCTATTTTGGATAAAAACACTGAACTAATTTATTCAAAAACATCACTGCTTTTTAATGACATTATTCCAAAAAATAATGACAAACTTAATCAAGAAATACAACAAAATCTTAAAAATCTTTATGATAGCCTTGCACAAGAAACACAAACACTTGCAAAAAATAACTCTAGTGACAAATCATTCAATGATTTTATAACTGCGTTTGAAAATAAATATGCATCAACTATTCAATCTATTCAACAACCATTGTATGCTTGTTTATCATCAAGTGAATCGCGCATTTCCAAAAATCTTGAACAAATTAAAGAAACATATGCTGCTTCTATTCAACCTCAAACAAAAATATTTGATGACCTAAGCGATTTTTTATCAAAATATAATGTATCTTCCAATAAAGGTAAATATGGTGAACAAAATTTGCACTCAATTCTCAATTCTCTCTATCAATCCGCTGATATTAAAAACACATCTGGCTTAAAAAGCTCAGGCGATTTTATTATGAAACGCATTGACAAACCAACTATTATGTTTGAAAACAAAGACTACAAATACAATATTGATAAAGATGAAATATCAAAATTTATTACTGATGTTGTAAATCAAAATACTCACGGTGTATTTTTATCGCAATATTCAGGAATTGCATTCAAACAAAATTATCAAATTGACATTAATAAAGGCAATATACTTATTTATGTTCAAAACTGCGAATACTCACCTGAAAAAATTAAAATTGCGGTTGATATTATTGATAGTCTTTCTGTCAAAGTTGCTGAATTAAACTCTGAGTGTGAAGACAATACAATTTCAAGTGAAATGTTGGATGATATTAATCAAGAATATCAGTCATTTATCGCTCAAAAAGAAGCTTTGTTGGGAACATTAAAAGATTTCACAAAAAAAATGACAACGCAGATAGATGATATTAAACTACCTGTTTTGGATAAATATTTGGCTCCAAAATATGCATTTGTTAAGTCTAGAGTATTTACATGTGACCTTTGCAATGCCTTTACTGCAACTGGTAAACAAAGCTTATCCGCACATAAACGTGGATGCAAAAAAAAACATACTGACACCATTAATATTGATAGTGCATACACTACTGCACCATAATGCAGTCAACATTTTATGTATATGCTCGCTTCGCTCGCGCGCGCCCCTTATCTCACGGTCGGGCTTGCCCGTGTATTATTTTTAATTATTTTATGCACAAATTCCCTGCATAGATATTTTAATTTATGCGTATTCATTGTCATTTTAAACAATGAATAAACCATATAGACGTATATTAATAACTTAATTATCCAAATATGTCCAAACAACTTATTATTGACAACCCCACTCTCATTTCATTTTATAATGAAAACAAAAATATTTCTTTTGAAGATATTAATAAACTTATTGTAAATATTTTAACTAATATTATTGATACTTATAAACGTGTTAATAATACGGATGAACCAATTCCTACTGAACAGCTTTATAATATTTTAAATGAATATTTTTCGTTTATTATTAAAAAATCGCGTGCACTGGATACGCTTCAAACACTTAATAAAACATTAACAGAGCAATTAAATGACATTCAGTTGCCAGTTATTGAAAAATTGCTTACTGAAAAGGGAAAACTATAATTAAACATTATAATTATGTTCTTGCACCATAATGCAGCCATCTTTTAGATATGTGCTCGCTTCGCTCGCACGCGCGCCTACGGCGCGCCCTTGTCTCAATGTCGGACTTGCCCGCATCTCACTTTTTTTCATACCATTATATAATGGTATGGTCTTCTATCAATACAATTAATCCATTAAAACTTATTAATAAAACTATTTATATTCCACAAACGTTTACGCTCACATATACATACACTGGCTCTGACCAAACATTAACTATTCCATCCAATATTTCAAGCAATGTTAATATTAAATGTTGGGGAGCGGGTGGCGGAACTGTTGGAAAAGGTGCAATTTCCACTATTTATAAAACTGGTTTAGGTGGTGGTGGTGGTTATACAGAAGCCGATTTTAATAAATCCTTTGTTGCTGGACAAACTTTAACTATTATTGTTGGACAAGGTGGTCAAACATCTAATAATGGTGTTAATCTTCTATCCACCTACGGCGGCGGCGGCGGTCAACCTATTGCTGGTGACCAAAATTGGGGTGCCGCCTCTGGTGGCGGTCGCAGTGCTGTTCGTCTTCCTGGTTCCGTTGAAATTATTACTGCCGGTGGTGGTGGAGCCGGTGGTGGAACCGTTGCAAATGCGTCCGCTGGTGTTTGTTCTGGAGGTGCTGGCGGCGGGTTATCTGGCGCTAATGCAGAAGCTTCTGATCCTTTAACTGGTGCGCCTTCACCAAATAATGCTCCAACTGTAACCCAATATAATGGTTATGGTGGTACACAAATTGCCGGCGGCATTAAAGGTGACGGCTTAGTTGCTACAAATAATACTAATGGAATTCAGTTTATAGGCGGCTCTGGAACCTCTTATTCTCCAGGTGGTGGTGGTGGTTACTATGGCGGTGGAGGTGGTGGTGCTACAAAAACTATTAGTGGCAATAATATTTGGATATGGGGTGGAGGTGGAGGCGGTTCCAGCTTTGTTGATACAAGCAAAGGAACCCAAATTCAAATGATTCAAGGTGATAAAGCCACTGTTGCAGGTACTTCTTTTTTTCCAACTGGATATTCTTCTGCAAATATCGGCAGTGGTGGTGTTCCAGATTCCACTGCAACCACAAACAGTGGAAAATTTGGTAAACCTGGCTTAATTGTTATCACATATACTATTTGAAAAATTGAACCCATTTTCTATTAATAATAAATCACAAACAACACAACTATGTCAGAACCTATTCTTTATTCCCTTCCACCCCTCGTGCAAGCCACTGTGCTTAAACGCCCTTCCAAATCCATCAAATCTCCATATGTCGCTGATGTTATTTTATCAAATAACACCAATGCCCTTGCCCATTCTTTATCTCTCGGTTGTAAAGGTCTATGTGATAAAGATGCTACGGTCTTTCTCACTTCTCTCAATACTATCCATAAAGATGATAAACCCCACTGTAACTATACCATTCAATTCGGTTTTCAAGACAATGTTCTTGTCGGTGTTAATCCAAAGCTCGCTGAACATATTATCCATAATGCCCTTCGCAATAATCTTTTACCATTTTTGCAAAATTTAACACATATTAAACGTGAAGTCTCTGTTTTCCTTGATAATCATGTTGACTCTCGTTTTGATTTTGGTGGGTATACCTGTGATAATGTTCCCTTTCTTCTAGAAGTTAAAAACGTTCCTCTTGCCTTTCATATTAATGCCGTTCCAAAAGACAAGAAAAACTTTATTCCTCCGCCTGGCACAAACCCTATGCACAAAATTGCGGTTTTCCCTGATGGGCATAAAAAACATATTGATGACCCAGTTAGTCCACGTGCCTTAAAACATATTCGTGAATTGACTTTTCTTAAAAAACATACTTCTGCTCGCTGTCTTCTCTGTTTTGTTGTTCAACGCCACGATGCCACCACCTTTGAACTCTCTGCTACAGACCCTGAATATGCTGAAGCTGTTCGTATTGCCGTTTCTGTTGGTGTTGAAGTTTATGCCATTTTTGTTCGCTGGTCGTTTGAAGGTCATGCATATCTTCATAACATTTTACCTATAACGTTCTAATTTATGGGGTTCGCAAAAGCTTTTGTATCTCCGTTTGATAACTACCACACTTTTTAGTTTCACAATGTTTTCTCATTGTCAGTTTTCTTTGATAATTTGACCGCCGTTTATATTTCGTAAAGCATCTATTGTATTTTTTTTGTTGTGCTTTATCTTTACTGCGAGTTTTTGGTATCTTCTTTGACCGACATTTTGCCATTACATTTTTCAAAAATTTTATATCTTCCTCCTTTATTTTTTTCAACGTTATTATATTTCCACAATATTTATCACCACATTCATCTAATTTATTTGACATTGTTTCTATCTTTTTCATTTTATCTAATTCAGACATTTCTATACTATGTTTTAATATATTTTTATAAAGTCTCTATGACAGGCTTTTACAACTTTATGTTTGTAAAATAATTATCCAAACATTTATTATAAGTAATGCAAACAAAACGCAAACAAAAAAGGCATAATAAAACTAAAAAAGGTGGTGATAGAGATTTTAAATCAAAACTTCTTGCGTTCCCTAATCTTGCAATGTATTCAGGCATTTCTCGTGAATCCATAATGCCAATTGGGGCAGTTGAAAATGATTTTTATAAAACACGAGATGATATTTATGGAAATACTGGTGGTAGTACACAATATTATGCACAACTAATGGGTAATGTTTATTTAAAAAGTCTTTTAAATTTTCCAAACCTACATAGTTTCGATATACTTAGATTTGTATTTTTGTGCGGAGGGACACTTATTGACGATGACATTTTAATTCAACCACCACAATCACAAGGTGTATTTTATTCTTCTTATTATAATTTTTATCTTAATCCAGAACAGGCAATACAAAATGGGTTTAATTTGCAAGTATTTATTGAAAAAAATATTGACAAATGGAGTTACTACATCAAAAATATCCAAATTTTATAAAGAATCCAAATATGATAGAGATTGGCAAATTCCGTAGTATTTATTATAAAAACACTGATACTGGTAATATGCAAATGGGAACTGTGTCGGTTTTACTACCATATGATTACGAAACCAAAATTTTTTACACACAAATGTATGAAGAACTCATAAACCGATTTTCCGTAAATGCTGGACAAAATATGTTTCGACAACCGAATGGTTCACATGTAATATTTGAATTAGATAATAGTGCACGTGAAGAAGAGGCAAGACGACGACAACAAGAAGAGGAAGCAAGAAGACGACAACAAGAAGAGGAAGCAAGAAGACGACAACAAGAAGAGGCAAGAAGACAACAACAAGAAGAGGCAAGAAGACAACAACAAGAAGAGGCAAGAAGACGACAACAAGAAGAGGCAAGAAGACGACAACAAGAAGAGGCAAGAAGACAAAGAGAAGAAGAAGCGGAAGACGAAGAAGAGGAAGAGGAAGAAGAATTACCTTGCCCATCAAAAGGATTAAATCCTTCACGTCCAGTTAACAGGGAGGATTTTGTTAAACAAACCAGATTATTTCATCCTGACAAAAATCCCGGATGTGTTCAAGATGCAACTGAAAAATTCAAAATTCTAAACAATTATAGAAGTTATATTTAATCTGTATTCATGTTTTATAAATAAAAATTAAAATATTATTATTAACCTTTATAACAGCCTTTTACAACTTTATGTTTGTCTGTCTTTTATAAAGGTAATATCGGTTTTGTTTCTGCTACGCATCTGTTTTTTATTATATATGCCGCTGACACACCTAATAATACTACTTCTGTGCCACTTCTTACTAACATTGGCGTCTGCTGCATTTGAATACTATAATATATCCACATACTAGATGAACCTATTCCCAATATACAAAATATTAATGAATATATGTTTGTGCTTTTGTTTCTCCATAACAAATACATAAATATTATACGACTTATTACTGCCAATGTTGTTGCTGTATATGGCAAACTTTCAGTTTTCATGTGTTTATTTATAAAACGCCTTTATTTGTATTTATAAACACACACAAATATACTTAAAATCATATTCTTTATTATTTTATAGTAATGTTTAATAACGACAATTCTAAAACAAATGGCGAATATGCATTTTTTATGCATATCAAAAATAATATTGATGTAATTTTTGATGTTGGCTGTCGCACAGATACTGATTATCTGTTTTTTCAAGGTGAAGTTCATTATTTTGACCCCATTAATGATTTTCTTGAACAATTGAAAATAAAACAAAATTCAAACAGAGTTTCATATTTCAATAATTTTGGTTTGGGTAAAGATAATAACCAATTTTATTATTATCCCAAATATCAATCTTTCTATGATAGAGTTAATAGTTGCAGAATTAGCGATGATGCAAATAAAGTTTTGTTAACCGTTAAAAAAGGTCATGATTATGTTGTTGAAAATAATATTAAACGCATTGATTTTCTTAAAATAGACACCGAGGGATACGAATTAAATGTATTGCAAGGTTTTGAAGATGCTTTGGAAATGGTTAATATCATACAATTTGAATATGGCGGCACCTTTTTAGATAATAAAATCAAGTTGATTGATGTTATTGATTATTTGAAACAGAAGGGCTTTCATAAGTTTGCATATCTTACGCATTCTGGTGTTACACCTATTACTGATTTTACTGACCATTATCAATATTGTAATATTGTTTGCATCAATAAAAACAGTGATTATGTGCCCTTTTAAATCCGCCTGTAAGGACTATAGCGCATTGTTGTGCGTTTATTTTTATTTTTTTCTATGTTACTATATACTTATAATTTACACGCCATGCAAAAACGTTCTTCCACTTGTAAGATTTACAAATCTTGTGCCGCGGTTCCTACTGGCAAATCCATGAATGGGTGCACTCCAGCCTATACCAGTAAAGGCTCTAAAAACTGGACAAAATGTAATATGAGTCGCTATTTTCCAGAGTTTGCTCGTTTTAAAAAGTTTTGCAAATCGCAAAAAACATGCAAACATGATACATATACAAAACCAACTGATGACCAAGTTGATGTTAAAACACTGCATAATAAAATGCCATATATTTGGCGACGTCTTGATACAAAAACACGCCGCAAAATTGTTCAATTAGCTCGTAAACCCATTTCTGAAATTAATATTTAGATATTTGTAAAAACCTCTATGTGCAAGTTTTATAAGCCAATATGTTTGTGCCAAATATTCAATACATAAAGGTTTGTGTATTACATAATATAAATGAACTATATTTCTTGCAACACCAACACCTGTAACTGCGAATACAACAAAACATATCATATTTATGGTATGTGTTTACAATCATTTCCTTGCCAACACACTATTCACTATTTTGATAACCGAAAAAAAGACCATCTTATTAATGGTGCTGATATTGTGCGACTTTGTCAATCCGCTCAGTTGCCTATTCCTCCACATTTTCAACAATATCAAAACCATGTCAGACAATTAGATAATCCAACACCAGAAGAACATACTCAAAATAACTTACGACAACAACTTATTAAACAAAAGTCCGATAATCGTCTTCAAAAACAACAAGAACTTACAGACCTTTTTAAAGGCAAATCTGTTCTTCCCTCCCGACAAAACGGGAATAAAGATTAAACCCGAAAAAATTGATACTATTTTTCATTTTTTAATTTACGATAAATAAAAAATGAACACACCTTTACTTAATAATTTGTTTTATAAATGCACACATGGTTATCATATTGTGCATAATACTCCAATAAAGGAATCCGTTTGGGAAGATATAAACACTGAAATCTTTATTGCGGCTGGTATTCATGTTTCATCACAAAGCAATGGTTCGCATCAATCTGGTGCTGATATTTTTTGCGATATTGGGTCATTTTCAAATAAATCCACTCAATATGAAACATCATCCAAAAACTCATTCAAAATAAGTTCATATCGTCTTACTTCTGTATGCTCTGATAAAAATAATGGCGATATTTCATGTATTATTGCAGAAATTGAACGTCGCAAAAACTTTCAATATTATTCTATTATTGTTCGCAGTGAAACTGATACTGAATATACATATGACTGGTATATAATTCCTGCTGATTTACCTCAATTATGTCCGTCTTCTTATACTTGGACACCAAAATCAGGCAAACAAACGAAAACACGTGATACTGTTACTGGTTGGCAAACAAATGTTATTGATGGCTCATCTATGTCCATTTCTTTCAGCATGTCCTCACAACTTTGGATATATTTAACTATTACAGATGATATGAAAAAATATAGCATATCGTCATGCAGCGTAAAGAAAGGCAAAACTCTCAATTTCATTCAACTTTTTGACAATCATCAAGCCGTTGTTTAATTAATGCCACGTAATCCGAATTTATTTCTATTCCAATAAATGGTAAATTTAATCGCTTTGCTGCAACACATTCACTTCCAGACCCCGCAAATGGTACTAATACTATTCCTTCATCTTGCCGGCAAGAATTCAGCAATTTTTCACATAATGCTAATGGTTTTTGTGTTGGGTGGTCAACACGCTCTTTTGCACCTGCACCCCCAGCAAGTGCCGGCACCTTTATAACATCACGCGGTAATGCTCCCTCTGGATGTGCTGAATACATTGTTGTTTTTTCACCATTACTAAAACGCCCCCGTGTCGCTTTTCGCTCTTTGCCTGCTGCGCCGTTTAAAAATCCTTCTGTATACGGTTCACGAATTTGGTCTCTATTAAATACTTTGTCATCCTTCCATAATACTAATATACTTTCGTGTGACCTTTGCCAAAAATTTAATGATGCCACGTTTTTATTTGTATAATGCCATACTATCCATCGTCTGTTTATTTCATATGGCACTCTTGCTGTTATTAGTGCCAATATCTCACTAAAACCATAAACAAACATCGTGCCATTTGGTTTTAATATTCGTAAGCATTCCTCTATCCACTTTTCTGTCCATTGTAAATATTGTTCCATTGGCTGTTTATCACTTTTATTTCCAAAATCCTTTCCTATGTTGTAGGGCGGGTCTGCTATTATTATTTGTGCGGTTTCTGATTCAATAGTTGGTAAATAATTTAACACATCGTCGTTTATTATTTGGTCAAGTATTTTTTTTGTCAAATTATGTTCTGTGCGCACTTCTATCACTTTATTTTCTGTCTGCGCTATTAATTCTCTCAATTTTTCTTTATTTTTACCACTATATCCACGTATTCCATTTGTTTTACAATATTCAATTAGTTCTCTCTGTGATTTGTTTTCCATTTTGTATCTTCTATTTTATTTTATGCTTATAAACTGTTTTTCAAATCAATTTTATCATTTATTCGTTCAATAATTGCGTTCACCTGATTTAGCAAATTTTATTGTCTCTGTGGATGTTATAAACAATGTCTAGCTTTGCATTCATTAAGCCACAAAACGGTCTTTGGAAAGATGCCAAGATCGCCAAAGTCCAATCTCAAATCTTGGACAAAATCACTTCTCTACCTGAAGCTGTTCGCAAAGACAAATTTAATATGGAACTTCTCCTTATGGTTTGTCTTATGATTGAACACAAAATTGATAACCACGGCAAAAAAGACAAAATGAAAATTGACAAAAAACTTGTTGCCGTGCAAATTATGACTTCTCTCTTTGGTCAAATGAATCCTAATGAACTTAAGACTATCACTGACCATATTGAGTATCTTCATGATAATGGTGCTATCACCAAATACCCCTGGTATAAAACTGCTTCTGCTGCCGTTGCTGATTGGTTTAAAAAAAAACTCGCGTAATCCGAGATTGGATTTTAAACTATGTGCAGGGCGGTATTATTGATAGTTTTTTACAAAAAATGAATTTGCCTCGTCCCATCTATACAGTAATTACTGTTGCATGTAATCTTGACCAAATATCTATTGTTCAAATTGTTATTTCAAAAATGGGTCTTTACAAATGGATTGCTTACTGCGTCTATTTGTTGTTTTTTGCTTAAACTAATATTGTATTAGTTTAATCTGTTGTTTAAACCACTTGTCTCCAGCCAATAAGCCAATAAAAGTTTTATAAATATTATTCTCCAACCAATAAGCCAATAAAAGTTTTATAAAAAATTATTCTCCAACCAAACGCTTGTGTTTGTTTGGTATAGGAAGGATTATAAGGAAAGAGCGGCAAGCCGCTCCACTGTTGCGCCAAAGGCGCAACTAACCTTAGGTTTCCTTAAAAATTGAACCCTTTTTCCAACCATATGTTGAAAGCAAAAAACATTATTATTATTGAACAACTTTATTATTTAACCCGAATATGATCCATTCCGTTTACATTCCTAACATCCACAATAAGTGGTCTCGCTCCGCTATTACCGACTTCTTTCGTCGTGAAAATTATGGCATTGTTAGTCGTATTGACTTTACTGAAATTGTTATGCCTGATGGCAATAAAAAACCAAATTTTAAGTCAGCCTTTATATTCTTTACTTCACATAATCCTGAAAATCCTCTAACTGGCAACTTAGGCGAACGTGGATTTCGTATGCATCCTACTTTGCGTATTGCGGATTATCGCGGTTTTGATAGATATGTTAACCATACTAACAGTAATGGTCAACATGAATATTGGATCGCTTTGCCAAATAAAAGCATTGTACCCGATTGCAATGAAACCTCAACCTTTATTGCCAATCGCTTTGCTGCTTGTTATGAACTCTTTCGTATTATTCCTGAAAATGATGACAGTAAAAAAGAATTTGATATTTATATTCATGACTGCAATTGCTTAAATGCCTATGAAAATGCTTCGGTTGATGAGCTTGACGTAATTCTTACCAATAAACATCAAGTTTGTCATAACTCTAAACTCCTTTTTGAAAGGCTCGTTTCACTCGCCTTAACGCAATACAACACTGATGACCGTGACGCACTTCGTAATATTCATCCCTCTATTGATGAGTACCTATAAGGCACAACATACATAAAACCTCTATAACCTGTATTTAACTTAAACATTTAACTTAATCTATAAAACACCTTTTTTCACATATTTATTTGAACATATTTTGTTGTGTCTTTCTATATAATCATGATTATTGAAATTGTCTTTTTTCCTATTTCCACAAAAAATAATACACTTCTTGATGCCTATAACAGCCTTTTTTATTCAGCGGTTTTTACTGCATCTCATTCTACCAAACTCTATACAATTATGTCACCAGACACTGTACAATACTGGTTTATTGAACCTCAGCATTATTGTTCAGAAATATTTGAACTCAATGAATGTGTTAAATATATTTCACATTTACGCAAATATGACCATTTTACCTACAACGATGTTCTACATAAAAAAAATATTATTGTTGACTTAATTGCCGCTCAACCATACACATTCCGATAATACTTTGTTATATGTTTGTTTTCTTCATTTTCCAATATTTCCAATGTTGTTTTTACTAATTTATTTTCCCGGTCTGAATACCATATGTCACGTATTCTATATCCCTTTTTATCTGATAATTTTCTCATTTTTTGTATACAGCTTGCACATGGTTTACTCGGTTGAAGGCGGTTTGTGGTAGATACTCTTATTACAACTACGTTTATTGCCATTTTTACTCGTTTTGTATTTGTCTTTAGTTTTAATAATGCTTGTTCTTCTGCATGTACTCCTGCGCCTTTTTTTGTATCCATACTGTTTGCGCCATAACACAGTATTTGACATTTCAGGGGGTTAGCGTTCTTTCCCTTTCAACACACATGCCATATGATTATATTCGCCACATAGGCAGCCACGCATCTTCTTTGTTCCCTTTTCATAATCCTCTATGTTGGAATCTACGCTTACTCCAAATCTCTTCAAAAACAGGTTGTCTAATAATGTGTTCATTGTTTCACTAATTGTTTATTTGTTGTTTACTTGGTTTGTTTCTATTCAAAAAACAAATCAATTTTTTCGTTCGCTTTATTGTAAATCCCTGACATTTCATACAACCTTTATGATTCCCGGTTATAAACAGTCGTTGTAATTGTTTTATAAGGAAGCGACCGGTAAGGTGCGTCGCAGTTCGCCGGCAGCGCGCTCTAAGGTTTTTGCATAGCAAAAACCAAATCGCTCTTTACAAAGTCCTTTGTAAAGTATGTTTTATAAATGTCAATCGTAAAGAATTTGTAAAAAACCCTCAAAAACCAATACAACCTTTATAATTGCCCGGTTATAAACAGTCTTATTAATTGTTTTTTATTAAGGTAGCGAACGAAGTGAGCTCGCTGCGCTCGCTCTGTTAAAAAGTTTTTTACACAACCCTTTTATAATATCATTCATAAAGAAATTATAA
>JACCDP011046825.1_pt1 | contig 12427 bp, 10 predicted proteins | sample 7445841 | NCBI WGS metagenome assembly JACCDP01 (sample SAMN15323441, study PRJNA562643) | freshwater metagenome | isolation source: river surface water | place: USA:Blue River Watershed | collected 2017-08-17
CGCTGCGAATGTTTTGGAGAGGCCCTCAAGATCATTGCCGTTACATCGGCTGACATGCCAGCCGAAGGCAGACAGTTTGGCTTCGAGTTCGCCCAGATCGCTCACCCTTGAAACGAGCGTATCCGATTGCAGCTTGTTGTGATCGACGATAACGGTCAGTTCATGGAACTTGTGGTTAGCTGCCGAAATCAAAGACTCCCAGAATTGTCCTTCCTGAAGCTCACCGTCGCCGGTCAAAACATAAACGTCCTCAGTTTGCTTCTGCAGGCGATTGGCAAAAATTATGCCCTTGGCTTTTGAAACCCCCATGCCGAGTGAGCCCGTATTGGTGACGATATTGGGTGTCGAGATATCGGGATGGCCGGGCAATCCATTGAGGCGGCGCAATTGATGGATGAGATTGAAGTCAAGAACTCCACAGCCAATGAGAGTGCTGTAATAGCCTGGTGCGTCATGCCCTTTGGACGAGAAGAAGATGTTTTTTTGCTCGTAACCGCCATTTGTTGATGGCTTGGTAAGTTCGTTTAGTTGCAGCCAGGACATAATGTCTAGGCTGCTGAAGCTGCTTCCAATATGGCCCGAGCCTGCACGAGCGATCATGTAAAGCGTGTTGATCCGGCACAATGCTGCAAACAATGCAGTCTTTTCGACGGGGCCGATGGATAGCGAGCGGACGCGCTCAAACTCCCTGTAGGGCACGTAATACAAAATGCCGCTGACGGCAACACCAACTTGATCACCCACAATGGGCTCCTTTATTCAGGCAACGTAAAGGGAATTTGGCGAATGGCAGGTAGTCTTGCTTGCCCCTGCGCCAGATAGTATTCAGCCAGTACCCAGTCCTCCGGCTCATTGATGTCGAAGCCTTCCAGACCTTGGCTAACGAAGGGAATGATTGACTCCCCTGCAATGGTGTGTCGCTCCAAAGCAATGCGCGACCAAGCCATCTCAAGACTGGCATCCTGCGCGTAGATTTCAGGCAAGGCCGCATACTGGCTGCTGTGCCAAGGGGTACCAGCGTTAGTGAAGGGCATTACCGGCAGCATGCGACAGCCGCGGATCACCCACATCTTGCCTGGGTGCTGCTTGCATTTTTCAATCGCACGCAGCGAGTCGGCCGTATAGTCGGCCCTGAACTCATTCCAAGCGCGCAAGATCGTTTCCGGTTGCCTGAAAGGGCTAGTCGGTCGCAGGATGCTGAAAACATCGTAGTGCCGCCCCTGCTTGCCCAGTTCAGTCAGCATCCAGACCACCCACTCGATATCTGGCGACTTGTCACCTGAGATTTCAACTGAGCGTAAAAATGGGACCTCGGCACCGTAATATTGGGCAACTTCGGCATAAGCAGGACTGTCTGTGGCGCAAATCACCGCGTCGAACACGCCACTGTCAATTGCTGCACGTATCGTATAAGCGAGTAAAGGGTGCCCATTTAAAGGACGGATGTTCTTGTTAGATATCCTTTTCGAGCCGGACCTGGCGGGAATAAATGCGACGGGCTTCATGTTACCCATCTATTGGAGCTGGCTTAACCACAATAAATTACTTTCTTAGAATTAGCGCTTGCCCAGTTAGCAAGTGAAAAACAAAGTATTGTGGATTAGCCTTAATAAACTCATCAACCGCTATCCGCGCTCCTTCACAGGTTGTGAATCCATAATCGTCAATCACAACCACCCCTCCTTTACGCAGCCTTGGCACAAAGGTGTTTAAAACAAACAAAGTGGGGGGGTATACATCAACATCTAGATGGATAAAGTCTATCTCAGGCTCTGTTATCAAGTGCCCCGTCTTACAGATATCGCCTTTAATAATCGCTATTTCAGGGGCGCTCTTTAGATATGCCTCCACGCCCTTGAACTCGACATCAAGAAACCCGGACTTGCTTGTATGGACACCATCATATCTTTGGTCGACATCAGCATGGCCTGTAAAAGTATCGCAGGAGTACAGCTTGAATGATCGTCCAGTCTCTTTTAGGACGCTTGCAATAAACTTGGAGCCGCCTCCCTTGTAAACGCCGATCTCAATAGCGACGACCGGATTCGAGAGCTGTGCAAGGCCCTGGTAAATTGTGTATAGGCGATCATAACCAAGCAGGGTTCTGTTTTCCCGGATCACCTCTCCAGCCAATTTCGAAAACAAGTCTCCGCGCTTTGAAATATCAATCTTCTTTTCGTAGCTGCTGTAGTAATAAGGGGGTGCTTTTAATCTGTATATTGCAGCAGCCCCAAGTTGTTTTATTCTCTTAAACCTGTTCAACATAATACCAACCCCATTATCATCTAATTAACAAAGCGGCGATTAATCAATCGAACCACTTGTCCCTATCGAGATCACTTTTAGCTCCGAATAGACATCAAGCGCCTCAACCCCTGGCTCTCTTGTTCCATTCCCTGACGCACCGGCCCCTCCAAAGGGCATATGTGGTTCACTCCCGAAAGTACCCAGGTTGACGTTAGCGACCCCAGCTTTGACTCTTTGGGCAAACTGGACTGCACGATTGATATTCTTTGTGTGAATTGCTGCTGTAAGACCATATTCTGAGGCATTAGCAAGCTTTAACGCTTCCGCCAGGCTCTCAACTGGGTGTAAGGTCACTACAGGACCAAATATTTCTTTGCAACTCAACTCGGCTGAGGGAGACAAGCCCTCGATAACGGTTGGTTGAATATAGTAACCCTTTGACAACTCAGACTCGCTTGGAACCTCACCGCCGCATAGAACAGTCCCTCCTTCTGCTTTCGCCTGCCTGATAGCTGCCAATATGTTTTGGTGTTGACGCTTATTTATAACTGGCCCAAGGTCACAGCCCGCCGCAGTCCCGAGCTTTAGGCTATTTGCTTTGCTAACTAGGTTATCACGGAATTTGCTGTAGACGCTTTTGAACACAAGAATTCGGCTGCCGGCGGCGCATCGCTGACCCGCATTACTGAAAGCAGAAAGGGCGGCCCAGCGAACTGCCTCATCGAGATCAGCGTCGTCGCAGACAACGAGTGGATTTTTGCCACCGAGTTCCAGCGACACGCGCGCCAAACGCCTTCCCGCCACCTCGGCGATCCAACGCCCAACATCGGTCGAGCCAGTAAAGCTAATGACGTTCACACGCCCGTCAGTCACCAGCGTTGCACCAGCAGATTGTCCCCGCCCCTGCACGACGTTGAATACGCCATCTGGCAGACCGGCCTCTTTTGTCAGCTCGGCAAATAACTGGGCGATGCGCGGGGCATCCTCTGCCGCTTTAAGCACGACGGTATTGCCGCAGATGAGGGCAGGAAAGGTCTTCCATGCAATATTGGCGATTGGAGTATTAGCCGGCACAATGAGCCCCGCTACGCCACGCGGTTGCCGCACGGTATGACTATATTTGCCCGACATCCCCGAAGTCAGCGAGCGGCCGTATAGACGCATCCCCTCACCAGCGAAATACTCAGCCTGCAAAATCGCACCGCCAGTTTCGCCTTTGGCGTCCTGTGGTGGCTTGCCAGTTTCAACAGCGATGCACTCTGCAAGTTCGTCGGCTCGCCTTTTCATTAAATCGACGATTCGCATAAGGATCTGTCCACGACCAACCGGCGGCAGTTCCGCCCAAGCCGGGAAAGCCGCACTTGCCGCCGATATTGCCAGCTCTACGTCGGCGGCATCCGAATCTGCGAATTGGCAAAGTAGATCTGCGTTATGGGGGTTGAACTTGTCCAACCAAGCACTCTGGTTTGGCTGCCTGGTCGTGCCATCAATCCAGTTTGGGATGCGCAAAGTCGTCATGATCAGATTGCCGTCCAGCCGCCATCGACGACAAGGTTGCTGCCAGTCATGTATTGCGATGCCGAACTGGCCAGAAACAGCACCGTTCCGTTGTACTCGGCTGCACTGGCCATGCGCCCGACTGGAATCCGGCCGCAATAGGCGTCAAGAAAGGCCTGCTCCTGATTGTTGAAAACACCGGCGATCGTCAAAGAGTTGACGCGAACATTTCGTTTTGCCCAATAGACGGCCAGATAGCGGGTGAGGTTGAGAATGCCCGACTTTGACGCAGAATAGGCCACGGGCTTGAAGAACACCTCACCACGCTGTCGTCGGTAATCGTAGATATTCTGATCAGGAGATACAACACCGTAGATCGACGCGACGTTGATGATCGAGCCTCTGCCGGCCTTCGCCATAGCGGCGCCGAAAACCTGGCAGCAGAGGTAAACGCCCTTCAGGTTAACGTCGACAACCTTGTCCCACGAAGCTTCCGGATAGTCCTCAAACGGCCCGCTTTCTTCCGGCGGCGCCGACGGGGGCGAGTCAATCGCCGCATTGTTGATCAGCACACTCGGGATGCCGAAGGACGTTTCGACCTCGAGCAGGACTCTTCGCAGCGATTCTTTGTCGGTAACACTCGCTTCGACAAACAGATAACGTCCAGCATACCGTTCCGCCAGTTCGTTGCTTTTCGCTGAAGCGGCGACGTCGAGGCCAACAACACGCGCTCCGCCAGTTAGAAAAGCCTTGGCGTATTCGTTTCCGAGTTGCCCGCTAGCGCCGGTGATGATAACGACCTCTGCGCTTACGTCAAATAAGTTAGCTTGCGTCATAGCGTATATCCGCCCCCTACAGTTCTCGCTTCAAAAATGAGATCACAGACCTCACGGACAGCCCCGTAGCCACCTGGCTTGCGCGTTTGTAATCGAGCGTACTGCGCTGCCTCCGGGTAGGCGTCCGCGACGACGACGGGGAGGCCGACGGACTGTAAGGCCGGAATGTCATTGATATCGTTCCCTACAAACATGACATGATCAAGGGACACCCCGAGTTCGTCGCTGATTTGCCGGATCGCCACTGCCTTGTCGTCGACACCCTGTCGGCACGCGATCTTCAATTTGTTCGCACGGGCGGTAACGACCGGGTTCTGCTCGGTCGACACGATGAATATTTGCACGCCGAGCGTCTTCAGGCGCGCCAACCCCAAGCCATCGCTGCGCCAACAGCGCACGGACTCGACGCCGTCCTGCGAAACATATACGGCATTGTCGGTAAACACGCCGTCAAAATCGAAGATGACGACCTGAACAGCCCTCAGCGCCCTTCCGTCAATCATGACGCTCAAGCTTCGAGATCCGCGTACTGAATGGGCTCGCCTTTGGCAATATCGCGCTTGGCAAGTCTGCCGACCACACGATTCGATTCGCGTACCGGAATGTGCTGCGTTGTAAAGATACGGCCCGACAAGTTGTCGAGCCCGATCTCGTCACCAGCCTTAATGTCGGTATAGGCAACCAGCGACTTGCCGAGCTTCGTGAATACACGCTCTTTGCCAAGTCCTTCTACCGGATTGGACGGAATCATGTGACGCACTCGCTTGATGTCGCGCACGAACTTGCGGAAACCGTCGGGCTCGAGCGCGAAGCTGTGATCGGTGCCCTTCCAGGCACGGTTCAGCGTGACGTGTTTTTCGAACACACGTGCCCCTTTCATATAGGCGACAGGGCCCGACAAGGTACCATTGAAGTGGTCAGAAGAGCCGATCACGCAATCGGGAAACTCACGTATAAGAGTCTCAATGTTTTCAAGTCCAAGTCTATTGTATTCGCAAGGGTATTCGGAGACGCAGTGCAATACCGCCACCTCGTCGTGATAGCTGAGCAGGAGGCCGACGCTGGAACGTATCTGGTCGATCTTGCCGCCGCCGATGCTCATCACGACTGGCTTGTTTGCGCGGGCGAAGCGCTGAATGAAGGGCAAATTACCGAGATCGAAGGACGCAACTTTCAGGATATCTACGCCCACATCCAGGAGCAGCTCTAGACTCGGCTCGTCGAAAGGCGTCGACATGAACTTCACGCCGTGCTTTTCGCAATCGGCCTTGAGAATGGGCAACCACTCCGGCTTGAGTTCCAGTTTCTCGCGATGCGCGCCGTAGGTTTCGGCAAAGGCGTTTTCGCTCGCGTAAGGAGCATCGTATGCGTCGCGCGAAAACAGGTGTTTGTTGTTGCGCGTCTGAAACTTCACCGCATCCGCCCCTTCGAAGGCAAAAATGCGGATGAACTCGCGCGCCGTGTCCAAATCGCCCTGATGATTTTGCCCGACTTCGGCGATTACAAACGGGGATCCATCGGCAGAAATTTCTTTGAACATATAAATCCTCTATCAGTTGTTCTCTGTTTGCTTCACGCTGTTGCTTGAGCCAAGACTTGGAACTCTTTACACTCGTTAAGCAAATGATCAAAATCGCCTTGCGCAACCACTTTGCCATTTTCCATTAGGCAAATGAGATCGCACTCTCGGACAGTGGACAACCTATGCGCAATTAATATGATTGTTATCTTGTGGCTTAAATTATGAATAGCCTCCATAACCGCTTGCTCGGTTATGTTATCAAGCGCACTTGTTGCTTCATCCATGATTAGCACTTGAGGGCTATGATAAAGTGCACGCGCGATCCCAATTCTTTGTCGTTGCCCACCAGAAAGGCGGATTCCGCGTTCGCCGACTGTTGTTTTATAACCATCAGACAACTGATCAACGATAAAGTCGTGAATATTGGCAATCCTTGCTGCGGCCTCAACTGCAGCCCTGTCAATTTCGGACGCATTAACACCGAACGCGATATTTGTCTCTATTGAATCATCGGACAGATATATTTGCTGAGGTACATATCCTATAACCCTTTGCCATCTGCGCATATCTGCGTCTGTAATCTGAAGGTTATCTGCCGCCAAAACACCTTTTTGGGGTTTTAACAAGCCAAGAATAAGATCGATTGCGGTCGTCTTTCCGCATCCCGTGGCACCAACCAGGGCAACCGTACTTCGAATGGGAACCCTGAGGCTCAGATTGTCAAGTGCGTAACGCGAAGTATTTGGATAAGAAAAATATACACCTCTAAGCTCAATAGAATCGCCAAGCTTTAGGGGAGCGGAATTGGGCACCACGTTTGATTCGCCAGACAAGCTCATTAGCTCAGTGTGCACCCCATCTAGCTCAGGCCCAACAAAGCGCAGCTGTGAAAAGCTGGCATATGCCTGTTGCAAAGCCGGCATAAGCCGATATCCGGCAAATGCGTATAGAGATATTATTGGCAATGCTTCCGAAAAATCTCCCTTGCTTGCCATTAAATAAAGGATTACCAACAACAAGCCACCAAAGGCAAGCGCCTCAAGAAAATATCGCGGCACTTGTGCAATTACGGAAGCAGAAGCATGGTGTTTCGCAAAAACTTTGGCCGCTCGGCTAAACCGGCTAACGTACGACTCTTCCAGACCGTAGAGCTTGACCTCTTTAACAGCTGCGAAGACCTCACTAATCGTAGCAAATCGCTGTTTGTTAGCATCCTTATGTTCCCTGCCAATCTTGACCAGGTAGCGGCTGACAACCTTATACATCAAACCATATGCACTTCCTAAAACCACACTTACGATAAGCGCCAACTCAACATCTACCACAATTAGCAAGACCAATATTGCGAAGGCAACTAGCGCTTGAGATATAAGCGTCATCATCGGCATGATTGCTCCGCTGACGACCACACTTACCTCTGACAAGACTGTCTTTCCCAAATCCGCGCTATGACGATTCAAGAACCAAGCATAGGGTTGACGCAAATACCCTTCTACCAATCTTCGCCCAATATTGTGCTCACTTATTAAAATAAACCTCAGCTGAAAATAAGTGGCTATAGCCTTAAAAGATAACGATAAGACGAGCGTTACAAAAACAAGAAGCCCAAAGAGCAAATTGAAATCCTTGCTTGACTCATTGCCCACCCAAGACCTAACAGAGTTGAGAATGGCGTTAGTCTCGAGTATTTGAGGATTTGCCAGAATGGAGATAAATGGCAGTATCGAAGCCACTCCAATGACTTCGAATAATGCAACCAGCACGGTCATCACAAGCAGCCGGCTGGCCTGCTTACGTTCAGCAGGGGTAAAAAGGTCAAGCAATTTGCGCAGAACGTTTGCCAAAATGTCTATTTGGGTAGCTGAGCTAGATTAATGAATGAGTTTTGCGTCAGAACACGAAATCACGTAAAGAGCTGCTTGAAATAAAAAAGCAAAAGGGTCGAGCCAGCGGTCAAGCTCAGAAAACTTTCATACAACTATATAGCAGCCTTATCTCAGAATCACGTTATGAGTAAAGCAAATCTTATAAATGGATTTCATATTAGAAAATAATAAATTTCTGGGGTTGGTAGACAAGCGCTTATACTATTTAGGCACGCTACCGCCATGATCGTTTCACGAATATAGTAAATGTTTAGACGATCATTTAAAGGATCGAGAAAGAAAATGACTTCAAAATTTCCTCTATCAACCCAGATAATACACATTAATCTTTCAAATAGAGAACTTCATATTGACTTTAATTGATTTAGTAAAAAAAAGATGCAGGCTTAATTGACCGTCGGCACTTACACAAATTTATTTACAGGCTCTTGCAAGCACGCTATTTCCCAATATCGCCCTTACCTTCATTACTCCCTATAGTCCATCACCTGGTATCCGTGCTTCTTCACTAACTCATCTCTTTCAGCAGCATTTAAATCAGCCCTCACCATCTCAGACACCAGCTGCTCAAAACTTATCTTCGGTGTCCAACCCAGTTTTTGTTTGGCCTTGGTTGCGTCTCCAAGCAGCGTTTCTACTTCAGTCGGCCTAAAGTATCTTGGGTCAACGGCTACGATACATTTTCCATTCGCATCGAACCCTTTTTCATCTACGCCCTGACCCTCCCAACGAATCGCAATCCCTAATTCTTTCGCAGCCGCATCCACAAAGTCACGCACGCTGTACTGCACGCCGGTTGCAATTACAAAGTCTTCTGGTTTTTCTTGTTGCAGCATTAACCACTGCATCTCAACATAATCTTTTGCATGGCCCCAGTCACGCTTGGCGTCCATGTTGCCTAGATAAAGGCACTCTTGCAGTCCTAATTTAATTCTCGCTAACGCGCGGGTGATTTTGCGGGTAACGAATGTTTCACCACGAATCGGTGACTCGTGATTAAACAAGATGCCGTTGCAGGCATACATGCCATACGCTTCACGGTAGTTCACTACGATCCAATAGCCATACATCTTCGCAACGGCATAGGGGCTGCGTGGATAAAAGGGTGTAGTTTCTTTTTGTGGAATTTCTTGTACCAAGCCATACAGCTCTGAAGTGCTCGCCTGATAGAACTTAGTTTTTTTCTCTAAGCCTAGAATACGAATCGCTTCAAGTAAGCGCAACACACCTAAGCCATCTGAGTTGGCAGTGTATTCAGGTTCTTCAAAGCTGACTGCCACATGACTTTGGGCTGCGAGGTTATAAATTTCATCAGGCTGTGTTTGCTGAATAATACGTATCAAGCTTGATGAATCCGTCATGTCACCATGATGCAAGAAGAAGCGCACATCTTTATCGTGACGATCACGATAGAGATGATCGATACGATCCGTGTTAAACAAGCTGGTTCTGCGCTTTAAGCCATGAACGATGTAGCCCTTGTTAAGCAAGAACTCAGCAAGGTAAGCACCATCTTGTCCGGTGACGCCTGTAATCAATGCAACTTTTTGTTTGGAGGTCATAGTTTGTTCACTCGTATTAAATTATGTTTATTATTTATTTCTATTTATAGTTAACAGCATTATTTCAAAGCTTGAATTGCAAATTCTTTTTTAAGTTTTTTTTAATTTTTTTCAGTCACGTCGTGATTCAGCATGCAAGAAATCTTGATAGGCAAGCTTGAGTCCGTGTGCCAAATCTGTTTGTGCTTTCCATCCCAACGCATTTAAGCGGGCGCTATCCATTAATTTTCTTGGGGCTCCATCAGGCTTGGATGCATCTAACATTAACTTACCTTCATAACCCACAGTCGTAGCAACCAGCTCTGCAGTCTCGCGTATGCTTACATCATCGCCATAGCCCACGTTGATGTGAGAGAGCATAGGCTCGGTGTTTTTATCGTAAATGGTTTTATCCAACTCCATCACATACACCGATGCAGCGGCCATATCATCCACATACAAAAATTCACGTTTTGGTTTACCACTACCCCACACCATCACCTCTGGCAGTTTGTTTATTTTTGCTTCATGAAAGCGGCGTATTAATGCGGGAATGACGTGAGAGTTCTCTGGGTGATAGTTGTCACCTGGACCATAGAGGTTAGTTGGCATCACACTACGATAATCCACACCGTGGCTTGCGCCGTACTGGCGGTTATAACTCTCACATAACTTGATGCCGGCAATTTTTGCAATGGCATAAGGCTCGTTCGTAGGCTCTAAGGTTCCAGTTAACAGTGCGTGCTCATTCATGGGTTGCGCTGCGAGTTTAGGATAAATACAGCTAGACCCTAAAAACAATAATTTTTTAACGCCATTTCTAAACGCTGCATCAATCACATTCGCTTCGCTCATTAAATTCTCGTAAATGAATTCAGCAGGGTAAGTATTGTTTGCATGTATGCCGCCTACCTTGGCAGCAGCGAGATACACCTGATCAGGTTTTTCTTTTTCAAAAAACTGTCTTACTGCTGATTGATCGACTAAATCCAACTCAGCATGCGTACGTGTGATGATGTGTTCAGCTTTATGGCCATGTGCAAGCAGATGACGCACAATAGCAGAACCCACCATACCGCGATGTCCCGCCACATAAATTTTTGGTTGTGTGCTCATAAAAATTAAGAGGCTCTGCCGTAGGTATCTTCAAAACGCACAATGTCATCTTCACCGAGATAACTACCTGATTGAATTTCAATGATTTCTAAATCCACCATGCCGGGATTTTTTAATCGATGCGTTTCACCTATAGGAATATAGGTCGATTGATTTTCACTTAAGAGAAAGGTTTTGCTGCCACAGGTGACTTCAGCTGTGCCCTTCACAACAATCCAGTGCTCTGCTCTGTGATGATGCATTTGCAAACTGAGTGACGCACCTGGTTTTACACCTATGCGTTTTACTTGGAAGCGGTCACCCATATCGATGCTGTCATACCAGCCCCAAGGACGAGCCACTTTTCTGTGCATGACTGCTTGTGTGTGCTTGGTTGCTTCAAGCTTGGCGACTACATCTTTTACTTCTTCTGCATTATTGCGATGTGCAACGAGTAATGCATCGGGTGTATCAATGATGAGTAATTCATCCGTACCTAAAGCAACAACAGGTCTATAGGGCGCATGAATAAATGTGTTCTTAGCATGGTGCGTAATGCCCTGTCCTTCTATGCGATTGCCTTCGCCATCAGCAGGTGATAAATCGGCTACTGCATTCCAACTACCCACATCACTCCACATGCCATTGAATGAAACCACTGCGACATTATCAAAATGCTCCATCACAGCGTAATCAATACTTTGTGAACGGCAGCTTGCAAACAGTTTTGCATCTGGACGCGTAAAGTGATGGCCACTTGGTGATGTATCGTTAGCCGACTTTGCCATCGCTTCGTGACAAGTTTGCATAATGTCTGGTGCATGTTTAGTGAGCGCAGCAATTAAGACAGAAGCTTTGCAGAGAAAAATTCCTGCATTCCACAGCACACCACCTTCGAGTAAAAGCTTGGTAGCTTTATCTGCGTCTGGCTTTTCTATAAAACGTTCAACGCTGTTGCTACCATCTGCTCTTGCTTTGCCTTGTTTGATGTATCCATAAGCCGTGCTTGGAAAACTCGGCATCACACCAAAGGTCACAATTGAACCGGCTTCTGCTGCTGCCACACCTTGCTGTATGGTTTTTATAAACGCAGCAGTATCAGGAATATGATGATCTGCAGGACAAAAGATTAAGAGATCATCTTTTGCATCTGACTTGGTTAATGCAGCAATCGCCATTGCTGCAGCAGTGTTGCGTGCAACAGGTTCCAACATGACATGTCCTGACATGCCTGCAGCTTGCAATACATCTGTGACCATGAAGCGATGATCTTCAGCAGCGACGATGAGAGGATCAGCACCTAAACTACGTACACGCTCAAAAGTGAGTTGCAAAAGACTCTTCTCACCGATCAGTGGCACAAACTGTTTAGGAAAACTCTTGCGTGATAAAGGCCACAATCTTGTGCCTGAACCACCGCAAAGTATGACTGGCGTAATTTGTTGTGTCATCCGCTTGTCTGTATTTTAAAAATGTAAAAAATTAGTTCTGTAATTGGCTTTGATATTTCCAGCCACTCGCGCACATATCAGCAAGACTATGGCGCGCTGCCCAATGCAAAGTTTTTTTAGCTTTTTCTGGATTGGCATAGCACTCTGCAATGTCACCATCACGTCGCTTAGTTACAGTGAATGGCACAACTTTATTATTCGTTGTTTCAAACATCTTCAGAATTTCCATCACACTGTAGCCAGTGCCAGTACCAAGATTAATTGCATGCCAACCTGTTTCTTTATCTAAAAAATCTAACGCTGCTTTGTGACCTTCAGCTAAATCCATTACATGGATATAGTCTCTAACACC
>JACCDP010959827.1_pt1 | contig 12424 bp, 11 predicted proteins | sample 7445841 | NCBI WGS metagenome assembly JACCDP01 (sample SAMN15323441, study PRJNA562643) | freshwater metagenome | isolation source: river surface water | place: USA:Blue River Watershed | collected 2017-08-17
GTCAAGTTGACGTGTGCGCTCGCCGATCCACAACATGTGTGCGCTGCAGACGTACCAACCACCGGTAAGGGAGTCTTGGCGGGTGAGTGCTTCTTCGTAACCCAAGATGAGTGCTTCGTGACTGGTGTACACGTCTACTTGATGCAATGCAGTGTTGGTTTCGGTGTCGATACCACATGCGCGCATGAATGCGAGTGCGCGCTCAATTTCGCTCGCCACATCTTCGTAGCGCTTGCCTTCGGCGCTTTGTGCAACGAACTCTTGGTTCCATGCATGCACGCGATTCAAGTCGGCGAAACCACCCTTGGTAAATGCGCGCACCAAATTGAGTGTGCTTGCAGCTTGGTGATACGCCTGTACCAAACGGTCTGGGTTAGGAATGCGAGCTTCTGCATGTGCGTCAGGACCATTCACCATGTGACCGCGGAACACGGGCAACTCAACACCATTTACAGATTCGGTGTTGTTCGAACGTGGCTTGGCGAACTGACCAGCAATGCGACCAACCTTCACAACAGGTACGCCCATCGAATAGGTGAGCATGACGGCCATCTGCAAGATGACGCGCAACTTTTCGCGAATGTTTACCGCGCTGAATTCTTCAAAGCTCTCTGCACAATCGCCGGCCTGCAACAAGAACGCATTGCCACTTGCTACATGACCAAGTGCAGTCTGTAGCGAACGTGCTTCACCAGCAAACACCAACGGTGGGAACGTGGCAATTTGCTTGAGTGCGTTATCGAGCGCGCCAGTGTCTGGCCACTGTGGTTGTTGAACGGCAGGGAATGCCTGCCACGATGAAGGAGTCCAGTTGTTGTTCATGAGTGGGCTCTCAGTGTACGAATGAGGCGCCGCTAAACCCAGTGGGTTTATACGGTCAGGAAATCGCCAGCGTCATCACGCAATGAGTCAACTGCGCGGCTCACCAAACGGCGGGCTGCTTCAGCGGTTACGCCAAGCTCTTCGCCAACTTGGCGGAAGCTCTTGCGCTCACCGTCGTGCATGCCAAAGCGTGCTTCAACGGCGTAACGGGCGCGCTCATCGAGCGTGTTCAACAGGTCGTCCAAAAGGTCGGTGTCCACCATGGACATCACGGCTTCTTCTGGGCTGATGTCATCGTTTGGAACGAGGTCGCCAAGCGTTGCATCGCCGTCGTCACCAATGGTCTTGTCGAGCGAGACCGGGGTGGTGAGGCGGTGCAATTCGGCGTTCATGGCATCCAGGCCTTCGGCATCGCCCGAACCCACTCGGAGTGCTGCACGCAAGGTTGCGGAGCGGTCACCAGGAATACGAATGAGGCTTGCCTTCTGGTCGAGCGCGCGGCCAATGGCCTGACGGATCCAGAACGTTGCGTAGGTGGAGAACTTAAAGCCACGGCGCCAGTCGAACTTGTCCACTGCGTGCTCGAGGCCCAAGTTGCCCTCTTGAATGAGGTCGAGCAAGTCCATGCCCTGTGGCAATGGGTAACGACGGGCGATGGAAACCACCAATCGGAGGTTCGAGCGGATGAAGTGGTCCTTAGCCTTGGCAGCGGCACGAAGGTCGGCGCGAAGGGCGGCCCCGCGCTCGCCAGCCTCAAGCTTCTTGGTGGCATCGCGGCCCTTTTCGATGGCCTTGGAGAGATTGCGCTCATCTTCTGCGTTCAGAAGGGGAACTTTGCCGATTTCGTTGAGATAGAGACCGATTGCGTCAGACATGTGAATTGAGACCTTTACGAATTTGGGGGGTTTTGGGGGGTTGCTAAAACCCTTTTTAAGGGGTAGTAGCGGGGTATTTGACATTAGTTCATCGGCAAGTTTTTGTACAGGGGTTAGAAGAAACTTTTTTTATTTTTATTTCCCTTATAGATATTGGTTTCTAGACTGCAAGGGTGACCTCGACCGCCAGTTTGCGCATCGGTCTGTTCGGCGGCACCTTCGATCCGCCTCATGTTGGCCACTTGGTAACAGCCGTAAACGTGCGGCATGCCCTCAACCTGGACATCGTTATTTTGATGGTGGCCAATGACCCGTGGCAAAAGTCGGGTTCGCGCGATGTAACCACCGCAGAAGATCGCTTCGCCATGGTGGAAGCAGCCGTGAGTGTGGTGGATGGAGTGGTTGCGGGTCGCGATGAAATTGATCGCGGTGGCCCGAGCTACACCGCCGACACGTTGATGGCGCTTGCTGAGAAACACCCTGGCGCAGAGTTGTTCACCATTGTTGGTGACGATGCAGCAGCCGGCCTTCCGTCGTGGACACGTGTTGAACAAGTTGCGGAGTATTCGCAACTTGTTGTGGTTGATAGGCCAGGTGTTGCAGTGGATTTACCAAAGCAGTTCAGCTGGTTGCGCGTGGAGTCTCCTCGTCTTGAAGTGAGCAGCACCGATTTGCGTTCACGTTTTAGCGATGGTCGACCACTTGATTACCTGGTGACCGAACCGGTGTTGCGTGTGATTGAAGAGCGTGGGTTGTATGGCTCTGCTGCGAGAATGAATTAGTCATGACCGCAATACCTTCACGCCAACGTCGACGCTTGCTTGCGGCTGCGCTCTGCGGAATTGGCGCAGCATGTCTGTTGCCAGTTGGTGTGGTGTTTGGCGCAAAGTCATTGCTTGGTGCTTCGGGCGGACAAAACGTTGACTCAAGTGGTGCACTGAAAATTCCAGCAACACCTGCGGCGTTGCTTGCAACAATTAATGACGTTAACGACGTGACGAGTTTGACTGCATTTGTTTTGAATACCTCTGGTGTTGGCGGAACAATTATTTCGTTACCAGTTGGAACACGTGCCGATGTTATTGCGAACCAAGATCCGCATCGCTTGGGTGACACCTATGCGCAGGCAGGTTTGGAGGCTCTGTTGCTCGATGCTGAAGGCGCACTCGATGTGACGTTCAGTGTTGCTGCTGCAGTAAGCGCAAACGATTTGACTGGCGTTTTTTCAGTGTTGCCGCCGATCAATGTGAATTTTGAATTGCCGGTTGTGACGAGCAGCTTTGTCATGCCAGACCCTGCGTCAACAACAACGGTGAAATTGAAAGCAACCGAGACAACGCTTCCACCGCAACCAGTTCCAGTTGACAACGAAGTATTTCCTGCTGGTGAGATGACATTGGCACCAGATCAAATTTCAAGCGTGCTCACTTCGAAGCGTGCAGGTGAGCCTGAACTTGATCGGTTTGCGCGAGTGAAGTCGGTATGGAATGGAGTTGCTGCTGCAGTTGGCGAAGGACTTACGCCAGAGCAAGCGCAAATCACCGAGTCCAGCATTGCTGGTGAAATACCGAGTGATATCGGTGCGTTTATGCGCCGAGTATTTGCCGGCCCAATTCAGGTTTGGCAACTGAGCGCACAACCGTTGTCTGGCGCAGATAATCCTGCAGGACTCGACTTGTACGCACTTGACAAGTTTGAAGTGCTGATGATTTTGGCCAACGTTGCGCCAAGCAGTTTGTCGTTGCCAACGGGCTCGCTTACCGTGCAGATTGATAGCTCGTTTAACGACCCGAATATCACACACGATGTGGTGGAACGCTTGAACTACATCGGCCTTTCTGTGGCACTGATTCGCGAACTTGAAGGCGAAGTGAAGCAGCAGACTCAAATTCGCTATTCAGACCCGGCAATTGTGGACATTGGCAAGGCTGGCCTGGAGTCGGTGTTGGGCAAGATCAAGTTCATGAAGAAAAAGCAGCCTGTGCAGGGAATTAGCGCCCAAATCGTGATCGGAAAAGACTTTATGGACTTCATCACTGCCAACCCAGAGCTTCCAAGTACTACGGTTGCGCCAAGTGAATAAAACAATGGTGGAAACAGTGAACAAAACCGATGCCGCGGCAGTTGCCGCCATCGCGGCGCGTGCTGCCGACGACAAGCAGGGCAGCAACATCATCGTGCTCAATGTTGGTGACATTCTGGCCATTACTGAAATGTTCGTTGTAGTGAGCGCCAGCAACTCGCGTCAGTTGCGCACCATTGCCAACGAGGTCACTGCAAAGATTCGCGAAGAGTCCGACCGTCCGTTGTTGCGCAGCGAGGGCATGTCGGAGCAGCAGTGGGTGTTGTTGGACTATGGCGACGTGATCGTGCACATCTTTTCTGAAGAAATCCGTGAGTTCTACGAAATCGAGCGCCTGTATCAAGACGTTCCCGTAGTTGATTGGCAAGCCGCCTCCTAGTCAGCCGTTTTTTGCCTCTTGGCAGAGTGTGTACTGTGTGCCAAGGGGGTATTTGTGGGGGCACGTATTCCGTCGTCTATTAGCGACGTTAATGAAGCATGGTTTAAATCTGCACTGGGTTGGGAAGTTGATTCAATCGATTGCAACCAGATTGGTTCAGGCATCGGCGTGTCAAGTGCGCTGTATCGATGCAAACTCACGGGTCCAAAATGTCCATCGTCTGTCATTGTCAAACTTCCGGCGCTCGATGAAGCAGCGGTGTTCACCAGCACCATGCTTCGCATGTACATTCGCGAAGCAAACTTTTTCAAAGCACTCATCAATCAAATGCCAATTAATGTTCCAGTGGGCTTTCTTTCGGAAGTTGATGAAGAAACAAGCAGGTTTGTTGTGGTGATGGAAGACCTTGGCAACCTGCGAATTGCTGACCAAAACGTTGGTATGACGATTGACGATGCTCGTAAGTCAATTGATGCGGTAGCGCGTATGCACGCAAAGTGGTGGGGTGAAGGTGATGCTCTTGCAGAGGAAGGTGTAACTGTCAGTCTTGGTGACCCGATTTACCCTGCAGTGTTGCCGTTTGTGTTTGGTGAAGGTTGGGCGAAGTTGACTTCAGAGATGTCTTTACCGCAAGCAATTCTCGAAATCGGTCCACATTTCAGCGAAGCGCTTCCGAAATTACTCAGCAGCATGGTGGTTGGACCAAACACGTTGTGTCACGGCGATTACCGCGCAGACAACTTGTTGTTTAATGAAAACAACGAACCCGTTGCTATCGACTTCCAATTGTTGGGCACAGGCACTGGCGCTTACGACATTGCATATTTTGTAACGCAAAGCCTTACTCCTGAAGTGGCGAGCAAGCATGAACACGATTTGTTCGATCAGTGGGTTACTGCGCTGATAACTCATGGTGCGCAAGCCGATCTTGTGGACCGAGAAGCATTGTGGTTGCACTACCGAACCGCAGCATTGTTCTGCCTTGCGTACCCAGTGATTGCCAGTAGGGGAATGGATTTGTCAGACCCACGCCAACGCACATTGATTGAAGTAATGACCAATAGGTTTGACCGCGCTGTGCGCGAGTTGAACCTTGCTGAGTTGTTGTAACGCGCGCTAGTCCATCTACATTCTTAGACGTGGAAATCATCCTGGTTCGTCACGCATTGCCTGTGCGCATTGAATTGGAAACAGGAATTGCCGACCCCGAGTTATCGGTAGAGGGCCATGAACAGTCCAATAAAATGGCTGCGTATTTGGCAAGTGAAAACATAAACGCGGTGTATGCAAGCCCGCTTAGGCGTGCGCGCGAGACGGCTCAGCCGCTCATTGAAAAACTTGGCATCCAGTTCGAAATTTGTGAAGGCGTTGCCGAGTTCGACAGAAATTCCAATGAATATATTCCTATTGAAGAATTACGTGCGACGAATGATCCGCGTTGGCAAAAAATGATGCAAGGTGAGTGGGATGAAACCGCTGATTCACCTGAGGTGTTCCGCGATCGCGTGATTTCGTCAATCAACGAACTCATTGAGCGACACCCAGGAGAAAAAGTTGCGGTGGTGTGTCATGGTGGCGTGATTAATCAGTACCTGGCCTATGTTTTGGGTATTGACACCCAGATGGGTTTTTTCTACCCCCAATACACGTCAATTCACCGTGTGGCCGCCTCCCGTGCTGGAGCCAAATCAATTGTCAGTATCAACGAGGCCTCACACCTGCGCCAAAAATAATTAGCAAATTGTTCACCTGAAATTACGCAACAAGTTCCTCGAAGAAAACCAGTAGTCCACTTGGTAGTTCTACTGTCCTTGCAACTTCACAACAAGGAGAGAGACAATGGAAGAAGAATTCAGCAATCATTCAAATAATGAGACCTTTGAAGAGGTGCTCAACTCGTACATGTCGCGCCGCCAGATGATCGTTGGTGGTCTTGCAGGTGCAGCGCTTTCATTTATGGGCGGCTCAAAGGTTTCGGCACTTGATGCAAAACCAACGTCCGGTGCTGCGTTAGCAAAGCGCGCAAAGATCGGCTTTACATCCATTCCAATGCAGGCATCTGCCATGCCAACCATTGCTCCCGAGTACGACTACAGCGTGCTCATTCCATGGCGCGAAAAGTTGGATGGCTCAGGTAAGTCATTTGACTATGCAGGTTTCACCGCTGAAGATCAGGCGAAGAGCATCGGTATTGGACACGATGGAATTTGCTATTTCGGAGACAACAAAAAAGGCATGTTGTGCATCAATCACGAATACGGAACCACGCCACACATTATGGGTAAGGCTGTTCCAGCAAGTCTTGATGATGTAAAACTCTCCCAAACAGCTCATGGTGTCTCCGTTGTCATGATTGAGAACACAAAAACAGGCTGGAAGATGGTCAAAAGCACAAATAATCGTCGTATCCACGGCAATACTGCAGTGAAGTTCAGCGGTCCTGCTGCAAAGAGCGACATGTTGGTCAACCCTGCAGGAAATCCGATGCAGGGAACACTGAATAACTGTGCAAATGGCGAGACTCCGTGGGGAACGTACCTTACGTGCGAAGAAAACTTCAACGGATACTTCGGTACCAATGACAAGGCATGGAAACCAAACACTGATCAAGCTCGCTACGGGCTTTCTGCTGCAGGATTCGGCTACGAGTGGCACAAGTTCGACGCACGCTTTGACCTGTCAAACGCTGGTTATGTAAACGAAATCAATCGATTTGGTTGGGTCGTAGAAATTGATCCAAACAACCCCAAGCAGGTTCCTGTCAAGCGCACCGCACTTGGCCGAATTAAGCACGAAGGTGCAACTGTTGTTGAAGGCAAGGACGGACGTGCAGTTGTCTACATGGGTGACGACGAGCGTTTCGACTACGTCTACAAGTTCGTCTCAAAGGACAGTTGGAAGAAGATGATCGCAGCGGGCAAGAGTCCGCTTGATGAAGGAACGTTGTACGTTGCAAAATACAACGACAACGGAACTGGCGAATGGCTTGAGCTCAGCACGAAGAACCCTCTGCTTGCTGGTTGGTCAATCGAAAAGATTCTGATTCAGACTCGTTCAGCAGCAGATGCGGTGGGTGCAACCAAGATGGACCGCCCAGAGTGGGTTGCTGCAGGACCCGGTGGAAACATGTACGTCACGCTTACAAATAACACACAGCGCGGCACCGTGGGGAAAGCCAGCGTCAACAGTGCAAACCCAACTGCAGTGAACTCAAACGGACACATCATTCGTTGGAAAGATGCAAACAAGCACATCGGTACAACCTTTAACTGGGAAATCTTTGTACTTGCAAACAACGTAAAAGATGCTGGTGGCCAAATGTTTGGCTCGCCAGATGGAATTTGGGTTGATCCAGACGGCCGTGTTTTCGTGCAGACGGATGGGACACAGCCTGGTGGAAGCAATGACCAGATGTTGGTTGCCGACCCAGTGACCCGAGAGTTCAAGCGTTTGTTCACTGGAGTAAAGGGTTGCGAAGTAACGGGAGTAGCAACAACCCCAGACCGCAAGACGATGTTTGTCAACCTTCAACACCCTGGTGACGGCAGCCCGGCCGTTACAAACTTTCCCGAGTTCTTCATTGGCGCATCGGGCCCTGTGCCTCGCGACTGCACCATTGTGATTACTCGAAACAACGGCGGAATCATCGGAAGCTGATTGTCACTGCCCATAGTTGCCACAACGCTTACCCTTATTGGCGTTGTGGCAACATGGGGCTATGGCAGTTGATATTTCACAGGTCATTGACCTAGAGCGTTTTCCCATTCATGTAGATGGTGAGGCTCGCAGACAATTAGTAGCCGATGTACAAAAAGACGTTCGCTCGGTCGGTTGTGCGGTAATCAAGCAGTTCGTAAAGCAAGAAGCCATTCCAACACTCGTTGCTGAAGGCGACAGAGTTTCGCATTTGGGTCATCGCAACTTCAATCGAACGAATCCGTATTTCACGCAGTTGCCTCCCGATCTTCCCGACACACATCCGTTGCGTCGCTTCTACGATCGATCAAATGCGTTCGTTCCGGCCGACAACTTTGGTGATGACAGCATCATTCGCTCGCTGTACGAATGGCCATCATTTGCTCCATTCATCCAAGAGGTTCTCGAAGAGCCATCGTTTTACCGATACGCCGACCCTCTTGCCGATGTTGTCATCAACCTGGCAGAAGAGGGGAATGGTTTCCCTTGGCACTTTGACACCAATAACTACACCGTCACACTTGCTATTCAAAATGCAGAGCATGGTGGCGAGTTTGAATTCAGTCCAAATCTGCGTACACCAACAGATGAAAACTACGACGGTGTTGGTCGAGTGTTGGACGGCGATCAAACACTGATTCATACGTTGCACCTCGAACCTGGTGATCTGCAGATTTTCAAAGGTCGCTATTCGCTGCATCGGGTGACACCTTTGAGTGGCCCAACCATGCGATACGTAGCGATTTTCAGTTTCACTGAAATGGAAGGCGTTGTGGGCAGCCCAGAACGCACCAAGCAGTTGTATGGACGTGTATTGCCGATTCACCTTGAGCGTGCGGGCATGCGCGGCGATGCATTGGTGGACTGATTGAGCCGTAAGCACATGCGCACTGTTGGATTACTCGTAGCCACAGTTTCGTTGCTTATTGTGCCCAGCGTGGCTGATGCTTCTGCTGGAACTTCATGCAAAGTGATCGGCCAAACAAGACAGGTCGTCACAAAGAAGAAAACTGACTATCTGGTTTGTTCGCTTTCAGGAAAGCGAAAGGTGTGGAAGGCAACAACACCTGCGATTGGCACCAAGGCCACTGTTCTGAAAACTGGTGGTTTGCCATTTATCAATCTTGCGCTGACAGTAAAAGACTTTGCTGCCCAATGTGTACTGGTTATGAAGGGCAATGAAGTTGTAGCCGAATGGAACTTTGGAAATCACACATCAAATACAAAGATTCTCGTCGCATCGGTGAGTAAATCATTTACGAACACACTTGTAGGGATTGCTCAGAAAAAGGGGCTAGTCAATATTGATGACAAAGCCTCAAAGTTCATTACGGAATGGGTTGGCACGAAAAGTGAACCAGTAACGATTCGTCACCTACTTGCGATGACCTCTACTCGCACCGAATTTAATATCCCAAATTCATTGCAGGATCTGCGTGGCCAAACTCTCTTTCCAGCATTTGGAGGTGCTCAGCACGCCACGTCGCCTGGTTTGCGATGGGCGTATCACAATGCAAGTACGCAAGCACTTGAAATAGTTCTGTCTCGTGCGACGGGTGAGTCGGTGTCCGCATTTGCTCAACGGGAATTGTTTGCAAAACTTGGAATGACGACAACTATTGAAAAAGATCCCAAAGGGATTGAAGCGGTGTACGTGGGCTTCGTTTCAACGTGTTCAGACGTTGCAAAATTGACCCGTCTGTATTTACAAAAGGGAGTCTGGAACGGAGAACAGATACTCACGCCAGAGTATGTTGTCGATTCTCTTACACCACAGGTCACAAGCACGGCTGCAAACGCCTCAATGAATGGCTCATATGGTCTGCAGATTTGGCTAAATAGCGACAAGGGCACGTCGGTGACCGTTGGACGGGCAGGGTCGCTGTACCCCGATTTACCGACTGACACGTTCTTGTTTCAAGGTGCATGCCGACAGTTTGGGGTAGGTGTTCCTTCAAAAGACTTAACAGTTGTGATGCTGCGGCCAGGATGCGACACACTTGAAAAGGCTTTTTTAGATCAACTGGATCCATCTCCAGCCACTGTTTTCATTTATCAACTGGGGAAAGCCATTTCCTCTCTGCGCTAATCCAAAGCAAAACGCTAGGCTCTTTCAGGAAATAGCGGGGCTATAGCTCAATTGGTAGAGCGCTTGCATGGCATGCAAGAGGTCAGGGGTTCAATTCCCCTTAGCTCCACAATTATGGGGGAGAACTAGTTCATGTTGGACGGCGCTGTCACGCTTGAGCATGTCAACAAACTGTTCGGCGAGCGCACTGTTGTAAACGATGTCAACCTAGACATTCACGCTGGCGAGTTCTTCTCGTTGCTTGGCCCATCGGGTTGCGGCAAGACCACCACATTGCGCATGATCGGTGGGTTCGAACTTCCCGATTCTGGTCGCATTCTGATTGATGGCCGCGACGTTACGCACGACGAGCCAGAGACACGCCCGCTGAACACGGTGTTCCAGAGTTATGCGTTGTTCCCACACTTGAACGTGTTTGACAACGTGGCTTTTGGATTGCGTTTTGAGAAGCCAGGATCTGTTTCGAAGAAGTCGGACAAAGAGCGCGTTATGGAAGCGCTTGAACTTGTTGCGCTTGGGTCATTTAGCGAACGCCGAGTTCCGCAGTTGTCGGGTGGAGAACAGCAACGCGTTGCGCTTGCTCGCGCCTTGGTGCTTGAGCCGAGTGTGTTGTTGTTAGACGAACCGCTTGGTGCGTTAGATGCACAGTTGCGTGCACGCCTGCAGGTTGAGCTTGCATCGTTGCAACGCCAAATTGGCATCACCTTCATTTACGTAACACACGATCAGCACGAAGCATTCACCATGAGCGACCGCATTGGCGTGATGCGCGAAGGCAAACTGATTCAAGTTGCACCGCCACGCGAGATTTATGAAAAGCCTGCAACCATCGACGTTGCAAAATTTGTTGGCGCAGCGAACCTGTTGCCTGGTCGCGTGGTGTCAACCGGCGTGGTGGAAATCTCTGGAGTGAAGTTTGCTGCTCCGCAAAGCGCGCCAATGGGCGACGGCATGGTGATGATTCGCCCAGAACGCATTCACGTTGGAACGGGTTCGCAGCAGGCAACCATCAAGCGCGTGACGTTTGCTGGTTCATCACTGCGCATTGCACTGAATGTTGGCGGTGTGAAGTTGGTTGCCGAAATTCCAAACGACGAGAATTCACGCCATCTGGAAGAAAATGCAATAACGAATATTGACGTACTGCCAGACGCAGTGCGTGTATTGCCGCTGAACTAGTTATTCGCCCATTCGGGTGAGGTCGGAAAGTGCCGACTTAAATCCACCTTGTTCACCATGTCGCTTGCGCCAGAACGACAGACCAAACACACCAATGGTGAGCGCGGTGAATGTTGTAGCTACGAGCAGCGTGGCAAGAGCGTTCAGGGCAGGTGTGGCTCCGCCTTTCACCGAAGAGTAAATACGTAGTGGAACGGTTTCCGATTCGACGCCGGCTGAAAGGAAACTGGTGATCACGAAGTCGTCGATCACCGTGGCAAATACAACAACGAAACTGGCCACGATTGAAGGCCAGAGCAATGGCATGAGCACAAAGCGAAGCGCTTGAAAGCGAGTAGCGCCAAGGTCGCGCGCTGCTTCTTCGAAACTGGAACCAATTGACACCAAGCGTGCGCGCACAATTACCACCACTGCCGAAACCGAGAACGTGACGTTGCCGAGCAACTGCGCCGGGAAGCCAAGTGGAATTCCGCTGAACAAGCGAGTGAAAGTAAGAAGCAACGCGGCACCAACAACGATTTCCGGTGTGATGAGAGGAACCGATGTCATGCCTTGCACGGCAGTTGCGCTTTTTCCTTTTAAGCGGTGAGAGCCGATGGCAAGTGCGAGCCCAAGCGGTGTCACGATGAGCATGGTGGTTGTTGCAAGAACAAGTGAGTTCACAATGGCTTGACGCATGGAATCGTCATGGAAAACCGAAGCATATTTGTCACCAAACCACCAACGGAAAGAAAAGCCCTTCCATACCGTGCGACTGCGACCATCGTTAAACGAATAGATAACGGCAATAAGAACGGGGACAAGGCTCCACGTTATGTAGCCCCAAATGAGGATGGGGAGTGCTTTAACTCGGCGCGTAGAAACTGATGTCATCTCACACGTTCCTTGCCGACACGCGATGTGCTGCGCAAATACCACGACAGTGCAACTAGCAACAGTGTGGAAAGCATGATCACCAGAACTGCGCCGCGCTGAGGTTGACTGCTGTTGTTGATGTAGTAGTCAATTTGATTGCCAAGCATTTCGGTACTTGGTGATCGCGAGAGTAGGTCGTTGGTGTAATAGTCACCAAACATGGGAAGTGCAATGAGGATGGCTGCTGCCGCCACTCCAGCTTTGGACATTGGCACAGTTACCACTCGAAACGCTTGGCGTGATGTTGCGCCAAGGTCGCGTGCCGCTTCAACAAGTCGCCAGTCAAGACGCTCGAGCGTTGCGTACAACGGCAAGATCAAAAACGGAATGTAACCGTACACAAGTCCAAGGATGACGGTGATGGGTGATCCATCAAGCCAGTTGTA